>Ga0209006_10000126_pt1 | contig 82728 bp, 65 predicted proteins | sample JacPin_JW_Ref_O2_FD_188567 | JGI IMG/M metagenome (GOLD analysis project Ga0209006, IMG submission 188567) | Forest soil microbial communities from Algoma, Ontario, Canada - Jack Pine, Ontario site 1_JW_Ref_O2 (SPAdes) (version 2) | ecosystem: Environmental > Terrestrial > Soil > Boreal... | reverse complement strand
CGCTCACAAAGAGTGCGGATGGAAGGATGGCGACAGGGGCGGCTTGGCTGAGTAGGAACTGATTCGAAGGAAGAAGAAAGTCAAAGTGTGCCTTGACATCAACCGGCCTTCTCATGGAAGGACTTATCCAGCCAGGGCGCGCCCGCTTCATTGACTTGCCTTCTGGCCCAACCTAAGATGCGCGTACATGTCAGCGACCGACTCGCTCATCGGCCAGACTATCTCCCACTATCGCATTCTGGAGAAGCTCGGCGGTGGCGGAATGGGCGTGGTTTATAAGGCCGAGGACACACGGCTGCACCGCGTCGTGGCGCTGAAATTCCTCCCTCCTGAAGTTGCGCGCGATCCTCACGCGTTGGCGCGCTTTCGACGTGAGGCGCAAGCCGCGTCTGGCCTGAATCATCCCAACATTTGCACGATTCACGACATCGGCGAGCAGGACGGGCATCCCTTCATCGCGATGGAGTACCTGGAGGGCGTGACGCTAAAGCACCGCATCGACGGGCGCGCGCTTGCGCAGGAACTGCTGCTGACGTTGGGAATCGAAATTGCCGACGCGCTGGAGGCAGCGCACGAGAAGGGAATCGTGCATCGCGATATCAAGCCGGGGAATATTTTCGTCACCACGCGCGGAACCGCCAAAGTGTTGGACTTCGGCCTGGCAAAGGTCTCCGGCAATCCGGAGCGCGGAGTCGAAGCCACCGGCCCGACGCAAGACTTGCCGGAACATCTCACCAGCCCCGGTTCGGCCCTCGGCACCGTGGCTTATATGTCTCCGGAGCAAGTCAGCGGCAAAGAGCTGGATGCACGCACTGATTTGTTTTCTTTCGGTGCGGTGATGTACGAAATGGGGACGGGTGCGCTTCCCTTTCGCGGTGACACGTCGGGGCTGATCTTCGACTCGATTCTGAACCGCGAGCCCACGCCGCCAGTGCGGCTGAATCCTTCGCTCTCACCGGATTTGGAACGAATCATTAACAAGGCCCTGGAAAAGGATCGCGACGTGCGTTACCAGCACGCAGCCGATCTACGCGCAGACCTGAAGCGCCTGAAACGCGACACCGATTCCGCTCATATTTCCGCTTCTTCGCGCGCCGCTGTGGCTCAGTCGCCGGAAGCTTCGGCATCGAGCTGGCCAACGCGAATTTACGCGGGCGCAGCGGTCGTCGCGCTGCTTCTGATCGCGCTCGGCTGGGCCGGTTACCACTGGCGCAGCATTTTCGAGCACACGGAGAAAAAATCGCTTACCGAGCGCCAGCTGACGCGCAACGCCTTCGAGAATTATGTGTTCGACCAGGCGATTTCGCCAGACGGGAGAAATCTCGCATACACCGACAGTAAGGGTTTGCACCTCAGCGTGATTGCGACCGGCGAGGTGCACGATTTCTCGTTTCCAGAACTGCCGGGCGACATCGTGGGCGTCTGGTGGTATCCCGACGGAGAGAGGCTGCTGATCAACGTCTCCGCGGAAGCCGATTCGATATGGGAGACATCGATATTCGGCGGCGCCCCGCGAAAGCTCAGGGAGCACTCCCGGGCACTCGCGATTTCGCCTCACGATTCTTCCATCGCCATCATCGACAACAATGCTAAGCCGCCGGAAATCTCGACTATTGACGCCAATGGAGGCAACTTTAGAAAAGCCTTCGCCGCTGACACGGATAGGGTTACTGGCGTCACTTGGTCGCCTGACGGCCGGTTCATCGCCTACACATTTGAAGCACCCACCGAGGGCAGTGTTCACACCTGGTCCTTGGAGCAGGGTTCGGATTTGGTCGTACGCACCGAACCCACTCTCCTCTCGCGAAGTAATTTGCCCAGCCTCGCATGGCTTCCGGACGGACGCCTCATCTTCGGGGAATACGGTCCCTCGGAGCAGGGGACTGCACACCTGTGGGCTATGCCGATGGACCTTCGGACCGGCAAGTCGGCTGGAAATCCGGTGCAAATCACAAACTGGCATGGGGACTACGCTTGGAATCCCAGCGCGAGCTTGGATGGCCGTCGCCTGGTGGTTAGTAAGGGGCACACAAAGGCCGATATCTTTTTAAGTGAACTTAAACAAAGAGGACAGCGCGCCGAGGGAACAAAGAATCTCACGCTCGGAGACAGCGGCGACAGCCCGAGTGCGTGGTTTGCGGACAGCGACTCGATGCTAATTACTTCCGATCGAACGACAAGAGATCAGATCTACCGTCTATACCTGGATGGAAGGAATCCGCAAGCGATCGTTCCGGGACCCGACAATCAGGCCTCCGCCGAAATCACTCCTGATGGTGCGTGGATTATGTATTGGTCCTTTCAGTACGATGAGAAAGGAAATCTGAAGTCCCAAGAGGCGATGAGAGTATCGTCTGCGGGTGGGACGCCAGAACGGATCTTTGGAAGCCAACCCGACGAAACTACCTACTTACATTGCCCGTCACATTCCGGCAGTTCGTGCGTGCTGAGCCTCTGGGAAAAGGATCAGTTGAGCTTTTATGAATTCGATCCGGTGAAAGGACAAGGAAAGGAATTGGCGAGAACGCATTTGGAGAAACCGAAAAATATGGCGTGGAGCATCTCTCCATCGGGATCTCAAATTGCAATGGCAAGTCGAGATTCGCTGAAGGGGCAGATTCGCGTTGTTGATCTGCACGAAGGCGGCGAAAAGAATATCCCGCTGCCGAAGGGGTGGGTGGTTTTCGACACGTGCTGGACGTCCGATGGCGTTGCAATCCTCCTTTCTCGTTTTACTACCGATACGGCGATAGCGCGGATCGAGTTGGACGGCAAAACCACCGTCCTGCGTCAGGGTGGGAAGGGTCAGTTTTTCTACAGTCCACTCGAGTCTCCCGATGGTCGTTATCTGGCCTACGGCGAGCAGGGATGGAACTCAAACGTTTGGCTGCTCGAAAATTTCTGATCCACACTACCGGCACCACACAGCGACCCCGATATCCCCATGCTCATCGCCACCAATCCGCAACGCCAAAGCTCAAATGATACGTCTTCCGGAGCGTCTGGTCTTTGATCGAGGGGTTTGTTCGTCGTAGTGCCCGATTAGTCGGGCGGTCTCAATGGGTCGACGCAACACTTGCTCAAAGTCTGCGTGCAGTAGTCTCATACGCCAAAGTGGTTCGCTACCACTGATTCAAACAGAACACTACCCTGGCTAGTTCTAACGGACTACAGCATGACCGATCGATTCTCTCGCGGAATTACGGTCGTATCAGCCGACTAGAAGGTGTTGCACCGACCGGTTGAGCTGGCACGCGTAATCGGAAAATGACCCACCACGCTGGAGTGGGAGCCTGGGGCGGGTGAGTTTTCCTGGAACGCGGGGCGGAATTACGCGATGAAAATCGTGTGCGGAGGTTATGCTAGCGACGGCGGGGAGGAACGGCCATGAGAAACGGCGAATGAAAAAAATCAAACTTTGGGCGAGCGTGATTGCTGGCGTGGCGATGATCGTTTATGTGGCGACGGGGTTGCGTGTCGCGTCGTATGCGCCGCAGTGGTCGGATACTTATCTTTGGGGCATTTATCACGTGCATTCGACGATGTCGGATGGGTTGCAGTCGCCGGAAGAAATCGCCATCCAGGCGCGCGCGACCGGAGTGAGCCTGGTGCTGCTGACGGACCACGGCAGGCCGAACCTGGCGTCATCGAGTTTTCGCAAAATTATTGACGGAGTGACGATCGTGGGCGGGTCAGAAGCGAGCCTTCCGGATGGACACCTGACTTTTTTCGGAGCGCGGGAGGCGCCGGCATTCCGATTGTCGTCTTTTCCGCCGGAAGCAATGGACGACGCGCGAGGGTGGGGAGGGTTTCCAGTGCTGGCTTATCCCGATGATCCGGATTATGGCTGGCGTTATTGGAATAGTGATTTGCGGCCGGGCGGGATTGAGGTGCTGAATCTGTTTACTTGTTTGCGTGGCGCGTCGTGGGCGGATCGTTTGCTTTTGGCGATGTACTATCCTTTTTCGCACTATTATTTTTTGAGGAGCATTACGGTTCCCGCGGAATCGCTCGCGCATTGGGACGAATTTCTGCAGCGGGACAAGATATGGGGATTCGAGGCGTCGGATGCGCACGGGGGATTTCGCGTCGGTTCGTGGCTCGCGATGAAATTGCCGTCTTATGCGGATACTTTTTCGTTTGTGGGGATGGGGATTTCCCGGCGGTATGAGTCTGACCCTGAAGCGGCGGTGCGCGGCGGAGATTTTTTCAATTGCGTACGGGGGGCGGGCGAGCCTGAACGGTTTGAGTTTTCGGCGCGTAACGATTTTCGGGACTTTGCCAGCGGCAGCGACGCGCCGGTTAATTCCAGTTTGCGCGTGGATGTGCGCGCCGCGAAGCAGGCGATGCGCGTGGTATTGAAAAAGGATGGCGCGGTAGTGCGCGAAGTTGTCGGGGATCATTTGGATTTGGAGGACGCTGGTGCGGGCGTGTATCGCGTGGAAGTTTTCCTGATGGCGCACCCGTTGTTGCGGGCGGACGTGCCTTGGATTCTCTCGAACCCGATTTTCGTGGGCGTGGGGCGAGAGCCGCAGCCGTCGCGGCATTTCACGACGATTCGCGCGCAACTAGCGCCGTCGTCGGCCGCCAGACCCTATTGACCCTTTGAAATACGTACATCGCGTTCGGTCTGCTATAATCCTGTGCTCAAATTATGGATTTCGATCACCTGACAACCTTTCTGGAAATTTCGAAGCTGGGAAGCTTTTCGCGGGCCGGGCAGAAACTGTTCCGTTCGCAGCCGGCGGTAAGCGCGCAGATCCGCCAGCTCGAGCAAGAGTACGGGCAGAAACTGTTCGACCGCGTCGGCAAAACAGTGAAATTGACGGCGGCGGGCGAAGCGCTGATTGTTTACGCGAACCGCTTGCTGAATTTGAAGGAAGAATCGCTGCGCGCGGTGTCCGATCTCTCCAGTTCGCCACGCGGCACGCTGAATATGGGCGCCAACGAAGCGACGTGCCTGTACGTGCTGCCGGATTTGTTCGCGGCTTATCACCGGCAATACCCCGCCGTGCAGATCAGCATTTACCGAAATTTCAGCCGCAAGGTAATCGAGAAAATCGAAGACGGCACGGTGGATGTGGGGATCGTCACGCTGCCGGCGAAATCCCCCAGCCTGAAAGTCCATTCGATCTTTCGCGACCGGCTGATGCTGATGGTGAGCGCGAGCAATCCGCTGTCGCGCGCGAAGGGTGTGACCGTGAGCGAAATTGCGGAGCAGCCGCAGATTCTGCCGAAGACCGGCTACACGCGGCAATTATTCGACAAACTTTTCCGGCCATATCGCTCGAAATTGCGGATCACCATGGAGCTCGCCAGCGTCGGAATGATCAAGCGTTTCGTGGCTGCGGGGCTGGGAGTTTCTATCATCAGCGAGAGCTTTGCCAAGGACGAAGTGCGTTCGGGCGAAGCGAAGCTGATTCCCATTTCGGACGTGCAGCTCACCAGAGAACTCGGGCTGGTTTACCGGCGCGACCGGACTTTGCCGCGAGCCGCGGCTGCATTTGTTACCCTGCTGCGCCAGCAGACTCTCCCCGTGGATGGCGGACACGGTTCCACCAAGCGCTGACGAATCAGCGAAGCCCTTCAACAATTTCCCGCATCCAAAATCCCGCAGCACGCGTACCATATATATATGGTGATGTGCGAAAGCGGTGAGCATCATGCTCGTTAACAAAGCACCCGACCTTACATATAAGGATGTGACGCCGAAGAGTTTGTACATGGGGCGGCGCAATTTTCTTTTTGGCTTGGCTGCGTCGTATGGCGCGGTGGTGGGCTATAAGAAATTGACGCGGTTGTTGGAGGGTCCGGCGACTGGTTCGACTCCGGTAAAGCTGACGGGCGTGAGCAAATGGCCGGGCAGCACCACGGAGAAAGAAACCTCGCTGGAAGATGTGACGCACTACAATAATTTTTACGAATTTGGCACCGGCAAGACCGATCCCGCCGCGAACTCCAAGAATTTCGTCACTACGCCGTGGAGTATTTCCGTTGAGGGCGAAGTAAAAAACAAGCGCACGTTCACGATGGATGAAATCATGAAGCTGGCACCGCTGGAGGAGCGGATTTATCGCCACCGCTGCGTGGAGGCGTGGTCCATCGTGGTGCCTTGGATCGGGTATTCGTTCAGCCCGATCGTGAAATTGGTGGAGCCGACGTCCAAGGCTAAGTTCGTGGCGTTCGAGAGCTATTACGACCCGAAACAAATGCCCGAAGGCGGCTCGGCGGGAATCGAGCTGCCCTATGTGGAAGGATTGCGCCTCGATGAAGCCATGAATCCGCTGACGCTGCTTACCGTGGGAATGTACGACGAGACGCTGCCCAACCAGGATGGCGCGCCGGTGCGCCTGGTGATTCCCTGGAAATACGGGTTCAAGAGTATCAAATCGCTGGTGCGTATTCGCTTCGTGAAAGATCAGCCGCCGACGACCTGGAACATCGCGAACGCGCACGAGTATGGCTTTTACTCGAATGTGAATCCCAGCGTGGATCATCCGCGCTGGTCGCAAGCGAGCGAACGGCGTCTGGGCGAATTCCGGCGGCGGCCCACGCTGATGTTCAATGGGTATGGCGATCAGGTGGCCAGCATGTACGCCGGCATGGACCTGAAGAAATATTATTGAGCGTGAGCCTCGCGTGAATTCCATCCTCACAAGCAAATGGACCAAGGTCGTGGTGTTCCTCGTGTGCCTGATCCCCTTCGGGCAACTGCTGTGGCGCGCGTTTCACAACGGCCTGGCAGGATTTCCCGACAACATGGATTTCGGCGCTAATCCCATCGAATTCATCACCCATGCGACGGGCGATTGGACGATTCGCTTCTTGATCATCACGCTGGCAATAACGCCGCTGAGGAAAATACTGCGGCAGCCGCAACTGATTCGTTTTCGCCGGATGCTGGGGCTTTTCGCGTTTTTTTATGGCTGCCTGCACTTCGGCACGTGGATTGGCCTCGACAAATTTTTCGCGTGGTCGGAAATGTGGAAGGACGTGCAGAAGCGCCGGTTCATTACCGTGGGATTTACGGCGTTCGTGCTGATGGTTCCTCTGGCGGTGACTTCGACGACCGGGATGATCCGGCGACTGGGTGGAAAGCGGTGGCAAATGCTGCATCGCGCGATTTATCTGAGCGCTATTCTAGGCGTGATTCATTATTACTGGCTGGTGAAATCGGATGTCCGCAAGCCGCTGCAGTACGCGGTCATCGTGGGAATTTTGCTCGCTTACCGGTTGGGAGTTTGGATTTATGGACGCGCGCACCGATCTGCCGCGAGTGGCGCTGCTCGCCCCGAGCCTTCAACTGCTGAAACGGCGTGACAGTGAGCTGTGCGCAGCGCGCGGTGGGTAAAAAGACTTCCGCTTCCTCATCGCGTCACTTCTGTCCTGCCTCTTCCAGCGAATAAAATGCATCTAACGGTATGACTGCCTATTACGGTTCGAACGCGAACAATAGAAGTGCGGGCGAACATGGCGCGCGACAACCCACTCCGAAAGGACGCTGAAGAGCTGGTGAAGAGCACCACGCATGGCGTGGGGCTGGTGCTGAGCATTGCCGGGTTCGTGGTGTTGCTGTTGCTGGCAGTGATGCACGGCAGCGCGCTGCGCAAGTCTATGTGGGGCTAGGTCCGCCGGAACGGACGGCACGCGGAATGCAGGTGCAACCGTAGCACCAGGTGTAAGTCGTTTGGCACCGGTGAACTTGCGCCACGTCTAGGTCCGTTTCGTTTTCGCTTTTCGGTTTGAAGTATCGAGATCGCGCGGCTTATACAGCGAAACCCGGATTGCGACGGGAGCTCTCGGCATGCACACTCTTGGTTAGCTAAATTGCTGAAGATAGGCTGGTTGATTGTAAGCTCGACGCATAGTCCGGAAATTCTCGGTCGGAACGCGCGCGAAATTATTCCGTCGCGAGATGGTTGTCAATGTCTGGCCCAGTTCGGACCCTGGTCCGAAACTGCACTGTTGTTCAGGTGATTTGAGCGCATTTGGCACGTAGCATTAGTGCCATCGGTTTTCTCCGGTGAAGCGCACGGCGAGCGATGGATTTCGTCACGGATGCGTTTGCGTGGCGGACCACAGGTTTCTTTCGTGCACAGGACTGACGGACAATCAGCGAGGCCTGCTACTTGAGAAATCTCAGAAATTTCACTCTGTGCGCTCTACTTACAGCGATGTGCGTTTCCCTGTTCGCTTGCGGATCCGCGGGTGCACCTCCCGGCTTCAAACCGAATCCCACCGGCACCGCTCCAACGATCACCCACCAGCCGGCAAGTCAGTCAGTGACGGCGGGGCAATCAGCGACATTTTCAGTGATGGCGACAGGCACCGCGCCGCTCGCTTATCAGTGGTACCTGAATGGAGCCGCAGCGGGAACCGACTCGAGCAGCTTCACCATTGCGGCAGCGACGACGGGCCAAACGGGCGCGAAGATATATGTGCTGGTAACAAACGCGGCAGGGTCGGCGACGAGCGCCACAGTGACGCTGAGCGTCACTGCAACGGCGACTGCTCCGTCGATCACACAGCAGCCCGCAAGCGTTACCGTGACAGCGGGACAATCGGCGACATTCACCGTGACTGCGACGGGCACGGCGCCGCTGACCTACCAATGGTTCATGAACGGAAGCCCGGTGGGCACGAATTCAAATTCCTACACGATTTCGCAGACTACGGTGGCGCAGACAGGCGCGCAAATTTATGTGACGGTAACCAACGTGGTCAACACCGCGACCAGCCGGACAGTGACGCTTACCGTGAACGCGGTGCAGGCCAGTTCGGTGAACGTACTGACGTATCACAACGACGTGGCGCGCACAGGCCAGAATCTGAGCGAGAGCACGCTGACGACGGTGAATGTGAACTCCACGAATTTCGGGCTGGTGGGGAATTTGTCGGTGGATGCGGGGGTGGATGCGGAGCCTTTGTACGTCTCGAATCTGACGCTCGCGGGCGGCGTGCACAACGTGGTTTATGTTGTTACCGAGAACGATTCCGTATATGCGTTCGATGCGGATACTTTCGCGCAGTTATGGCACGTCTCCGTGCTGGGTGCGAATGAAATGGCGAGCGACAACCGCGGCTGCGGACAGGTTTCGCCGATCATTGGGATTACCTCGACACCCGTGATTGATCTGAGCGCTGGTACGCACGGCAAAATTTTCATGGTGGCGATGTCTCTCGACAACAACGGAAATTATCATCAGCGATTGCACGCGCTGGACCTCACCACTGGCGGCGAAATCACCGGCAGCCCCGTTACCGTGCAGGCTACTTTTTCTACGACGAGCGGCACAACCACGTTCGATCCCAAACAATACAAGGAACGCGCCGCATTGCTGCTGCTGAACGGCGTGATTTACACCACGTGGGCTTCGCATTGCGATGATGGACCGTATCAGGGATGGATTATGGGCTACAACGAAACGACGCTGGCCCAAACCAGCGTGCTGGACGTGACGCCGAACGGCGGCGATGGTGCGATCTGGATGGCGGGCGATGGCCCCGCGGCGGATTCTTCCGGCAACATTTATTTTCTCGACGCGAATGGAACGTTTGACGACACCCTGAATGGCAACGGATTCCCCGAGCATGGCGATTACGGCAATGCGTTCATCAAGATTTCGACGGTTGGCAACAGCCTGAGCGTCGCCGATTATTTCACGATGTTCAACACGGACTCGGAATCGAACGCGGACGAAGATCTGGGATCCGGAGGCGAGATGTTGCTGCCCGATTTGCAAGACGCTCAGGCCAACACATGGCATCTGGCGGTGGGCGCGGGCAAGGACGGCCACATCTACGTGGTCAATCGCGATCTGATGGGCAAATTCAATACGAATAACGACAGCGCAATCTATCAGGAGATTGATTCGAACGGACTGGGCGGCGGCGTGTGGTCCATGCCGGCTTATTTCAACAACAAGGTGTACTACGGCGCGGTCGGCGATCACTTGAGAGCATTTTCAATTTCCAACGCGAAGCTGAACACGCCCGCGAGTTCATTGAGTGCGGCCAGCTTCGGATATCCGGGCGCAACGCCGAGTATTTCTGCGAACGGGACTTCCAATGGAATCGTGTGGGCGCTGGAGAACAACGGCGGGGGAGTATTGCACGCTTATGACGCAACGAACCTCGCGACCGAGTTGTACAACAGCAATCAGGCCGCGAATAAGAGGGATAATTTTGCGGACAACAAATTTATTACGCCGATGATTGCCGACGGGAAAGTGTATGTGGGCACACCCAATGGCGTGGCGGTGTTCGGATTGCTACCGTAGAACGGCGGGGACAGCGCGACGCAATCGCGGCTCGCAATTCTGGTGAAATCAGGGCCCTGGCGGGGCGGGACGGAAAATCTCCAGGGGTTGAGCTGTCGCCAAAAACACCGACGCCCCGTCGGCGCCGCGCGCGCCAACGGGGCGTCAGGGCTGGACCAACTACGAGATCGGCAGCCGTTCGATTCCGGCGTGGCTTGCGGGCGCGCTTAGGTAGAACATTGTGTTGAGCCCTTCGACGGACACCGCTGTCAGCGTGCGGCCGTGGTTGGACTTCCGCACCAGCAACGCGCTCTGGCTCGCCGTTTGGCCCATCGGCACTTCGCGTACCCGGATGTTCATGTCTTGGCCGCTGCCGTGGATGCGGACCACTCGGCCGGTCCCTTCCGATTTCATGGAAAGCAAATACCGCCCGGCCTTCAAGTTTTTGCCCGCGCAGTTTAGGTTGTAAGGAAGCGAAATAGTGCCCTCAAAAGCGACGGGGGTTTGATTCACGTCGTCAATCTGCGCGATCTGCGCAACGGGAGCGGCTACCGCCTCGTCGGCGGAGAATGCGAAAGAGTCAGGCATCACGTCCGATTGCGCGCGCGCCGTCACCGGCAGCAAACACGCAAGTCCCAGAGCAGCTGCGTACAGCGAGGTCTTCACTACGGTCGTCATTTTCATCGTCGTCTCCTGGTTGCTTCGAATCTTTGAGATCAAAGTTTTCATTTAGTTCCTCAATGCACGCGCAGTTTCGTCCTAAACGCTAAATCGTTCAATGCAACGGAGGTCGTTTGTTGGTGAAACGAAGGTAAAGCCGTAATGGACTGAAAGTAAGGTGTTTACACGGATCGGTGTGAGCGAGCTTGAGTTCCGAACGCGCCCGAAGTAAACTTCGTCGCCCCAGCTTCTCAGATGCGCGACGAACTCCCTGCCGAAGGTAGGCTTAGCTTCGACGCCTACCACGTTGACCTTCGCACGGGCGAACTACGCAAACACGGCCGGAAAATCCGTCTCGCCGGACGGCCCTTCCAGATTCTCGCGTTGCTTCTCGAACAGCCCGGCGAGTTGCTTACGCGAAAAGAATTGCAGAGCCGCCTGTGGCCGGCCGACACGTTTGTTGATTTCGAGCATGGCGTAAACGCCGCGGTCCAGACGCTGCGGCGCGCGCTCTGCGATTCGCATAAGAAACCTCGTTACATTGAGACGTTGCCGCGGCGCGGATATCGTTTTATCGCCACCGTGGAAAGAGTTTATGCGAACGCCGCTGCGAAGGGTTCTTCCGCGCCGAGCGATGCGCGAGGAGCCGTCGCGGTGTCTCGCCCTGAGTGGGTCGGGCAGGTCGCCACGATCCGTGACGAAGCGGGCCGCAACTATGTGCTGTTGCCGATCACGGAGGAAATTCTTCGTGAAATGCACGACTGTGAAACGGCCACGGACGATCTGGGGATTTCGCTTCTGGTCGCTGCCGAAAAGCTGCTTTTGGTCGAGTGCGGAACCCGAGTAAAAATTCTCGACGCGATTAACGTGGACCTGGGCTGTAAGGTGCGAATCCTTGGTGGCCAGTTCGTCGGCGAACAAGCCTTCGCGCTCCGTGCTCAGCTTTCAGGCCTCCCGTAGCGTGACGCAGTTGCGTTCACGATACGGCTTGAGGATCGCGAATTCGCTGTAGGTGCGGCGATCATTCGTCGTTCGGATGAATTCCCAGGTCATCGTTCATTTCTCCGGCTGCGAGCGGCCGGATGCACAATCGTTCTTGGTCCGCGCTGCACTGATACACCTGGTAGGCGGGCAAATCTTCGGGCTGAAGTTCGTACGAGCCATCCTCCATGTTCACAGCGGAATCGAAACTGGACATCGCGTAGAGATTGCGCGGCGTCGCGCGCACGCGGAACTGACCCGAGCCCGGTTCGTAATTTCCGTAACTGAAGCAGTGGCCGATGCAGGCGCGATCCGCGATGTGTTGCACGAGGATGCGCGATTCGGGGAAGGGCGGCTTGAGAGTGGCGAGGACTCGCGAGTTTCGCGGGAGGGTGCGCACCAGTTGCTCGACTTGGGTCTCCATGCGATTGATCGTGCCGGTATCCTGATACAGAAACGTGAAGAAGATTGCCGCGATCGCGCCACATGCGAGCAAGTGCCATCGGCGTGGCGGCAGGGAGCCGAGCAAGCAGCAGAGCAGCACGGCGGAAACCGAAGTCAAGCGTTCGGTCAAGAGCGCGAGCGCGGACGACTGCTGCGGAAAACGTATGCCGTCGGGCAGCAGGATTACCGCCAGGCCGACGACGAGGTAGAGCTCGAGCGGCACGGCGAAATCCTCCCAGCGAAACTTCCCCCAGGGGCGACTGAAAAAAGTTGTGGCAAGGGCGCACAGGATGAAAATCAGCAGCGCGAATTCCGGAATCGCATAGCGCGGGCCGAACAGTAGTAGTTGATCTGAGCCGTTGAAGAAATGGAAGGGATCGTCGCGGGCCTGCACAATATCGTGGTGCCAAAAATAATAGCGGGCGGCAAAGAGCACCACGCCCGCCGCAGCCACCAGCACGATCTGATAACGCCGGGGAATCGCTTCGGCGATCGCTACGTACGCCGATGCCGCGACCAGCCATGCGAAGCCCAGTGGATGTGCCAGCATCGCCAGCGGCGCGAGCACTATCGGGATCAGGCGCTCCCACCCAAGTCCACGCCAGAAAATTGCAATGCCGAAAAATGCCAGGCCCAGCGAAATATAGAAATTCAGGAAGCCCATTTCGAAGGAATAGCCGTAGCTGAACATGGCGATGACGGGGCAGAGCAGCCAGGGCACACGTTTTGTGGCGGCGCATACAAACGCGAACGCGCCCCAGAAGAAAATCAGTACGGCGAGCGCCACGGCGATCTTTTCGGCGACGTGCAAAGAGACAAAGCGGCCGAGGCCGACGAGCAGAAAATCGAAGAGCACGTTGTTCCAGCGCGGTGCGAGCCATAGTCCGGGCACCTGGCCGTGCCGGATGAGTTGCGCGAGCCACGCGTTATAAAGGTGGCTGCCGAGATCGCCGGCCGCGATGTTGCGATGCCAGAAAACGGGCACGAGGACCGCGACGGAAATCGCCATTATCCGCAACGCGTGTTGCCGGACGAAAGCGACGGCCTGCGCGAGGACGGACGCGAGTGACTGTGTTTGCGGATTGCTTTCCACGATTTCGTTTTCGCCAAAATTGGCCGGGTTTCTGTGTTTGTGTTGCGTCAAGAACGGCGCCTCAGCGAGTGCGAATGTATGCGCGGCATTGCCGCAAACATATCACGAGATGAGTTGGCTGCGGCCGGGCGACACACGGAATCCAGAGTGAGTCGCGCGGCAGCGTGATGTACGAAGTCAGGGGCGACGTCGAAAGCGCCCGGCTGAAGCGGGCCGCTACAAATTCAAGCGAAGCGGTTACGGCAATTCGCCCGAAGCGCGACGAGTGGTGATATAAGGATTTCGCGGTGGCGTGACGATGCGCCCCAAGGCACTCCGATGTGCGGGAGGACAGCGATGGGCGATCCGAATATCTCGGACATTGCGAAAAGAGCGGTGGGCTGGTCCATTTTCGTGAGCGTGGTAATGATTGTCGCCGGCATTCTGGCGATTGCCATGCCGTTGCAGGCTGGCCTCGCCGTAAATATTTTCGTCGCGTGGATGCTGATTTTCGCGGCGGTGGCCCATTTTGTTTTTGCGTGGTTCACGCGGCGCACGGGAAGCGTGCCGCTGAAATTTCTGTTGGGTATTTTGTATTTGTGCGTGGCGATTTATCTGCTGGATCATCCGGCGCGGGGATTGGCTACGTTGACGCTGGCTCTGGCGTTTTACCTGGTGATCGAGGGAGTCTTCGAATTCGTGCTCTATTTTCAGCATCGGCCCGCCGCGGGAGCGAGGTGGTTCCTGATGGATGGCATCGTGACGCTGGTCCTCGGCGGATTGATTTGGGCGACGTGGCCATCGAGCACGGAATGGGTGCTTGGCACGCTCGTCGGCATCAGCATTTTCTTCAGTGGTGTGACGCGGTTGATGATTTCGCTTGCGGCGCGGCGAGTGGTGACGAACGTTGCATAAGCGCGAGGTATTTGTAGCAGCGGTCCCGCTTAGCGGGACCGCCATCGATCCGCAACACTAATGGCGTCCGCCGCGGCGGACGCTGCTACGCGTGCCTTTCCCATCTCGCAATGCCGCTCTTGAATTTTCTGTGCTGAGTTCCCGCGAAAATTACGCTTCTTGATCGTCTTTCTTCGGTGCGTAGGGATACTTCGGGGGTTTCTGCATGTGGGAGGTGCGGTAGGCTTCCAGTTCCGCGTCCGTCAAATTGAAGTGCGTCTTCACCGGGTGATTTTCCGTCGCGGCAAGTTCCAGGTGCAGGCGGTGGGAGCAGATGTCCGGAGCATCCTGAAAACGGACGCGGCGCGTATTGAACGCTTCGTTCGGAATGGTCAGAGTGAATTCGCGCGGTTCGGTCGCAGATTCGCGAACGGTGAACGTGTACTCCCGGCCCTGGGCTTTGGCCTCGAATCCCACGAACTGCACGATGACGTTGTTGTTGCTCATTTTCCGGCGGCCGCCAAGGCCACCGGCGCCGCGACTTTCTTCACGCGCTTGGCGCGCTTGCGCTTCGGCGGTGTTCCTTCGGCGATTTCGACCACCATGATGCTGGTGACAAACTTCTTCATTCCGTGCAAGTCGAAATCAATCGAAGTGCGGTCGTTATCGGATTCTGTGATTACGCCCAAACCGTACTGGAAGTGTTTGATGTACTGCCCTTCGGGAAGTGCTTTCAACGAGGCTCCTAAGACCGATGCAACGTGTGCGAAAAAAAAGGGCGAACCGGCGGATGCCGGCTCGCCCCTCTTCGACTAGAGGCTGGTGACGTTCGCTGCCTGCAGACCCTTCGGTCCACGGGTAACTTCGAACTCAACCGCTTGCCCTTCGTTCAGCGACTTATAACCTTCCGCCTGAATGGCCGAAAAGTGGACGAAAACGTCCTCGCCGGACTGGCGCTGGATGAATCCGAAGCCCTTGCTGGCATTGAACCACTTTACTGTTCCTTGTTCTCTCACTGATTTACTTCCTTCTTTTTAAGCTATTTGTTTGCTTCTCGACCGCCTCCAGCCGTAAAGCGAAAGAGGCTGCAAGTGTGAACTTGCAGCCCCTTCAATCGAATCTAAAGGTGTTACAAGAGCAACAAACGCAGCACAAACATAGCACGGTTTGGTCCAACACCCTAGCGAATTCGTAGCGAAGTGAGACGCTGTTGGCGCGGCAGAGGTTATTGGCGTTTTTTCGAGCTTCGCGCACTTTCTCGCTTCGCCACGTGCGCGGGCGCGCGGAATTAAGATCTGATTGTTGGATACGCCGACCGCGGAGTATGATGAGCGCCTTCCACTGGATTGCTTGGTTGGTCGTGGGCCTACCTGTGGCCCCTGCGTTTAGCAGCACGCTTTCTTTGGAGGCTCGCCATGAAAAAAAAGCCCCTTATGATTATCGGCGGCATCGTCGTAGTCTTGTTCTTGATCATTCTGGCTCTGCCGCTTTTCATCAACGCGAACCAATTCAAGCCTACCCTGGAAACGCAGCTGGCGACCGCGCTGGGACGTCCAGTGGGCATTGGCGATATCAGCCTTTCGATCTTTTCGGGCGGCGTAACGGTCACAGATGTGTCTATTGCAGATGACCCCGCGTTCAGTAAGTCACCGTTCTTGACGACCAAATCTCTGAGCGTAGGCGTCGAGTTGTTGCCGCTGATTTTTTCGAAGAAGCTTGAAGTGCGTTCGCTCACGGTGAAGGATCCGGAGGTGAATCTGATCCACGCTGCGAACGGAACATGGAATTATTCTTGCCTGGGCGGAAATGCGAGCGGCGCGAAGAGCGCGCCCAAGAATCCGGCGCCGAGTCCGGCATCGAGCCAGGGCGGCGCTCCCGGTGCCGGAGCGATGAGCGTTGGGAAACTCAGCATTGAGAACGGTAAAATCATTGTGAGCGCCGCGGGCTCTAGCGCCAAACCAAGCATCTACCAAAATGTTGACCTGGAGGCCTCCGACCTTTCCTACACTTCACAATTTCCTTTCAAGCTGACGGCCACTGGCCCCGGAAACGCCGCGCTGAAACTGGAAGGCAAGGCGGGACCCGTGAATTCGGCGGATGCTTCGCTGACGCCGTTGAACGCAACGTTGGAAGTGCAGCACCTGGATCTGGCCACGACTGGTTTTCTGGATGCGTCCTCGGGAATCGCGGGCGTGATGGACTTTAAAGGCGAACTCAGTTCCGACGGAAACCAGCTGAATTCCAAAGGCACGGTGAAGGCGACCAAGCTGAAACTTTCCGCCGCGGGCGAGCCTTCTTCCGTTCCACTGAATATTGATTACGCCAGCACTTACGCGTTGAAAAGCCAATCGGGAAATCTGAACCAGGGGGACATACACATCGGCAATGCGCTGGCGCGCTTGAACGGCGCGTACAACGCGGCCACCGAGCCGGCCAAGTTGGATATGAGGCTGAACGCGCAGGCCATGCCGGTGACCGATTTGGAAGGCTTTCTTCCGGCCGTGGGAGTCGTAGTGCCTTCCGGATCGAAGCTGCAGGGCGGCGCGCTCACTGCGAATCTGACGGTCAGCGGCCCGGTGGACAAGCTGGTGATTTCCGGGCCTGTGAATTTGTCGAACGCGAAACTGGCTGGATTCAGCTTGAAATCGAAACTCGGCGCTCTGGGGTCCATTCCCGGACTCGGTGGCGGCAGCGGCGCTGGATCAGATACGGATATTCAAACGCTGAGCGCTACTGTGCGAAACGATCCATCGGGAACGAAAATTGATAGTTTGAATCTAGTGATGCCATCGCTCGGCACGGTTACAGGGAGTGGAACCGTGAGCGCGGCGGGACAGCTCAATTTTAAACTGCTTGCGAATCTGGCAGGCGCTGCGGGCGCGCTCACCAGCGCGGCAGGCGCGGCCGGCAGCGGAATCACCGGCGCTCTTTCTTCATTCACCGGTGGCGGCGGAGGGAGTCGCGGTTCGAGCAACGGAATTCCATTCATCGTGCGAGGCACGACCTCGAAACCAGAGGTCATACCCGACGTAGGCGGCATCGCCGGGAATGCGCTCAAGAACAGCGCGGCTGGGAGCCCCACCAGTAAGACAAACGTCGCGTCAGGGTTGGCAGGGGGACTACTGGGAAAAACGAAACCACCGCAGTAGCGGCAGGACCGTTGCTAGTGATGCCGATGTTGGCGATACGATCGAAGTCCGGCGAGAGGCTGCTGCGCCTTATTGCAGCGAATTTCCCGAGCCACTCCGGAACAATGCGGCTTCGGCGTCGCTGAAAAGAGTACGAAGCGAACGCACTACGAAACGAATCAGGATCGCAATCACGCAGAGCGCCAGCACGACAATTACCGAAGCTAGGTAGGGGTCCCGCGTGACGATCCACATCAGAAATATCACCAACGCGTCTTCGGCCGTGCTCAATGCGAAATTCGAGAACGGCTCGGGCGAATGCACAATCGCTGCTCGCGCCGCCGTCTTCCCCCCATGCGCCGCCAGGGCAATCAACCCGCCGGCGAAGGTCGCCGCGATTTGCTCCCACTGAGGTAATTGCGACGTCGCGGCGTACGCCAGAAAAGCTGCGACTGGAACGCGCACGAAGGTGTGCGCTGCGTTCCAAAGCAGATCAAAAACCGGAATCTTGTCGCCAACGAATTCCAGCAGGAACAGCACACCGCAGATCGCGATAATTTTCCAGTCCTGCAGCACGTGCAGCGTGGGCGGCAGCGACAGGACGTTGAAGCGCGCCAGCAGGCCGAGCATTCCGACGGTCGCGTACACATTCAGGCCCGCCGAAAAACTGACGACGACGAGAATCGCGGTCAGGTCGGTGCCGGTCGGGATCAGCGGAGATAGAAGCGCGAAGCTCATGAATTGCAAAAAAACGCTGCGCGGCGTGCGGCACGAGACTCGCTGTGCGCTCGCTTACTTCAACCCAACCGCGTCCGGCACCGCTACGCCAGTTCGCTCGCCGCCGCATACAGTAACACCGAGGGCCATGTTGATTCTACGGCGGCAGCCGTCTAACTCTTGCGACACTCGCACGCGATGCTCCTCGCTTCCGGCCTTATAATGGATGCAGTACCTTCGTGATTCAAAAGCCGGCCTGACCGAAAGCGGAAATAGGCATCCGCGTGTTGCGCCGGTAGCTTCAGAGTTTGATCCCTCTCTGCTTTGAGTCGTCCCCTTCATGGTTCGGTATGAAATGCGATCTGGCGCCATTGTGTCGGCACGCGAGCGTATTTCATGCGGCTGCTGGCAACGGCGCGATTTGCATTCATGAAGGATCCTGCGAGGTGCGGTGGATGAAGCGCGTTCTGTTCGTGGACGATGAACCCCGAGTGCTCGAGAAATTGCAGCAAATGCTGGAATCGCAAAAGGACCAGTGGGACATGGCCTTCGCGCCCGGCGGAGAAGCTGCGCTAACGCTGCTGGCTGCGTCGCCGTTTGAAGTGCTCGTTTCGGATATTGCCATGCCGGGAATGGACGGTGCGGCGCTGATGAAGATTGTGTGCGAACGCTATCCGGCTATCGTACGAATCGTGCTCTCCGCTCCGCAGGAAATGGAAACGGCGCTCCGTGCCGTGCCGGTGGCCCACCAGTTTCTACTGAAGCCGTGCGACCCGAATATGCTGCGCGTGGCGGTGGAACGCGCCACAAGTCTTTCGAATATCCTGAGCAATAAATTGCTGGCGAATTTGGTCGGTTCCGTGAAAGACCTGCGGGTGCTGCCGCGCACCTACATGGCGCTGCGACGGAAGCTTGCCGAACCGGAGGCGTCCATTCGGGACGTGGTGCACATCGTCGAGCAGGACGTGGCGATATCAGCGAAAGTTCTGCAGCTGGTGAACTCGGTGTATTTTGGCTTGCCGCGCGAGGTTTCGTCGGTACGAACCGCGGTAGGTTTTCTGGGAATTGACACGCTGCAAAACCTGGTGCTGTCCGCGGGAGTGTTCTCCATGTTCGATCAGCTGGCGCGACTGCCGGGTTTTTCTTGCGAAGAGCTTCAAGCGCACTCGCAACTCACCGCGAAGATTGCTGGACAGATTCCCGCGTCGGCGCACGTGCGAGGCAACGCCGTGGTCGCTGGCCTACTGCATGACGTCGGCAAATTAGTGCTGGCGACGCGCGCTCCGGCGCATTTCGAGCGCGCTCTGCAGGGTACGCAGGCGGAAGGGCGCCCTTTATATGTGGTGGAAACGGATCTGATGGGCGTTTCACATGCCGAGGTGGGAGCTTATCTGTTGGGGATCTCGGGCCTGCCCTCGCCCGTCGTGGAAGCAGTAGCACATCATCATCACCCTGATCGCGTTGCGCAGGATTCACTGGACGCCGTCGGCATTGTGTATATCTCTAACATTTTGGCGCACCAGGTTGCGGACCACGCACCGTCGGCCGAATCCATCGCGCCGTTGGAAATTGATCCGGGCTACCTGGAGAGACTCGGCGTCAGCGAGCAGTTTCCCGGCTGGCAGGAAATGGCGAAGGCGAGCGCCGGCGAATTGCGCGTCGAGAACTAAAATCCCTGAAACAGAATGCAGCGCACGCCGCGAAGGTGCTGTTGCGCTTGGTGACTGTGGGCTGGCGCGGCTCCCGCGGCTGCAGGGCGCCACGAACCCACCTTCTACAACGCTGCAAACTCATGCAGCGTGCGATGTCACCTTTCTAAATGGTCAGTAAATAACCCCAGGCCGCGAATTTTTGGTTACAATAGCGCCCGCTGCGGGGTGGTGAATCTTGTCGGACCGAGGATGCGGGGCGGATGGGGCTCGCGGAGCTCTCTCAAATTTCGTTGGAATATGCCGCAGACATCGGCGCGGGTTTCTCGGCTTGGTTTCTGCGGCCGTGCTCACCACAGCGCTGGGTCCGCTGCTGGCCCAGCAGATATCATCGCGCCGGTCGCGCGTTACGCGGCAGGCGAGTTCTGCTGAACCGGTGCGCAGGCGCGCGGAGTGGTTTTTCCGGCAGCGCGCATCCGCGAACGGCCACATTCCCAACAACCTCTTTCTGCAGGCCCTCGCGCGGAACCGGAAAATGGTCAGCGAGAACGGAACTTTCGTCGAGCACGCTGCCGCGCTTAAGCCGGACATCTCTCCTTCGCTGCATTCCTGGACGCCACTCGGCCCACAACCCACCGCGAATACGGAGTTCTTCGGAAATGTCTCCGGCCGCGTCACCTCCCTCGCCGTGGATCCCTGCGATGCGACGGGAAATACAGTCTACGCGGGCGGCGCGGATGGGGGCGTGTGGATTAGTTTCAACGCGTTGAGCGGCAATCCAGTCACGTGGAAGCCGCTTAGTGACAATGAGCCGTCGCTTTCAATCGGTGCACTGGCATTGGTTCCCAAGCCGTGCCAAGTGTTCAACGGCCATGCGCAGAGCAACCTGATTCTGGCCGGCACCGGCGAATCGAATTATGCGCTGGACAATTTATATGGTGCGGGAGTGTTGCGTTCGTCCGACGGTGGGCAAACGTGGATGCAGGATTCCACGTTCACCAAGAGCGCGTCGCAGGGACCCGGCGCAAGTGGTCCGTACATCGCGGCGCTGGCCGTGCAGCCGCATCAGACGAATCCCGTGGTGCTGGCCGCGGTGCAGGGAACGGATTTCTCCGCTGGCGGGTCGCTGCCGTCCGGCGTCTGGCGTTCCACGGATGGCGGGAATACGTGGAGCCGCGTACAGCCGGGCGGCGTTGCGAGCGGTCCGCCGTTCAACCCTGCAACCGACGTGCGTTTTGATCCCAGCGATACTTCGGGGCTGACGGCTTACGCGGCGCTCGGCGACCCAAACGGCGACGGGGATGCGAAAGCATCGTGTTCGAGCGTGCCTTGTAACGGAGTCTATGTTTCGAAGGATGCCGGAACAACCTGGAATCGAGTGGCGGGACTCGACGCGAAATCCGTGCCATCGCAGTACGGCAGCATCTCACTGGCGATTGCTCCGGGCAGCTCGCCGACGACTTCACTACTATATGTCGCAATTGCCGACTCCAGCACGAATTCAAATGCTCTTCTCGGCGTGCTCTCCGGCACGGGAATACAGCCCAACGGAACGGGCTCGTCATTTACCACGCTTTATCCCACCACTTCCAACCTGCCGGATTTCTGCGCGCCGCAGTGTTTTTACGATATGAAGCTCGCCGTGGTTCCGGGCACTTCGGGTCAGACGATTTTCGCTGGAGGCTCCGCGCAACCGCTGTTTGCCAAGAACGCGTTCGGCCATTCGTCGCTCTTTCGTTCGCTCGACGGCGGAAATAGCTGGGGAGACATGAGCGCGGACGGCAGCGGCGACAACACTTCGATTCACGTGGACATTCACGCGCTGCGTTTCGCTGTCGGAGCCGGGGGAGCGGTGCTGGCGATGTTTGCGGGCAGCGATGGCGGCGTGTGGGCGTCGCGAGACGTTTTCAGTTCCGCGACGGCTCCCGGCAACCAGCATTGGACCGACCTGAATACGGAAACGGGCAGTGCCAACACATCGCTGGATCTGACGCAGTTTTACCCCGGAATTTCGATTCATCCCGCGACCGACCAGATCATTTACGGTGGAACGCAAGGGAACGACGTGCAGCAATTCAGTGGCTCGTTGGTCGGGAGCGGCACCGAGGCTTGTCCCTACGACGGCGGCTACACGGCGATTGATCCGCAAACGCCCAGCACAATTTATGCGGCGTGCAGCTATCTAGGTGGCCCCGGCACGCTCACCAAAAATATTCTGAATGGCGTTCCCGGCCTCGACGGCATCAACTGGCCGGCGATAGACAACAGCGGAATCAATTTTACGGACAACGCTGACTTCATCCCGCCGCTAGTGCTGGATATGAAGAGCAGCCAGAATTTATATTTTGGCACGTTTCGCTTGTACCAGACGATGAATGGTGGGACGAGCTGGTCCGAGATCGGCCCCGACCTCACGAGCGACAACAGCCAGAATTTCGTCACCACAATTACCGTGGCGCCCAGCGATTCGCGCACGATTTACGCGGGCACTTCCGATGGGCGAATCTGGCAGTCGTCGCAGGCGCTGAATGGCGCGACGGATATTCACATGGTGAACCAGACGAATCAGCCGCTGCGCAGCGTCACGGCCATAGTTGTGGATTCGGCAAATCCGAAGTCGGCGTTCGCGGCGTATTCCGGTTTTTCTTGCCCTGGAGTAAGTGGATGCGACGGCTTGGGACATGTGTTTTTCACAAATAATTCTGGGGCTTCCTGGTTGCGGGTGGACGGCAACCTGCCGGACGTTCCGGTAAACGACATCGTGATTGACCCCACCGACGCAATGGACAACACGATTTATATCGCCACGGATTCCGGTGTTTACGCCAGCGCGAACGCTACTGCCGGAGGCGCGACGATCTGGAGCGTGCTGCAATCCGGCTTGCCGAATTCGCAAGTGCTCGCGCTGCGGCTGCGCAACACGTCGCGGACGCTGGTCGCGGCGACGCACGGGCGCGGTTTGTGGAGTTTGCTGTTGCCCAACCTCCCGAGCTTCGCGCTGACGGAGCTGAGTCCGGTGTCGGCCATCGCGGGTTCTGGATCGTTTCTATTGACGGCCACCGGCAGTGGATTCACGTCGAAATCTGTGATCAATTTCAACGGCGCCGCGCTGCCCACCACATTCGTCAACGCGACGAGCCTGACGGCAACGGCTCCCGCTACCGCAGTGAACTGCGGCGGCGGAATTCCGGTGACGGTTTCCGATCCAGCTCTGGGCGCAACGAATACGCTGACGTTCAGTTCCGTCGGCACGTCGTGTGATTTTTCTTTCGGCGCCACGGTTCCGGCGAGCAACACGACCGGCGCAGGTGGGACTGCAAACTACCAGTTGAATCTCAATGCCGTGGGCAGCCCTGGCGGCGTCGTGCAGCTTTCCTGCAGCAGTCCGCCCGTCGGCATCACTTGCAATTTCACGCCGAACCCGGTGACGACATCCGCGGCGGGAACCAGCGTGGCGCTAATGATTTCCGTTCCCGCGACGGCGAGCCTACCCGCAGCACCGGTCGGCAGTCCACGAATGCCTGAGATCGAAACCGCGCAGTTCGTGTTCGCTGCAATGCTCGCGATTTTTATTTTGTTAACCGCGCTAAATAAATCGGATCGCACGCGCGCGCAGATGGCCTTGGTACTCCTATCGGTGAGCGTTCTGCTCGGGTTAATGGCGGCTTGCGGTGGCGGCGGTGGCGGCGGCCCAGTCCCGCAGACCTTCCAGATCACGATCCAAGGGGCTAGCGGCAACTTCCAGCATTCAACTACCGTGCAACTCGTGGTAGATTAGCCCCGTCAGGGTGCCAGCCCGGCCCGGCTGTTCGACCGCAGCCACTTTGGTATCGGGAGGATTTCCGCCATGATCTGCCCGCAGTGCAACGAACGTATCCCTACAAAATCGCTTTGGACTCCCGCAGGATTTTCCGGCGTGGTGTGCGCGCACTGTCATGCAGCGCTGTGTCCCAAGCCGATTTCTGCCATTTTGGTTTTTGCTGTTTCGTTCGGCCTGGGGGATTTGGCGCTGATGTTTTTGCGGCACAAGGGCGCGGAATTCTGGCTGGCATGCTTGGGATTTTTCGTGGTGTTTGCAGCGGTCTTCGCGCTGAGCGCGCCGGTGTTTCTGCGCATGCGCTTGAAGGACCACGGCGACCCGCATCTGAGCGGCCACCGCGCCTGAGCTGCGGCGGCGAGGCTCAGAGCATCTGGCGCAAAACGTATTGCAAAATCCCACCGTGCTGGTAGTAAGAAACCTCGAACGGCGTATCGATCCGAGCCAAAGCGTTGAAGGGAGTTTCCTTACCTTGCGCATCGCGTGCCGTAACTTTCATTTTCTTGCGCGGCTCGAAATTTCCCGCCAGCCCTTCGATTGCGAACATTTCCAGACCTGTCAGCCCAAGTGAAGTCAGCGTTTCTCCCGGCAGAAATTCCAGTGGCAATACGCCCATACCCACCAGGTTACTGCGATGGATGCGTTCAAAACTTTCCGCCAGCACCGCGCGGACACCCAGCAGAATCGTGCCCTTCGCGGCCCAGTCGCGCGATGAGCCGGAGCCGTATTCTTTTCCCGCGAAAATAATCAGCGGAACGCGCTCGTCGCGATATTTCATGGCGGCATCGTAGATCGCCATCTTCTCGCCGCTAGGCTGGTGAATCGTCCATCCACCTTCGGTGCCCGGCGCCAGCAGATTGCGCAGGCGAATATTGGCAAACGTGCCGCGCATCATCACTTCGTGATTGCCGCGGCGCGCGCCGTAGGAATTGAAGTCCTTCGGCTGCACACCGTTCGCCATCAGATATTTTCCGGCGGGCGTGTCGGCGGGAATCGAACCGGCGGGTGAAATATGGTCGGTGGTGACGCTATCGCCCAGCACCGCAAGGGCGCGCAGACCGTGCAAATCCTCAAGCGCGGTGGGCTTCAGCGGCATGTTCTCAAAATAGGGTGGATGTTTGATGTAAGTGGATTTTGCGTCCCAAGCGTAGAGATCGCCCTCGGGAATGGGCAGCGCGCGCCAGTGCTCGTCGCCGGTAAAGACGTCGGCGTATTCCCTGCGGAACATTTCACTGGTCACCGAGGAGCGCATGGTTGTCTCGACTTCGTCAGGCGTCGGCCAGATATCGCGCAGATACACCGGCTTACCCGCCTTGTCGTTGCCCAGCGATTCGTTGACGATGTCGAAATCCATGCGCCCAGCCAGCGCGTATGCCACCACCAACGGCGGCGAGGCCAGATAATTCGCGCGGCAGAGTGGATTGATGCGCCCTTCGAAATTTCGATTGCCGCTCAGAACCGAAACGGCCACCAGATTATTGTCCTTAATTGCTTTTCCGATGGCGTCCGGCAGCGGGCCGCTATTGCCGATGCACGTCGTGCAGCCGTAGCCGACCAGATTGAAACGCAGGGAATTGAGGAAGGGCCACAGGCCGGCCTTTTCGATGTAATCCGTCACGACTTTCGAGCCCGGCGCGAAACTGGTTTTCACCCAGGGCTTGGTTTTTAACCCGCGCTCCACTGCTTTCTTTGCCAGCAGCCCGGCCCCCAGCATCAGCGAAGGATTCGAGGTGTTCGTGCAACTGGTAATCGCCGCGATCACCACCGAGCCATCCGCCAGATCGAATTTGTCGCCATTATTTTGCACGCTGACGTGTTTTGGCGGCGCGGTCAGCGTCTTTTCGAAGGATGCCTTCGCTTGCGTCAGCGGCACGCTGTCTTGCGGGCGCTTGGGTCCGGCCATGGTTGGTACAACGCTGGCGAGGTCGAGTTCGAGCCGGTCGGAGAAAATCGGATCGGGTGTTTGATCCGTGCGGAACAAACCTTGGTCTTTCGTGTAGGCTTCGACGAGGCGAACTCGATCTTCATCGCGCGCTGTGAAACGCAGGTACGCGAGCGTCTCGCTGTCCACGGGGAAAAAGCCCATCGTCGCGCCATATTCCGGCGCCATATTGGCGATCGTCGCGCGGTCGGGAAGTGTAAGACTGGAGAGTCCCGTGCCGTAAAATTCCACGAATTTTCCTACCACGCCCTTTTTGCGCAGCATCTGGGTGACGGTGAGCACCAGATCGGTGGCCGTCGCGCCTTCTGGCAGACGCCCATGCAATTTGAAGCCGACCACGGCCGGAATCAGCATCGAAAGCGGTTGGCCGAGCATCGCCGCTTCCGCTTCGATACCGCCGACGCCCCACCCGAATACGCCGAGGCCATTTACCATCGTCGTGTGCGAGTCCGTGCCGACCAGCGAATCCGGGAACGCCAGCCGCGCGCCATCGTGCTCCTGGCTGAAAACAACGCGTGCCAGATATTCCAGATTCACCTGGTGGCAAATGCCCGTGTCCGGCGGCACCACTTTGAAATTCTGAAATCCCTTCTGGCCCCAGCGCAAGAACGCGTAGCGTTCGATATTCCGCTGCATTTCCAAGTCGGCATTGAACGCGAACGCGCCCTCGACTCCGAATTTATCCACTTGCACGGAGTGGTCGATCACCAGTTCCGCCGGAAGCAGCGGATTGATTTTCTTGGGATTGCCGCCGAGGTGTCGCATGGCCTCGCGCATGGCCGCCAGGTCCACCACCGCCGGAACGCCGGTGAAATCCTGCAGCAACACGCGCGCCGGCATGAAGGAGATTTCTTTTTCCGTCGCGCCCGCCGCGCTCGAAGGATCCCAACCCGCCAAGGCATGAATGTCGTCGGAAAATACGAACTGGCCGTCCTCGTGCCGCAGCAAATTTTCCAGCAGGACTTTCAGCGAAAAGGGAAGCCGCAAAATATTGCCGATGCCGGCGCGCTCCAGCACGCTCAACCGGTAAATTTCGTAGGAATCATTGCCGGCGCGCAGCGGCGTTCGCGCGCCAAATGAATTTTTCTTTGCGGAGCTCATGCGGGGACCAATTCTCCTCTCTTCAGAACCACCCATTTTAGCGCACTACCGCCTGGGTTCTGGCGCGAATTTCGCACCGAACCGCGGTAATGAGCGTATGCGCTGAAGCCGTGTTTCGGAAGGGAACTGTGTTCGATTCTTCTTAATGTTTGGGAGGTACGTAGCTGTCCGGCAGTTTCGCGCCTTCGCCGAAGAAATAGGTTTCCATCTGCTCTTCCATCACTTGTTGCGATTTCGGATCCAGGGGATTCAAGCGAAACTCATTCATCAGCATCTTGGAATGCTCGACCCACAGCTTCCAAGCTTCCTTCGAGACGTTGTCGTAAATGCGCTGGCCGATTGCGCCCTTCCACGGAACGCGATCCAGTCCCGGCATTTCCCGGCCGAATTTCACGCACTTCACGATATGTGGAGTTTGCGGCGCCGCTTGTGCGGAAGCGGCTGCCCCCGGATTTCCTGAACTCTTCTCGTCGGCCATGTACGTCTCCTTGCAGACTGTGCTGCATTTCAAGATACTGCATCGGCGGCCGAAATTCCAGTTGAGCAGGCTAGCCAGGGTCCGAACCCCGGGCGATGCCGATGTCGTGTAGCGGGGCATCCGCAGAGTTGTGATAGGCTCTTGTGGAAGGGCTTTTGTTTTAATAAAACATGTGTGTGCGTCCGGCCGGTCGTCGCCGGGCCACCAGGAAAGTCATCATGAATACGAAAGCAATCGTCGCTTCCGAGACTACACATGCAGGCAACTTCTACTGCGAAGCACCTTCCGATCCTTGCGCGATCGTCATGTTTGGCGCGTCGGGCGATCTGGCGCGCCGCAAACTCCTGCCCGCTCTCTACGATCTTTCATTCCATGCTTGTCTGGGGCCGCGTTTTCGGCTGCTGGGTTTCGCGCGCACGGAAATGACCGACGGTGATTTCACCCAGAAGGCCGGCGAATTCCTGCCCACAGGCAATCAAGAAGGCGCCGACGACGGCAAGAAGGTGGAATTCCTGAAATTTCTGCGATATTTTTCGGGGAACTACGACGATCCCGAAGCGTTCCGTCGCTTGGCGCAGCGCCTGGACGAACTCGATAGCGAAGGCCAGCTCGGTGGCAATCGCCTTTTCTATCTGGCCACGCCTCCGGAAGTTTATTTGCACGTCATCGAACAGCTTAAGAAGGCCGGGCTCAACAAACCGAAGAGCGAAAAATCCTGGGTGCGCATCATCATCGAAAAACCGTTTGGACACGATCTGGCATCGGCGAAAGATTTGAATAAAAAAGTGCTCGAAACGTTCGACGAATCCCAGGTGTACCGCATTGACCACTATCTAGGCAAAGAAACCGTGCAGAACATGCTGGTCTTCCGCTTCGGCAACGGCATCTTCGAGCCTCTGTGGAATCGCAATTATATTGATAGCGTCCAGATTACCGCCGCCGAAGAGCTGGGCGTCGAGCGCCGCGCCGCATTCTATGAGTCGGCGGGCGCGCTGCGCGACATGATTCAGAGCCATGTGTTGCAGCTCACTTCGCTGACTGCCATGGAAGCGCCGGCGACTTTCGACGCCACCTCCGTGCGCAACGAAAAAATTAAAGTTCTGCAATCCATCCGGCCGTTCACCAAGGAATCGGTTTGGAAATCCGTCGTTCGCGGCCAGTACGGCCCCGGTCAAGTGGACGGTAAGCCGGTTCCGGGATATCGGCAGGAGCCCGGAGTGAAGCCAGATTCCGCGACGGATACATTTGTGGCATTGAAGTTGCATGTGGATAACTGGCGCTGGAGCGGCGTGCCGTTCTACTTGCGCACCGGAAAACGCTTGGCGCGGCCGCTCACCGAAGTCGCGATCCAGTTCAAGAGCGCGCCGCACATGGTGTTTCGCGGCGAAAACAACGAAACCAATTCGCTGGTTCTGAATATTCAGCCCGACGAAGGTATTTCACTTTCCTTCGGCGCAAAATCGCCGGGAGCGCAAATGCGCATTCAGCCGGTGACCATGGATTTCAAATATACGGAGGCGTTCGGCGGCGGCTCGCGCCCTGCATACGCCACTCTCATTAATGATTGCATCCGCGGCGATGCCACGCTGTTTGATCGCGCAGATAGCGTCGAAGCTGCGTGGACATTGGTGGACCCAATCCTGGAAGCATGGAAGAATGCCTCGCCGCCGCCGTTCCCGAATTACCCAGCCGGTAGCGACGGCCCACGCGCGGTGGATGATTTGGCGGCTGCCGAAGGCCGGCATTGGCGCCCGTTATAGGCAGGTCGCATGTTCATGCACTGCACGCTCGATCTTCAAGTTCGGAGGCCCAAATGATTTTGGCGGGCGACCTGGGAGGGACCAAGGCCAATCTGGGTCTCTTCGATATAAAGGCAGGGAAACTGGTCCGCGTCGCCGACCGACGTTATGCCACGCAGCAACATTCCGGGCTGGAAGAAATCGCCAGCGATTTTCTGAACGGCGCAGGGGCGAAAATCACGGCGGCGTCTTTCGGAATTGCCGGCCCGGTCGTCAACAATCGCGTGCAGGCGACGAATTTTCCTTGGGTGGTGGATGGCGCGAGCGTCGCCTCGCACCTCCATCTGAATCACGTGCGCCTGGTCAACGATGTTGAAGCCGCGGCGTACGGTATCGGCGTGCTGGAACCTGGCGAGCTCGAAACGCTGCACGCCGGGGTGCCTTCGCCACGCTCCACGCAAATCGTGATCGCGGCGGGCACGGGTCTTGGCGAAGGCATTCTGTTCTGGGACGGCCACCGGCACGTTCCCATGGCCACCGAAGCTGGCCACGCCGATTTTGCTCCGAACACCTCGCAGCAAGCGGACCTGTGGAAGTTCCTGAATACGCGCCAGGAATGCGTCAGCGTCGAGACGATTTTGTCCGGCGGTGGGTTTCCGCGCGTGCATGAATTCCTGAATCCAGAGGTGCGGCATCCGGGGTTCGATGATGACGGCGAGGATCCCGCACCGGAAATCACGCGCCGCGGATTGAGCGGCGAGTGCCCGGTATGTGCCGCGACGCTCGATCTGTGGGTGGAAATCTACGGTTCGGAAGCGGGAAATCTGGCACTGCGCACGATGGCGCGCGGCGGAATTTATATCGCCGGTGGAATAGCCCTAAAAGTGTTGCCCAAGCTGAAAAACGGAAAGTTCGTCGCCGCCGTGAAGCACAAAGAAAAACTCGAATCCTTCCTCGTGCAAATTCCCATCCACGTCGTGTTGAACGAGGAATGCCCCCTGCTCGGCGCCGCCTCTGTGGCCTGGAAAAATCTCTAGCAGGCAACTCCCCACAGGCGGCGCGACTGTCTGACGAAAAAAGCAAGAAGGCTGTTATTCCGAGGACGCAGTGTGCCCGAGGAATCCGCTTTTTCCTTGAAGTTTGCGTGAAAAGCAGATCCCACACCTACTTTCGCGGGTTCGGGAAGGCACCAACTGTGCTTTTTTCCGTCGCGCCCGCGAAAGTTCCGCTTCGCAACGCCGGCGGTAGCTTGCCCCGACTTACTCGAAGCTTCCGGTCACACCCTGGAATCCGTGGCTGGCCTGCTTGAGCAGCCACTTCGCCACGCGCGCTGCGTCGTAGCAGTACGCCACGTTGTAGCCCAGCGTTGAGAAGCAGTGCGGCTCGCAACCCTGCTTCATTTCGTGAAGTTGCTTCAGATCGAATTTCTGATTTTCCACCGTGCCCCAATCGTATCCCGCGTTGTACATCGGGAAGCACGGCGCAAGCGTGCCGTCCGTGCGAATGATCAGCCAGTTCTGGCCGGCGCGGCAGCCCCAATGTTCTCCGACTCCGCGCATAAATCCCTTCATATTCTGTAAGCGCGTAATGGAGTCCACCATCTTGTAGCCCTGGCGCTGTTTGTCAATCAGCCAATCGAGCAAATCATCCACCATCGGAAAATCCTCGGGGCGAATGTAAGTGTCGTTGGCATCGAGATGCTTGAAGTGCGGCTGCTCCATCATGGGCGCTTCGTTGATGTGAAAAGTGAGCGAGATGCCGTTGTCGTGCGCGACCTCCACCAGCTGTTTCACATCTTCAATGTTCGTGCGGCAGATATTCGTATTGAAGAATACGGTGTAGCCGTAGCGATACTGGCGCCGCACCAGGTAATCGAAGTAGGAACTCACATGCTCGAAGGCCTTCGGCAGGCCGGGTTTCTCCTTGATTGTATCCACGGCGAAATTGATGGTGGCGATGCCCGCGTCGGTGAGGCGGTCGATCACATCAGGGCGCAGCAAACGAGCGTTCGTGGCGAGATAAACCCAGAAATCTTTTTTCGCGGCGTAGTAAACAACCTTGTGCACAAAATCCGGGCGCACCAGCGGCTCGCCGCCCGTGGGCGCGAGCACGCGGCAAGGCGTGGAATGCAGCCAGTCTATCGCGCGGCGGGCGGTGTCTTCGGTCATGCCCTTGATGCGATTGTCGTAGGACCAACAGTAGTGACAATCGAGGTTGCATTTCCACTCGGTGAAAAGATAAGCGATGATCGGCTGAAAATCCCCGGGCAGCACGCGCGATTTGAAATACGGCACCATCCAGCCGCGCATGTTTTTGAAAATACGAGAAGCCGGCCAGTGGCGACTGCCAGTCTGCAAAACCTGGTCGTGCGCGGCGATGTCGTCAGCGTCCAAATCGTGAAAAAGTTCGGGTTGCGATGGGAAAATCGGCAAGGGCAAAGTCTTTTTTTCCTTCGATGAATCCGGCGCTGGTTTCTCGGGGGATTCCTGCAGCAGTTTGTGCAGCGGCACATCTAGACGGAAGGGATAGGATGGGACAGTAGGAAGCGGTTGGTGATGATCGGACATGATGTCCTCCTTGAACGTTGAGATTTGGTGCGGCTGTCGCGCCCGGCAGCCTCGCTGTCCAATGTTCCGGTAGTATGCCCCTCGCGACGTCCGCGCGTTTGTACGCCAGCGAACACTTCTTCCAAGCAAGGCCCCCCGGCCTTGGAACTTTTGCATTCGATTCACCAACCCGTCAAACGGTTACAGGTTGCGCAAGAAAAAATTGGGTTTACCGGGCCGGCGCAATTAATAAAGATACGCAGGGCGTGATACTTTTCTTACCCCAAGTGCATCTACACTTGGATAGACTGGTCAATCCTGGGTGGAGGGAATGGGACCGTGCTTTCCGGGCGAATGCCGATATTTATCGTTATTTGCTGGATGCTTTTGACGGGGCCACTGGCCGCGCCATCCACCGCGCAAGAAATAACGCCGCTGGCTTCCGCCCGGGCAGACCTCTTTTCCAGGGTAACGCTAACGCCCGGGCCGCTTGCTCACCTAAAAGATGAGCAAGAAAAAACGAACTCAACGCAGACGACGCCTCAGCAACAGCAAGCCCCGCAACAGCAAGCTTCGGCACAGCACAGTGACACTTCGCATGACCGCCTTTTTTGGGCGCTGCCCAATTTCCTCACCCTTGAAAATGCCGAAAATGTTCCTCCACTGACTCCCGGGCAAAAATTCAAACTGGTCGCCCGCGGCATCTACGATCCGATGGAATTCGTTCTGGTGGGTTTCGTGGCTGGGCTGGGACAGGCCAGCGACAGCGACCCCTCGTACGGGCAGGGCGCGCAGGGTTACGCCAAGCGCTATGGCGCGTCCTACGCCGATAACGCGATCGAGAATTTTATGGCCTACGCGGTTATTCCTTCCGTGCTGCACCAGGATCCGCGCTTCTACCAATTGGGTCACGGGGGATTTCGCAAACGCGCGTTGCACGCGATCAGCCGCGTAGTGATCACACGCTCCGATTCCGGCCAGACGCAATTCAATTACTCCGAGCTTTTGGGAGCTAGCTCCGCCGCAGCGATTTCGACCTACACCTACCATCCGCAGAGCGAGCGCAGTTTCGGAAACGTAGCGTCCGTGTTTGGCACGCAGATGGGATGGGACGTCGCGACATATTTGGCAAAAGAATTCTGGCCGGATCTCCGTAAGAAAAAAGACAAGCAGCAGTAGCGCGAATGTTTGCTGCGACTCGGTCGCAGTATCCCACAATCGGAATCGAACTAGAGTTCCGCCACGCGCCGTTCGAGTTCCTTGGTAATCTCGTTTGGCTCCTGATCGGCGGAGAAGCGCACGGGCTTCCCGATCGTCACTTGCACGTGGCCCGGCCGGGTCAGAATCCGATTTTCCTGCCTTAAATCAAATAGTCCAGAGAGGCGCATCGGAACCACCGGCAGGTTCAGATGTTTCGCGAGCAGGCCAACACCTCCGCGGAAGGGAGCGATGCGCCCGTCCTCGGTTGTCTGGCCTTCCGGAAAGACCAGCACATTCCAGCCACGATCCGCCAGATCGCCCGCGAACGAAAAACTTTTCAGGAAGCCGGATCGTTGAGGCAAGGGAAATACGTTGAAAAGCGACAGCGCCAGAAAATAATCGAGCCGTTCGCGGAGGCGGTTGAACAGATTCATGCCTTTTGGCGGACGCCGCATTTCGGCGAGGCGTTCGGCGCGCATGGCGGTTGCCAGGCGATTTCGCAAGCGCGCCGGCAAGGCTGGAAGAATCCAGGCGATGTCGAGATAGGTTATGTGGTTCGCAACCACCAAGACGGGACCGCGTAGCCCGCTGAGATTTTCGCGTCCGCGAATTCGCGGCGCGGCAAGAATATATGTGGCAGGCCAGGCGAGCAGATAGTACACGGCCAGACGCACGGCCGTGGTGAGCCAGTTTTGCGGCCAGCGCGGATAGAGATGTTCGACAGGGACGGCGGGAGACTCCGTCAGAAGTTTTTCCAATTGGCCGACGGTTGTGACTTCACTGAAGCGCGCATCGCTGAGGTCCGTCTGGTAACGATGTTCGAGCGCGCTCATCAGTTCAACTCGATCCAGCGAAGTCATGTGCAGGTCGGCATCCAGTGTGGCGTTGCGCGAATCGGCGCCAGCGGGGCGGCCAGTGATTTGCGCTATGAGCGTGACCAATGAGCTTGCGGCGCCATCCTGCGCGACAGGCGCTGCATCGAGTTTTGCGTTGACGACTTCGCGAATGCGCGGCAGCAGTGGCTTCAGCGTCGGCGTGCGTGGGAAATCGGGATCCGGCCACGCAAACCAATGGCGAATCTTTTGATATTCCGCAAGCGAACGATTGGCGTTTTCGATCAGGGCCGCTTGATTTGCATTTTCCGAATCTTCGAGTAGCAGCACCGCGCACGGCTCCGCGTTACCGTTGCGTTCGATCCCAATCACCACGCAATCCCGTACGCCGGGCTCGCGGCGCACCGCTTTCTCCAAATCTTCGGGATAGATGTTCATGCCGGCGGGCGTGACGATCACATTTTTCCCGCGACCTTTGAAATAGAGCCGGCCATCCCCGTCGGTTTCACCCATGTCTCCGGTGTGAAGCCACCCATCCGATTCCGCCACGGATTGCGTTTGATCGTTTTGACGATACCCAGCGGCGACATTTTCGCCGCGGACCAGTATCTCGCCGTGCTCGTCAACGCGAATTTCCATTCCCGGGAACACTTTTCCAATCGAGCCTTTCGCGGAATGGAAAGGATGATTCAGGCTGATGAGCGAGGTGGTTTCGGTCATGCCGTAACCCTGAATCACCGCGTACCCCAGGCGGTTCCAGAACGATTCCACTTGTTCCGGCAGAGCGGCTCCCCCAGAAATGAAGGCCCAGAATTTCCAGCCAAGCAACGAATGGATCCGCCGGAATCGCCACCAGCGCCGAAGAAAAGGCTCATTCTCCGCGCGGGCAAAACTCTCGTTAAATTGCTGAATCCGGCCATCGCGTTCCATTGGGCGCTGAATTTCGCGCTGCAGCGATTCGATAAATCGTGGAACCGCAACCAGCACGGAGATGCGCTCGTCGCGAACCACTTCGATCAGACCGGAAGGGTTGAGCGAATCAACAAAAACTACGGTGCCCGCCAAGAACGGCGGAATAAATATTCCCAGCATCTGGCCAAAGACGTGGCTCAATGGCAGCAGGTTCAAAAAGCGCAGCGGATGAAAGATGCGCTCGTACCGCAGGTATTTCTGAATTTCACGCTCGACGGGTTCGATGTTGGCAAGCACGTTGCCGTGAGAGATCACTACGCCACGTGGTTCCGCCGTCGTGCCGGAAGTGAAGATGATTTCGAGTGTGTCTTGGCGCGACAGAGGAGGTGCGGGGTAGGCCGAAGAATCGCGGCGCGCTGTAAGCTCCGCAAGCGATTCGAAAAGTATGGGATTTTCCGGCAGCCCAGCGCCTGGCAGCGCACGGCTCCGAAAAATTAACTTGGCATTCACTTCGCGCGCGACGCGCGCAGCGAACTCCGCTGTGGAGCCGTGGTCGATCGGCACCGTAACGACACCACGCAGCAGGCATCCGAAAAACGCAATGATCCATTCGGGAGAGTTTTCGCCCCACAGCAGAACGGCGTCGCCTTTGCCGATGCCGCGAAATTCCAGCTCGCGAGCGACGCCATTCGCCTGCTGCGCGATCTGCGCATAGGTCCAGGTTTCCATGCGATAGCCGCGACGATAACGCACGGCTATTTCATTTCCGCGCGCCGCGTACCGCGCAACGAAATCAACTAGTGATTGCACGTTCGCTCTCGAAGGGGACTTCTCCGATGCTCAATCATCGAGGTGTGGCGGCCTCCCGCGCGTTTGCGTTCCTTTCCATTTGGTACAATTTACAGGTTGTGGGGCACATATACAAAACAGTGGTCATCGGCGCGGGGATCAGTGGCCTCGCTTGCGCGTTCCGCCTGCGCCAATTGGGGATTCAGGCGGTGCTGTTGGAAGCTTCCGGCCGCGCCGGTGGAATGGTCTCGACAGTAAGACGAAACGGATTTGCGTTCGAAGCAGGACCGCAGTGCCCGCGATTTCCTGCATCGGTGTGGAACCTGGTTCGTGAGTTGAACCTCGAAAGGGAATTCGTGGCCGGCGATCCGAAGGCGAAGCGCTACATCCTCAGAGATGGCCGCCTGCATCTTGCCCCGTTTTCCCCGGGAGGTCTGCTCACGACGCGATTGGTCGGGCCGCAATCGAAATACCGGCTCCTGAGCGAAGCACTGCGGAATTCGCAGCCTCCCTCCGAAGAGGAGTCCCTCGCGGAATTCGTGGAACGAAAATTCGGCGCCGAAGTCTTGGATTATCTCGCTGACCCATTTATTTCCACGGTGTTTTTCGGCGACGCGCACAAGATGGGCATGGAGAGCGCGTTTCCCGCCCTGGTGGAATGGGAACGAAGCCGCGGCAGCGTGGTGCGCGGCGCGCTGAGCGCTTACAAGTCCAAGCGCGATGCCGGAAAATCGAGCGACGGGCGATCGCAGCGTGATTCCAAAGCAAAGCACCGGAGCCTTTACGTCACCGACGCGCTGCCGTCGCTCGGCTCGTTCCGGGGCGGAATGGCCACGCTCGCGGAGAAGCTGGCGGAAAAATTGGGCGAGGATGTTCACTTTGGCGCGCAGGTGGAATCCATCGTGGCAACGTGCGCTGGAAATTCCGCGAGCGAAGCGGCCTGGCAAATTCGCGCAAGCGGCGGTCAGGAATTTTCGGCAGAGGCGGTCGTGCTCGCGATCCCGGCTCACGCGGCGGCTTCGTTGCTGCAGCAAAATGCGCCGAAACTCAGTGCGCTGCTGGCCGCGATCGAGTATGCGCCGATGGGCGTGGTCTCCTCGGCGTATGATCGCAAACAAGTGCGTCACGCACTGAACGGTTTTGGGTTCATGGTTCCGCGCCGTGAAGGCTTGCAGACGGTTTGCACCTTCTGGAATTCGTCGCTATTTCCGGTCCACGCGCCTCAAGGGACCGTATTGATGACGAGCTTTGTGCGCGGCACCGGCGGCGGTCTGATGTCAGCTCCTTACGACGTGTTTGCGGAAACGGTAGAATCGGAAAATGCCAAAATTTTGGGAATCGCTGGCGCGCCGATCGAGCGCACGTTATGGAGATATCCGCGTGCTCTACCGCAGTACAATGTGGGCCACGCTCGCAGAGTCAGCGAAATTCGCGAAGCTCTGAACGAATTTCCGGGCTTATGCCTCGCGGGGAATTACCTGACCGGACGCTCCATCGGCGATTGTGCCGAGGCGGGTTTTCAGGCAGCAGAAAAGTTGCGTAGCCACATGCGCAACTGAAGCATCCAATTTCTGCAGAAATGATCCGCAGGGGAGAGGGAAGTTGTTCATCCACACGCTCATTTGGGTTTTTGGGTTGCTGTTGCTGAGCGCCGCCGCCGGTGCGCTCTATCAGAAACTCGGGCTGCGCCGGGACAGCAAGCTTCATCCGCTGCCGGGGAGGCTCATTGATTTGGGTACTCATCATTTGCACATGTTAGATGCAGGACAGGGAAGCCCAACGATTGTGTTGGAAGCGGGGCTGATGTCCACCACGCTCAGCTGGAGCGAAATCCAGCGCGCGCTCGCGCAATCGTATCGCGTCGTCAGCTACGACCGCGCCGGATTGGGTTGGAGCGATTTGGGTCCCATGCCGCGAACGGCCGGACGCATGGTCGAAGAACTACATACTTTGCTTGAGCGCGCCGCGATTCCTCCGCCTTACGTACTTGTCGGCCATTCTTTTGGCGGACTCACGATGCCGTTGTTTGCAGCGCGCTACCCGCAGGAGACAGCGGGCATGGTCCTGGTGGATCCAGTAGTCCCAGCCGAATGGAACCCTCCCTCGGAACAGGACCGCAAGCGCGCGGAGATTGGTTCCACCATATCGAGCCGCGCTGCGCTGTTGTGCCGCGTCGGCGTCATTCGCTTCGTGACGTTTCTTCTCACTTCCGGAGCGACGAAACTCGCAAGCCGCCTAGTCCGGCTCATCAGCAGGGAAGCGCCCGCCGAATCCGGCGCGGTTTCCAGTCCTTGGTTCTGGAATTTGCCCGCCGAAGAGCGAACGATGGCGGCCGTCTTCTGGGTTCAAGAAAAATTCTGTCGCACGATCGCGAGCCAATTGGAAAATCTGCCGCAATCCGCCGTGCGCGTGGCCGAATTGGGCAATTTTTGTAGCAAGCCCGTGGTGATCCTCTCGGCAAAGTCCACGCCTGAAAAAAGACGCGAGCAGCACGAAGCCATCGCGCAGCGCTTGCCCCAAGGCCGTCACGTGCTGGCGGAGCGGAGCAGTCACTGGATCATGCAGGATCGGCCTGAACTCGTGCTCGCTACAATCCATGAGGTCGCGCTGTCCGTTCCGCAACTTGAAGCTGCGGCTGCGCGCGCCAACTTTTCTGCACGGTGATGAGTTTCCTGCATCTCGTCGGCCTTCTGCTGAATCTAAGCGACTGAACTAGCGAGCCGTCCGAAACTTGAAAAACACGGGAAAATGACTTATAGATGAAACGGATTTCAGAGAGCTCCAATGACTAGTTCCGCTAGACGCACGCTCGTGGTAGCGGTAATTCTTGGTGTCATCGTCATAGTTGTGATCGCCGTAGTTCTGCGTCCGAAGCCAGCCGCGAGCGCAGGGCCACCTCCCGAAGTGATGGTGACGCCGGTCCAGCAGAAGGATGTAGCGATCTACAGCGAATGGATCGGCACACTGGACGGGTTGGTAAACGCCGACGTCAAAGCGCAAGTTACCGGCTACTTGCTGCGGCAGGATTATCAGGAGGGCGCATTCGTTCAGAAGGGCCAACTCCTCTTCCAGATTGATCCCGGCCCTTTTCAGGCGGTGCTCGACCAAGCCGAAGGGCAACTAGCGCAAGCCAAGGCGCAACTTACCAATGCTGAGGCCGTGCAACTTCGCAACCAGCTCGATGTGGACCGCTACACTCCGCTGGCAAAAGAGCAGGCGGCGAGCCAGCAGGATCTCGACAACGCCATACAGAACAACCTGGCGGCCAAGGCCACCGTGGCGACAGCCAAGGCGCAAATTCAGTCGGCCCAGGCTGCGGTGGAAACAGCGCGGCTCAATCTCGGTTTTACTCGGCTGGTCGCTCCGATCAGCGGCGTTGCCGGAATCGCGCAGTTGCAGGTGGGAGCTTTGGTTAATACGAGCAGCGCTCCGGTCACCACCGTCTCGACAGTGGATCCCATCAAGGTTTATTTCACCGTAAGCGAAAGTGAATATCTCGATTTCAATCGGCGATTCCCCACCGAATCCGGCAGGCAAGCGGAAATGAAGCGCATGCCGCTCGATCTGGTGCTTGCTGACGGCACCACTTATGCACATCAAGGAACCGTGGACTTCGCGGATCGCGCCGTGAATCAAGGCACGGGTGCCATTCTGATCGCAGGCCTCTTCCCGAATCCTGGAAATATTTTGCGTCCAGGGGGTTACGGAAAAGTTCGTGCTGCCACGAAAACCGAGTCTGGCGCGCTGGTGATACCACAACGCGCAGTGACCGAGCTGCAAGGCAGCTATCAGGTCGCCGTGGTGGATAGCGATAATAAAGTGAGCATCCGCACGGTCACTCCCGGCGATCGCACCGGCAGCGATTGGATCATTGCCAGCGGATTGAAGGCGGGCGAACGCGTCGTAGCCGAGGGTGCGCAGAAGGTGCGTTCCGGCGCGCAAGTAAACCCGAAGCCGTACGTCGCGCCCAGCGCCACGGCGCAGGGAAACTAAGGCCCGTGTCTAAATTTTTCATCAATCGCCCCATCGTCGCGATCGTGATTTCGATTGTGATGGTAATTCTCGGTATCATCACGATCGTCAGCCTACCCGTCGCGCAATTTCCAAACATCGCCCCGCCCGAAGTGCAAATTCAAGCTACCTACGTGGGAGCGGACGCGCAAACGTTGGAACAATCCGTCGCCACGCCCATCGAGCAGCAGATGAGCGGCGTGGACAACATGAACTACATGTATTCGTTGAACGCCACGGCCAACGGGCAAATGACCATGATCGTGGACTTCGACGTGAAGACGGACCCGAACACCGATCAGATTCTGGCCCAGATGCGGGAGACGCAGGCGGCTTCGCAACTACCGGCGGACGTCAACAACTTCGGAATCACCGTGCAGAAGTCGGTGACCTCGCCGCTGATGCTGCTCACGTTGTATTCGCCGAAAGGTACATACGATGCGGCGTTCCTTTCCAATTTCGCGTATATCAACATTCGCGACCCGCTGACGCGCTCGTACGGAATCGGCAACGTGCAAATCTTCGGCGCCGGACAATACGCCATGCGCTTGTGGGTGAAGCCGGATCAATTGGGTAAACTCGGCATCACCGTCACCGACATCATCAACGCCATCCAGGCGCAGAACACCGTGAACCCTGCCGGACAAGTGGGCGGCGAGCCGGTGCCTTCGGGGCAGGAGTACACCTACTCCGTGCGCGCGCAGGGACGCTTGATTTCCGAGGAGGAGTTCGGGCAGATCGTGGTGCGCGAAACGCCCGATGGCGGAGTCGTCCGCGTGAAAGATGTGGCGCGCGTGGAACTGGGTTCGCAGGATTACAGCACGGCGGGCCGGTTGAACGGCAAACCAGGCGCGATCATCGCCCTTTACCAGTTGCCGGGCTCGAACGCGGTAGACGCAGCGGCCGCCGTGAATAAATTGATTTCCGGGATGAAGCAGACGTTTCCGCAGGACATCGATTACGTGACTTCGCTGGATACCACCAAGTCGGTGACATCCGGGATCAAGGAAATTGTCGAGACGCTGCTGATCGCCATCGTGCTGGTGATTCTAGTGGTGTACATCTTCTTGCAAAGCTGGCGCGCCACGCTGATTCCCATGCTCGCCGTGCCGGTGGCGCTGATCGGGACGTTCGTCTTTTTCCCGCTTTTCGGATTTTCGATCAACACGCTTTCACTTTTAGGGCTGGTGCTGGCAATCGGGTTGGTGGTGGACGACGCGATCGTGGTTGTGGAGGGGGTCGGGCGACACATTGAGGAGGGCCTTTCGCCCAAAGAAGCGGCCTTGAAGGCGATGGACGAATTGACCGGCCCGGTCGTCGGTATTGCGCTGGTGCTTTCCGCCGTATTCATTCCAACCGCATTCATTCCGGGAATCACCGGACGCCTATATCAGCAATTTGCGGTAACCATCGCGATTTCCGTGATCCTTTCCGCTTTCAATGCGCTGACGCTGAGTCCCGCCCTGTCGGCTCTATTGCTGCGTCCTCGGGAAGAGAGCAAGGGCGTGATCGGAAAGTTTTTCGGATGGTTTAACCGGACGTTCGAGCGGGCGACGGAGGACTATGTGTCCGTTTCCGGCGCGCTGATTCGCAAGAGCGCCATCGCAATCGTTTTGTTGGTGGCATTCGCAGCGGGCGCGGCATTTTTCGCAGCGCACGTGCCTTCCAGCTTCCTGCCGGATGAAGATCAAGGCTACATGTTCATCAACTTGCAGCTTCCCAACGCAGCCTCGCTGCAGCGGACGGACCGCGCCGCGCGCGCCGTGGAAAAAATACTGGCCGACACTCCCGGAGTGAAATACACCACCAGCGTAATCGGCTTCAGCCTGCTGAGCTTCGTGCGCACCAGCTATAACGCGTTTTTCTTCGTCACGCTGGAAGATTGGGACCAGCGCAAGTCCCGCGCCGAGCAATTCCAGGAGCTCAAGGCGCACCTGAACCAGAAACTGAGCCAGATACCCGAGGGCATCGCGTTCAACTTTTCACCGCCCGCGATTCCGGGCGTAGGCACTTCCGGTGGATTCACATTCGTGCTGGAGGACCGCGCCGGGAAGGACGTGGAGTATCTCACCCAGAATTTGAACACGTTTATGGCGGCAGCGAGTAAACGTCCGGAGATCGGTTTTCTGGCCACCACCTATTTGCCCAGCGTGCCGCAGCAATTCGTCACTGTGGACCGCGACAAGGTGATCAAGCAGGGAGTAAACATCACCGACGTTTACAAGACCATTCAATCGTTCATGGGTGGGTTCTTCATCAATTATTTCAACCGCTTCGGCCGGCAATGGCAGGTGTACATCGAGGCGGAAGGCGAATACCGCACGCGCGCCGAAAACGTGGGGCAATTCTACGTGCGCAACATCAAGGGCGATAATGTGCCGCTTTCCGCATTGACGAAATTCGAGCCGCGCATCGGGCCGGAATACACCATGCGCTTCAACGAATATCGCAGCGCGCAAATCGTCGGCAGCGCCGCGCCGGGGTACAGTTCCGCGCAGGCGATGAAGGCTCTCGAAGAGGTGTTCGCGCAATCGATGCCCAACGACATGGGCTACGACTACAAGGACATGTCGTTTCAAGAAAAGCTGGCGCAGCAGGGAGTTTCTCCCACCGCCGTCTTTGGATTTTCGCTATTGTTTGTGTTTCTGATTCTGGCGGCGCTGTATGAAAGCTGGTCGCTGCCGTTCAGCGTGTTGCTCAGCACGCCCGTCGCGGTGTTCGGCGCGTTCGTCACACTTTGGTTGCGCCGCACAATCTCTGGATGGTTCTTTCCGCCGTATATGGTGCAAATCGAAAGCGACGTGTATTCGCAGATCGGGCTGGTAATGCTAATCGGTCTCGCTGCGAAAAACGCGATCTTGATCGTCGAATTTGCAAAAGACGAATACGAGCAAGGCAAGCCGCTCATAGATGCGGCGCTGGCGGGCGCGCGCATCCGGCTGCGGCCCATTTTGATGACGTCGTTCGCGTTCATCCTCGGCAGCGTGCCTTTGTGGATAGCCACTGGTGCGGGTTCCGTCGCGCGCCAAATCATCGGAACCACGGTGATTGGCGGAATGCTCGCGGCCAGTTTCCTCGCCATATTCCTGGTTCCGGCGATTTTCTATCTGGTAGAAAAGTGGTCGGGCGCCGGCAAAGAAGACGCTCCTGCCGCAGCGCCGGCAACGCCCGCACCGGCGCCGGGAGACTGAGATGCCCCAGCGCCTCATGGACGAGCAAAGCGCGCGGCGGAGCAATTCGCCAACATGAAATGCATGAGCTATCTGCGTCCGTTTATCGCGGCGATGCTGGCGTCGAGCCTCATCGCAGGCTGCGCCGTGGGCCCGAACTACCACAAACCCGACGTGCAGACTCCCGCCGTGTATCACGATCTCAGCGAAAATCCGCAAGCCGAGGCGCAGGCAGCTTCTTACGCTGATCTGCCGTGGTGGCAAGTTTTTACGGACCCCGTGCTGCAAGACCTGATCCGCACCGCATTGAAGCAGAATTACGATTTGCAGACGGCCACCGAGCGCATCAACGCCGCGCGCGGGCAACTAGCGGTAACGCGCTCCAGTCTTTTCCCGCAAGTGTCAGGCGACGGGAACTTCACGGGCGGCAAAGAGCAGAATTTCCAGTCAAAATCAAATTTCCTGGCGCTCACGGCAGACGCCGCCTTTCAAGTGGACTTGTTCGGCGGGCTGCGGCGCGCCACCCAAGCGTCGCGCGCCCAGTTGCTCGCCACCGAGGCGGCGCGGCAAACCGTGGCACTCACTGTCGTCAGCGACGTAGCCAGCGATTATTTTGAGCTGCTCCAGCTTGACCTGGAATTGCAGATCTCCCGCGACACCGTGAAGACGCAAGAAGATTCCGTGAAGTTGACTTCGCTCCGTCTCGACCACGGCGTCGCCACCAAACTCGACGTGCTGCAAGCCCAGCAAGTGCTCGACACTGCCAACGCGCAAATCCCGGACTTCGAGCGGCAGATCGGCCAGGAAGAAGACGCCATCAGCACTCTGCTCGGCAATTATCCTAGCGGCATCCCACGCGGACTTGCGCTCTCCGAGCAGATGCTTCCGCCTGGCGTCCCTCCGGGCCTGCCTTCGTCATTGCTCGAGCGCCGGCCCGATATCCGCCAAGCCGAGCAAATTCTGATTGCCCAGAATGCTGAAATTGGCGTGGCCAAGGCCCAGTTCTTTCCGCAAATTTCGCTGACGGGTGCGGGCGGCGGCGCATTCGGACGCAGCAATCTTTTCTCGAGCCTGATGAGCACGCAAACGAGCATCTGGTCGTACGGCGTCTCGGTAAGCCAGCCGATTTTCACCGGGGGCGCGCTGCGCGGGAACTTGCACGTCGCTGAAGCGCAACACGAGCAGGCGTTGACTGCATACAAGCAGGCTATTCAGTTCGCGTTCCGCGATGTGTCCGACGCGTTGATCGGATACCAGAAACTCCATGAAGTGCGCGTTCGCCAGGAGCAGACCGTCGCGGACTTGGCGGAGTCGGTGCGCCTCTCTGTCATGCGTTACAGAGGCGGCACGACCACCTATCTGGAAGTGCTGGACGGTCAACGGTCGCTCTTTGAAGCCGAAATCACGTTGGCCCAAGCGCGAGGCGCCGAATACCAAAGCTTAGTGCAACTCTACAAAGCACTGGGCGGCGGCTGGAAATAACCGCACCGCTATCTCTACGCGTCGGCTACTTTGAGAATGAGTTTCCCGGTATTCTCGCCCTTGAAGAGCTTCAGCAGCGTTTCGGGGAATGTTTCGAGGCCCTCTACGATATCCTCGCGCGATTTGAGTTTGCCGGCCGCCATCCACGCCGCCATCTCCCGTCCGGCCTCAGGGTCACGATCAGCGTAATCGAATACAACCATACCTTTCATGCTGGCACGATTCACGAGAAGCGAGAGATAGTTCGAGGGGCCTTTGATTGGAGTGGTGTTGCAGTATTGCGAAATTGCGCCACAAATGATCACTCGTGCGCCGCGCGCAAGTTGCGCAAGCGCAGCGTCAAGAATGTCGCCTCCCACATTGTCGAAATAAACGTCAATGCCATTCGGGCAATGCTGCCGTAGAGATTTGCGGAGATCCTCCGACTTGTAGTCAATCGCGGCGTCGAAGCCGAGCTCTTTCACAATGTAGTTGCACTTCTCGACCCCGCCGGCGATGCCTACCACCTTGCAGCCCTTTATTTTGGCAATCTGTCCGACGACCGTTCCTACCGCTCCCGCTGCGCCGGAGACAACCACGGTCTCGCCGGGCTTTGGCTGGCCGATATCCAGCAAGCCAAAATACGCGGTCATTCCGGGCATGCCCAGCGTCCCGAGAAAAACGGGCAACGGAATCGCACCCGCATTTATCTTCGTAATGCCGTTGCCGTTCGAAATCGCGAATTCCTGAACGCCGAAAGCTCCGTGAACGTAATCGCCGACGGCAAACTTGGGATTTTTCGACTCCGTTACGCGCCCCAGCGCCCCAGCTCTCATCACCGCTCCGATTTCTACCGGAGCAATGTACGATTTCCCTTCGTTCATCCAGCCGCGCATAGCCGGATCGAGCGAAATATACAAAATCTTTATGAGCAACTCACCCTCGCCGGGCTCGCGAACCGGCTCCTCCTTGAATGTCCAATCGGTTCGTTTGGGCAAACCGACGGGCCGCGCGGCGAGCTCAAATTTGTGATTCAATTTGCTCATAGGTGATCCCTTCGATGCTAACGATCGGGGCCAAACCGTCATCTAACCAAGTGCTGATAGTCGCTTACACATGACAGTGACTAACGCGCCGGGCATTGTATATAATCGCGGGCGCTGTGCCAAGTCGGGAGTTTCACCGAACTGGGAGGTCTATATGGCCGGAGCACCCGCAAACGTACTGAACATCCCGCGACCGCCGGTATTTGCCACCGCCGCCGAAGAACGCTTGCATCGCAAACGCATGTTGGCCGCTGCGTTCCGGCTTTTTTCGCGTTTTGGATTCGATGAAGGAGTGGCGGGACACATCACCGCACGCGATCCGGAGCAACTCGACCACTTCTGGGTGAACCCGTTTGGGATGCACTTCAGCCAAATTCGCGCGTCTGACCTGATTCTGGTGAATCATCGTGGCGAAGTCGCGGAAGGAAATTATCCGGTTAATGCGGCGGCGTTCGCCATCCACTCTCAGGTACATGCGGCACGACCGGACGTGATCGCGGCTGCGCATGCGCATTCGATGTACGGGAAATCCTGGGCGTCGCTGGGGCGGCTGCTCGACCCGATCACGCAGGATGCCTGCGCGTTTTACGAGGATCACGGACTCTTTGCGGACTTCACCGGCGTGGTTTATGAAACGTCGGAGGGTGAGCGGATTGCCCAGGCTCTCGGGCAACGCAAAGCTGCGATTCTGCGCAATCACGGATTGCTCACCGTTGGCCATTGCGTCGAGGAAGCGGCGTGGTGGTTCATCACCATGGACCGGAGTTGCCAGGCGCAGTTGCTCGCAGAGGCAGCTGGCGTGCCGGTAAAAATCGATCATGCCACCGCAGCTGCAACGAGGGAGCAGGTGGGAAACCACCTCGCGGGGTGGTTTCAGTTTCAGCCACTGCTCGCGCGTATCATCCAGGATGAGCCTAATCTGCTCGAATAGTTTCCGTGCTGCCGGAGATGCACTAAATTAACTTGGGACCGGCAGCGCTGCATGCTGCAACGACGCGCCGGACACGTGAACAACCCAAACATGCCGACGCAATCGTCAGAACACTTCGACATACTCGACGTTCTAATCGTCGGCGCCGGAATATCCGGTATTGACGCTGCTTACCATTTGCAGACCACCCTGCCCAGAAAAACCTACGCGATTCTGGAGGCCCGCGACGCGATCGGCGGAACTTGGGATCTCTTTCGCTATCCAGGCGTCCGCTCCGATTCCGATATGTACACCTTGGGATTTCCTTTTCGGCCATGGCAGGCGGATGAAGCGATCGCAGGCGGACCTGCCATCTGGAATTATATCCGCGACACTGCGGCCCACTATGGCATTGACCGCAACATTCGGCTGGGGCATCGGATGATTCGAGCCTCCTGGTCTTCAGCCGACGCGCGTTGGACGGTGGAGGCGCAGACGAGAGATGGGAGCGACGTTCGACTGTTCTGCCGCTTCCTTTATATGTGCAGTGGTTATTACAGCTACGAAAAAGGCTTCAGCCCGGAGTTTCCGGGTATGAAACGATTTCAGGGGCAGTTCGTGCACCCACAGGATTGGCCCAAGACACTCGATTACACGGGCAAACGAGTGGTTGTGATTGGAAGTGGAGCTACGGCGGTGACGCTGGTTCCGGCGCTCGCCAAAAGTGCCGCACATGTGACGATGCTGCAGCGCTCGCCCAGCTACGTGGTTACGCGTCCGACCAAGGACGGAATGGCCATCTGGATGTATCGGCATTTGCCGAAAGCGATAGCCGCGAAAGTCACAACATGGAAGAACGTGCTGTATAGCGTCATAATGTTTTACCTCGCGCGCACTAAACCAGAGCTGATCAAGGGTTTGATCATCAAGGGCATCACGCAGCAGGTTCATCCCGATTACGACGTCAAGCGGCACTTTACGCCGCGCTACAACCCATGGGATCAGCGTATATGCCTGGTGCCTGATGGCGATTTGTTTGCGGCGATCCGCTCCGGCCGAGTCGAGATCGTCACCGACAAGATCGCAGAAGTTGTGGAGTCCGGCATCCGCTTGAACTCTGGTACGACATTGCCGGCGGATATCATTGTTTCGGCAACAGGTCTGGTGGTGCAGTTGATGGGCGGAGCTGAAATTCTTGTAGATGGCGTGCCGGCCAAATTTAACGAGAAGTTGGTTTACAAAGGCGCAATGTTCAGCGGTATCCCGAACCTGGCGCTCGCCTTTGGGTATACGAATAATTCGTGGACGCTGCGGTGTGATCTCACCGCGCGTTTTGTCTGCCGGCTGCTTAAATACATGGATCGCAAGGGATGGTCAGTATGTGTTCCGAAGCTTCCGGATGAATCTGTCAACCCCGAGCCTTTGCTCGATTTTAGTTCAGGCTACGTCCGTCGAGCCGACGGCGTGTTGCCCAGGCAAGGACAGAGAGCGCCGTGGCGAGTGCCCCAGAATTATGTGAAAGACCTGGCCGCCTTTACGTTCGGGTCGGTAAACGACGGGACCATGAATTTTCTTCAAACGTCGGAGGCCGACAGTGTCAGCCGCGTAAGTAACGTTCACTCCAGGGCTACCACCTGATTTGAGATTATGACGAGCGCAATGAAACTCGAGAACCGCACGGCGGTAATCACCGGAGCTGCAAGCGGCATCGGCCGTGCCATCGCCGCATCGCTCGCTCGCCGTGGCTGCAACCTTGCGCTGGCTGACGTGAACGACGCGGGACTATCAGAAACGGCGCGTATGGCAGAATCAGCTCATACGGATCCCACAAACCACAGCGCCCGGCGGAGTGCGCTGCGCATCAGCCAACATCATCTTGACGTCGCAGACCCACGTGCCGTGGCGGCGTTTCCCCAAGCTGTGATCGCCGCGCATCCCGAGGTGGACATCCTCGTAAACAACGCCGGCGTGGCCATCGGCGGCACGTTCGAAGCAGTTAGCGAAGAAGATTTCCAGTGGTTATTCGATATTAACTTCTGGGGTGTGGTGCGCATGACCCGGGCGTTTCTGCCTCTTTTGCGAAAAAGCGATGACGCACGCGTGGTGAACCTTTCGAGCATATACGGAATCATCTCGCCGCCCGCGGAAACGGCTTACTCGGCAAGCAAGTTCGCCGTGCGCGGATTTTCGAATTCACTACGGCACGAACTCACAGGTTCGAAAGTCGGCGTTACGGTTGTTCATCCGGGCGGCGTGGCAACTTCAATTGCAGATAACGCTCGCGTGCCCAAGGACATGCCTGCGGAAGAAATTGCCCGGCGCAGAGCCCTCGTAAAAAAAGCGCTGACGATGCCACCCGCAACCGCCGGCGAAATTATCGTGAAGGGCATTGAGCGCCGCGCGACGCGCGTGCTGGTCGGCAACGACGCAAAGTTTCTGGCATTGCTCGAACGCATGGCGCCGATTTCGTATTGGAAAATCTTCAGCCGATTCATTCCCAGGTCGTAATTGCCGGCCGCACTCGTCGCGATTGCAGTACCGGCACAAGCGATAAAAAGTAATTGGTGACGCCAGCGGTGGCCGTGTAAAGCGTATTTACATCTTCTCGAGCGGTTTTACTCGAACTGCAACACAACAATTTCGGGATTCGATCCCAGCCGCAGTGGCGGTCCCCAAGTTCCCGCTCCGCTCGAAGTGAAAACCTGCATCTTCCCGATTCGACTTAAGCCATACACAAACTGCCGGTAAATCCGGCGCGCCATCCAACTCCACGGCACGAACTGCCCAAGGTGGGTATGCCCGGATAGTTGCAGGGAAACTCCGGCCGCTTCCGCGATTTCTGGATGGTCGGGCGCATGCGTCAGCAGAATGCTCGCGCGATCGTGATCTAGCCGGATGCCGCGCAGCACCGACGCAAAGTGGGCACCGTCCGTCGCGCTGCGATACGGCACGCCGGCAATCTGCAAACCGTCTGCTTCCACCTTCTCGTTGCGTAGCACGCGGACCCCGGCCGCCGTAATCGCATCCAGGTATTTACTGTCGTCCCCAAACTGTTCGTGATTTCCGGCGACGAAATACACCCCTTGTGGCGCGGTGAGCGCGCTTAATGGCTCCGCTGCTCGCCGCGCGTCGATGGCCGTTCCATCATACAAATCTCCAGTGATGAAAATCGCGTCCGGCTCTTCCTTCAGAATCTTCGCGACCATACGCCGCAAAAAACTTCCATTTCGAACATGCCCGAGGTGCACATCACTGATTAGCGCCGCCCTTCTCCCCAGCCACGCGGTCGGCAGGTTCGCGAGGCGCACCGTGGTCCGCGTGATGCGCGTCCAGCTCGCGTTGACCACACCGAAAAGTCCGGTCACTAGAGCAGCAGCGAACAGCCATTCCACAATCCGATGGAAGTTCACGTGCAGCCCCACCAATCGCGCAACTCCAAAAACAATCCACGAGAACACGGCGGCGAAAAACAGGAATGTCAACATGCCCATCCAAACCGCGGCTGCCCGGTAAAACGCGCGCAGAGGAGCGTTTGTATAACGGTATGCGAGCAGCGAGGCGGCCACAAAGCTCATTGACAAAAGGCCCAGCGCCAGTTTGATCCAGAAAGCCCTGGGCGTATCTCCGCCTGCGGGCGAAAATGCCCACGTCTTATAGAGAAAAAGATGTATCAAACATAGAAAGGACTGAATCACCGCAATGAAAGTAATCAAACGATTTCGTCTCATTCGATTCCTTAGTCCGCGATTCGGATTGGGTTCAGTTTCCCGTGGCTATACCGTCCGGGCGATCTGTGCCTCTTCTCGTCCCTGCTTGGCGAGATTGGCGAGAAGTTCATAGGAGCGCAGCCGATCATCGAAATTGTACGTGTTCGATACCACGATCAATTCATCCGCCTGCGTCTCCTCAAGAAACGCATTCAGCCGCGCGGCGACCTGATCGGGTGCGCCGAATATCGCCGCTCCAAATTTTGCAGCCACCATCTGTCGCTCTTCCGCCGTCCACTCCAGGCTCCGTGTGGGAGGCGGCAGCGGCCCGGGAACACCTCGGATCAAGTTCAGAAACATTTGGATTGGCGTGGTAGCTAGAAACTGAGCGTGCTCGTCTGAGTCTGCCACCAGGATCGGGATTCCCACCATCACGTAGGGCCGGTCGAGAACGGAGGAGGGACGAAACGACGAACGATAGATGTGCAGGGCAGGCATCAGAGGTCCCGGTTGAAAATGAGCGGCGAACGCAAACGGCAAACCGAGTTTTCCGGCCAGTCGTGCGCTGAAGTCACTCGAGCCCAGAAGCCATATGGGAACGTTCGTGCGTTCCCCAGGATACGCATGCACGCGCTGCGAAGGTTGTGGCTCGCCAAGGTAGCCGCGCAACTCCTCCAGAAGCGCAGGGAAATCGTCACCCGTGCCGGGCACGGAACCGCGGAGAGCTCGCGCCGCATCCCAGTCACCTCCGGGAGCGCGACCGAGGCCCAAGTCTATGCGGCCTGGAAAGAGCGATTCGAGCGTGCCAAACTGCTCTGCAATCGCCAGCGGCGCGTGATTCGGCAGCATGATGCCCCCGGAGCCCACGCGGATTGTCGAGGTCGCATTCGCGATGTAACTGATCAAAACCGACGTCGCCGAGCACGCTACTCCTGCAATGTTGTGATGTTCCGCCAGCCAGAATCGCTTGTAGCCCAAGGATTCCGCACGCTGGGCGAGGGCGCGGGCGTTGTGGAAAGCTTCTTCAGCCGTCCCACCCTGTCGTAAGTGCGCTAAGTCCAGAATAGAAAGCGGAGTATCGGCGAGACGCAAGCGATCTGGCATAGATTCCTCATTCCCCGCACGGAATAGAGACGGGCATCAAACAGCTACACCAATTGGATGCTTGAATCCCCTAACCGATGCGACCGCGTGGCTTAGGCAGGGAAACGGCTCGCCCTATCATTCGCGACTCGACATCACTGGCGTCTTCCGCGCTGTGGTGAGCCCGCCAGGCCACCAGTTCCAATCGCCTGCAATACGAAGGAGCGCTGGACCGATCACAATACGAACGAGCGTCGCGTCAATCAACACGGCGACCGCCAGGGTAAATCCGATCATCTTGACCACCAGGAAATCCCCGAAGGTAAATGCCGCAAATACCACGATCATAATCGCCGCGGCGCTCGTAATCAGGCCCGCGGTTCGAGCCAGACCCTCCGGGATCGCATCCATTTCACTCAGCCCGCTCCTTCTGGCTTCCAGAACGCGCGCGACCAGAAATACCTCGTAGTCCATGCTTAATCCGAAGACGATCGCAAACGCGACGATCGGAACAAGCGGAAACACGCTACCGGTTCCCCCGGGAACCCCCAGGAACCTGCTTCCATGTCCGTCTTGGATAACGAAAACCAATGCTCCAAAGGCCGCCGCGACCGAGAACAGGTTGAGTGCGATGGCCTTCACGGCGGCGAAGATCGAGCGGAACCCGCACAGCAGAGCAAAGAGCGTTCCGCCCACCACCAGCCACATTACGGGTGGGAAGTGCTCTCGGATAATCGTTTCATAATCGGCATTGAGTGCCGGGATGCCGCCGACGAGAAGGGTTGCGCCAGGTACTCCGGTGAGAACTGGCGCGCCGGTCTTGCGCAACTCCCGCACCCAGTTGACCTGCTCGCGCAGCGAGACGGAGCTCGCGGGTAACACCTCAAGCAGCGCGGCTCGTCCGTCGCTACTCAGGAAGCTTCGACGCGTCTCCCGCGAAAGATCAGTCAGGGAAGATCGCTTACCCTCCGCAAGCGTAGTGATAGAAATCACGCGGTCACAGCGAGGGTCGCTCGCGAGGCGCTTGCTGAGACCATCCAGCGCATCCCACCCCGCGTCGGTTTGCGCGATGGAATCCGTTGGAAGTTCCACAATCACGCGCAATGATTCAACCACGCCGCCCCGATCCATATGTTCGAGCGTGTGCAGGGCATGGACTGATTCCGCAGCCTGCGGAAGCCAATCCCCTCGGGGGAGACTGGTATCCAATCGTCTGACCTGCCAGGCGAGCAAAAGCAAAGGAGTACCTGCCAGAAGGAGGGCAAGCCAGGGATGCGCGACGATCGTCTTTCCCCATTGACGCCAGCGATTTCCCGTACGCGCGGCGTGCTGCGCATCCAACTTTGCAGTAAAGGGCATTCGGCCAAGATCAATCCGCGAACCGAGCAATACCAGTGCTGCCGGAACCAAGGTATTTGTAAGCAACACGCTCATTCCCGTCACCAGGAATCCCGCGACGCCAATGGAACGGATTTCGCTGATCGGAACCGTCAAGAGGGCTAGAAATCCGATGGCTACGGTTGAGGCTGAAATCAAGAGCGTGCGGCCTGCCTGACGCGCCGCGATCAACCCGGCCGCGGGTCCGTCGTTCCCGGCGGCAATCGCTTCCCGGAAGCGGCTGATCATCAAGAGGGCGTAGTCAATTCCCAGGCCCAGGCCAAGCATGGTCGCCAAATTCTGAACCAGAATGGACAAGTGCCAGCGCTGAGCCAAGAATCCCGTAATCGCCAGAGTGGTCGCGATAGCGAGCTGGCCAACCGCCAACGGAATCAGGGCGGCCATCAGGCTGCCAAACGCCACCAGCAGAAGCACCAGGGTCCCAGGGATCACCAGGCTTTCGCCGCGATGCACGTCGGCGGCACTCGCTTTCCGAATATCGAAATTCAGTGGAATCTCGCCTGTGAGCTCGAGCTTCACCGCCGGATAACTGCCCCGCAGTTGATTTTCAAGCGTGCTTGCCAGCTGGTGAATGTCTGGAACAAGCGACTCGACTGGACCGCCGGTCGAAGTGAGTCCCACCAGAACAAACGTTCCCCCTTTCCGGCCCAGAAATATCGGATCGCGCAACTCGAGGTAGGACACGACTCCTGAAACGCCGGGGTGCTCTTTCAGTGCTGCCACGATGGTTCCTAACGCTTGGCCGCCTTCGTCCGAATTAGCAGGTGGCAGTCCTTCGGTCACGAGGACAACGCGGTCCACAAATGGCGACCGAAAACGACTGGCCAGCTCGTCCCGGACAGTTTCGGCTTGGCTCCCTTCTACACGGGTTGCGGTTTCCAGGCGCCGCTCCGCGTTAAAAGAGAATGGAAGAAGTGCGATGGTTGCTGCGAGGACGATTCCCGACACCCAAAAACGGCGCGCGTGCATATGCATCATGATGGCATATCTCACAAAATCGTCGTCAGCAAAACTCTTCGGTGGCACCTAAGAAACACAGGAGCGAAAGAGGTGCTCGCTCCGCAACCTGTTCCTACGTTTGCGTTCAGTTTCGCGAGTTTACATCTGCGCAACACTCACTTACGGAGGTATCTGAATCTGCTAAACTTTGCCCCACCAATTTAGGAGGAACAATTCGCACCTTACTTTTGCTCGGAATGCTCGCTGCCATGCAAACCGGAGTGGCCGACCCGCGCATTGGCACCTGGACGCTCAGCTCTGCGCAATCGAGTCTGGATCCTCCGAACCGGCTCACCATTACACCTGTGCATGACGGCTCCCATGTGGTGATGTCCGGCGAAACCCATCTTGATTTCACTGCAAATTCGAACGGTCACCGATCGCCCGCACCGGGCAATCTCGCGTTCAATCAAATTGAACTGCGCAGGATTGACAAGCGGCAGGCGGAGGTCAAGGAGAAAAAGGACGGAACGGTGGTGGCGACAGTTCGCGAAAAAATTTCCAGTGATGGGAACGAGCTGACGGCCACGACTGCGAGCGCGGGTCATCTCGATAAGATCACCGTGTGGACGCGCAGCGGGGGTAAGAAGGTCCCGAATGACCTCTTCGCAGGCGAATGGGCGCAGGATCTCAGCAAAACTCGTACGCGGCAAGGTTTAGTGCTCAAAATCGAGGCGGACGGAAGCGGTGGGGTCCGTTTTCTCGGTGACTTCAGCTATACCGCCCGTTTTGACGGAAAGCCATACGATCTAAAGAACTCGCGCAACGATACTGTGACGCTTGAGCTGGTGGATCCCCATACGGTGGATGCGAGCTACCAGCGGGACAATCAAGTCACCCAAAAAGATAGGTGGGTGGTTTCCGCGGACGGGCAGCAGATGACGCTAACCACCACAGGCACGTTGGAGACGGGCCAGCGAGTAACCGAGAAGCTTGTGTTTAAGAAGCAGTAGCGGATATTGCGTCTGTCCAGTCCACAAGACCCTCGCGCGCTGATACCGCGTTGACCTCGCGGGCCGCCACTGAAATGATCCCCTTGCGATACATGAATTTCAGAATGCCGTTGACCGTATCTTCCAGAGACGGATCCGCCTTGCCCCACACGGAGGCATCGCGGGCCTTTTGATAAGAAGAGCTGTCATAGCGTTTGAATTCCATCGCGGAAATGTTGTCAACAGAGCCCACCAGAAAATCCAGCAGCGGAAAGAGCAGATCTTCCTTCCGGCATCTCCGGATCAGCTCGGGAACGAAGTCGGGAAGCCTGAATGTTTCGAATTGCCGGCCGGTCGCTTTGGTAATAAGCCCGGTAATATCCATCATGTTCGAATAATCGTCCCGCGTGACGTGGTAAGTCTTATTCGCTGTTCCGCGGGTGGTAGAGATCGCAACGATGTTGTTCGCCACAATGTCGGCCGGAACAAAGCTGACCTGGTTGAGAGTATCTACGCCGATGCCGTGATTCACCATAAACGCAACCAAGCGAACGGCGATATCGAAGTTGTTGCCTCCGCCGGTGACGGAAGGACTCACCAGCGCAGGCCGGAAAATCCGCGCGGAAAGTCCCCGGTTGCGTGCGTCCACAACCACCTGTTCCGCTACCCATTTCGATTGGCTGTACCCAAAATCGAGCAGCTCCATATTCTCGTTGAGGTCGGTCTCATTCAGGACCGATTTGACCGCCCAGCCGAACACGAAGGTAGTGGAGACATAATTGAATTCTTTGGGCTTGCCCTCGAACGCCAGCCTTACCACCTCATTGGTTCCCAGCACGTTCGCATCACGCATCAGGTCGTAGTTGAACAGGTAGTTGACGCTGGCGCCGTTGTGGAAGACCGTGTCAATTTCACTCGCGAGAAAATTCCACTCATCCTGCGTCAGGCCCAGCTTTGGCTGGCCCAGATCTCCGCAGACGGGGATCACCCGCGCGTCGAACATCTTCATCAGGTCTATCCCGCAGGGTCCCATCGACTCCATCGCGTCTCTCAGTCTTTGCTTGCCTTGCTTTTCGTTGGAGGATCTGACGAGGACATGGATCTTCGCCCGGGTCTGTTCGAGCAAGCTTTTCATGAGGAATGGCCCGATGAAGCCGGTCCCACCCGTGAGCAACACTTGATTCAGCACCGGTGTATCCGGCATCGCTACAGGTGCGGGAGGCTCGAAGATGAGCTTCCTGTCGTTGATCATCATCTGCTTCTCGGCGGCGCGCTGCTCTTCACGGAACGCCGCAAGGGAATGACGCAGATGAACCAGCGCCTCTTCCGGAGCGCGCTTCAACTTTTCGGCTAGGCCAAACAGCTCGGCTACGGCGACACGCTGAATAACGCCGATGTCTACCTGCCGCGCTAGCAGTTCGGCGCCTTTATCTTTCAAGAGTTCCTTGAGCTCATGCATGAACACCACAAGATCCAGGGAATCCAGGCCGGCTTCGACGAGGTTGTACGATTCCCGGCCTGTCAGGTTGTATCTGGCTTTCAATTCCGCGAAAGAAGAATGCATGTCGGAATCGCACGCGGAGTTCCCGGTGTCCTTCTCCCGCGAAAAGTCGGAAAGTACTTTGAACCGACCTTCCAGCCACATCTGCTTGGTCTTGTGGCGCATTAGCTTCCCCGAACTTGTCCTGGGGATGGCACGAGGCGCGATGAAGGAAATCACAGCCACTTCCACGTTGAGATAATTTCGCACCGCGGCGGCGATCTTTCGCGCGTCGGGAAGCGCTTTAGGATTTTTTACTTCAGCGACGATTGCCAGCGCAGGTTCGCTGTCTTCCTGGATCTGGAACGCGGCGACGCAGTTGTGCCGGATCAGACCAGACGATTTCTCCACGACGTTCTCAATGTCGTGCGGGTAATAGTTTTGCCCACGCAGAATAATCATGTCCTTGATGCGGCCGCAGACGTAGAGTTCGCCGCGGTGGAGGAACCCTATGTCGCCGGTCCGAAGGTAGCCGTCGTCGTAGGGAGTATCGTCCACCAGCCGCGCACGGAACTGCTTCAGAGTTAATTCGGGATTGTTCCAGTACCCTCGGCACTTACCGCTGCCGGCGACCCAAATTTCGCCAGTGAGCTCTGGCTTAAGAGCGAAGTGCCCTTCCGGATCCACGATCTTGACGTCGAGACCCGGGAGCGGCGTTCCACAACTGACAATCTGAGTGGCCCCGTCGATTTCAGAGACCTGCGTAGTCATGCGGGCCGCTCCCAGAGAGAGGGCACGTTTGTTCACGGAAACGATGTTGCGACCGCCCAGTGAAACCGCCAGAGTGTTCTCGGCCAGCCCGTAGGCAACATAGAAACTCTCGGCCTTCAGTCCATAGGATTGAAACGATTCCAGAAACCGTCTGAAGGTATCTGGCTTTACCGGTTCAGCGGCGCACATCAAAACGCGAAGCGAACTGAGATCACACGCTTCCAGGCTTTCCTTGGAAAGCCTCCCGGCGCGCAGGCAGTAGTCGTAGGCGAAGTTGGGCGCAGCCGTCGCGGTGGCGCGGTAGGCCGTCATTGCGTCGAACCACAGGATCGGCCGCTGAATGAAGTCCGTGGGAGAGAAACCGTAGGTTGTGCCACCTTTCAGTGCTGGATATAGGTAGCACCCGATCAGTCCCATATCGTGATACTGCGGAAGCCAGGAAACGACGACCGGTGAGGAGTGGTCGATCACCAGCGGACACGTATCCAGAATGTTTTCATGGGTGACAATCACGCCCTTGGGCTCCATCGTCGAACCCGAGGTGTACTGGAGAAACAAGATCTTCGAATGCGCGGCAGCTGGTCGATCCGCAATCGCTTCCACGAAATCTTCCGTGGCGATCCACGGCAGACCGGAAATGTAATCGACGTCAATACCGCAGGCGGACACTCCACTTCGGGCGAGATTCGTCTTGAGGGATGCCTGGTAGTCTCTGCTCGTTAGGATCGCAGCCGCCTGGCAATCCTTGGCGATGTGCACCATCTTGTACAGCGCGCTCTGGAATCCGCGCGAACTGGGGGGATACACCGGCACGGGGATGAATCCGGCGCGCACACAGCCGAAGAATGCGCAGATCATTTCGAGCCCCGGGGGGTATGCGAGGAGAAGTCGGTCGCCCGCCGCAAAACGACCCTCTTTCCACAAGTGTCCGGCGATCGCCTCCACCCGCTGGAGGAACGACGCGTAGGTGTAGCTTTCGGTCGGATCGCCGTTTACATCCAGGTACGAATAAAGAAGTTTGTCCGGGTGCTCATCTGCCAGCCTATCCAGGTGGCCTAAAATTGACGCCGTCATCAATCAGCGATCCTCCAATCTTGAATAGAACGCAAGCCAGTAAGCGAAGCTTCTCTCCCCAGCATGCGAGTTGATCCGCGATTGAGTTTGAAACTGCAGACCTGAAATGTAGGCGGACGGTGAGAATGTTCGCTCGATTTTTTCTCAGCATAAGCGTCGCTCGACGCTCTGGGGAATGGATGCTGTCCTTTTTGGCGCACAAGGGCGCGAATGGGAATTGCGGTGCTCCGCCGACCTTCTATGGTCCCTTGCAGGAAGCCCGGTTCATTATGGTTCATCGACCGTTATATGTTAACAAAGCGTTATGGACAATGCCATGCATCGTCGCTTCCATTGTTCACTCACTGCAAACAGGCATCATCCGTTCCGAATGTCCTTGATTGTCTTTATGGGCCCCATTAAAATCGTGCTGCGAGGCTGTCGGCACGGCACCAATTTCGCTGAGGGTCAGCACCCCGAATGCGGCGTATGGAACGCGTCGGGCCCAATTAGCACGACCGCGGAGGCGCCGGTGACGTTCGTATCCGAAGTATTGATCACTGAAGAGCCGGAGACTCCGGATCTTGTACCATCGGAATCCTCAGCGGCCGTAACTACCGAACCCGTCGGTGCATCTTCGTTCCCGAAAGTCTTACGTCGCCGCTTGGATAGGTTTTTTGCCGACCAGAACATCACCTACAAAGCCGACCGTACCATGTGGGTCAAGATCGCTGTGGGTCTGGCAGTCCTCGTGGGTGCCTGGATTGCTCTATATGCCTTGCGGCCCGATTCATGGAAGTTTGTTGCCCTCTACCTTTTGGGCGGCCTCGCGCAGACATTCCTTTTGCTGAATATCGCCCACGACAGCAATCACAACGCCATCTCGTCCCGGCCGCGCGTCAACAAGACCCTGAACTATGTCTTCGATTTGTGCGGAATCAGCTCGTACATGTGGCGGATCCTCCATCATCGCGGCCATCACTCCTGCATCAATCTACAGGGCGAAGATGATGCGCTTTCGGGACGAGGCATCTTTCGCTTTACGCCCCATGAATCGCGCGCGCCTTGGCACCGCTTTCAGCACATCTACGCGCTATTCGTATATGCGATGTTTTCTCTCGACTATGTGTTATTCAGGGACTTCGCGAGCTTTTTCTTCCCGTCTCACGATTATCTGAAACGCGCCAATCATCCTCTGCGCGAATACGCCGCTCTCTTTGCCGGTAAGGCCTTCTATCTCACTTACATGCTTGTATTGCCGGTGCTGGTGCTGGGGAAATCACCTTTGCTGGTCGCCGGCGCCTTCCTCCTGGTGCATTTGTTCGTCGGCTTAGCCGTAACGCTTGTTTTCCAGACGACGCACACCATTGACAGCACCTACTTTCCCACGGACCGTGGTGAGTTTGACAACGGCGTGTATCACATCTTCGCGACCACGGCCGATTATGCGACCGAAAACCCGCTCGTCGGTTGGCTCGCGGGCGGACTTAACCATCACATCGTCCACCATCTGTGCCCTTTCGTGTGCCACACCCACTACGCTCCGCTGACCAGGATCGTGAAGCAGACCGCCGAGGAGTTTGGCGTCCCGTATCGGCAGCACCCCACCATGACCCAGGCAATCCGGCACCATTTGATACTCTTGAAACAATTGGGGAACGCAAACTGATTCTGAGCATTCTATTTCTACCTATGGTCTCGCTTTCGCTTCCTACAAGTGACATGAATTCATCTGCGGTTCGAGACAAGTATCAGGACGCCTGGGTATGACCTCATCCACTCCTATCCCCGTTGTTTCCCGATTTCGCTGCTTTGCGGATTCGCGCGCCATGTTCCAGAATCCCGTGCAGGTTTTGTCCAGCTATGCCGGAACCTTCGGCGACACATTCCGGATCTATCTGGGTGGTCTTAAAGAGGCAATCGTTACGATCGATCCCGCCGTCATTCAGCACGTGTTAAAGACCAATTCGGAGAACTACCAAAAATCCCATATTCAAGTAAAGCGCATGGGCCACTTCCTTGGGAAGGGTCTTCTCACCACGGAAGGAGAAGCCTGGCGCACGCAGCGACGTCTCATCCAGAAAGGCTTCGATCGAACGCAACTCGACGCGCTGTCCTCCATCATGCGGGACTCCCTGGCCGACTCGCTGCGCGATTTCGACACGCAGGCCCGCCGCGGCCCCGTGGATATCTACCCCCAACTGATGAAAATCACTTTCGCGATGGTCGCCCGATCGCTCTTTGGTGCACGCTTGAAGGACGAAGACATCAATCTTGTCAGCCATACCATCTGCACCGTCCAGGAATTCATCGTTCGGCAGACCCTTCAGCCCTATCTGAATCCCTGGTTCGCCGTGTCGGGGGAATTGCGCAGGCATGAAGACATGCGAACGCGCGCGGACGCCGTTCTGCTCGAATACATCAAGAAGCGTCGCAACGAACTGCCCGGCAACGATTTGCTGCAGACTTTGATGGATGCGCGCTACAGCGACGGCGAAGGCATGAGCGATGGGCTCATCCTGAGTGAGAGTATGCAACTTCTGGTCGCCGGCCATGAAACATCGTCGAACGCGCTATCGTGGCTTTTTTATCTTTTGAGCTCGCGTCCGGATTGTCTGGAAAGGGTAAGGCAGGAATTTGATTCCGTCCTCGGCGAAGCGCCTCTAGGCTACGCCGACGTTCCCAAATTTGAATTTACCACCCAGGTGATTTGTGAGGGGCTCCGCCTCTACCCGCCATTTTGGATGATCGACCGCATGGCTGTTTCGGACGACCGCGTAGGCGATCTCGCCATACCCGCCGGCTCGACCGTTATTGTGTATGTCTACGGCGCGCACCATGCTCCGCGCTACTGGCAGAATCCGGAAAATTTCGATACGGAGCGTTTCACCAAAGCGAACGACAAGTTGCGCACGCCCTTCACCTTCCTTCCCTTCGGGGGCGGACCGCGCGGCTGTATAGGTGGAAATTACGCGATGCTGCAGATCCTCATGATCTTGAGCGATCTCCTCAGAAAATACGATTTTCAGTTGGCTCCGGGCCAAACGATCGAAGCTCGCCCGATGGTCATTCTGCGGCCGAAGCACGGAATCCGCATGACCTTCACCAATACCATCACGCCGGCCCGTTGCATCGCATAAGACGTGATCCGGTGGGAACCGAATTTGAGTTGTAATGCCAGAATCATTGAGACGGCCTGTATTGGAATCACGTGCCCGAGTATTTGTACCAAGCCTAGCCGTGCACCGTACCGCCGATAATCTTTATAGCGTCCCACTTGGCATATCCTTTGATATCCGCATATTGTTTACCCAGCCAACCATTCGCCATGCACACCCTCGCTGTCTCTCAAAGTTGGAAAAATTCGCCCGAGCGCATGCTCTCTTTTGGCAATCAGCGTGTCCAATTTGATTGGCCTATCGTGGTAAGATTCGCAGGAGACCCCGTAGCTCAATCGGATAGAGCGTTAGCCTTCTAAGCTAAATGTTGTCGGTTCGATTCCGACCGGGGTCGCCATCACTTCGTTTACCTGTCGCGAATGGCTAAATTCGCCCCCACCACGAAGTTGTTTGGCAGCATGAAAGAACTGGCTGAGAGAATCGGTCGCTACGTCTAGAATTCCAAGCGCAAAGCCCGGCCGTTCGTCTGACCGCCGCGCCCGACTCAATCTTCGCCAAAATCGAACGACTACGTGAACGTATTTCCGCGGCAGCACACTAAAAGCAACGAGATAGAGCAGCGGGTAGACCGGAAGCAGGGAACTAAGCTCGGCGTGCCACACAGCCGCGCAAACTGCTGTGCCGCGCCATAAAAAAAGCGGAACCGCAACGCCCCAACAGCGCGCGCGGTCCCGCATCCTGATCTTCCGCCGAGAAAAAACCTCAGCGCTTCTTGCGCTTCGCGGCCTTCTTGGCCTTGCCCTTCTTCTTCGCGGCTTTTTTCTTAGGCTTGGCTTTTTTCTTCGCGGCAGCCTTCTTCTTCGGCGCGCTCTTCTTCGCCGCCTTTTTCTTCGGCGCCTTGGCCTTGGGAGCAGCCGCCGGCGCTACCTCCGCGTCCGGCTCCTCCTCGATGATGATCTCTTCCACTTCCTCTACCACGTCTCCGTGAGGGAGTTCCGCGCCTTCTTCCCCCTCTTCCTCTTCATAGCGGGGTAGCTCGTCATCTTCCTCATCATGCTGTTTGGCGTGAAACATTGATCCCTCCCTGGGTATCGGACTCAACAAGAACCGTATTAGGCCCTGCGCGCTTATAAACGGAGTGCCGGAAGTTTGTCAAGATGCAAGACCCCGAAAACCTCGGGCAGCAAAGAATATTTGAGGAAACCGCCTGAAGGGGATGGTAACAAAAAGTTACAATAACAGGTAAGCCATGTAGAATTATAAGTTTATAGCCACTTCAGAATACAGCCGCTTTCAACGCTGAATCGTCAAGACGTCCCCAGCCTTCAAGGGCCGCTCGCCCAGAAATGAGTTCGCCTGGCGAATGCTCTCGACGCTGGTCTTGTAAGCATGCGCAATCGAATACAGCGTTTCCCCCTGCTTCACGTGATGCTCCACAGTTGCGGACTTGTCCCCAGCACTCGTTGCTGCCGCCGAAACCTTACGCATCTGCACCGCTGCATTCCGGTTCCCTGCAGGATGCACAGCAGACTTCGCAGCAGCGGAGGAGTGCGAAGAATCGTCAGGTGAACCCCCAGCATAGATCTTCAATCGCGAACCGCGCGGCACGCTAGCCCCGTGAATATTATTCCAACGTTTCAATTGTGAGACGCTGACATCAAAACGTTCCGCGATTCCTTCTAGCGTGTCGCCGCGCACTACGCGATAATGCACCAGGCGCACGGCGGGCGGCGCAGCCGGCACATTCAACATGAATCCCGCCGGCACCACCGCGTGCGCTTCCAAATGGTTCGCGGACTCGATCGCCGGAACCGTAACACGATAACGCCGCGCAATGTCGGATAGCGTTTCGCCCTGCTCCACCGTATGTAAACGCCAGCTCGTCCACTTGTCCGCCGGAACCTGGTTGATCACGTTCAGCAGTTTTTCGCCGTATCCCGCAGGCAGTCTCAATTCGAAGGTCGGATCATTGGGCGTGACGCTGCGCAGCATCTCCGGATTCAACTCCCGCAAATCGTCCAGATCCGCACCCGTCGCATCCGCCACCAAACGCAAATCAATTGCATGAGCCGGATGGATCACATCCACCGGCGCCGGCTTTTCCGGCGCCACTTGCACACCATACAAGGTCGGGTCCTTCGCCACCAAAGCCAGCGCAATAATAATGGGCACGTAATTCTGCGTCTGTTTCGGCAGCGCGTGACGCTTTTGCAACTCCCAGAAATCCGCGTAACCGGTGCGCTCCACAGCCTTCACCACGTTCATCGGCCCGGAGTTGTAAGCCGCCATCACCAGGTACCAATCGCCGAACATATCGTACAAATCGCGCATGTGCCGGGCCGCCGCGCGCGTGGCCTTCTCTGGATCGCTGCGCTCATCCACATAATAGGTGCGATCCAGATCGTATTCCTCGCCGCGGAAAGGCATGAACTGCCACAATCCGCGCGCCCCTGCACGCGATACCGCCGTCGGCTGAAATGCCGACTCCGCCTGCGCCAGATACATCAAATCCTGCGGCACACCTTCTTCTTTCAGCACGCGCCGGATCATGTCGTTGTAACGTCCGGAGCGGTCCAATCCGTGCTCCACCGTCGCGCGGCCCCGCGTGGTCGTAAAGTAACTCAAATACTGCAGCACCGAATCATTCACCGTCAGCGGCAGATCGTGCGACACGCGCATCAATTCTTTTTCCGCCTGCGCCGCGAGCCGCGGATCCCCCGGCGGCAAAGTCATGTCTGCCAGCGCGTCAATGGGCGCGGGTGTCCCGGTGTCTTCTTCTTCCTCGGCTGCGTCTTGCTGCGCGCCGCGCTCGTAGGAATGCAGGGTCTCCCCGATCTGGTCAAAAAGATCCGAAAGCCGCGGATCGGAATCCACTTGGAAGCCGCTCGCCAGCATCAAAGCCACCGCGCGATCGTAATCCGCATGCGCCTTGTCGAAGTCGCCGGATTTGTATTCTTTCTGCGCGGTGTTGAAGATCACCTGCACTTTATCAATCAGCAAGTCAATGCTGGGGCGAGTGTCGTACAAGGAAGCGAGCGATACGGTGTGTTCCGGAAAAGGCAGCGATTCGTGAACGAACGCAGGGCTCGGAGCTGGAGTCGCAGCCGGCGGCCGCGCCTTCACCTGCTTGCTGGAGACGGTGTCGTCGCAGCCCGCGAGCGCGAGAATTCCCACCGCGGCAATTCCCGCCCAGCCCAACCAGCGCACTCGGCTCGTCGAGCCAATGACCCTCAGCTTCATGGTCTTCGTCCGTCCTTGCGACGCGCGATACCTCTCCGCAGGATTCTACGAAGCAACTTCGGGTCCGTAGCAGGCTTCATCCAACGCGGCGCCGCGTCGTTCGCCCCCTTTCAGGGGTAACGGGAATCTTACGAACTAGCGACGCCCCGGTCAATGGTCTTGCCGTACCAGCCATTGTCATACTCGGGACATCGCTCATCCACCCCGCCGCCCGTCCGCCGCCCGCCATCCCCGCCTAAAACTCATCGGCAAAAATCAACCCTGCATCACCGCTTCGCCTCAATCGCCTTTCCCAGCACATTCCAATTTTAGTATTCCATTATTCCGAACACTAGTAGCCTTGCACGTATCCAGTTCCACAGTTCATACAAAGCCCGTTAAATTCGCCCCTCGCGTCGACTCTATGTTGCTTGGAACAAGACACTTAAGTAAGTGACAAGCTTTTGACATGCTGTGGCTACCTGTATGCAATTACGTCGTCATGATTCGCTAGTTGGGGCAATCGCGATGCCGCGAATATGGCTCGACAGCGGGAGGGGATCGGCATGAGTTTTCGTCTTCGTCTGTTCGGGGTCATTGGCACTTTCTTCATCGTTTTGGGAATTCTGGCTGCTCCATCCAGCCTGCGCGCGCAAACCGCCACTCTCACCGGCACAGCTCTTGATTCATCCAACGCCGCCGTCGCCGATGCCACCGTCACCGCGACGAACGCCGCCACCGGTGTGAATCGCACTACCACCACCAGCGGCACCGGCGCCTACACCATTCCCAACCTGCCCCCAGCCGTCTACACCATTACCTTCACCAAGGACGGCTTCAAAACCGCGAAATTCCAGGGCATCACGCTCACCGTGGATCAGACGCTCACCTTGGATTGCAAATTTGAAGTTGGCAGTTTGTCGGCAACCGTGGAGGTGAATTCCAGCGACGTGGCGAACGTGGATACCGAGACGCCCACCCTCAGCAACGTTGTCGAGCACACCCAGATGGTCGAGCTGCCTCTGATCCTGCGCGATCCTTATCAACTCGTTCTGCTCGGCCCGGGCGTCACCCAGTCCGACGGCCTCGGCGGCGTCTCCGTTAATGGCGGCCGCGAGCGCAATAACAACTTCTTGCTCGATGGAACCGACAACAACGATGCCGACGTTCCCGGCGGACTGGGCGGTATCACTGCGCAGAATCCCGATTCCACCCAGGAATTTCGCGTTCTTACCAACAATTTCGCGCCCGAATACGGCCGCAACAACGGCGCCATCATTGACGTAATCACTCGCAGCGGCACCAACACTTTCCACGGCAATCTTTTTTATTTCGGCCGTTGGGACGCCCTGGGGGCCCGCGACTACTTCAATCACCAGCTCGACCCCGAAACGGGAGACGTCGCTGCGAAGAACCCCTACGTTCGCAACTTGTACGGTGGCTCACTGGGCGGCCCCATTCGAAAGGACAAGACTTTCTTTTTCATCAACTATCAGGGTGATCGGTTCGTCACCTCCTTGACCAATAATGCGACCGTGCCCACCGCCGCCTTCGAGTCTGGAATTTTCAACTACACCAACCCCAGTAACGGCGTGACCCAAAACAACATCAACGTCACGGTTCCTGGCGGGGGCAACAACGCCACAGGCGTGGGCCTCGATCCCACCGTAAAGCAAATCTTCTCGCACTATCCCGCGCCCAACATCAACAATTCCGATGGCATCACCGGCTTGCTCTTCTTTCCCACGCAGTCCCGCGAAAAAGATGAAGACGCCACTATTAAAATCGATCAAAAAATCAACAAGAGCAATGATCTCTATGTGCGCTACGTTTTCAACTGGTTCCACGACCCCGATCCGTTCCATTCTGATACCTTGCCCGGCGGAATCGGCGCTATCGGTGAATCCGCCAAGACGCAATCCTGGTCCGTCGGCTTGACTTCCACTTTTGGATCCACGCTCTCGAACGAAGTCCGCTTTGGTGCCAATCGCAACACCAACCCGTTCTCTTGTAACGGAGCTCTCGCCGACGGTGTTGCCAACTCCGGTGGAAACTTCCTGGACACTTTCGGCCGCGGCGCGGACTTCAGCCTTCCGGGCTTTAGCATTCCTAACACTGCGGACTTTGGTTGCATCTCCCTGGGCGATTCCAACGGCCAGATACGTCATACCGGAACCTACCAGACTCTGGACAACGTCACCAAAGTCCTCGGTTCGCACACCCTCAAATTCGGCGGCGAATTTCGCGACGTCTATTCCAATAACAACGACAATTTCAGCTCCCGCCAGCAATTTCAGTTCAACACCGCCACCGACTTTGGCGCAACCGTACTCCAGGGTCTGAACCCGGGTGTGGACAACGTCACTCTGGAAGACGAAGTTTCCGGCTTGCTCGGTCTGGTTTCAGTTGCCAACCAAACTCAATATTTCAATCTTCCCGGAGACCGCCAGAAGTTCGATGAACTGAATTTCGTCCAGCACGAAGTCGGCCTGTTCGTTCAGGACGTTTGGAAAATACGCTCGAACCTCTCGATCACCTACGGTCTGCGCTGGGATTGGTACGGCGTCCCCTATGAACGGGCCGGCAACCTGTCGAACTTGTTTACGGACCCCAGCGGAGTCGCCCCGTTTACGTTCACTCCGGTGGGACCCGGCACAGGACACAATCTCTACCCGGGCTACGACAAAGACTTCGAACCCCGTCTCGGCTTCGCCTGGGATCCTTTCAAGACCGGCAAGGCCTCCGTGCGCGGCGGCTTCGGCGTATTCACCGACCGCGTTTACGGCAACCTCTTCGGCGATGCGCGCGGCAACCCTCCCTTCCAGCCGAGTTTCGTCAACTTTCCTATATTTGCCACCGCTCTCGGACCCGGTACACAACTGCAGAATCAGACCGCGCCTGCGCAGGTGACTCCCTCCGCCGTCGTCACCCAAGGAACCGGCAGCTTTCCCGACATTTTCTCTAACGGACAGAATTGTGGTTCGGGTCAGACCTGCTCAGGCATCAAGCCACCGCTCATCACCACCTGGAATCTCGGAATTCAGCGTGAAATCGCAACAAATCTGACTCTTGAGGCCAACTACGTCGGAAACCACGGCACCCGCATTCTTCGCGTAGTGGACGCCGCGCCTCCGCAACCAGCCCTCGTTGCCCAACTGGAGGCCTTCTGTGCTGTTCCCAACCCGAACCAGTGCACCGAGTCCACTCTTCAGTTCGGCAATCTCTTCTTCGGCGGGGACACGCCGAACCCTGCAACCGGTTTAAACGTGTTGCCCTTCGACGCCGTCAACAACAACGCCTTCGAGGACGCCTTCTTCGACGAAAGTAGCGGACATTCCTGGTACAACGGGTTGCAAGTCCAGGTCACCGAGCGCAACTTCCACGGCTTGCAGATCCAGGGCTCTTACACCTACGCCCACGCTCTGGACGACTCTTCCGATCCGCTCGCAACCACTGTGGGGAATGGTAATTTCCCGATTAATTCGTTCGACCTGCGCCGCGAGAAAGGGAACTCCGGTTTTGACACCCGGCACCGCGGCGTGATCAATTTCGTTTACCAGCCCAACATCGGCCGAGGCAAGGCTCACTTCAACGAAGGTTATGTCGGGCGTGCTTTGGCAGGCTGGGAGCTCAGCGGCATCGCCGCATTTCAAACCGGCTTGCCCTACGACATCTTCGGGGTCGCCGATACGCTTCACACCAATATCCCGGACCGCGCCACCGTGGTTAACGCCCCCGTCCTGAAAACGGTTCCAGCCATGGGCGCATTCGTCCCCAGCACCGCAGTCTTCACCGGCGAGAATCCGGCCGCCTTCAATCCAGACGACGCAACCATTATGCCGATTCCCTTCGACGTGCCTTCCAACGTCGGACGCAATCACTGGTACGGCCCGGGCATCAACAACTGGAATTTCAACCTGGCCAAAACCACCGCAATCACCGAGAGGCTGAATTTCCAGTTGCGATTTGAGTTCTACAATATGTTCAACCGAACTCAATTCGCGAAGCCCGCGAATACCGTCGGCGACCCTAACTTCGGTTACTCCACGTCGCAAGTCGGACAAAACGACGGCACCACCGGCGCGCGCCAAGTTCAAATCGGCGCGAAGTTCAACTTCTGATCTTGCTGGTTGGATTAGAATTCAGACCACTGGCGCGGCGGTCCCACGGCCGCCGCGCCAATTCGTTTTTCGCTGCGAATTCTGCGTCTCTGCCGTAAACCGACTCTCGCCTTTCTCTGCGTCCTCCGCTTTTCCTCCGTGCGCTCTGCGTTAAATCTCTAATCCTTTCGTCAACGACATCGCTCAAGCAAGCGCCTGCCGCAAGTCCTCAATCAAATCCCCCGCATCCTCCAGCCCAATCGAAACCCGCACCGTCCCCGGCTCCACTCCCGCCGCTCGCAGCTCCTTGACCGACATCCGGTAATGCGATGAATACATTGGCAGCACCACCAGCGACTCCACGCCGCCCAAACTAACCGCCAGCAAAAACACTCGCGTGCGATCGCAAAAACGTCGCGCCGCCTTCAACCCGCCCTTCAAATCGAAAGCCATCATCGCCCCAAAACCTTTCATCTGTCGCTTCGCCAGCGCATGATCCGGGTGCGAACCGAGGCCCGGATAATGCACCCTCGCCACCTTCGGATGCTTCTCCAGAAATCGCGCGACGGTCAACGCTGTCTCGCACTGCCGCCGCACGCGCAGCTCCAGCGTCTTCATCCCGCGAATCAGCAAAAACGCCGCCTCCGGATCCATCGACCCGCCCAGATAAATAATCATTTCGCGTATCTTTTCGATCAACGGATGGCTGCCCGCCGCGGCCCCGGCAATCACGTCCGAGTGTCCCGCCAGATATTTCGTTGCGCTGTGCATCACCAGGTCGAAGCCCAATCCAATCGGCTTTTGCAGCACCGGGCTGGCAAAAGTATTATCAATCAGCGAAATCAAATCCCATTCTTTCGCGAAAGCGATCGCCTTCTGCAAGTCCACCAATCGCAGCGTGGGATTCGTCGGCGTTTCGATGTACAGCACCTTCGTTCGCGGGTTCACCAGCCGCTCGATCCCCGCCAAATCCGTCTCCACATGACGCACCACAATCCCGATCCGCGGAAACACGTCGCGCATCAACCGGTAAGTCCCGCCGTACAGCGCCCGAGTGGCAATTACTTCATCGCCCGTTTTTAGCACCGCAAGCAACGCGCTGGAGATCGCGGCCATTCCCGAAGCCGTCACGATCGCCGCTTCCGCTCCTTCCAGCGCCGCGATTTTCGTCTCCGCCACCGACAGCGTCGGGTTCCCATAACGCGTATAGATGTACGCCGGCCTTTTCCCCTCGGCCCACAGCTTCAATTCTTCGGTATTTGCAAAAGTGAAAGTCGCTGTTCTCGCGATCGCAGTTCCCACCGGCGCGCTCAGCTGAAATTTGTTTTGTCCAGCATGAATTGCAATCGTCGCATCCGCCAATCGGCGGCCCTTCGCAGGTTTTTTCATGGCGAGTCAGCTTGCCGCAGCTGGTCAAAGAATCGCAAGCTCCAATTTGGCGGAACGAAACGCGCCGCCACTTCCCGCGACGACGCGGTTGGCAAAGCGCGCAGAGTACGCAACAATGTCTCGCGCCGCGCCGCACGCGTTGCATCGCTCGTTCGCCGACTCAAATTTTCCGGAGCCCGCACCAATGCACGTGAGCGTAACACCCTCAGAAATAGTTTTTGGTTCCTGGCTCCTCTTCGCGCTGTACTGGTTCGTCGCCGCGTTCGGCGTAAAACGAACCGCGAAGCGCCAGAATCCTGGCGAGCGCTTGCTCTACATCGTTTTCATGGCCGCCGGTTTCTTCCTGCTCAACCAGGAAAATCCGAACTGGGGCCCGATGAATCGCCGGTTCGTCTCCGACCAATTGTGGCTCGCCTGGCTCGGCAGCGCCCTCTGCGCCGCAGGGGTCCTCTTCGCCATCTGGGGTCGCCGCACCATTGGTAAAGACTGGAGCGCCGAAGTGCAAATCAAAGAAGGCCACCAGCTGATTCGCTCCGGCCCCTACGCCCACATTCGCCACCCGATCTACACTGGTCTTTTACTCGCGACGTTTGGCACCGCCCTCCTCATCGGCGAATACCGCGGCCTTCTCGCCGTCCTCCTGTTCCTCGTCGGATTCACCCGCAAAGCGCGCAAGGAGGAATCGTTCCTCGCAGCCGAATTCGGCCCGGCCTTCGAGGAACACCGCCGCCACACGGGGTTCTATCTGCCCCGCTTTTCCTGAAGAATCGCAGCTTTTCCCGGCTCGCCAGGCAGGTTTCGCCTTCTATTTGCTGGTGTTTTCGCCTACACCTTCGCTGGAAATCCCTTCGCGGCCCGCTTTCCGTGCCATCATTAGGCTATAGCTTTCGCCCCTTTCGTTGCGCCTTTTCAGTCTTGGTGAGAGGAAACGATGAGCAACAAGCTCAGCGCTGTGCTGATTCTGTGCATGTCAACCGCGGGCCTGTCAGGCTGCGATTTGCTGCGGGTCACAGGACCATGTTACGGGGTAGGCTGCCCAGCGGGCGCCGCCGGCCACAGCGGCCAGTACAAACAAGGCGAAGGCCCCAAAGCGCAAAACGCGCCCGCACCAGCGAATTCCGCTAGCGCGCCGACGCCAACCGCAGCGACGCAACCCAAGACAGATCAGTCCGACGCACCGGCGCATCCTGCCGTCGCACAAACAGCCGTGCAGCACCCAGCCGCGCCCGGTGCTACCGCCGAAGCCAAACCCTCGCCGCTGCATTCCGTCGGCGAATTTTTCGCGCATCTAATTCCGCACCACAACTCGGTCGCGAAATCCGGCGCCTCCGACTAAGCCGAAGCCGAACGCCCATTCTCCTCGCCGGCCTCGTCGCCCGAATGATGCGGCTTATGCGCCGAAATCACTTTTTCGGCGATCTCATTCGGCACGTAATCGTAATGCGAAAATTCCATCGAATAACTTCCGCGCCCCTGCGTCAAAGAAATCAATTCATTCGCGTAGCTCAGCATTTCTGAAAACGGCACCAGCGCCTTGATCACCACATTCCCGGCGCGCGCTTCGCTGCCGCTGATCTTTCCGCGCCGCCCGCTCAGATGCCCCATCAAGTCGCCCGAATACTGATCGGGCGCGTACACTTCCACCTGCATGATCGGTTCGAGCAACGCCGGTCGCGCCTGCTTCATCGCCTCCTTGAACGCCAGCGATCCCGCAATCTTGAAAGCCATGTCGCTGGAATCCACGTCGTGATATTTTCCGTCGTACAAACTCACGCGGAAATCCACTACCGGAAATCCCGCCAGGTAACCGCGCTCGGCCGAATCCCGCACGCCCTTCTCCACCGACGGAATCCAGTTCTTGGGAATCGCTCCGCCGAAAACATCATCCACGAACTCAATCCCCTTGCCGCGCGGCAGCGGTTCCAGCTTGATGCGGCACAGTCCGAACTGTCCGTGTCCGCCCGTCTGCTTCTTGTGTTTTCCTTCCGCGTCGGCTTTCGCGCGAATCGTTTCGCGGTAGGGAACTTTCGGCGGATGAATCATCAATTCCACGTGATAGCGCTTACGCAGCTTCGCAACCACCACTTCAATGTGCTGCTGCCCCGCGCCGCTCAGTAAAAATTCCTTCGTCTGCGGATCGCGCCCAAACCGCAGCGCCAAATCCTCCTCCAGAATTTTGTGTATCGCCACGCCAATGCGGTCTTCGTCCGCGCGCGTTTTCGGTTCCACGGCAAACGTAATGGAAGGCTCCGGAATACGCGCCGGAGCGCAAAATATTTGCGCGTTCTTATCGCCCAGCGTTTCACCCGTGGTGGTCTCCTTCAATTTCGCGATCGAGCCGATATCGCCCGCGTGCAGCTCGCCCACCTCCGTTGCCGTTTTTCCCTGCATCACTTGGATATGCTGAAATCGCTCCTGCGAGCCGCGATTGAAATTCGTCAGCGTCGCATCATTCTTCAGTACTCCAGACATCACCTTGAAATAAGTGATGCGCCCGGCAAAAGGATCCGCCAGCGTCTTGAACACAAATACGGACAGAGGGCCCGAATCGCTGATCGCGCGTTCGACCGTCTCGCCTTTGTGATCCCCTTTTTGGACGGCGGTTTTGTGGCACACAATATTTCCGCGCGCCGCGGGCGATGGAAAAATCGCCACCATCAGATTCAGCACCGCGTCACTCCCGATATTGTGCAGCGCCGAGCTGAGCATCACCGGGAACAGCCGCTTCGCCAGCACCGCTTCACGCAAACCCATCACCAGATCGTGTACCGGCAGCGTGCCCTGATCGAAAAATTCCTGCATCAACGCATCGTTGCCTTCGGCCACCATTTCCACCAGCGTTTCGTGCCCCAGCTTCGCCTCGTCCGCCAGCGCCTGCGGAATTTCCTCTATCTTGGCGATCCCGTTCCCATCCGGCGCGTATATCAGGGCCTTCATGGTGATCAGGTCCACCACGCCGCGAAATCCTTTTTCCCATCCGATCGGCAACTGAATCGGCACCACTCCGCGTCCGAAAACCCGCTGCACGGAATCCAGAGCGCGCTCGAAGCTCGCGAGGTCGCGGTCCATCCAATTCAGCAGAAACGCGCGCGGCAAATCGTACTCCGTCGCGTAGTCCCACACTTTTTCGGTGACCACCTGAACTCCGGCGGCCGCATCCACCAGAATCAGCGCGGCGTCGGCGGCGATCAGCGACGATTTCGTTTCGTTGATGAAAGTCGAAAAGCCTGGGGTATCGAGCAGATTGATTTTCGTTTTTTCAGGCTGTGCCGGCGCTTGCCATTCGGCGTACGCCACGCCCGTATTAATCGAAATCTTCCGCGCCACCTCTTCTTCGTCCCAATCCGTGGTCGCTGATCCTTCGCTGACTTTCCCCAGCCGCGGCGTCATCCCCGCCGTGAACAATAACGACGACACCAGCTGGGTTTTCCCCGTGTCGCCGTGGCCGACAATGCCAACGTTGCGGATCCATTCACTGTTGTAGTTCTTCATTTTTCACCTCGGTGAAACGGAATGCAGAAAATCGAAAAACGTAACTGGAAAGCGGAAATGCGCTGGCAGGGCGCCGGGTGCAAGGGCGGGGCTTCAGCCCCGTCGTAAGCCTCGGTAAAAAGGGGGCTTTAGCCCCGGAAGCCGAGCTTCTCGACCGCGAGTCGACACATGTCCGCGCACAGACACCGCTCCGAATAGGCATTTCGTAAGGGGATAGAACGGAAGTCCATTCCGACATGTATTGCGAGGCGAACATCATCACGGCGCCGCCCCCCGGCGGTTGCGCACATGACCCTGCGGAATCTCGGATGCTAGCACACGCCCCGTTGCACATTCAACCGTAAGAACCCGCACGCGCCGACGAGCTACTCACCCTCTGATTTCGCGTTCCGCAGCTTCCAGGCGTCGCGCGGGATTCGCTCCATCCGGAACAAATCCGAAGTCCGCGCGTACCAGCCCGCACCATGCATGCGCCCGACCAATTTCAGCTGCGGCGTATCAATGTGGTGTTTCACGGGATCGATCACAAATTCGTCGCGCACATGCATCGCCAGTATGCGCCCCAGCACCAGCCCGCTCTCCTTTCCCAACTCCACGATCTGCATTAATTCGCACTCCATCGAAACGGGACTCTCGGCGATGCGCGGCGGCTTCACATACACGCTCGCAACGGTAGTGAGTCCGGCCTCGTGCGGCTCGCTTACCCCGCGCTCGAATTCGATCGCCGTGATGTTCATCCGTTCGCGAACTTCCTCCGACACCAGGTTCACCACAAACTGTCCTGTGTCGCGTATGTTCCGGCGCGTATCCTTCGGTCGCCCCGGATCGTGACTGCCAATGCCAATTCCCACCACCGGAGGATCCCCCGCAAATCCATTGAAAAAAGAAAATGGCGCCGCATTCAGCTGCCCCTGCAAATCCTGCGTCACAATCCACGCAATCGGCCGCGGCACAATCGTCGAAACCATCAACTTGTACCGCGCTCGAGCCTCAATCATGGCAAAGTCAAACAACATGCTAAATCCTCCCAGGCAATCAATCAGCTAACCGAGCTAATCCCCACCAATAGAATTGGACTCCTCCAGCTTGCCACAAGATTCCCCGGTCGCGGATTCCATGTGGGTTTACCTCCGCGCTACCCCGCCACGCCACGGAGTGAGGCGCGGAATCCAACGCGGGACATTTGCTCGGAAGGATTCGTATTCCGCGCCGAAAGTTTTTCGCAGCGTGGATTCCTCGTACGCCAGGACAAACAAGTGCGCGACGAGCCAGGCGAACAGCGCGTACTCGAAAACACGAACGTCGCCGAATAGCAGCGCTTGGCCCAAAATCACTGCGATGACTGCGACGTACATCGGATTGCGCACGTAACGGTAAAACCCTTTGATCACCAGATGCTTGGTGGGAAAGACGGGCGCGGGCGTGCCCAATCCTTGCAGCGCGAAACGCGCAAAGGAATCGAGCACCACGAATGTCCCGGCAGCAATGAATATCGCACCGATAAAGCGCAACGGTGCGTAGCCCGGGAACGGCGTGAGGAAGCGCCAGCGCGAAATCCACCACGGTAGGAGTCCCGCGACGCAGCCCGGCGCGAGCACGAGGAAAAGCGCTGTACCTAAGAGCGCGAAGGCGCGGCGGATGCGATCGTTCGGTCGCGATTGATGTTCGTCGGTCATTTTATTCACTTGCCGCGTGTGCCGCATTTTAACAGCAGCGCGCCCACGCGCCGCGGAAAGTTGGAGAGCGCAAGCGCGGCGAGGAAAATCGCGGCGCGAGGTTCGCGCGGCAAAAGTTGCGATATACTGCGCGGCACGATGAGCGTGATTGTCTCAATGCTGCGTGGCGTGAATGTCGGGGGCCACAACAAGATCAAGGTGGATCAGCTGCGCGCCGTGTACGAGTCGCTGGGATTTCGGGACGCGCAGACGTACATACAGAGCGGCAACGTGGTGTGCCGCGCAGAGAAGCGGGATCTGGCGTCGGCCTGCACCCGAATCGAGAAGGGCATTGAGCGGAATTTCGGATTTCGGCCGAGCGTGATCGTGCGCACCGCGCCGGAATTGCGCGAGGTGATTGTGCGCAATCCGTTCGCAAAGCGCTCCGGCATCGACGCCAGCAGATTGCTGGTGGCGTTTCTTGCGAGCTGTCCCGCGGCGGATGCGCTCGACAAAGTGCTGAAGATCAAATGCGCGCCGCAAGAGTTGCGCGTCAGCGGGCGCGAGCTTTTTATTTATTTTCCGAACGGAATGGCGCGGCCGACACTGCCCATGGCGACGGTGGAGCGCACGCTGAAGATTGCGTCAACCGGGAGGAATTGGAACACGGTGAGGAAATTGCTGGAGATGGCGGAGGCGCTGGAGGCGGCGGAGTAGGGTTCGGCGGTTTCGTTCGATGGCGTATCAGAAAGGCGAAACGAGATCCCCGCCTGCGGCGGGCAGGCTTCGCTGCGCTCAGGATGACGATGTCACTGAGCGCAGCGATCAATACTGATGGCCGGTGCCGACCAAACAGCAGCGTTACAATTTACCTTCGTCGGCGGAAGGGCCGTAGACGCTCGGGACCGGAACATTGTTCATGCGCAGATAGACGCCGAGTTGGGCGCGGTGATGAATCACGTGATTCATGACGAAGCTGCGCAGGAAGGCGATGCGCGGCATGACCATGATGGTTTGGCCGCCGCCGAGAAGCTTCCAGTTCTTCATCAAGTGTTCGTCGCTCGCGCTGCTGAGCGCCTTGCGCGCTTCGGCGACTTTATTGTCAAACGTTTCCAGCAGTTGTTTGCGTGAAGTCATCACCAGCGGCTGCATCGGCGGCGCGCCCACCGGACGAAAATCCAATTCATCTTGATTAATGATGGTGGCGCCCCAGCCGGAAAGTTCCGCGAGGTGTCCGGCGAGGCGTCCCATCTTCATGGATTTCTCGTGCGGCGCCCAGTCGGGCTTTCCTTCCGGAACGCGTTCCAGAGTTTGGCGGGTGCTGATCATTTCGTGGTCGAATTCGGCAAGCAGTGCATCGCGTATGGCCATGGTTTTCTCCTTAGCGTTCGATCCGTTTTAGCACACTTCGCCCCATGGGGGAATTGGATGAGCGAGTACGCGGGAGGATGCTACGAAGTTGCTACGGAGCGATGCGGAATTTGCCGGTTTCTTCCACGTAGCCGTAGGCCATGCGCGGAGTATTGAACGCGGCGGCGGGGCGGCCCTGACGGTCGAGCAGAATCAGGCCGCCGGTGGTGTGCACGCGATGCGCGAGCTTGCGAATACAGGCGTCGGCGACGGCTTGCGCGAGCGACAGCGGACCGGCCTTCTTGCGATGCGAAAGCAGGACGCGCTGGTCATGCAGAAGATCAGTGGCCATTTTGGCCATTACAATTTTCATGATGCCTTCGCCATGGCCGGTGCAGGAAACGCCGCCGGCTTCCGCGTCGGCATAGCAGCCGCATCCGATCAGCGGAGAATCGCCGACGCGGCCGGGAAGTTTGCAGCAGGTGCCGCCCGTGGACGTGCCCGCGAAGAGAGAGCCGTGTTCGTCGAGAGCCACAGCGCCGACGGTGCCGGATTCGTGGCCGAGATGATGTTCGGCAGCATGCGAATCGCTGAGGCAGCGGTGCCAGGCGATGCGTTCGCGTTCGTGGATCAAGTCTTCGGGCGGGCAGAGCGCGATGCCGTGCTCCTCGGCGAATTTTTCCGCGCCCGTCGCGACCAGCATCATGTGCTCGCTGTGTTCGAGCACGCTGCGTGCCAGGCGGATGGGATTGTGAATGTGTTCGACGGCGGCGACGGCTCCGGCTTTCAGCGTGCCGCCATCCATGAGGATGGCATCGAGCTGGACATGACCGTCGGTATTGAGATGGGCGCCGAAGCCGGCGTCGAATGTGGGATCGTCTTCCAGAATTACGATGGCGGATGTGACGGCGTCAATCGCGGCGCCGCCGCTGGAGAGGATTTTCCATCCGGCTTCGAGTGCGCGTTGGATTCCGGCACGGCAGTCTTCGACGGATTCGTCGGGGATGTTCCAGGCGCCGCCGTGAATGATCAGGGAAGGCTTCAAGGGTCGCGCGAAATTGTGCGCAAACCATGATAACGCAGGGAGAGGCGCGGGGCACGAAGAAGGCGGAACACGTATGCCGATGGGTGAACAGGGAATAAGGGAATCTGGATGCACGAGGCGGGCAGAAACACGCTGGCGCAAACGGGGACTGGTCTTAGACCCGCCCCTACGGAGCAAAGCCGAGAGTGACTGTGCCACGAATACTAGTGGGCGACGGCTTTTTCTGCGCCTAGGCCGGTGTTGGCGCGGACTTGCAGTTCGGCGAATTTTTCTTCGCCTGCAGAGTCGCGCTTACTGAGCACTGTGCCGAGAAACGCGCCGAGAAATCCCAGCGGGATGCTCAGGATGCCGGGATTTTCCAGCGGGAAAATCGGGGCGTGCTGGAATATGTGACGGGCGGCGGGCGCTACTGTGGGAGCGTCCACCGTCATGATGCTCGGGCCGAGGAAAATGAGCACGATCGAGGCGAGCAGGCCTGTGGCGAGTCCCGCAACGGCGCCAACTGTATTGAAGCGCTTCCAGAAAATTGAGAACAGGATCACCGGAAGATTCGCAGAAGCCGCGACGGCGAAAGCCAGCGCGACCAAGAACGCGACGTTCGCCGTGGGGCCCAGCACGATAGCGATGGCGATGGAAATCGCGCCGACTACGAACGCGGCGATGCGCGCGACGCGGCGTTCTTCTCCGGGATTGTGTTCCTGGCCGTGACGAATGATGTTGGTCCACACGTCGTGCGCGAAAGATGTGGACGCGCTGATGGTGAGTCCGGCGACGACGGCGAGAATGGTGGCGAAGGCGATCGCGGAAATGAACGCGAAGAAAATGGGGCCCCCAAGAGCGTTCGCAAGCAGCGGAGCGCTCATATTGTTGCCGCCATTTTTCGCGATGAAGTCGCGGCCAACGATTGTGGCGGCACCCCAGCCGAGAAAAGTGGTGAGTATGTAGAAGATGCCGATGAGCCACATGGCCCAGACCACGGAGAAGCGTGCTGTTTTTGCGTCGGGCACAGTGTAGAAGCGGACGAGAATGTGCGGCAGTCCGGCGGTGCCAAAAATCAGGGCGATGCCGAGCGAGAGAAGATCGAGCGCGCCGTAGGGAGGTTTGTAGCGCAGACCGGGCGTGAGGAAATCTTTCACAACCTCGGTGCCGTCAGGCGCGTGGTAATGAACCTGGCTGACGGCGGTGAAGAAAGCGCCGAGGCTGAAGCCAAAATGCGCGAGGACCATGAAGCTGAGAAGAATCGTGCCAGAGATCAGCAGAATGGCTTTGATGATTTGCACCCAGGTGGTCGCGATCATTCCGCCGAAGACGACATACACAATCATCAGAATTCCCACGCCGGTGACCGCGAGGCGGAAACTGATGCCCGAGCCTTTTAGCAGCAACGCGACCAGCGCTCCGGCGCCCACCATCTGCGCAATCATATAAAAGGTGCTCACAGTGATGGTGCTGAGCGAGGCCATGGCGCGAACCGGGCGAGGATGCAGGCGGTACGCGAGGACGTCCGCCATCGTGTATTTGCCGGTGTTGCGTAGCGGTTCTGCGACGACGAGCAGAACAGTGAGGTAGGCGACGAGAAAACCGACGGAGTACATGAAGCCGTCGTAACCGAAGAACGCGATGAGGCCGGCGATTCCAAGAAACGATGCGGCGGACATGTAATCACCGGCGACCGCGACGCCATTTTGCCAGGCGCTAACGCGGCGGTTCGCCGCGAAATAGGAAGCGGAGGAGCCGGAAAGCCGCGAGGCCCAGGCGGTAATTCCCAGAGTGACGGCGATGAACGCGAGAAAGAGAATGAGCGTGGTATTCATCAGCTAGTTTCCCTTCGCTTCGAGATTGCCGAGATCTTTGATGACCGCGGCGGCGCGTAGATCGAATTGGCGCGCGGCGCGCACGTAGAGATAGGCGATGAGCCAGGCGACCAGAAATTGCGAGAGCGCGAAGAGGTAGGCGATGTTTACAGGTCCCCAGACCTTGCGTTGCATGAACGCGGGGAAATAGCCGACGGAAACGGGAAGGGCGAAATAGTAGAGGATGAAGAAAATTGTGGCGGGCAGGACGAAAGCTTTTTTAGCGGCGAGGAGTTTCTTGAAGTCATCGGTTTGGGCGACACGGTTCCAGATGGAAGCGATTGAGGAAGGCGTGCGAGGTTCCGGGCTCGGCAGTGTGGGCATTTTTTCTCCCCGCCCTGATTGCAGGGCGTTATGGCAGTGAGCGAATTCGGTGTGTGTGCTTCTGCCAGGAGCTTCTGTGCTTCTGAGCGCCACTTATATCATGAACGCGGCCTGGAGCCGCAAGCCGCGGTGGACCATATCTCGGGAATGTGAAGGGTAGGTTAAAAGATTCGGACTGGCGAGATGGTTGGAAAAGGACTTATCAAAAGAAAGAATCAGAGTTGCGGGAAAAAAATCAGGGTGATGCCGATGGCGATCAGCAGGGGGCCGAGAAGGAAGACGAAGCTTACACCGAGGAGGAAGCGCACGGCGCCTTGGCGTTTCTGAGAGGCTTCTTTGGAGGGGAAGACGGGCGGGGCGGAATCGCGGTTATGCAGCAGGACGCGGAAAAAGGCGAGGTATGCGACCATCCAAAATTTGATTTCGTGGCGCGATTGCCAGAGCAAATCGATTCCGGCGCAAATGACCAGCAGCCCGATGATCCCCAGAAGCTTGGGCACGATTAACCTCCGCGGCGGGCTGAGCGCGTGAGCATCGGCGAAGATTCGCGGACGTCGCTGGGAATATTGGCTTGCAGCGAAGCGGGCGCGCCGGTCGGCAATCCAGATGGCTGCACGCCGGCCCTTGCGGGGGCGCGTTGTGGAGACACGGGTGTATGGCTTTCGACTTTCGTCTGCTGCCAGGTGCGCACGATGCGATGGATCACGGTGATGTTGGGGCCGATCGCGAGGATCCATAGGGCGAAGTGCATACGATTCGTTAGCGCCCCCAAAATCATCAGTGCTAAGCGTTCGGGGCGTTCCCAAAATCCAACTTCAGCAGAAGGCACCAGAGATTCCGCGCGAGCTTTGGCGTAGCTGACCATCACGGAGCCGGCCATCGCAGCGCCTGCGAGCATAGCGTAACCGAAGCGATTCACGTGCGAGTAATAGACCAGCAGGCCGAGGAAAAGAATCAGATCGGCGTAACGGTCAAAAATCGAATCGAGGAAACCGCCGAACATCGAGACGCGGCCTTGGCGGCGCGCAACGGGTCCATCGAGGAGATCGCAGAGTCCGGCCAGAATCATCATGCCGCCGGCAGCGGCAAAACGACCGGCAGCGAAAAGTATCCCTGCCCAGAAATTCAGAATCAGTGCCGACCAGGTGATGACGTTGGGAGGGATACCGGTAGCCGCTACCAGGGCTGCAAGACGTTCGATGGGCCAGACCAGGAGCCGGCCGATGGTGCGCGTCAGCATGTAAAATGTTTCACCTGCTATTCCTCGTCGTAAATGGTGGAGAGTTCCACGACTTCGTAATCTTTGAGGCCGGCCGGAGTGGTGACTTGCACTTCGTCACCGACTTTCTTGCCGAGCAGGGCGCGGCCGATGGGCGAGCTGGTGGAAATCAGGCCTTTGGCGGCGTCGGCCTCTTCGACAGTCACCAGTTTGTACTCGATTTTAGAGCGCTTGGCAACGTCCAAAACGGTGATGCGTGAGCCGTAAGCAGCACGGTCCTTGGGCAGATTGCTCAAATTGAGCATGGAGAGGTCGGCCATGCGCTGGTGGAGCTGGCCGAGGCGAGCAGAGACGTAGGACTGGCGCTCCTTGGCGTACTTGTACTCGGCGTTTTCGGAAAGATCGCCGTGGGCGCGGGCGACGCTGATCTCTTTCGGAAGGTCGGTGTGCAACTCGTGCTCGAGAAGGGCGATTTCGTCCTTCAGCTTTTTCTTAATTTTTTCGGCAAGATCAATCATTTTTCAGAGCGCCTGGAGAGGGTCGACGTAAGGGGCTCGCTCCCACTCTGCTTCGCACGTTAACCCAAGGATTATAGAAGATTTGCGCGGGACACGGCAAATTAGATGAATTTGGGGGCGGATGGGATACAGCCAAAATGTGCGGGGTGGCAGCTAGGTTCAGCGGCCGACGCTGTCTTGGATTACGGCGTTTACTGGGGGGAGGATGCCTAGGTCTCTGTAGATGGGGCGGATCAGCTTGCGTATACCGGGGAGGCGGCTGGCGAACCAGGCGGCGCCGACGATACAGCAGGCGCCGCTGACCATTACGGTGCGCGGGGCGCCGATGGCGTGGGCGAGAGTGCCGGCTAGCAGGCTGCCGAAAGGCGCCATGCCCACGAAGGCCACAGTGTAAAAGCTCATCACGCGGCCGCGTTTACTTTCCTCGACGATGGTTTGGATGATGGTGTTGCTGGCGGCCATTTGTTGCATCAATCCGAAACCGCAGACCAGCATCAGCAGCAGCGAAATCCATAGCGTCCGCGACATCCCGAAAAAGATCAGCCCAGCTCCGAAGGCCGCGGTGGAAAGCGGGATCATTTTGCCGAGGCCGAGGACAGTTTTTCGCACCGCGAGAGATATTGCGGAGACTAAAGCTCCGACGCCCACGGCGGCCATCAGGAAACCTAGTGTGTGCGGACCGCCGTGCAGAATTGTTCCCGCGAATACGGGCATGAGCACGGTGAACGGCCAGCCCAGCAAGCTGACCGCTGCGAAAAGAAGCAGGATGGTGCGGATGGGCGCGAAGCCTGAAACGTACGCCCAGCCTTCTTTCATTTGCATGAGCACCGAGTCGGTGGTGCGTTTGATGGCGGCGGAGTGCAGGCGCATGGCGTAGAGCGAGGCGATGACGGCGAGATAACTGATCCCGTCAACCAGGAAGCAGTAGCCTTCGCTGGAGATGGCGATGACCATGCCGGCTAGCGACGGGCCGACGAGGCGTGCCAAGTTGACCATGGAAGAGTTCACGGCGATGGCGTTGCCGAGGTCTTGTTTGTCTTCGACCATTTCGACTAGGAAGGCTTGGCGGCCGGGCATGTCGAAGGCGTTGATCGTGCCTTGAAAGGCGCTGAGCCAGATGATTTCGTGAATGTTAATGTGATGGCTGAGGGCGAGCGCGGCCAGTGCGAAGGATTGGAGCATAGCCAGGGCTTGCGTGACCAGCAGAACGTTGCGGCGATTCAGGCGGTCCACCCAGACTCCAGCGAACGGCGCGAAGAGGAAGGTGGGGATTTGTCCGGCGAAGCCGACGACGCCGAGCAGGAAAGCCGAGCCGGTGAGGCGATAGACGAGCCAGCTGGTGGCGAGGCGCGTCATCCATGTGCCCATCAGGGAAATGCTTTGCCCGCCGAAGTAGAGGCGGAAATTCCTATGGCGCAGTGCGCGCCAGGCGTGGGAGATGCCGGCGAGTCTGCGCGGCAGAGAATTGGTGGCAGGGGCCTGGGCGCTCACAGGATTATATTTTGCCATTCATGGAGCGTGCGGCGGGGCGCAAAGTTTGGGGAGTTCGATCCCGGTCACGTCCCGCACACATTCGAGGCCGCCGGGGAGGGTCTTTTAGTGGCTCGCTTGCAATCTACATTATATCTAGATAACATCTAGACGCGCTCCGCTTCGAGTGGAATGAAGAGAAAAACAGGAGCAATCGGAGAAAGCATGGAGTCTGGTTTGAAGAAGCGCAAAGCGCCTTCCGCGACCCGAATTCGCGGCTGTTCGATGATCCAGAACACTCAGACGATGAGGATCGGTTTATCCTCATCGGTATGAGCTCTACGGGAAGGCCTCTGGTCGTCGTTCACTGCTATAAGAAATCCGATTCAGTGATTCGGATCATTTCCGCGCGGAAGGCAACCAAGAAGGAGTCTATATTTTATGAAGAAGGAATATGATTTTTCGAAAATGAAACAACTCAAGAATCCTTACACGGGAAAGAAGCAAGCCGTGGGGATCAACCTAAGCCCGGAAGTCGTGGACTATTTCAAGGGGCTGGCGGATGAGACAGGGCTTCCTTATCAGAAGTTGATTGACCTTTATCTTGTCGACTGCGTGAGGAATCGGAAGAAACTGAGAATGAAGTGGGTGGCGTAGGTCCTACGCGTTTGGCGCGAATTTACGTCGAATAACTAAAGTGAGCGGCCTGAGACATAGGTAACACATTGTACCGGACACATAGGTGAGACTTTCTCCCGTAAAGGGAGGGAGCGATGCCTTGGAAGGAGTGTTC
>Ga0209006_10000125_pt1 | contig 82849 bp, 77 predicted proteins | sample JacPin_JW_Ref_O2_FD_188567 | JGI IMG/M metagenome (GOLD analysis project Ga0209006, IMG submission 188567) | Forest soil microbial communities from Algoma, Ontario, Canada - Jack Pine, Ontario site 1_JW_Ref_O2 (SPAdes) (version 2) | ecosystem: Environmental > Terrestrial > Soil > Boreal... | reverse complement strand
GTTCGGGGCATGCTCGCCAAGACGGTGACTGAGGCCGCCCGGTTCGTCGCCGAACGCGGCGTCATCAGGGAAGGAGCGCCAATCCTCCTGAAGTTCGTTACCCAGGTCGCTGCGCGCTTCGGTTTGGTGGTCACGCAGAAGGTGGCCGCGCAGGCCCTCCCGGTCGTCGGCGCTCTCGTCGACAATGGCGATGCCGCTATAACGGCCGCCGCTGGCGGCGATCGCGTCCAGCGTTGCACCGTTGTCGGCGCCGTGGCAGCTCGCCTGAACGATCACCGCGCGGGCGATGCCCAGAAAGCGGTGCAGCGCCATGAGGGTCTCCTTGGGCGCATCGGGTGGCGTGTAGCTGCGCTCCGGCGCATAGGGGAAGACCCGGGCCGGGCCGAAGACGTGGCAATGCGCGTCGCAACTCTGCGCAGGCAGTGTGAATTTCGGCTTGTGCGGCGCCGGATCGGGCGGCTTGCAGGTCTCCAAGGTCGTCTCCCTCTCGTCACTAGGCTTATTTTACACAACTGTGTAACTTCAGCCAGTTCCTGTCAATGGCGGCATGCCGCTGCGGCCGGTTCTATAATCCCGCCCATGGAAACGCGTTGTCCACGCTGCGCCGCCACCTTCGCCTGCAATCCCGGGCCGGATTGCTGGTGCGCCCGGCTGCCGCCGCTGAAACCGCCGTCCGGCGCGGAGCGGTGTCTATGTCCCGCCTGCCTCGGCCGGGAGATGGGAGCCGCGAAATCGAACCGGGCGGGTACGCCGGGGCAGCGCGATGCCAAGTGAGTTGAAATCCGCGTTGCGCCGCTAACCGCACCATCCGAGGCGAAATCAGCGTGGGCGAGGCAAGACAGGAAGTAACCTTGAGACGCACCATCGTTCATGTGATCACCGAACTCGGCTCAGGTGGCGCCGAGCGCATGTTGGTGCGCCTGGTCACCGGCTCAACCGCGTTCCGGCATGTCGTCGTGCCGCTGACGGGGGATGGTGAATTGGCCGCCGTGCTGCGGTCGGCCGGGGTCGAGGTCATTCCGCTCGGGATGCGCCGCGGCATTCCGTCCGTGAAATCGCTTGTTCGTCTCAGCCGCATTATCCGCCGGGAACGGCCGGCAATGGTCCAAACTTGGCTTTATCATGCGGATCTCAGTGGTCTCGTGGCGGCAAAGCTCGCACGGTTCCAACCAGTGGTCTGGAATCTGCGTTGCTCGAATATGGATCTGTCGCATTACCGATGGTCGACACGAGCGGTCGTCCGGTTGCTGACGTGGCTTTCCGCCCAACCGGAAGCCATCATGGTGAACTCCGAAGCCGGGCGCCGGTGGCACGAGGCACTCGGATACCGGACGAAACGGTGGGAGTTGGTTCCAAACGGCGTCGATCTCACGATTTTTCGCCCTAATCCGGAAGCACGGGCGCGCTGGCGCCGGCATCTCGGCATCAAAAAAGACGACGTCCTGATTGGAATGGTGGCGCGCCGCGATCCGATGAAGGATCACGAAGGCATGCTGCAAGCGGCTGTAAAAGCGGCCCGTCTGCGGCCGGGTCTTGCCTTTGTGTTCGCCGGGCGCGGCGTTTCCCGGGACGATCCCGTATTGGCGCGGTTGGCGGACGAAGTGGGTACCCCCGTCCATTTGATCGACGCGTGCGATGACGTTCCTGGACTGATGGCCAGTTTGGATGTGGCCGTGCTTTCGTCGGTTTTCGGCGAAGGATTCCCCAATGTCGTTGTGGAGGCAATGGCGGCTGGCGTGCCTTGCGTCGTAACCGATGTCGGCGATTCGGCGGCAATCGTCGGTACCACCGGCCTGGTCGTACCGCCGAGAAATCCGGTTGCGCTGGCCGAATCGATCTTGACACTGGCGGCGGATAATCCGTTGCGCGCCCGGCTGGGCGCGAGCGCACGCCACCGTGTCAGGGAACATTTTGGTCTCGCGGCGGCATGTGCACGATATGAGGCGGCGTGGGAGCGCTTGGTGGCACTCGAGGCCGGTTCGGTTGACGGTGCGCAAGCGAGCGATCAGCCGATTGTAACGGGAACCGCCTTCGAAGGCGGATCACCGACACCATTTCCGGAATCACGACCGGCGGACGTGTCCGTTGTGATACCCGTCTATAACCGGGCGCACGAAATTACGCGAGCGGTCTTAAGCGCGCTGCAACAAACGCATTCGCCGCGAGAGGTCGTGGTGGTGGACGATGCGTCGACGGACGAAACCTGTGCGATGGTGCGCGCGCTCGGAGATCCACGGATACGGCTGATCCGTCATGAAAGGAATTTGGGGGCTGCGACAGCGCGGAATACGGGTATTGCCGCTGCCACGGGAACGTGGGTCGCGTTTCTCGACAGTGATGACGAGTGGGCGCCGGAAAAACTTGCGCGGCAATTGCGACGGATCGCCAATGGATCGCCGGATGTTTGCGCCTGCGTCAGTGGCTACAGCATCTACGACCAGCGTTACCAGACATTCGGATATTTTCACCCAAACCCCGAGCAATGCACGCTCCAATCCCTCGTGTGGGGCTGCAGCCTCAGCCCTGGTTCGACGCTGGTGGTGCGGCGTCAAGCGTTGTTCGATGTCGGTCCCTTCGACGCACGGATGACGCGGTTCGAGGACTGGGACTGGCTGTTGCGCTTTTGCCGCGATTACGTTCTGATTTCCGAGCCGGACGCTTTGACAATCATTCATAAGGCTACCAATCCGTCCCTCCGGCGGGTGGAGAGCTCGTTGGCCATACTCCGCGAAAAACACCGCGATGCATTTTACAAGATATCGTGGGTAAGCGGACGGAGGTTCGATTCGTCGGTTTTGATCGAGCACGCCGCCTGTTCTTATTACAATCGCCGTTACGCGCTGATGACATTTGTTCTGCTGCGGGCGATGGCGATCTACCCTTTCCGCAATGCCGCCTTTTTCCGCATGCTGGGAAAGCGCTTGCGATTCCTTCTGCTGGGACATAGCCGCAGCCCGGGCGCGGAAAATCGACAGCGAATTCCAGGTGCAGACGAATCAGATATCCGGTCCAATGCGCTCGGATCGATGTCGGACAAACGAGGCTTGAACCGAAAGAACTGAAATGGCCATATCCATTCCATGATTCGCGGACGAAAAATTAACCGATATCTCGCGAAACTTGTGAGTCGTCTCGCGCGGCCCAATCTTGGCCGGATCGCGATCAAAGGCGGCATTGTTTCGTTCACGTTCGATGATTTTCCCAAATCCGCTTTCGTCGCGGGTGGCCGTATCCTCGAGAAATTCGGCGCTCGGGGAACCTATTACACGTGCATGCAATTCGCCGGCATGGATAGAGAAGGCCATCGCATGTTCGACGCGGACGATGTCCGCGAAGCCCATCAACGCGGTCACGAGATTGCCTGTCACAGCTATTCACATCTCGATTGTGCCGTCGCCAAAGTGGAGGATGTGCTGGCCGACACGATGGAAAACGCCGAAGCGTTATCATCGGTTCTGGGTTGCTTCACGCCCGCGAATTTCGCGTATCCCTATGCGCAAGTCGGATTGCGGTCCAAGCTGGCGTTGGTTAAGCGATTCATGTCCTGCCGTGGGACTCGGCCGGGTATTAATATGGGGAAAACCGATCTTGGCGAGTTGCGGGCAAACGAAATCCGCAAATCACCGTATGACCATGAAGCCTTCCGTCGGCTCATCGCGGCCAATGCGGTCGCCGGCGGCTGGCTTATATTTTGCACGCATGATGTCGCGGACGACCCATCGCCATTCGGCTGTACGCCTTCACAATTCGAAGCCGTCGTCGCCCAGGCCGCCGCAAATAACGGAAGGATTCTTTCGGTACGCGAAGCGCTCAAACTCATTCACGTTCCCGGCTCCTGAACGGATGCCAGCAGTGCCCGCTGCGTTTATCCTTCTTCGACCGGCAGAGGGAGACCCTTGGATTGCCGTTCTCCGCGTCGCACGGCTCGGCGTAAGATAAAACCGTGGAGCAGCCACACCGGCCAAAGTGGCACGCGCATCATGAGACGGCCTAGCACCCGCGCTGCCTCGCCGGACCGTCCCGCCGCAATTCCGCGTAGAGCGAATTTTGTGCTCTCGAACACATACCATGCCCGAAAAATTCGGCGTTGCGCCCGATCGGCTTGAAGCGAGAACAAAAATTCTTCGGCCATGCGGATGTGCTCACGGCCAATCGTGTAGGTCTGTCTGCGTTGCGGGTTGAACGTCGCTGAACCGGCATGGCTGCGATAGCAGAGACCGACGTTGCCGCTGATGTGCCGCGCCTTCAATCCGGCGAGCAGCGCGCGCAGAAGAAAGTGCCGGTCCGCCGCGATGTCATAGCCGTCGCTGAAGTTGCCGATACGCTCGAATACGCGGCGGTGGAAAAAGCGGCCGTTGAACCCCGGCACACCGAAGGTGTGCTCGGGAAGCCAGAATCCTTCGTTGCGCTCATGGTCTCGCGCGACGAGCAGTTCGCGTCTTCCTTGGGCGTCTTCCTGGAACACGACCGTCCGCGCGACGACCACGTCGATGGAAGGATCATCGGCAAAGATAAGACCAACTTCATGTAGCAGGCCGTCGATGTAGATGTCGTCGGCGTTCAAGAATCCGATGATTTCGCCCGAGGTGAGCCTGATCCCCTTATTCATGGCATCGTGCGAACCTCGGTCCGATTCGCTGATGACGCGCACGCCGGGAAAGCGGGCAATGCGCGCGAGCGTGTCGTCCGACGAGCGGTTATCGAGCACGATGTGTTCGAGATTGGGGTAGCGCTGGCGCCGCACGCTTTCGATGGCCGTCGCGACGTAATCGGCCGCGTTCCGGGTCGGCGTTATTATGGTGATGCGCGGCCACGCATCGGGCTGGCCGCCCTTCGGGTCCATCATTCCAACCGTTTCCTTAGCTATTCCACTTCAAACCAAAAATGCATACGCTGACGCTCGAAATAAAACACGAAGTCTAATAGGAATATAGAATCAATGGGCATTTTGCGGCTGTTTCTTGCGCTAACCGTGTTGGATTGGCATTACCGGTATTCGGATTCCATTATTTTTCCGCACTCCTTTGCTGCGGTGTGCTGCTTTTTTATAATCTCCGGCTTTTACATGTCGCTGGTGATCAACGAAAAATACGGAACTTCATCCGACGGCATCGGGCGGTTTTACCTCAATCGGGCGCTGCGACTTTATCCGATATACGTCACCGTGCTCGCCGCCTTCGCGATCACCGGAGCCTTGGGCATTACTTGGCGGTATGGGCCGTTCTCGCCAAGCGCGCCGATGTCGCTGCTCGATCGCCTGTTGTCGATCTTCAACCAAGTCCTGATCTTCCCCAATGTGCTTTGGCAGAACTTCATGCTGCGGCCTGCGCCTGCCGACAATAATCTTGTGCTGGGCCAGATGTACACGGTTGGGCTGGAGATGATGTTCTATGCGGTTGCACCGTTCCTGGTCACTCGCCGCCTCCGCTTCCTGACAGCTCTGACCCTCGCGGCGGCCGGCATCCATTTCGGCCTGCACGGTCTGGGGCTGTCGTCGCGTCCATGGCAGTACGAGTTCTTCCCGGGCGTACTGGTGTTCTTCCTGCTCGGCTGTCTGTCCTATCGATTTCTGCGCGTGGTGCGCGATTGGCGCTATCCGAAATGGGTGGGGTTTCTCACGCTGCCGCTATTTCTGTTCTACGGTATCTGGGGTCACGATGCGAGTACTAAGGACTTCACCAATGGATTCAAGATCGACGGGCTCTACCTCTTGACCACGCTGATCATTCCATTCCTATTCGAGGCGTCAAAGTCGGTCCGCTGGGACCGCTATATCGGGAATATGTCCTATCCAGTCTATGTCGTGCATTTTCTGATCGGCTTCGCCATGGTTGGCGACCCCGGAACGGGTTCGATCGAACAGAACCGTTCAGTCCTCGTTGTGGTGATGCTGGCCGCGTTCGCCTTGCTCATTACAATCGAATACCCGATTGACCTGTTGCGTCATCGGATCGGACGGGTCAGGCACGGCGGTGCAGTTGTGGCGCCGGTGGTTTAGGAAAATATAAGGAAGCGCCGGGTTTCACACCTGCTTTCGCCGGGCCGCATCCAGGAGGTCACCGCGCGTGCCCTCTCGAAACGAAAGCATCGGCCGCTCAATTAGCAGAAAACTCAGCGCCCCGACCGAAACTAACGCTGGAACATAAATCAGCGGGAGCGTCCACGCCGGTCCGAGAGATGCCGGAATCGGCCCAGTGGGGTCAGCAAGGTATCCTCTTCCGTCGAACATGACGTGGTAGCCCGCCATGATGAGGAAGCTATGCCAGAGAAAAACACTGTAAGAAATTGCGCCCAGAACGCGAAACGGCCGAGCGCGCAAAACAACGGCGGCCGGCGGGAACGTAAGGCTTCCGAAAATCAAGCATCCGATCGCTATGGCCACCACAAATTCGTTCAGCGCGGCATGCGAAGAATACTGAAGAATGATGCCGCCAACGCCACTCAGAAAAAGCGCCGCCGACAGCATCTGTCCGACTTTTACTCCGAAACGATCGTAGAGGCACGACACGCATATGCCGATGGCGAAGAATTTCCATAGTTCGAGCTCACGATTTGCAAAAATTCCGATCACGAAAAATCCGAGAAATGCCAGCACGGCGAATGGCATCGGATGTCGCCGGGAGACGAAGGCATAAGCCGGAACCACCACGTAAAAGACGACTTCGACATACAGGCTCCAAGCCGGCGGGTTCAGAAAAGTCGGATAGCCGAAAGTGCGCCACATCAAAAGCTCGGCAATAATTCTTTGAGGTCCGAGTCCCGCTATCGGCACCACGATGAGGGCCAGAATGGTGGTCACGAAATAGAGGGGATAGATGCGCAGCCAGCGCCGCCACGCGTATTTTTTCAACTCGGCGGCGCTATTTATCGCTCTGACAGAGCGATAGATGAGAAATCCGGATAGCGCGACAAAAATCGGAACCGCGTCATTTCCGTCGCGAAGCAACGGAAAATAACGCAGCAGGGGGTCGTAATGTGGCTGTGTCCATTGCCAGCAGTGAAAACAAGCGACCCAAAGCGCCGCCAGCCCGCGCAATCCATCTAGAGGCGCAAGATACTTCTGACGATGCGGCCGCGGAGTTGCAAGCAAGGCGGTAAGTACGGCGCGAAAGGCAGGCGAAACAAACAGCGCCCCACCCGCAATATAAAAGACCGCGGCGAAGCCGAGCAGCATCATTACCGTGCACTCATTCTAGACATTCTCCGATCTCGACGGTGATGTGCCTAGTCGATACGACGCTTTCAGGGTTGACGTTTTTTTGGGAGATGTGTGGCCAAATGCTGGGCTGGCCGCTCATCGGATTAATCATTCCACTCGAGATTGACTACAAAGCGCTGAGACATCAATTGCTTTCACAAGGAGCCCCAGACGGTCGGGAGTATCGGATCTGGGACGTCACGCCTGACGACCCCTGCCGGTTAGCCGCATGGCGTAACGCCGTCGGGCCGCATGCATCGTCGGGGTATTGGTCAACGGTGTTACCGACCTTTATCCCAATCCCGCCATCCCTGGATCAGGCTGCACCTATGCAGTAATCTCTTCCCGCCGCTGGTATAAAAACTCGGCAGGCCGAGTCCTGACGACTAAGGATTGCGCCGAGTCCAAGGGTGGCTGAGACGCAAAACACGAATGGCGCTTGGCTTTGCATCCGGTTGGTATGTGTGAAGAGAGTCTGCTGGGATGGAGCGAAAATCTGGTCATGCGATTTATCAATGCAATTTATTAAGAAAAGCTCTCGCAAATCGCCACGTGTGAGCCTTGTGCTCCTGGACTGGAGCGTGCGGGAGAGCTTCCACCTTTTGCACTATCTCAGCGAGCAGACAGTGGCGCGCGATGATTTCGAGGTCATCGTCATCGAATATTATTCTCGTGTTTCGGACGCGCTCAAGAAATTCGAGAGCCAGGTCGACACCTGGATCGTGCTCGATATGCCTGCGAACTGCTGCTATCAAAAGCACCTGATGTACAATGCCGGAATTATTGTCGCGAACGGCGATATCGTAGTGATCGGCGACAGCGATGCCATGGTAAAGCCGAGTTTCATTGAGACTATTATCAAGGCTTTCGAGAAGGATCCCAAGGTCGTCTATCACATTGACCAGTTCCGGAATCTGCGCCGAGAATTCTACCCCTTCAACTATCCGAGTTTCGAAGCTGTGCTTGGTGAGGGCTGCATCAACAATATTGGCGGAAAGACCGCAGGCGTACTCGACAGCGAAGATCCACTTCACTCTCGCAATTACGGCGGCTGCATGTGCGCTAAGCGAGACGATCTGATTGCCATCGGTGGCGCCGATATGCACATCAACTATATGGGATTAATTTGCGGCCCCTATGACATGACTTTCCGTCTCATGAATTATGGGCTGCGCGAAGTTTGGGACACTGAGGAATTCACATACCACACCTGGCATCCGGTCGATGGTGACAATTATGTCGGACCTCACGACGGCCGGCATATGTCGACTATGGCGCTCGAGGCGCTGGCATCGGGCCGTATCATGCCGCTCAGCGAGAACGAGGCTATCCATCTCTTGCGGACCGGCACCGCACATGGCTCCACCGAGGTGCTCGATAAGTTGATCCCAATCAACGTTAAGCGGGACTGGGACCTTAAGAATATAGAAGCCAATGGCACTCACTTGAGATTTACGAGTTATAAAACTCCACTCGGAGCCTATAAGGGATTTCGGATCGTGTCCGAGTCCGGCCGCGTGCTTGCCTATCCCATGGTTGAGCCACGCAGCCAACTTGAGAACGGCACGCAAAACCCGGTGTTTGAAGGCGCAACCGAAGATGTGGTCAAGGCGAAGATCACCAAGGCAACACCCACGACACTTGCACTCATCGACCGGGTAGCGCCTTGGTATGTGTTTCCTTTCTGTGCATTGTCGTCCTTTTATAGTCTTTCTCAGCGGCTGCCTTTTCCCTTACCGCGCCCAGCAAAAGCGTTGCTCGGCCTCATGGTTATTCCATTCGCCCTTTTTGCCCTCGTGGGGTTTGCTCCAAAGCAACTGATTGACAAGTTGCGTCGAATGAAACGCGACAGCATATCGATGGCCGAGGGGTTGGATCACATTGCGGCCATAATTACCAATAGGATGAAGTGGGGTATATCCAATGTCGGCAATGAATTGCCGGTGTTGCTTACGAACCGACGGATGGCGATTTATTTCTTTCGTCTCTTGCAATTCTTTCACTTGGTGCCGCGGATAATGATCCGACGGGTGGTCGATGTTGACGCGGTACAGTCGGTGTTGTCCGATTTGGAAAGCGAAGGCTGGTCAGGGCAACTCCTCGTTCCCGCCGAGTTGTTCGGCCGCTTCAACGCTTTCATTCGTCCCGCAGCTGCAGCGCAACATCTGATAGTTACGTAACAGGATCGCTGCGCGGATAGGCTTTAACAAATTACGGGCCTGACGGGCTTATGGCGCTGCGAGCCCGGATGGAGGCGTTTGCGGACGAACCGCGCAGTACTCAGGTTTAAATGCATGTGGTTGCAGGTGCGCGAACGAGCCGCATTCCCGCACCGGTTCGATCTCTAACTCAAAGCTTCAGAAGTTGGGACTCTTCGGGGAGCCGAGATGCCCGGCCGGCAACGAGCCGGCATTGGTGGCTAGCCGGGGCGGCTGCCAATCTCCGAAAGCGCGGCGCACCGCCTTCTGGACGACGAGGCGTCCAACGCGAAGCAGCATCAACAATGCTCCGATTACGCCATGCTTGCCGAACATGGGCCTCCATCGCCATGGAGCGCTGTAAATACGAACGAATCCTTCGTTCTGAAGCTCCACGAGATCCTTCGGAGTAAGCCCATTCACTTCCGTAACGGCCGTGCCGTACCGGCGATACTTGGAGAAATCGTCGCTTAAAAGCTTAATGCCATGCTCGCCCGTCGCCGCCATGTGATGGAGTTCTGTTCCGGGATATGGCACCGCGATTGCAAGATTGGCCTGTTTGACTTCGCGGGTGTTGGCAAGAAAATCCAATGTCTTTTTGATTGTCTCCCTGGTTTCGCCAGGCAACCCGATCATGACCGAATTCAGAGCTTCGACATTATAGTCGTTGAGCAACTTGTTGGCGGTGACATAGTGTTGAAGCGGAACTTTTTTCTTCATCGTTTTCCGCATTTCGGTATCGACCGTTTCAAGCCCGAAGGACAGTCGTATTAAGCCGCATTCGGCCATGCGCTTGACCGAAGCTTCATTGATCAGATTGGCGCGGGTGCTGCCTTCAAAGGTGATGCGTAATTTTTTCTGCTCGATCAAATCGCAGACCTCGAGAATGTGCTCTTCGTGAAGCGTCAAGACATCATCGACGAAGTAGAAATGCCGGATGCCCCAAGTATCGACGACATGCTCAATTTCCGCCACGACCTTCTCCGCGGATCGCCGCCGTACAAGCGTTGTATTGAGATTTTCAGACGCACAGAAGATGCATTTCCAGGGGCATCCGCGGGTCATTTGGATCGATGTAAAGGATAGTCGTCCTTGAAGTGTCCCTAGCCGGTAGCCTCCCATCGGCAAGAGATGACGGGCTGGAAAAGGCAAGCTATCGAGATCCTCTTCCCATTGGGGGTCGCCGGTGAAGATGACTTGGCCGTCCCTCTTGAAAAGCAGACCCTTGATGTGTGAAACATCACGACCGCCCTCCAACTCTTGGAGGAATTGCTGCAATGTCTTTTCAACTTCACCAACAAATCCGTAATCGAAGCAATTTAGCAAAGCTTCTTGCTTCACAATCGAAACATGGGGTCCGCCAACGACGGTTATAATATTCGGAGCAATTCTTTTAATTTCCTCCGCAACCAGTCGCTGATGGCCGAAGAAGGGACTTGTCGCCGTGAAGCCGATTAATCTGGGATTTTTAGCAACCGCCTTTGCCGCCAGTTTTTCCGGGGACAATCCTTCGTATTGGCCGTCAATGATAAAGACGTCGTGGCCGCATTTTTCCAAAATGGCGCCGATCAACGCGAGGTTCAAAGGAGGCCAGGTCGAATTACGGCGGGCAAAATAGCCCATGATGCCGTATGCGCCGGTCCATTCTGGATACAAAAGACCGATTCTCATCTAAACTCCAATCGCCTCAAGCTAGAAATACTATTCTATATTGAAATCAATCGCCTGTGAAGTTCCCCGAAGGCATTGAGCAAGCCTGTCGATTCAACATGGTGACGTAATCGAACGGTTCGTCAGCGCATGTCCTGGCGATCGCATTTCGCAATAAATCCGACCAAGCGAACTCGTGAGTTGCTTGCGAGAATGATTGAGTTTGCAACGACGCTATGTCATGAAGTTTCCGAAATGTCGCCGTCCTCGATCTCGACAAATTCGCCGCAACTTGAACCGCCGGCGGCAGGCGAAAATCCGCGTCAATTCTTGCTGACGAACGCGGGAGCGGATCTCGTCGGTGGATTGAAGCGTTACGATATCTGGGGCCGGCTCGGTTGGCTCGAGGTCAGACGCCGCTATCAACGCACGGTGATCGGGCCGTTCTGGGCGACGATCAGTTTCGCGATATTTGTGGGTGCTTTCGGCGCGGTCGGCGCCGGGCTGTGGCATCAGCCGGTGGGCACTTTTCTGCCGTTTCTGACCGCGGGCATGATGATTTGGCTCATGCTGTCCGCGATTCTGACCGAGGCAGGAACGCTGTTTGTCGGCGCCAACAACATCTTCGGTCAGACTCGCCTGAATTATTCCATGCTGGTCTATGCCATGATATGGCGCAATCTGATCGTATTCGCTCACAACATTTTATTCTTCTTTGCGTTGCTTCTATTGTTTTCACCGAGCGACGTGAATCCCAATATGCTTCTGGCCATTCCGGGGATGCTCGTCGTCATTTTAAATTGTGTATGGACGACGCTGCTGCTGGGCATGTTCTGCTTGCGGTTTCGTGACATGCAGCAATTCATCTCGAGCGTGATACAAGTGTGCCTGTTCGTCACGCCGATCTTCTGGCCGCCCGAAATTCTCACCGGTACGGAGCGCGGTTTTATCGTGAGCCTCAATCCGCTCTATCATCTGATCGAAATTGTGCGCCGGCCGCTTCTTGGGCAAATCCCCGCTATGGTATCCTACGAGGCGGCATTGCTTATGACCGCAATCGGCTGGACAATCACGTATTTCGTATTCCGCAGCTTTCGAAAGCGCATCGCATATTGGGCATGAACGAGCCGTGACGAGGATAATCCTAGAAGATGTCGCGGTCGATTTTCCCATCTACGGTGCGCATCGCAGTCTGCGTAAAACGCTGGTCGAACATACCGTCGGCGGGCTGATTTCACAAAGCGGCAACAGGCTTCGCAAGCGGATTATCATAAGCGCGCTGCGCGGCGTGCAGCTGGAACTGAATGATGGCGATCGCTTGGGGCTGGTGGGGCCGAACGGCGCGGGCAAGTCGACCTTGTTGCGCGTCATCGCCGGCGTTTACGAGCCGACGCATGGGCGCGTATTGGTCGACGGCCGCATTACGCCGCTCTTCGACGCGCTGCCGGGGCTTTATGCGGAAGATACGGGGTACCAGAACATCGTGACCTCCGGGCTTCTTTTCGGCATGTCGCGCAAACAGATCGAAAGCAAGATTCCAGACATTGAGGCGTTCAGCGAACTCAACGAGTACCTGTCCCTTCCGGTGCGGACTTACTCCGCCGGAATGATCAGCCGGCTCGGCTTTGCCGTCGTAACCGCAATCGAACCCGACATCCTGTTGATGGACGAAGGTATCTCGGCCGGCGATGCCCGTTTTGCCGAACGGGCGGCGCAGCGGATGCATCAATTGATTCATCGCAGCAGCATCATGGTGCTGGCCAGTCACGTCGACGACCTGCTTCTCTCGACGTGCAACAAAGGCGCGCTCATGTCGGAAGGCCGCATCGTTGCGGTGGGGCCGATCGCGGACATATTGAAACAATACCACGCCTAACGGTGCTCCTGTCGCGGCGGCCAAGCCGGCGATTGGGTGGACGCCGGCGCGCGGCTTCGTTAGATTCGACCGCGACCCGCCTTGTAGTGCGAATCCGCAATTTGAGCCCGTCTACACCCGATCGGCAGCCGCAACTTCGCTCATGATCATCAGCCGCACGCCTTTCCGGATTTCGCTTTTCGGCGGTGGCACGGATTATCCGGCCTGGTTCTGCAAGCATGGCGGCGCGGTGCTCGGCATGGCGATCGACAAATACTGCTATATCAGCGTCCGGCCATTGCCGCCGTTTTTCGAACATCGCCACCGCATTGCCTATTCCAAGGTGGAGGTCGTCCGCGAAATCTCCGAAATTCAACACCCGGCTGTGCGCAGCATCATGCAGGAAATCGGCGTGAATGACGGGCTCGAGATCCATCACGATGCCGATTTGCCGGCGCGATCGGGATTGGGTTCGAGCAGCGCATTCTCGGTCGGCCTCATCAATGCTCTGCACGCCTTGCGGGGCCAGATGATCAGCAAGCGCAACCTCAGCCGCGAAGCGATCCGCATCGAGCAAGAAGTCCTCAAGGAAAGCGTCGGCTGTCAGGATCAGATATGGGCGGCCTATGGCGGGCTCAATCGCATTGACTTCATGCCCGACGGCGACTTCAACGTGACTCCGCTGGTGCTCAAGCCCGAGCGCCGCGCCGCGTTGCGCCGGTCGCTTATGTTGGTGTTCACCGGCTTCTCGCGCTTCTCCTCGGATTTTGCTCACAGCCAGATCGAGAATATCGACCGGCGCACGAACCAGCTCACGACCATGCGACAAATGGTGGACCAGGCGCTCGACATCCTGTGCGACGACCATGCGCCGCTCCGTGCGCTGGGCGAGCTGTTGCATGAATCCTGGCTGTTGAAGCGCGAACTCGCCTCGAATGTCTCAAATCCCGAGGTCGACGCAATCTACGCGGCGGCTCGCGAAGCGGGCGCGATCGGCGGCAAGCTGCTTGGAGCCGGTGGCGGGGGCTTCATGATGTTTCTCGTCGAACCAGACGCACGCCAGCGCGTATGCGAGCGACTCGACAAGCTTGTCCACGTTGCCTTCGACTTCGACACCGAGGGCAGCAAAATCGTGCTGTATCAGCCGCAGGGGCTTTGACGCGGAGCGGCGCCTAGACGTTGCCGTATTCCGACGTCGCCCGGATCATACGACAACCCTTGATAAGTTCGCGGATGCCGTCGTCGAGCGAATAGGCCGGCGCATAGCCGGTGGCTTCCACCTTGGCATTGGAGACGATGTAATCGCGCTTGTCGGGATCTTTGCCGATCGGCGCTTCAAGATAAACGAAATCGGGGAGCTGGACTTTGATACGGGCGCAGAGTTCGGCCTTGGACAGGTTGGCGTCGGACAAGCCGACGTTGTAGGCACCCCCCTTCATCGTCTCGAATTTTCCGATTGAATGAAGGAAGGCACGGGCAACATCGCGAACGTGAATGTAGTTGCGTTTGAAATGCGCCTCGAACAGCACTACGAAACGATCGTGGACCGCGCGATATACGAAATCGTTGACCAACAAATCCAGTCGCATGCGCGGTGACATGCCGAAAACCGTAGCAAGGCGGAGGCTTATGGAATTGTCGCGTTCGAGGACGGCTTTCTCGGCCTCGACCTTGGTGCGGCCATAGAGCGACACCGGCCGTAGCGGAGTTTCCTCGGTACAGAATTTCCCTCTTTCGCCGATGCCGTAGCCGGAATTGGTGACCGGTATGATGACGCGCTGTTCCGGCGCGAGCAGGCGGCACAGCATGATGATGGCGTCGCGATTGGTGCTGGTGGCGCCGAGTGGATCACGATCGCAAAGTGGCGCCCCAACGAGCGCGGCGAGCGGAATGACGATGTCCGCTCCCCTCAGCAAGGGTTGTATGACGGCTTCACTGCGTGCATCGCCGTTAACGACATCGAATTTCGGATGACTGCATACGCCGGCCAGGCTGTTCTGCCGATAGCGGAAGTTATCGAGCACGGTCACCGCATGGCCTGCGGCCAGAAATTCTGGCACGAGAATTGACCCGATATAACCCGCGCCGCCCGTGACCAGAATCTTGAGAGCCGCCGTCATAGCGTCTTTCTCCCTTCACCGCGCGGCATGGTCAAGCACCTCACGCAAGAGCTCGATCTGGGGCGTGAGGTTGAATGGGTGATTGCCGACGAAGAAGCCGCGGTCATGAGCGAGGCACGCATTCGGAAGATCGTCGATCATCTCGTAATCGTAATGGCGAATGACGTCGTGCCGGGTGATGCAGCCGCCGGTAATCATACGAAAACCGATATCGGCCTTCCGTAATGCGTCGAAGATGTGTGCGCGGTCGAGGTCGGCTCCCGGCGCCAGGATGATCGTGAAACAGAAGGCCGAACCCTTGCCGTTTTCACGCTGAATGACGAATCGTTTATCGCCGGCGAATAGCCGCTGGAAAAGTATCCAATTTTTTCGACGTGCCGCGGTCATCGCCGGAAGTTTCGCGAGCTGCGCACGGCCGACAGCGCCGCTCATTTCGATGGGCCGGACATTGTAGCCCGGCAAGATGAAGCGATAGGCCTCGTTGAAATCGTCGCCGGTGCGCGTATGCAAGATGGAATCGGCCGGAAGGTCGCGTACCCACCCATGCGCACGCATCGATTTCACCAATTCGTAAAGTTCACGGTCATCGGTGGTAACCATGCCGCCTTCCATCGTCGAGACGTGGTGCGAGTAGAACAAGCTGAACGTCGACAGATCTCCGAAGGTTCCGGTTTTTTGCCCGCCGAGTTCGGCATCCATGGATTCGCAGTTATCCTCGAAAAAATAAAGCCCATGACGATCCGCGAATGTCCGCAAGACATCGAGCGCGGCCGGATTGCCCAGGATGCTCACGCCGACGATTGCGCGCGTCTTTTGACTGAGCGCCCGCTCGAGCTGGCGCGAATCAATGTTGAGCGTGTCGAGCTCGACATCGACGATCTTCAGTTTCAGACCATATTGCTGGAGCGGATGATACGTCGTCGCCCAGGAGATTGCGGGCACGATGACTTCATCGCCGCGGCGAAGCGGCCGGTCCTTCTTGTAGAATAGCGCGGCAACACCCAATAAATTGGCCGACGACCCCGAGTTCGTCATGACCGCGTATTTGCGGCCGTGATAGGCCGCGAAAGCTTCTTCGAAGGCGGCAACCTCGGCGCCCATCGTATAGCGGCCGGAAGCGATCACCCGTTTGATCGCGGCGATTTCCTCGTGGCCCCAGGTATCAGCAGCCAGTTCATAGAACATCGGACTATCTCGATCTTCGGCGAGCCGCGCTCGATCGGTTAGAAGGGACCGCGAAAGCCCGCCTGGTGCGACAGCAAGGCGCGTTCCGGATCCGGCTGCCAGGCCTGCGCATCCGGTCTTACCATGGCATGCGCCGCTTGCGCGATTTTGATTGCGTCGGGATAGAAGGCGCGTTCCAGCACGGGCGAGGTCGGACACGTGGTGGGGGCATAGCCCATGCGGCGCATGACAATGGTCTGGTCAGGCGGCGATTGCTCGACGACACGGGCGATGATCTCGGCGCCGGCCCCGCACGTGGTCCAGGCGGTGTCGACGACGAGCAATCTTCGCGTGTGATTCGCCGAATCCGCGATGGTGTTGACATCGAGCGGCACGAGCGAGATCGGGTCGATCACCTCGGCTTCGATGCCGATCCCGGCAAGCAATTCGCCGGCCTGCAAGCACTCGACCAGCATGTTCGAAATCCCGACGATCGTAATGTCCTTGCCGGCGGTGCAAAGCCTGGCTTTGCCGAACGGAACTTCGTAGGACGTTTCCGGTACATGCGTCTCGATCGGATAGAGCAGCCGGTGCTCCACGAAAATAACCGGATTTTCGTCGCGGATGGCGGCAATCATGCAGCCCTTGGCGTCGTGCGCGTTCGACGGCGCGACCACCTTGAGGCCCGGCACATGCATGAACATGGCATGCAGCCCCTGCGAATGTTGCGCCCCTTGACCCCAAGACTTTCCGATCATGGTGCGCACGACGAGCGGGACCCTGACCTGGCCGCCATACATGTAATGGCTTTTCGCCGCGATGTTCACGAGTTGATTCATGCACAACATCAGGAAATCCATGCGTATGTGAACGTGAATCGGGCGCATGCCGGCCATTGCCGCCCCGATCGCCACACCCGTCATGGCATCCTCAGACAGCGGCGTTCCGAACACGCGTTCGGACCCGAATTCCTCCATCAGGCCGCGCGTCGATCCTTGGATCGCCTTATGATCGTCGACATCGAGCCCCATGACGAAGACGCGGGCATCTCGCCGCATCTCCTGCGCGACCGCCTCGCGCAATGCGTCGACATAAGTGAGTTGGCGCGTGCTACCGTTCTGCGAAGACATTGTGGCAAAGAGCCGCTGCATCCGGGAACGAACTCGACTCCGCAAAGGCGACGGCCGCCTCGATTTCATTTTCGATTTCGGTATCGATCGCCATCCGCCGGGCGTTGGCGATCATCCGCCCGAGACGCAATATCTGATCGTTCTCGATCCACGGCTGAAGATCGGTCCTCTCGCGGTAACCCGATTCATAATCCTCATTCGGCCCGACATGCTCACGCCAGCGATAGGTCCGACATTCAAGAAACGCCGGCCCTTCACCCCGGCGCAGCCGCATCGCCGCGGTTGCAGTCCAGTCCCGAATGCGCCAGATGTCGCCGTCGTCGATCCGCTCGCTCGGAATTCCGTAAGTCTCGACCCTCTCGCATAGCCGCTGCGTCGCCCATCGTTCGGTGATCGGCGAGTGGATGGCGTAGAAGTTATTCTCGCACACGAACAGCGCGGGCAGCTTATGCAGCGCGGCGAAATTGAGGCTTTCCGCGAAAACCCCTTCTTCGGTTGCGCCGTCGCCGAAGAAAATCGCCACGATGCGGTCGCTGCCTTGGCGTTTGCCGGCAAGCGCGTATCCGAGCGCGACCGGTATGGTCGTGCCGACAACCGCCGACGCGCCGAGAATATTGTGCGACATATCGATCAGGTGCATCGAACCGCCGACGCCGCCCGTTATGCCCGTTGTCTTGCCATAGAGTTCCGCGAACATCGCCTTCAGCGAACCGCCCTTCGCGAGGTAAGCCGCGTGGCCGCGGTATGTGGGCGAAACCACATCGTCGGCCCGCAATGCGTCGCACACGCCGACCGAGATCGCCTCCTGACCGATCGAGAGATGCACCGGGCTTTTGATCTTGTCCGACGGATAGAGTTGTGAAATTTTTTCTTCGGCGCGGCGAATCAAGCGCAGCGACCGGTAAATCCGCTCAATATCGGCCGGCTCAACATCGCCAGTTCCGGCCGCAGGACGTATCCGCTCCCCGAGGTTCATTCGTCTCGCCCTAAAGATAAAGTGAGGCTGGAACTGGATTTATGCTTTTAACCGGCCGGCGCTGCAAAAGCAATCGAATGCCTCGGTTCGGAGCGCTTCTGACTCGCTGAAAATCTTGCGCGATCCGCGCCCTCTTTCTGCGCGGGTGCTGACCGATGCTTGGCCACGCGGTGGGGACATGTTAGCCTGCGCGTGGATCGAAACACGATCGTGGATATTATCCAAACCGCGCACGGTCCCGGCGGGAGCATTATGGCAGAAAAGGTCGATATTCTTTTTATCAATCCGGGCAATCGCTCTCAAATCTATCAGTCCCTGAGCGACGAATTTTGCGCGGTCGAGCCTCCCGTTTTTCCCGGGCTGTTCGCGACTTATGCGCGCCGCAAGGGATTGAGCGTCGCCATTCTCGACGGCCCTGCCCATAACCTTTCGGCCGAGGAGATAGCCGCGCGCGCGCTCGACGACTACGACGCGACGCTCATCGCCATCGTCGTCTACGGTTTCCAGCCTTCCGCCTCGACCCAGAATATGACCGCCGCGGGCGAGATCGCCTGTAATATCCGCGAGGGTGCGTCCAAAGCCAAGATTCTGATGATGGGAACACATCCCGCGGCGTTGCCCGAACGCACAATGCGCGAAGAGTCGATCGATTTCGTCTGTGATCGCGAGGGTCCGGCGACGCTGGTCAAGACTGTGCGCGCGCTCCAATCGGGCACCGGCGATTACTCGGCCATACCGAGCCTGTGGTGGCGCGACGGCGCGCGCATCGTCGCGCCCCGGACATCCGAGGCGCTCCAGGAAGATCTCGATAACGAGATGCCCGGTGTCGCTTGGGATCTCATGTCGATGGACCGGTATCGTTCGCACAACTGGCATGCCTTCGCGCATATTGAAGAACGCACGCCCTATGCCGCGATCCACACCAGCCTGGGTTGTCCCTATCGCTGCAGCTTCTGCTGCATCAACGCGCCTTTCGGGAAACCGTCCTATCGGATGTGGAGCCCGGACACCGTGATCAGGGAAATCGACCTGTTGGTGGAAAAATACGGCGTGAAGAATATCAAGTTCGTCGATGAGATGTTCGTGCTCAACAAAAGCCACGTGCTCGGCATCTGCGACCGGCTGATCGAGCGCGGCCATAAGGTCAACATCTGGGCCTATGCGCGCGTTGACACGGTCAAGGACGAATTCCTCGACAAGCTCGAGGCCGCGGGGTTCAACTGGCTCTGCCTCGGCATCGAGAGCGCCAGCCAATATGTCCGCGACGGCGCGTCGAAACGCTACAGCAGTGCCGATATCGTCGGGGTCGTGCGCCGCATCCAGTCGGCCGGTATCAACGTTCTGGGCAATTACATCTTCGGTCTGCCGGACGACACGATGGAGAGTATGCGAGATACGCTTGCCCTGGCCACCGAACTCAATTGTGAATTCGCCAATTTTTATTCGGCGATGGCTTATCCAGGCTCCGCGCTTTATCAATCGGCACTGACGAACGGCATCGCATTGCCGGAAAAATGGCACCATTACTCGCAGCACGGCTATGAGACCAAACCGCTCGCCAATCAGTACTGTTCGGCGGCCGACATCCTGGCTTTCCGGGATCGGGCCTGGAATACCTATTTCACCGCGCCGTGCTATCTCGACATGGTGCGCCGCAAGTTCGGTCAAAACGTCATTGAACACATCAATCGCATGGTCGCGATTCCGCTGCGCCGCAAGCTGGTCGAGGAATGCCGCGCGGCCTAACGTCCGTTCCGCCACCGTGAACCACCGGATAGGCCGATGCAGGCGGTAATTCTGGCCGGCGGCAAAGGTACGCGCCTCGGCGCTATCGGCGGCGGCTCCCCAAAACCGCTGATCGACGTGGGTGGACGGCCGTTCATCCAATACCTCATCGAGAATTTGCGCCGTTTCGGCATCGCCGAGATCGTGTTGCTGGTCGGACCCTTCGCTCGCGACTTTGCCGCACGGCTCGGCGATGGTGTCGCGATGGGCGTGCGATTGATTCATGTCCCCGAGGATCCTGCCGCCGGTACAGCCGGTGCATTGCTTCGCGCTGCGCAATATTTGGCGCCCGAGTTCCTGCTGCTCAACGGCGATTCATATTTCGATGTCAATCCGCTCGATCTGGCGGTTCGGGCACAGCGCCGCGGCGCACTCGCCGCTTTGGCTCTGGCGCGGGTCGATGATATCGGCCGCTATGGCGGTGTTTCTTTGGCCGGCGATTCCATAACGTCGTTCAGCGAGAAAACCGCCGCCGGTCCGGGGCTCATCAATGGGGGCGTCTATTGGCTGAAGCGCACGCTCCTCGCCGAAATCGGTACGTCCCCGGCATCGCTCGAGCATGACGTTCTGCCGCGCCTGGCCGCGCGCGGCGCACTCCTCGGTCTTGTCTACCCGGGCCGGTTCATCGATATTGGAACGCCGGAGGATCTCGCGCGCGCCCGTGATCTTCTGACGCGCTGGTGGAGGCGTCCGGCGGCCTTTCTCGATCGCGACGGCGTGTTAAACCGCGATGTCGGATATGTCTGGCGCCGGGAAGATTTCCAATGGCTACCGGGCGCACAACGCGCGGTCAAGCGGATCAACGATGCAGGCTATCTGGCGATCGTCATCACCAATCAAGCCGGCGTCGCGCGTGGTTTGTATAGTGAAGCCGATATCAGGAATCTGCACCGCTGGATGAATGACGAGCTCGGGCGCGATGGTGCCCATATCGATGCCTTCTATTATTGCCCGCATCATCCGAGCGAAGGGCTGGACGGTTATCGGCTCGCTTGCGATTGCCGCAAACCGGCGCCGGGGATGCTGCGGCGCGCGATGCGCGAATGGCCGGTCGACCGCGCGGCAAGCTTCATGATCGGCGACAAGGAGATCGACATGGAAGCGGCCGCCGTGGCCGGAGTCAGGGGCCTGCGCTTCGCGGGCGGCGATCTCGACGCCCTGGTGCAAAGGGCGCTCGAATGACAACACCTCAAAACCCGATTTCCGGTATGCGGCTCGATGGTGGCGTGGCACTCGCCGTTGCGGCGTTGGTGATGCCGCCCTTGGCCGTGCTGGCGCCTCTCGGGCTGGCGCCGTTGCTGGCTGCGCTGGCGCTGGTATTGATCGCACTCGCGCCGCGTCGGGTTTTCATCGGGATCCGTAAAATTTTGCCGCTCGCCGTGCTGGTTGCCGTGCTGGCGCTGTGGGCCACGGCTTCCGCGTTGTGGTCAATTCTGCCAAGCCACAGCCTATTCGAGGGCTTGCGCTTCTTCGCTGTCGGTGCCGGGGGTCTCATTGTCCTTGGCTTCGCCCTAGATCTCGTACAACCGGCGGGAAGGCGCATTGTTCAATTCGCTGCCGCAGGCGTGTTACTGGCCGTTCTCTTGTTGGTCTTCGAACGCTTCGACAACTTTGCCGTCACTCGGCTGCTGCATGGCGTCGGGCCCGATTATCATCTTACACTTTCCCGCTACGACCGTGGCGTGACGACGCTGGTGCTAATGCTGTGGCCGGCACTGACCGCAGCGCGAAAGATCTGGCAGGGTGCCATCCTCATACTCTGCGTATTCGCAGCCGCTTACGTCATGTCGAGTCTCGCTTCGCTCTTGGGGCTCGGCGCGGGGGTGGCTACCTGCGCGCTTGCTTACCGATTTCCGCGCTCGGTCACGGCTGCGCTCATCGCCGCGCTACTCTCTGTTGCCGTCGTTCTTCCGGCAATTGTGCCGAGCTATGAATCGACGGTAACATTCCAAGATCGCGCGCCTTGGTTCAAGCAATCGGGCATACACCGGCTTCTGATCTGGCGCTTCACCGCTGATCGCATTGCCGAGCGACCGCTTCTCGGCTGGGGCATGGACGCCTCACGCGAATTGCCAGGCGGTCATCGCGATTTCACGACGACGCTGCCCGGCATTAGGCTAACCCCCGATGACGAAGCCCTGCCGCTCCACCCACACAATGCCGTGCTGCAATGGCGCGTCGAACTGGGTCTGCCGGGCACCGTGTTGTGCCTCGCAATCGTCTTCTGGGGTCTATGGCGCGTCGGTTTCAAGGAAGGCCCGTTGCCGATACGCCGCGCCACTGTGCTCGGTTTCGCCGCCACGGCGATGGTGATCGGATTGTTGAGCTTCGGAGCATGGCAGGCTTGGTGGCTATCCTGCCTATGGACGATATCGGCGCTCTGTGCCGGTGCCATGGTCGCCGATGAGTATTGACCCAAGGATAATTCGAAAGCTGCCGGCGAGGGCGTGAATTTCACGGCATGTACGTGACGTTGATGGCCCATCGAAGCTCTATCCACGAAAAAATGCTCCGATGATCTGGCGCTCGGACATCGGAGTGAGGTCTTGGAGAATGATGGTCTTAGGTATCGAGCCGCTTGAACACCGCCCAAGGCACGAGCCGGAGGATGGCGGTGATCGCCCACCACCAGCACGGCAGGTAGACCGCGCCCAAATCCTTGCCGAGATTGTCGACGATGCGCGCCGCCGCCGCATCGGGGTCGAGCGCCGGAAGAGGAAGCTTCTGCCCGGCGGCCATGCGCGTCTTTAGATATCCGGCGCGGTAGAACTGAACCTTGCAGTTCTGGCCGGCAAGCCGGTGGCGCAGCGCCTCGAAATAAGTTTCGAGCCCGCGCTTGGCCGCGGCATAGATGCTGTTGTAGCGCCGCCCGCGCGCTGCCGCGACCGAGCCGATGCCGACCAGATTCGCGCCCGGCGTTGCGGCGAGATCGGCAAAGAACGCATTCACCAGCCGGATGGCCGAGGTTAGGTTGACGTTTACCAGGCGCAGGACAACCTCGTCCGCGACCGGCGGAGTATCGCGCAGCGACAATCCCGCGATGTAGAAAAGATTTTCGATGCCGCCGAGCTTCGCGCGCACAGCTTCGCGTAATGCTTCCGGGTCCGGCGCGGCAAGGTCACAGGCGAGGTAATGAGCACGCACGCCGTGGCGCGACGCCAGATCCGAAGCCAAGGGCGCCAGATCGCCCGCATCCGAGGAGACCAGGAAAAGATCGTGGCCGTTCCGGGCCAGAAGCTCGGCCAATGCCCGGCCCAATCCCGCGGTGGCGCCGATCACCAGCGATCTCATCGCATTATCCTTATAGCTCCAGCCGCCGCGAGTTTACGGCCAGCCATGTCTTGAAGGAAGATCGGCCGTATCCCTACCCGCTGGGCCGAACCCTATGGCACTATGTACCGCCATGAATTTGTCTCTCCTGTCCCCGGTTTCAGCCAAGATCAAACCATCAAGTCACGCCGGAGTCGCATGCTGATCAAGGGCCGGTTCATCACCATCGCCGCCTCGGCAATCGGCGTGTCGGCGTTGAGTCAGACGCTCGGTTTCCTGCGCCAGTTGCTGGTTGCCGCCTTCTTCGGCATTTCACGCGATCTCGACATTTACCTCGTCGTTTTTGCCGTCGCGAGCATGGTTGTCTTCACCTTTGGCGTTATTTTCGATTCGGTGGCTGTGCCGCGCCTTGTTCAATTGCGCGAACGAGATGGAGACGAGGCGTCAGCCGCACTTGCCGCCACGGTGTTTCGCCTGAGTAGCTTGCTCAGCATTGCGGCCAGCGCGGTGATGTTGGCAGTTTTGCCGCTACTCGCACCGATCGTTGCCACCGGCTTCAATCCGGCGGAACGATCCGAGCTCTTCCATCTCGCATGGTATTTCCTGCCATGGACGCTGCTGTTCGTGCCCTATTACGCCGCCGCCGCGCGGCACAAGGGAAAGCGTAACTTCAACCGCGTTTTTACCGCCGAGATTGTCATCGGCTGCGTTTCCATCGGCTTTCTTGCCCTCTGGCATGACACCATCGCATCTCTTCCCTTGGCGTATGGGGCAGGCTACGCCTTGGCGCTTTTAAGTCTGTTGCCCGGCTCAGGCTTGATATGGACCGCTCGAACGCGTTCGCCTCGCCAAGTGCTGCGCAATATCGGAGAGCTTTTTTTCGCCAATCAGACGGGAAATATCTCAAGCTTGGTCGACCGGCATTTCCAGTCCCTGATTCCGGCGGGTGGCATCGCCGCGGTTGGTTATTCGACACAGCTTATCAATGGACTTTCTACTCTTTTGGTTTTCCGCGAAATTTTCGTCGTGCCGCTATCCGAGACGGAACGGCGGGCGGAAAAGCTCGAACGTCTCATAATTGGTCTGCTGCTGCTCTCGGTACCGGTGGCGGCATTCACGGCGGGTTTCGCTCATGAAGTGATACAGATATTATATGGGCGAGGCCATTTTGATGCTGGTGCCATTGACTTGACCTCCCGGGTGTTGGGTATCTCCGTTTGGTCCCTGATCACTTCATCGGTCGGCACTCCGCTCTTCCGCATGTTCCAGATCGTCGATCGCATCGGCTTAACGCATATTGCCTATCTGGCCTCGGCGGTTTTTCTTGCAGGATTCGGATATTTATTCGTTGGAATTCTGGACCTCGGCGCACCGGGTGTCGCCTGGATGCTGCTAGGCAACTCCATCCTAGGCTTGGGGGTTTTAGCGTACCTCGTTGCCCGTTCTGGAATTTCCATCGGCTGGCGGCGGGTCAGTGGTTATTTTGCCTTTGCCGTAGTGGTGTCGGGCTTGGCGGCGCTGGCGGCGCTGGCTGCCGCATCACCGTTTGACGCGCCCTGGGAACGGCTTCTTGCCGGCGGCGTGGTTTTCGCGGTGGTGGTGGCGGGAGTGTATTTCGTAGTGCGCGCCAGGTTGCGACATATCATTTATTCGTGAGAGAGATCGTCCTTGGAGACAGCGCTTTCTTTTAAGCTGGCGAAGATGCTGACAAATGGGCCGTCGTTGTGGCGCGCGCTCAGGCATCGTGGACCTGCGGGTCCGTATGAAAACCATCTGCACGCCGCCGCCGCGTGGCTGCTGGCGGCTCAGCAGGCAGGAGGAGGTGGCGGTTATCCACATTCCTTCCATCTCCTTTACGGGTGGCGACCCGCCTATCCCGAGACCACGGGCTATATCGTGCCGACGCTGCTGAATCTTCATCGCCGCCTAGGTGGCGCAGCATTGCGGAATTCTGCCGCCGCCGCGTTACGCTGGCTCGAGACTGTGCAGCGCTCCGATGGCAGCTTTTGTGATCTCCAGGGCCGGCCGCAGGCCTTCGATACTGGCCAAGTCCTCCTCGGGTTCAATTACGCCGCCGAGCACGCGCCCGAGCTTGCGAAACGCGGCGCATTGGAGCGCGCCGCGCGTTGGTTGGCCGCGTCGCAGGAGAAAGACGGCAGCTTCATTCGTTTCGCCTATAACGCTATTCCCCATTCTTATTATGCCCGGGTCGGCGTTGCGCTGGCGCAGGCGGGACGTATCCTGGGCGATGACAGCTTGCGCCAGGCAGGCTTGCGCAATCTGCGCTGGGCCGTGGCGCAGCAGCAGCCCAACGGCTTCTTTCGCCAGCTCTCTTTCGAGGCGGGCATGCCGCCCTATCTGCACACCATGATCTATGTCATCGAGGGGCTGATGGATGGTGCGGCCGAGACCGGCGAAGATTCCTTCCGTCTTTCGGCCACGGCCTTCGCCACGCGGCTGCGCGAGCTATCCGAGGACCGCGATTATATCCTGCGTTCGCAATACCGCGAGGATTACAGCGTGGCCAACGGTGAGAAGTGTCTTGTGGGCCTAGCGCAATGGGCAGCGGTTTGTTTCCGCATGGCGCGCGCAGAATTGAACAAAGCCTGGTGGCGGGAAGGAGACAAAACGCTCGGATTCCTCAAATCCCAACAAATTCTTTGCGCCGACCAGCGGCTCCATGGCGGGTTGTTCGGCAGCGCGCCGCCCTGGGGTCGCTATATGAGGCTGGCGATTCCCAATTGGGGTGCCAAATTCTTCATCGACGCCATACTCGAGGCCACAGAAATCCCGTGATCGTGATGATTGCCTGTCAGCGCTCAACCGCCTAGATTGGCGCAAGAGGGCGTTCGGCTATGATAGACAAAGCGCGGTTTCTTTACGTCGAGTGGCTGATCACCTTCGGCTGCAACTTTCGTTGCAATTATTGCTTCTTCGGCAAAGAAAACCTGATCAAGAACGCCTACATGTTCCGCCAGCGCGGGCCGCGGGTGCCACATGCGCCGCTGGAGAAGAAGCTGTTCCGCTTGGCGCGGGACATGAAGCTGTTCGATTACGCCGATTCCTTGCGCAATTATCCGATCGAGAAGTGGCAGGCGCTCTTTGCCTATCTGGCCACTTTCAAGCGCGATCTCTACCTGTCCTTCACCGGCGGGGAGCCGATGATCCTGGAAAAACCGATCGTCGAAATTCTTAACGCGGTTTACGCGCGGTTTGACAAGGTGGTGATCCGTTTCGACACCAACGGCTCCATCGTGCCGAAATTCGAGGGGCTGACGCCGCGCGCCGACATCACCTTCAACGTCTCCTATCATCCGACAGAAATCTCGCGCGACAAGCTGGTCGCCAATTTAAAGCGGCTGTCGGATAAGGGCCGGGTGCTCATGGTCAACCGCGTTTTCAACCACCGTGAACTGCCCCAGGCGCTCGACGAGATCCGGTATTTCGCCGATCTCGGTTATTTCATGAACTTCTCGCCCGAGAGTTTCGACATCTCCGAATACAGCGAGGCTGAACTCGAAACCGTGGCCAAGCTGCGCGCCCCATCGGATGTCGAGCTTCCGCTTTTCGAGCAGACCACGGGCCGGCGCTGCGACTTTCCCACCTTCGGTTTCCAGCTGCTGCCTAATGGTTATGCCTGGATTCCGCCCTGCGACCGCAAGACCGCCGACATCATCAACAAGCCCTCGCGCATTCACAAACTGCTGAAGCCGGCGGCAATCGCCTGTCCCGGCAAATGCGTGTGTCTCCACCAATATCCCTGGGTCAATAAGGGCTACGACGACATGGACATCCTTGGCGCCTATGTCGCCCGTAATGTGGCGTGGCGCAAGAAACAGCTCGTGCCGGTGGCTTAGGGGCCGAGCTCGGCCAAGAGACGGAAATTTTCCGCCGCCGCCACGGCATTCTGCCGCAGCAGGGCCGGGTCCGGCCGGCGTCCCGCGGTTTCGTCAATGGCCATCGCAAATCGCGCGGCGCCGAAGCGCGCGGCATCGAAACACGGCATCGCAAATTGCTGGCACAGGGCCGCGATCTTGTTGTCATGCGCGAGGCCGACGAAAGGAATGCCGCGCATCGCGCCCGCCATCAACCCGTGATAGCGCATGCCGCACATCACGCCGATATCTGAAAACGCCTGGTCCAGCGAGGCGGCGTCTGGCGCCGTCGCGCGGGTCTCCGGTTTCTCGTCTTTGAGCTTCGCGGCGATGCGGTCGAAGACCGTGACATCGCCCTTGATTACCCCGTCGCGCTGGCAGACGAGGAAGACGACGCGCCAGCCGCGCGCTCGCAGCAATCTCACGCTTTCGCGCAGTTCATCCACCACATGCGGCTCCTCGCAGGCCGGCGGATAAACGGTAAGGCCGGCGACTTTGCCGTCCCGCGCCGCCCGGTCCGTCCGGGCAAGCGCCTCCACGCCGAAAACCAGGTCGCCGGTGAGACGGGCCTTACTGCCGGCGCATTGAAGGAGTCCGGCCTGGTCGCGAACCAGGAACAGATCGGTCAGGCCGATGATGCGGCGGAGCAGAAAGCGCGCGATCGGCGTAGGCAGATCGGAGATGCCGACGCCGAGCGCGGCGATGCGAACGCCGCGCAGCCGAGCCAGCAGGCAGATGAGATATTGGACCGTCAACAGGCCCAGCGAGCCGCGCGCATGAAACAAGGTGCCGCCGCCGAAGACGAGCCTGCGCGCTTGGCCCAGCAGCCGCCACCAAGCCAGGAAATAGGCTGCCCAGCGGCGAACCGCGCCGCGGCGGTCGATCAAGATGGTTTCGATGCCGGTGAAGGTCACATCGGGACCCAGCGCCTCGGCGCCGGCATGGTCTCCGTGATCGCGCAGCAGAAATCCCCAGCCGGGAAAGACGCGGCGCAGCCCGGCAAGAGCGCCAATGAGCAGAAGGTCATCCCCGAGATTGCCGCAACCGTAATAGCCGTAAAGGATGATGTTGGCGCGCGTCGCGGGCGCGGAAATTTGTCGCATGGTCGGCGCAATCTAGAGGCCACGGGCCGGTGCCGTAAATCTCTTTGTTCGCATCGGTGCCGATGCTATAGCCACAAGGCTTGGCACAAGGAAAAGGGTCGGTTCCGTTGAAAATCTGCGTATACGCTTTCTCGACGACGGCGTATTTCTTCCGCGCCCTGATCGAGGAATGCGCCCGGCGGGGCGACGACATGGAATGGAGCATAATCTTCCCGCAAGGCCACTTCCGTCATCTGCTTGCCGATATAGTGCCGCCCGAGCGCGTTTGTTATCTCTATGAAAAATTCGACGCCTATTATGCCGTCAGCGATGCGGCGCAGATCCAGCGCGCGCTCGACAGCGGCGGGGGGCTGGTCACCGCATTGTTGAAGGATAAGGACGGCTATCGCTGGCTCGACAAGGAAGAACAACTGAAGCGCGGCGCGGCAATGCATGCCTGCTACAGCGATTTCCTGGCGCGCATCCGGCCCGATTTCATGCTGTTTCCGGATCTCGAAACCGTCGATGGTTTCGTCGCCATGAACCTCTGTGCCGAATTGAATCTCGGGGTCTTGTATCATACCGAAACCAGGGCCGTCGGCTTGAGTTATCTCGCCAGTGATCCATACGAGACGCTGCCCGTATATTTCGGCGCGTATACCGATGATGACCTTCGCGCCGCGCGCGCGGCGATCGAAAAATTCAATCAGCGACGCAGCAACGATGCGGGTAGAGATTATCCGCCTAACCCGCCACCCAAGCCGTCCTGGTTCCGTCGGTTGATCGTCAGCGGATATATCCGCTGGTGTCATGAGCGGCTGCATGCGACGGAATACGACTACGGCGAGAGCATCAAACACAACCTTATACCCGTCACGCGATGGGCCCGCCGGCAACGCTTCGATCAATTGCTGGCGAAATATTTTGACGTGAGTCTTGTAGGAAATTCTCCTCTGCCTGAGAAATTTGTTTTCTACGCCCTGCACTACACGCCCGAATCCTCGATCAATGGGCTCGCACCCTATTACGTCGACCAATTCCGCGTAATCGATGCGTTGCTGTTGAGCCTGCCACCGGGGCATCGCTTGGTCGTTAAGGAGCATCCGGCCATGTATGGCATGCGGCCGCGATCCTTCTATCGCGAATTGCGCCGACGGCCGGGCGTGGTCATGGTTCATCCCGCTTTGGATACGCGCGCCTTGATCATCAAGGCCGCGGCGGTGGCGACGGTGACCGGCACCATCGGGCTCGAATCCTATCTGCTCGACAAGCCTTGTATCCTGTTCGGACGAAATTTCTTTTCTCATCTCTGCTACAGCGCGCCGGCGTTGCCCGAGCTGCGAGATTTTCTTCGCGAATTGATCACCAGCTACAGGCCGCCGAGCGTGGCGGAGAAGGAAGTCGAAATCGCCAAATTGATCAATATCGGCGGCGATTTTGTGATCGGCGATCCTTGGTTCATCCCCACGGTGATGGCGCCGGAGAACATCCGTGCCGCGCGCGATTACTTCTGGCGGCATCTCGCGCGTATCGGCGTGATGGCCAAGACATGATTCATCTCCTCATTACGCTCGGTACGCGACCGGAAGCGATCAAGCTCGCGCCGGTGATATTGGCGGCGCGTGCGCGCCAAGGCTGTGAGGTGACGGTGTGCCACACTGGCCAGCACGCCGATATGTGCAAGGGCGTGCTGGCGCTGTTCGGGATATCGCCCGATATCGATCTCCAGGTGATGAAGCCACGCCAGAGCCTGACCGATCTGACGGCGGCGGTCTTGGTCGAGATAGACAAGCTCATCACGGCGCGCAAACCCGATTGGTTGATCGTCCAAGGCGACACGACCAGCGCTTTCGCCGCGTCGCTGGCTGGGTTCTATCACAAGGTCGCGGTGGCTCATGTCGAGGCGGGCTTGCGCACGGGCAACATCCTGGCGCCCTGGCCGGAGGAGATGAACCGGCGGCTCATCACCGCGCTCGGCCAATTCCATTTCGCGCCTTTAGCCTCGAATGCCGAGAATCTACGGCGCGAGAGCGTCAATCCGGCGCGCATCTTGGTTACCGGCAATACCGGCATCGATGCGCTCAAATGGCTGGTGCGGCGCCTTTCGGAGGACAAGGCGCTGGCGATCCAGGCCCAGGCCGGACTCGACGCGACCAATCTCGAATGCCTAAAGGCTGGAGCCAAGGACAGGATCGTGCTGGTTACCGCGCACCGGCGCGAGAGCTTCGGCGCCGGCTTGGCCGCCATCTGTGGCGCGGTCGTTGAACTGGCACGGCGTTTTTCCGGCCGCCATTTCATCTATCCGGTCCATCCCAATCCCGCGGTGCGCGACACGGTCGAGCGTGAATTGAAGCCGGCCGGCCTCACCAATCTCCATCTCATCGCGCCGCTCGAATACCTGCCCTTCGTCGCGTTGATGGCGCGGGCCGAGCTGATCCTCACCGATTCCGGCGGCATTCAGGAAGAGGGGCCGAGCATCGCCAAGCGCGTGGTGGTTTTGCGCGAAGTGACCGAACGGACAGAAGGAGTCGAGACCGGACTGATCCGGCTCGCCGGCACCGACCGCGGCAAGATTGTTGCGGCGGCGGCGGATGCGCTCGACGGGCGCTGGCCGGCCCCCCTCAAGGGCAGCGACGTCTATGGCGACGGTCATGCCGCCGAGCGTATCGTCGAGGCGATCTTGAGCGCGTCCGGAAACTGAGCGGTCCCGTGCGGCTTCTCGCCATTTCCTACATGTTGCCGCCGGCGCTTTATCCGCAGGCGATCCAGGTCGGCCGGCTGCTGGCGCGGCTCGATCGCCATGAAATCGGCGCGGTGTGCGGGCGGCCGGAGACGGCGGACGGGCTCGACAGCGATTTGGGGCCGACCCGACGATTCGCCTTCCGGCTCGAGGTTCCGTTCCGGCCCGTGCTCTCCGGCATGGCGCTCAATCTGGCGCGGCGTTTCGTGCCGTTTTACGCGCGCATCCCCGACGAGTTCAGGCGCTGGGTTCCGCGGGCCGAGCAAGCGGTGGCGGAGAAGCTCGCTTCCTCGGGCTTCAAGCCCGAATTGCTGCTGAGCTTCGGCGAGCCGATGTCGGATCATCTGCTGGGATTGAACCTGAAACGTCGTCTCGGCTTGCCTTGGGTCGCGCATTTCAGCGACCCCTGGGCGGATAATCCTTTCCGCCGCGGCCAGTTTCTCGCCAATGCGGTCAATCGCCGGCTCGAGCGCGAGGTCGTTGCGGCGGCCGACCGCCTGGTGTTCACCTCCGCCGAGACCCTCGATCTGGTCATGGCGAAATACCCGCCCGCCTGGAGGGGCAAGGCGGCGGTGGTGCCGCATGGCTTCGAGCCGGAACTCTATCCGGCCCGGCGCGCGCGCAGCGGCGATTTGGTCGTGCGCTATCTCGGCAATTTCTACGGCCACCGCACACCGCTGCCGCTGTGCCGGACGCTCGCGCGGATAATTGATAAGGAACCCTCGACCTTGGCGGGCGTGCGCTTCGAGTTGGTTGGCAATCTGCCGTCGCGCATGAAGCTGCATCCGGCTTGGCGATGCCTGCCCGAGGGGTTGGTGCGGCACGTGCCGACGGTGACGCATGCGCGCTCGCTCGCGCTGATGGCGGAATCCGATCTGCTGCTGGTGATCGACGGGCCGCAAGCGTTCAGCGTTTTTTTGCCGAGCAAGCTGGTGGAATATCTCGGTTCTGGCGCGCCGATCTTCGGCATCGTTCCGCCGGGTGCCTCGGCCAAGCTCATCGCCCGGCTCGGCGGCGCGGTCGCCGATCCGCGCGATGGCGAAGCCGTGGCGGCGGGCTTGGCGAACGCCCTGGAAACGGCCCGGCGGGGACGTTCATCGGTCAAGCCCTGGGGCGAGGAAAACGTCCGCGCCGAATACCGCGCCGAGCGGGTAGCCGCGCAATTCGCGACATTGCTGCAGATCGCCCGTGACCCGGGCGGTCCGGCGCTTTAACATCCGCGCCGTATTTCACAACCGGAGCAGTCCGAATTTGGCGTCGCGCAGGAATGATTCTCGAGGCCGGCTTCGCAAGCTTGGCTTGGGCACGGTGCAATTCGGCATGACCTATGGCCGTTTCAACCGCCAGGGCCGCCCGGCCTTGGACGCGGTCGCCGCCATCCTGCGCTATGCCGCCGAGTGCGGTCTCGGCACAATCGACACCGCCGCGCTTTACGGCGAGAGCGAAGCCGTGCTGGGCCAGGCGCTGCCGCCCGATCACGGCTTTCGTATCGTCACCAAGACGCCGCGATTTGGCGCCACGCGGATCGGCGCCGAGCAGGCGGCGGCTTTGCGCGCGGCTTTTCAATCTTCCCGTACCAGGCTACGCCAGGAACGGCTCTACGGCCTGCTCGCGCATGACGGCAATGACCTGCTGGCCGAGGGCGGCGGCCACCTGCTCGATGCCCTGCAGGATTTGAAGCGGCGGGGCGAGGTTGAGAAGATCGGCGCCTCGGTCTATGCCGTCCGGCAAATCGAGGCGCTGATCGCGCGCGGCGGTGTCGACCTGATTCAAGCGCCGATGAACGTGTTCGACCAGCGCTTGATCGACAGCGGCGCGTTGCGCGAGATGGCATCGCGCGGCATCGAACTCCATCTCCGTTCGGCTTTTCTGCAAGGGCTGCTGCTTGCCGATCCGGCGACGTTGCCGCCCTATTTCGTCGCCGCGCGGCCCACCCTCGAAGCCTTCCAACGGGCTGCCCGAAAGGCTGAACGCACGCCCGCCCAGGCGGCGCTGGCCTTTCTGTTGGACCGGCCGGAGGCGAACACCGTCCTGGTGGGCGTCGATTCGCTTGCCCAGCTCGAGGAAATCGCTTCCGCGCCGCTTGATCCGCCCGAGCTTGATTACCGCGTCTTTCGCGTTACCGACGAGCGCATCCTCGATCCCTCGACCTGGCCGGGTGCCGCGCCATGACCACGAAGGTCCTCGCCATCCTGCAAGCGCGCATGAGCTCGCGCCGGCTGCCGGGCAAGGTGCTGAAGCCGATCCTGGGCGAGCCGATGCTGGCGCGTCAGATCGAACGGCTGCGCCGCGCCAAGACGATCGATCGCCTGGTGGTGGCGACCAGCAATGATCCGAGCGACGATGCGATCGCCGCGCTGTGCGCCAAGCTCGGTGCCGATTGCTTCCGCGGCAGTCTCGACAACGTGCTGGACCGCTTCTGCAAGGCGGCGGAGCTTTACCAGCCCGAGCAAGTAGTACGGCTCACGGGCGACTGCCCGCTCGCCGATCCGGAAGTCATCGACGCTGTCGTGCGTTTCCATCTCGACGGCGGCTACGATTACAGCAGCAACACGCTTCACCCCACTTTCCCCGACGGGCTTGACGTCGAGATCTGCCGCACCGCCTGTCTCGCCGAGGCCGGCCGGGAAGCCGGGTCGCCCTTTCAACGCGAGCATGTCACGCCTTTTCTCTACCAGCAGCCCGGGCGGTACCGGCTGGGCGATTTCCGCCGTTCGCCCGATCTGTCGGCATTGCGCTGGACTGTGGACAATGCCGAGGATTTCGATCTGGTTTGCCGGATCTATGCCGCGCTCTACCCGTCGCGGCCCGATTTCGCGCTTGACGATATACGCGTGCTGTTCGAGAACAATCCTGATCTGGTGAAGATCAACGCCGGTTACCGGCGCAACGAGGGCTCGGCCGAGCCGTCGGCACAAGATCCACGCGGCTCCTAGGCCTGCTGCGAAAGAACCGGCTGATGTCCGAACGCTACAAGAAATCCGAAAGTCTGCTGGAGCGCGCGTTGCGGGTAATTCCGCTTGGCAGTCAGACCTTCAGCAAGAGCTTCACGCAATATCCCTTCGGCGTCTCGCCCTATTTCATAGTCCGTGGAAAAGGCGGCCATGTCTGGGATGCGGACGGCAACGAATACGTGGATTTCGTCAACGGGCTGTGCGCCGTGACGCTCGGCTACGGCGATCCCGACGTGACCCGCGCGGTCCAGGCGCAGCTCGAGGACGGCGTAATCTTCACGCTACCGCATCCGCTTGAGATGCAGGTCGCCGAGGCGATCGTGGACATGGTGCCCTGCGCCGAGATGGTGCGCTTCGGCAAGAACGGCTCGGACGCAACCGCGGGCGCGGTGCGCCTCGCCCGCGCCTTTACCGGGCGGGACCATGTCGCGGTCTGCGGCTATCACGGTTGGCAGGACTGGTACATCGGTTCGACCGCGCGCAACCGCGGCGTGCCCGAGGCGGTGCGGAATCTCACCCACAGCTTCGCCTATAACGATCTCGAATCCCTCCGCAAGCTGCTGGCCGATCATCCGGGTCAGGTGGCGGCGGTGATCCTCGAGCCGATGAATTCCCAGCTGCCCAAGGACGGCTTTCTCGAAGGCGTGAAGGAGCTGGCGCACCGGCACGGAGCCTTGCTGATCTTCGACGAGGTCATCACCGGTTTCCGCTACGCCAATGGCGGCGCGCAGGAATATTTCGGCGTCGTCCCGGACCTCGCCTGTTTCGGCAAGGGCATCGCCAACGGTTATCCAGTTTCGGCGATCGCCGGCCGTGCCCAGGTCATGAAACTGATGGAGGAGATTTTCTTCTCCTTCACTTTCGGCGGCGAGGCCCTGTCATTGGCCGCCTCGCTCGCCACCCTCGCGAAGCTCAAACGCGAGCCGGTGGTGGCGACGATGCAGCAGCGGGGCGAGCGGCTGATGAAGGGGGCAGAAGGCCTGCTCCGCCGCCACGGCATGGGCGAGTTGCTGACGGTGTCCGGCCATCCGAGTTGGTCGTTCCTCAACTTCCGCGACCAGGGCGGTTATTCGCTGTACGAGATCAAGACCCTGTTCCTGCAAGAGGTGTTCGCGCGAGGGATTCTGACGCTCGGCACTCACAACATCAGCTACGCGCATTCGGAATCCGATGTCGACCGGCTGCTTAAGGTCTATGACGAGGTTTTTCCGTTGCTCAAGGCGGCGGTGACGGAAAGGCGGCTCGCCCAGCTCTTGCGCTGCAAGCCGCTTGAGCCGCTGTTCAAGCTGCGGTGAGCGCGCCTCAAGGAGCGGGTTTTTCGCCGACGATGACCACGAACTCGAAATATTCGGCGCCGCCGCGATAGGTCCGGCCGACGGTTTCGTTGTAGGTCACGCGCAATCCCCGGCTTTCAAGCGCGGTGGCGTATTCCGGGCCGGTGATGAAACGGAAGGGATAAAGATTGCCGGAAAATGGTGAATCCGAACGGTGAATGCCGTCCAGGGTGCTGGCGTCGAGTTTCTTCGATGGGCCGGGGTTCTTGAAGGCATCGGAGGCTTTGGAGGGCGTGTAGGAGAAGAAGCGTCCGCCAGGCCGCAGCAGCCGCGCGACTTCATCAAGAAAGCGGGCGAAGCCGGCTTCGGCGGTGCAATAGGACGAAAATACATCGACGATCACGTCAAAATGTCGGACCGGGTAGGGAATGGCGGTCATGTCCGCGGTCTTGACCGCTGCTTTCGTACCCCAGCTTTGCAGCATCTCGGTGCAAAGCTTGATAGCTTCGGGCGACAGGTCGATACCATGCGTATCGAAGCCTTCGCGCGCGATCGTCCAAAGGTTCGCGCCTGAACCGCAACCGGCTTCGAGCACGCGGATATCGCGGCGGCGCTCCGGTGGCAGGGAAAAATAATGCCGCCCGAAAAAGCGCAGTAATTCCTCGTTGGGATAGCGCCGCTGCGCGGAAAGCCCCGCGTGACGATAGGAGTCTTCATACCATGACCGAGAAGCGGAATTCTCATCCGTGCTCATGCTGGAACTCTCGTGCCGGGTTGCTTATTCCAAGTCCATGCCGTCCAATTCTTTGTGTCGGTGACGAAGCCGCGCTTGAAATAGCCGATATTGACTTCCTTTGCGCTGGCGGCGCCTTCGAGTGGCAGATCGCCGAAGTCAAATAAGGCCATGCCGCGCTCGCGAGCGTGCAGCATAGAAAGCCACATGGGCCAATGCGCCAGTGGCTTATCAAAGCGACTCCGATCATTAACGCCCGAAGCGTAATAGGCAGCTGACACACCATCCACTACCATTATTCCCGCAACGAGTTTGCCCTCAAGTGAGCCAAGGATTAACTCGCCATGGCCGGCCGCAATCCAGTCCGCCATTATATCCCAAGAGACCTGCGGCCGGGTGGTGCGCCCGGCGACGGCGAAATGGAATTCCTGGTACCGTTGAAATAACGTGTTGTCAGCGTTATCACGCGTGAAGATTTCTAGATTCAAATTGTCTTTACCCCAATTAAGAAATGACTTGAATCTCTTGCGCAGGGTCTTGCGCAAGCCCGCCTCGCCGCCGGTGAGATCGGCGTATCCGTCGACATGCGGCACGAACGCATAGCCCCGCTTGCGGCATGTTTCACCGAGCGCCGAAGGCGCATCGGCGCCGGCATCGTCGCGCAGCGTGACGCGGTTCGATCCCGCCGCCAGCGCACCGATGTGATCGAGCGCAGCCTCGACCGTTTCGGCCAGCTCCGCTTGCGCCAGCCCGGCGCGCGGGAAGAACCGGGCCGGCAAGCCGTAATGATCGAGCGCGCCTTCACCCAAGGCGCAAGGAACCAGCAGTAACGGCTTGCCCTGTTCGGTGACGGCAAAGCTTTCGTCACGCCGCTTATCGCCGAACACCGCCGGGTAATAACGCCGCCCGAAGCTGCCGGTGAAGGGGTGGACGTCAAGCGCCGCGAACGCCGGATCGGTCAGCATGGCCGCCGTGACGCGCGCAATCTCCGGCATTCAAGGGATTCCCAGCGTAGCCTTGAGCGCCGCCGCCATGCCGATAACATCGTCATCCTCGGCCATCTGCCGGCCGTGGAACAGGAGCCTGCCGTCGGGCCTGCCGGTCATTCGTCCTGGCCGCCGATCAGCTTGAGCAGCGCCGCCGTTGTCAACCAGCGCTCGTTGGTGTCGCTGGCATAGCGAAAATCGTCAGCCACGGGCTTGCCGTCCAGTTTCCGCGCTTTGTCCTGCCACAACAATGTCGCCGGTAGGATGACGTAGCGGTCGCCGAGGTCGCGGGTGGCGCGGGCATCATCGCTGGTGATCATCACCTCGTGCAGCTTCTCGCCGGGGCGGATGCCGACGATCTTGTGTTTCAGCCCCGGTGCGATGGCGGCGGCGAGATCGACGATCTTCATGCTCGGAATCTTGGGCACGAAAATCTCGCCGCCGCGCATCATGCCCAGGCAGGAGCAGACGAAGGCCACGCCCTGATCGAGCGTGATCCAGAATCGCGTCATGCGTTTGTCGGTGATCGGAATTTCCTTGGCGCCTTGATCCGCCAATTGGCGCAGGAGAGGGATCACGCTGCCGCGCGAACCCAACACGTTGCCGTAACGCACCACCGAGAACCGGGTGCCGCGCTTGCCGCTCAGGTTATTGGCGGCGATGAAGATCTTGTCCGCGGCGAGCTTGCTGGCGCCGTAGAGATTGATCGGGTTTGCCGCCTTGTCGGTCGAAAGCGCGATCACGCGTTCGACGCCGGCCTCGATGCTGGCCTGGACCACGTTCTCGGCACCCATCACGTTGGTGTGGATGCATTCGAAGGGGTTGTATTCGGCAACCGGCACTTGCTTCAGCGCCGCCGCGTGCACCACGATCTCGATGTCGCGCAGCGCCATGACCAGGCGGCGCTGATCGCGCACGTCGCCGATGAAAAAGCGAAGGACGCCGTCGCGGTCGAGCGGCGTCAGCGCCTGCTCCATCTCGACCTGCTTCAGCTCGTCGCGCGAGAACACCACCAGCCGGCGCGGCTGTCCATGACGAAGCATCGCCTTGACGAAGGCCTTGCCGAAGGAACCGGTGCCGCCGGTGACCAGGACTGAGCGGCCCTTCAGAAAGCGAAACGCGGCTCCCGAGGCGCCGTTGGCCTCGGTCCAAGCCGTCTGTTTGTCGGTCATTGCGGGTTAATCCATCCTCTCAAGCGGCGTAAAGTCAACCGGATGTTCAAGTCCTGTCAAGGACATCCGGCCATTTCCTCAGCGGGCCGCGCGCCCCCAGCCGCCGCATCGCTGCGCGCGGGCATCGGCCGGCCCGGTTGCGCAGTATGCAACTGAGTTTCGCCGAGACCGGCATCGATTCGATAGAGGATATCGAGCGCATGGCTTTCCGTGTCCCCGGCCGGCCCGCAAACCCGCGATGGCCTCACCTGGGCAGGCGCGAGCCGGAGTTCTTCAATGACCAGCGTGTTCAAGAGTTGCGGCGCTGGATCGGGCCGGCCGGGGCGCGCCTGCGCCAGGGGCTTTGATCCCAAACCCGCCACCCTTGGATTGGGCTGTGGCTATGCAGTAATCTCTCTCCGCCACTGGCAAACGAACTCGTCGGGTCAATCGGGCCAATACCATGTTGATACTTGTTTTCGGTGCGACCGGCCTTCTCGGTCAAGCGCTCGTCGCCGAGGGCCGGCGTCGGGGCATGCGCCTGGTCGGAGCCGCGCGAAAAAACACCGACTATGCGATCGATCTCGCCGATGCGCGCCAGATCGCCGACCTGATTGCCGCCGTGACTCCCACGCTCATCATCAACGCCGCCGCCAACACGAATCTCGACAGTTGCGAGCGCGATCCCGGCGAAGCCTATCTCGTCAATGGCCGCGCCGTCGCCATCATAGTCGATCAATGCCGCACGGTCGGCGCACGATTTGTGCAGGTCTCGACGGATCATTTCTTCGCCGGCGACGGCGCCAAGCCCCATACTGAAAGCGCCCCTGTCACGCTGGTCAATGAATATGCGCGGTCCAAATACGCGGGTGAAGGATTCGCGCGGGCGCTGGCCGGCAGTCTCGTGTTGCGGACCAACATTACCGGCTTTCGCGGCTGGATCGGGCAGCCGACCTTCGTCGAATGGGCGGTCGACGCGCTCGTCAATCACCGCCCGCTGAAGCTGTTTGACGATTTCTATACCTCGACCATCGACGTGGGTGCTTTTTCGCGGCTACTTTTCGATCTGGTCGATGCCGAGGCGACGGGTCTCCTCAACCTCGCTTCCCGAACGGTTTCCAGCAAGCTCCAATTCATCCGCAAGCTTGCGACCGCGCTTGGTGTCCATCTGGACTGGGCCGAAAGCGCTTCGGTGCGTGATCTGCCCATCCCGCGCGCCGAAAGCGCCGGACTGGACGTCAGCAAGGCCGAGCGGCTGCTCGGGCATTCTTTGCCGACGCTCGACGATGTTTGCCATGCTCTCGTCTCCCAACGGGCCCTTCAACATGCCCTCGTCTCCCAACCGGGCGCTTGACCATGAACTATGAAACGCGGCTGAAAATCGGCGGCCGCACGCTCGCCATTGATTGTCCCAGCTATTTCATCGCCGACATCGCTGCGAACCATGACGGGGATTTGCAGCGGGCGAAGGACCTGATTCGCCGCGCCAAGGATGCCGGCGCGGACGCCGCCAAGTTCCAGCATTTCAACGCGCCGAATATTGTCAGCGATTATGGTTTTCGCAATCTCGGCGGGCCGAAGACGCATCAGTCGAAATGGGACAAGTCCGTCTTCGAAGTCTACAAGCAGTACAGCATCAACAACGACTGGAACCACACGCTGTGGGAAACGGCGCGCGAGGTGGGCATCGACTGGATGACGACGCCCTATGATAAGGAGGCCACCGACCGGGTCGTCGACCTGTTGCCGGCGTTTAAGATCGGCTCGGGTGACATAACCTGGCTGGAATCGCTCGCCTACATCGCCTCGAAGGGAAAGCCGATATTCCTCGCAACGGGAGCGTCCGAGTTCTCCGAGGTCGAGGAGGCGGTCGATACTATCCTCGCGGTCAATCGCCAACTCTGCCTGCTTCAGTGCAACACGAATTACACGGGCGAGCTGGAGAATTTCAGGCATATCAACCTGAGGGTGCTGCAGACCTATGCGCGCCGTTGGCCTGAAATGCCGCTTGGTTTGTCGGATCACACGCCTGGACATGCCACGGTGCTCGGCGCGATCGCGCTCGGCGCCCGCGCCATCGAGAAGCATTTCACCGACGATACGATGCGCAAGGGTCCCGATCACGGCTTTTCCATGGACCCCGGAACCTGGCGCGAGATGGTCGACCGTGCGCGTGAACTTGAAAACGCGTTCGGCGACGGCATTAAGCGCGTAGAGAAGAACGAGATCGAATCCGCCGTCGTTCAACGGCGCTCGATCCGGCTGAAACACGATCTTTCCGCCGGCACGATTTTACGGCCGGATCATCTCGTTTCCCTGCGGCCCGCCCCGACCGGTTCGATCGTGCCGTCCCATATCCGCATGGTGCTGGGGCGTCGCTTGGTTCGCGACAAGGTACAAGGCGCGGAATTGCGCCTCGATGACCTGGCAGAGGCGGAATGATCCGGGGCAAGCGCGTGAGACTGAGAGCGGTCGAACCCGGCGACCTGGAGCAATTGCTGGTTTGGCGCAATCTGCCGGAGTTCCGGCGTTACTTCCGCGAACATCGCGAGTTGAGCAGCGCCCATCAGCAACAATGGTATGTTGACAAGGTCGTCAATGATCCGAGCACGCGTATGTTGTCGATTATCAAGGACGATACCGGTGAATTGATGGGCGCCTGCGGTCTCTGCTATATCGATTGGATCAACCGGAATGCCGATTTCTCGATCTACATCGGCTACGACCATCTTTACATCGATGATGTCTACGCCGTCGATGCGGGTATCCAGTTGCTGAAATACGGGTTCGGCGAATTGGCGCTGCATCGCATCTGGTCCGAAATCTATGATTTCGATGAAGCCAAGAAAATATTCTTTTCACGGCTTGGGTTCACGCTGGATGGACGTCACCGGCAGACGCATTGGGCGGAAGGCGCTTGGCATGATTCGCTCTTCTACGGTCTTTTGGACCGGGAATTCTCGCAAGACCGGATCGAGGCGGGAGGATCGAAAATCTGAATGTCCACGAGAACGGCCTTGGGAAACGAGTCCTCTGGGGAATGTCGCTTGATATGCCACCTGCCGACTTCCGGGGAACCGGAGAAACCGCTGACTTTTACGATGATCGAGAGTCATCGGGAGAATAACGGGTGAACGGAATGCCGCTCATTGACTATGACCGCGTTGAGATTCACCGCCTCAAGGACAAGGCGAGTCCCACGACAGTGACATGGGCCGATCGGTGGCGCGCTGGGCGGTTGCGTCGACGCCCGCGGGTTGAATTGGGCCCTGACGTTACCGTGAAGACTGGAGTGGAAGTCAGCGTTTGCGAGACCGGTCGACTAAGTATCGGTGCGCATTCTTATCTTCACGCGTATTCCTGGTTTTTACTGACCATGCCACATCCAACCGTAGTGCTCGGCAAGTGGGTAGACGTCGGGCGTTATACGGTGATCGCATCGAAGCAACACATCGCCATCGGCGATTACACGGTGATCGCGCCGTTCTGCTATATCATCGACCATGAACACGGATTTTCAGCCGAAGATGTCATCCTGAATCAGCGTTCGGTCTTGAAGAAGACCATTGTGGGCCGGGACTGCTACTTTGGCACGGGGACTGTCGTATTGGGCGGCGTCACTGTCGGAGACGGCGCAATCATCGGGGCAGGATCGGTGGTGAAGACCGATATTCCAGCTTATCAAGTGTGGGCGGGGAATCCCGCGCGTTACGTGCGGGATCGTCTATAGATATCTACGTCCCGTATGGTCAGTCATATGTCGCACTAACTGTGCCGCCTTTCCTGAACTCCCGCGCCAACGGCGTTCGCCGCCTGAACTGGGCGGAATGGGCATGATTGCAAACTGAGAGGCTGGCGTCCCCACGGGGATTCGAACCCCGGTTTGGGCCGTGAGAGGGCCCCGTCCTGGGCCTCTAGACGATGGGGACATCCGAGGCGGGATGTCTATCTAGCCGCTCGGGCCGATCCGATCAAGCGCTTCAGTCGCGAAAGTTCACGTATTGCAGCGGCTGCGCGATCTTGAGGCCGCGCACCAGCGCGATCGCCGCCTGAAGATCGTCGCGCTTCTTGCCCGAAACGCGCAACTCCTCGCCCTGGATCGCGGCCTGGACCTTGATCTTCGAATCCTTGAGAGCGCGGGCGATCTCCTTGGCGACCTCGGACGCGATGCCCTGCTTGAGGGCAACGATCTGGCGCTGGCTTTGGCCCGCGGCCTTTTCCGGGGGCTTGAAGTCAAGCGCGCTGGCATCGACCTTGCGCCGCGTCATATGGCCTTTCAATAGTTCCTGCATTTGCCGCAGCTTCATCTCGTCGTCGGCGAGGATGGTGAGCGCCATCTCCTCACGCGCCACGCTCGACTTCGATCCCTTGAAATCGAAGCGTGTGGCGATTTCGCGCGCCAGCCCCTGCAGCGCGTTGTCCACCTCGGCAAGATCGAGCCGCGAAACGATGTCGAAGCTCGGCATGACGCCTCCTTGATTGCCGTTCAGCCGGTTTATAGCGCGCCCCTTGGCGCCCCGCCAGGGAAGGGCTGGCGGCGGTCAATAGTTACTGGCGATGACGAGGCCGGTCTTGGTAAGGTGCCAGTTCCGTGGGAATGGGGGCGGGCGGTTCATGGAGTTGAGAAAAAATCGGTTGTTCGACGCCGTGGCCACGGTTTTGGGCGCGGCGGCAAACCTGATTTTGATGCTGGTGATGGCCGTGGTCTTCTTCCTGGTGCTCACTCCGGCGGCCGTGGCCTTGCGCGCTCTCGGCAAGGATCACTTGCGCTTGAAGCGCGATCCGCGTGCCGCGAGCTATTGGCTTCCGCGCAACCCACCCGGCCCAAGCCCCGGCAGCTTGAAGAACCAGTTCTAATCGAGAGCGTGGCCTGTCTTGCGTATCCTCGGCATCTCTGCCTTTTACCACGACAGCGCCGCCGTGCTGGTGGAGAACGGCCGCGTCCTCGCCGCGGCGCAGGAAGAACGTTTCAGCCGTAGAAAGCACGACGCCCGTTTTCCCGCTCATGCCATCGCCTATTGTCTGGAAGAGGGCGGCGGCGATCTCGGTGCGCTCGATTCGGTGGTGTTCTATGAAAAGCCACTGCTCAAATTCAACCGGTTGCTGAAAACCTATGCGGCTTTCGCGCCCCGGGGATTCGGCTCGTTCGCGGCGGCGATGCCGGTCTGGCTGAAGGAGAAACTGTTCCAGAAGGACCTGCTGGCCAAGGCAATGGCGCAATACGCCGGCGATTTCGACTGGCGCGGCAAGCTCCTGTTTTCCGAGCACCATCTGAGTCACGCCGCCTCGGCCTTCTTCCCGTCGCCTTTCGAAAGCGCCGCGGTGCTCACGATGGACGGGGTCGGCGAATGGACGACGTCCTCGCTATCGCTGGGGCAAGGCAACCGGCTCGAGATCCACAAGGAGATTCATTTTCCCCATTCGCTGGGGTTGCTCTATTCGGCGTTCACTCAATACACCGGCTTCGCGGTCAACGAGGGCGAATACAAGTTGATGGGGCTGGCGCCCTATGGCGAGCCCAAATACGCGCAGCTGATCCTCGACCGGCTCATCGACCTCAAAGAGGACGGCAGCTTTCGCCTCGATCAGAGTTATTTCGATTACTGCACCGGCTTCTCCATGATCAGCCCGCGCTTCGTCGATCTCTTCGGCGCGCCGGCGCGCAAGCCTGATCAACTCTTGACCCAGTTCCACATGGACGTCGCCGCTTCGATCCAGACGGTGACCGAGGAGGCCGTGCTTCGCCTCTGCCGGGCGATCCGCAAGGAGACCGGCGCGCGCAAGCTTTGCCTCGCGGGCGGCGTTGCGCTCAACTGCGTCGCCAACGGCAAGGTGTTGCGCGAAGGGATATTCGACGACATCTGGATTCAGCCGGCGGCGGGCGACGCCGGCGGCGCGTTGGGCGCGGCCCTGGCCGCCTATCATCTCTACAAGAATCAGCCGCGCCAGGTGAACAACCGGCTCGATGGCATGAGCGGCGCCTATCTCGGCCCCGCCTTCAACCGCGACAAAATTCATGCCGATCTCGACCGGAACCGCGCGGTTTACCATGACCTCGATGACCGCCGCCTGATCGACGAGACCGTGGCGGCCTTGGTCGAAGGCAAGGTGGTCGGCTGGTTCCAGGGCCGGATGGAATTCGGTCCCCGCGCCTTGGGCGCTCGCTCGATTCTCGCCGATCCGCGCAGCCCGGCGATGCAGCGCATTCTCAATCTCAAGATCAAATACCGCGAGAGTTTCCGTCCCTTCGCGCCCGCGGTGTTGCGCGAGGATGTGGAGGACTGGTTCGAGCTCGACGCCGATAGCCCTTACATGCTGCTGGTGGCGGACGTACAGAAGCGGCATCGCCGCGCGATGACCGCCGAGGAGCGCGCTCTCTTCGGCATCGATAAGCTCAACGTCGTGCGCTCGGCAATTCCGGCGGTGACGCATGTCGATTACTCGGCACGCATTCAGACCGTTCATGCCGACACCAACCCGCGTTTCCACGCGTTGCTTTCGGCCTTCAAGGCCGAGACGGGCTGTCCGGTTCTGGTCAACACCAGCTTCAACGTGCGCGACGAGCCGATTGTCTGCACTCCGGAGGACGCCTATCGCTGCTTCATGGCGACCGAGATGGATTTGCTGGTGATCGGCAACACGGTGCTGCGCAAAGACGAGCAGCGCCGGCCGGCCGTGGCGCCGACGGCGCGCGGCGACGCGCTGGTGCCGGCGGAATTGCTCGCCTGTCTCCGGGCGCCCGGAGGGAGCGACCGCGCCGCGCTTGAACGCGTCGCGGGCGGTTTCCGCTGTTCCGAGAGTGGGGCGATTTACCCGGACCGCGACGGCGTTCCTTCGTTGCTGACGGGAATCGACGGCGGCGAGGAAGGCATCACGGGCCGCATCAAGGCGTTTTATGAGGAACACCCGTTCCCCAATTACGAAGGCACGCAGGATTTCGGCTCGCTCGTCGTGCGCGGCCAGAAATCGGATTTCGTCCGCGCGCTGTTGAACGCCGCCGGTCGCAACAATCTGATCCTGGAATGCGGGTGCGGCACCGGCCAGATGAGCAATTTCCTGTGCTTGAACAACAACTTCGTGCTTGGCATCGACCTCTCCCTGTCGAGCCTAAAGCTTGGCTTGCGGCACAAGCAGAACAACGATCTCCGCCGCGTCGCGTTCTGCCAGATGGACATCTTCGATCTGGCCATCAAGGACGAGAGCTTCGATGTGGTGGTAAGCACCGGCGTCTTGCATCACACCAAGGACGCCAAACGCGCCTTTGCCGCGATCGCCCGCAAGGCCAAACCCGGCGGCCTGGTCGTGGTCGGCCTCTACAACAGCTACGCCCGCATTCCCACCAAGATCCGTTCCAAGCTGATCGGGGTTCTCGGCGTCGATATCGACTACGTGGTTCGCAATCGCATCCGCGACCGACACAAGGCCGAAATTTGGGTCAAGGACCAATATTACAACCCGCACGAAACCTGGCATACGATCGACGAGGTCATGGGCTGGTTCGATGAGAACGGCATTGAGTATCTCGGCTGCCGGCCGCCGATCCTGGGCGTTGATTCGCCGGCACGGGAGGATTTGTCGGTTAAGACGTCGCCGGGAACGGAACTGGGCCGGATCGCCACCCAAATCGCATGGCTCGGCACCATCGCGCGCGAAGGCGCCTTGTTCGTCGTAGCCGGCCGGCGCGGCGCGGCATCCCGATGACGATCTGGGGTTTCTTGATAAAATTTCCGGGCGCGCTCTGGAACGTGGCGGGCCTGTTTGTCCTGTTGATCCTGTTCTGGGAATTCGGGGTGACATGGCTCAGGCGGCTGAGCCGGCGGATGCGCTACGGCAAGCCGCTCAAACCCGATGAACGGGCGACGGCCGACGCCTATCACGGCGCTGAATGGACCGGCCCTTATTTCGCCGAGATATCGAAGATCGAATTGACATGGGCTCCCTTCGTGCAATGGCAGCAGCGGCCATTCCACGGGACGTATATCACCATCGACGAGCGTAAACTGCGAACCACGCCCGGCGAAAATTCGGCCGGCAAGGACGCGATCCGCGTCTACTGTTTCGGCGCATCGACCATGTTCGGGGTGGGCGCGCGTGAAGATTGGACCATCCCCGCCATTCTGCAGCGACGGCTGACCGAGGCGGAACACCGCGTTTCCGTCACCAATTGCAGCCAGCTCGGATACAACAGCAGTCAGGAACTGATCGAGCTGCAACAGCTGCTGAAACAGGGCGATGTGCCGCAGATCGCCGTTTTCTACGACGGCATCGCCGAGATTATAAGCGCCGAATGGTCGGGACGCGCCGGCGCGATGTTGAGCGAGGAAGTCCGCCGCGCCGAATTCAACCTGCTGCGCGCCAACCGGCGGCGCGATCTTGTCCTTGCCGCACTCGTCGCCGCCATGCCGCGCACGCTTCGCCGATTGCGGGAATGGACGGGCTTGTCCTTGCGCGGCCCCGTTCCGTCCACCGCGGGCGTCACGCTCCGCGACGAGGAAATCCCGGCGCTGGCGCGCGCGGTGGTCGATGTCTACGCCGCCAATGTCCGGATGGCGCGGGCGCTGGCGATCGGGTACGGCTTCAAGGCGTTTTTCTTCTGGCAGCCCGTGATCACGACCAAGCGGATAAAATCCCCGGACGAGCAAAGATGGGAAAGCAGCATGCTGGCCGATATAGCCGCGCGCCGGCGGCTTTTTGCCGCCGTTCTCGATGAATATCGCCGGCACCCCGATCTCAAAGGCGCGCCGGACACCGCCGATCTGTCGGCCACTTTTGACGATCAGGCCGAACCCGTCTACATTGACATCGCTCATTTGTCGGAAGCGGGCAACGTCGTGATAGCCGAGGCGATGTTGCCGACGATCGAGGCGGCGGTTGCAGCCGCCAAGAACCGAAAAGCAACGGTATAGTTTAACGAAGGGCGGAGATCGCGCGTGGAAATATGGATCATAGGCGCGGTTGTCGCCGCGGGGGTGCTGTTCGTGCTCTATAATAAGTATGTACGGCGCCTTAAGGGCGGCAAGGACGAAGCCCAGAAGGACATCTATCCGCTTTGGTGATCGCCGGACAAATCGATTGGGCGATAGCCGCGCTCCGAATTCCGTCGCAAGGATAGCCTCGCGCCATGAACGAAACATTCGCAAATCCGGACGTGCTGAAATTTTACCGGGAATTGCCCTTCAACTACCGTGAATCGGCGCAGTCTCACGCGAAGGAAATCCGCCGCAGCAATGCGGTCGCGGCGGGCTATCCGGTTTTGCTGCCGCTGCTCAAGAAAAACACCACCGTGCTGGACGTCGGCTGCGGCCCGGGCTGGTTCAGCCTGAATACCGCCTATCATTACGGCTGCGCGGTGACTGGGATCGATTTCAACGAGGTCGCCACCAGGCGTGCGCGCGAAGTCGCCGCGGCGCTCGGCGTTCCCGTGCGGTTCGAGACCGCGGATCTGTTCCGCTATAAGCCGGCCGCGCCATTCGATCTGGCGGTCTCGATCGGCGTCCTGATGTGCACCAACGATTGCTTTGCTGCGGTGCGCCGGGTCTGCGCAGAATTCGTGAAGCCGGGCGGCCACGCCTTCATCGGCCTCTATCATAGTTACGGCCGCCGTCCGTTTCTCGATCATTTCCGGAAAATGGGTGCGGCAGGCGCGACCGAAGCGGCGATGCTGGCCGAATACCGACGCCTTCATCCGCTTACCGACGAGACGCATCTGCTCTCGTGGTTCCGCGATCAGGTGCTCCATCCGCATGAGACGCAACACACATTGGCGGAAATGCTGCCGATCCTCGCCGAGACCGGCATGAAGCTGGTCTCGACCTCGATCAACCAGTTCGGCTCCGTCGCCGACATGGAATCGATCCTCAAGATCGAGCCCGAGCTCGAGCGCGTCAGCGCCGAACGCCTGGCGCAAGGGCGTTATTTCCCTGGTTTCTTCGTGTTTCTCGCGCAAAAGGCGCGATAGGACCGCTTACGCCTTGAGCAGCATGCGCGCCGTATAATCTACCCGCTGCAGGAAATAGCGGGTCGGTAAGCCCGCAAGATATTCGTCCACCGCTTTGCGCGCGCCCCGGAGATGCCCGTAATCATCGATGATCACGGCGCCGCGCGGTTCGACGCGCGGAAACAAATGTTCCAGTTCATGGCGCGTCGATTGATACCAATCGGTATCGAGCCGCAGCAGGGCGATGCGCCCGGGCGCGTGTTGCGGGATGGTTTGCAGCACGTCGCCGGGGATCAAGTGAAAGCGTTCCATCGGATAGCCGGTCGTCGCCAGATTGGCCTGCACTTCGCCGGCCGGGCTGCGCGGCCAGGTGACTCCCCGGGCCTCGAGCGCCGCCATGCTGGCGCCGGAAAAATCCTCGTCTTCCTTGCCCGCCGGCGGCGGCCCGGAGAAGGTGTCGAACAGGAAGATGTCCCGGTCGGTGATGCCCAGTTTGCGGAGGGTCAGGGCCATCATCATCACCGAGCCGCCCTTCCACACGCCGCATTCGACGAAAGCACCGGGAATCCCGGCGGACACGATGTATTGGACGGCGTTATGGAGCGCATAGAGGCGCTCGACCGAGGTCATCGTCGCATGCCGGCACTGTGCCAACGCCGCGTGAAAATCCGGCTCCTCGATATCGGGGTGGCCGGGGGAAAGTTCCTGTCGCGCCTTGGTTCGGGTGCGGCGGAGCTTGTTGAGGAATTTCATCGCCGCATGCATCCTTGACCGGCAACCCGTGCCAACTTATAGCGCGACCGGTCACGCCGCGCCAAGGAGGGAAGATGCAGCGTCTCGTTCTCGCATTTGCCGGGCTGGCCGGCGCGGTTTCGGTCGGCGGCGATGCCGCGGCGCGCCATCTGCTCGCCTTCGACGCCGCGCGCGTCAATCTAGCTTCCACGGCGGCGCGTTACGGCCTCATCCATGCCTTGGCGTTGCTGGCTTTGGCGGCGCTGTGGAATCAAACGCCGCGCGGCGTGACGCGTGTTTCTCTCGTAGCCTCTGCTTGGTGCTTCATCGGCGCGGTCGTGCTGTTCTGCGGCAGTCTCGGGTTGGTGGCGGCGGGCTTCTCGCCGGATCTGGCCCGGGCGGTTCCGGTCGGCGGCTCGCTGTTCATTCTCGGCTGGGCGGCGATTTTTGTCGCGGCGATCGCGTTCGTCAGTAAAGCGCCGCCGGCACCTTGATGCCGGCCTCGGAATAGTAGCGCAGCGCGCCGCGGTGCAGCTTGACGCCGAGCGAAGCCAGGTAGGAAGGCACGATCTCGGCCCAGGCCGGGTTCTTCTTGGCGAGCGCGAAGCGCTGCGACCAGAACGCCTTGGTGAGCGCGTAGGCGGTGGCGGTGTTCATATTGAGCGTCGTATAGGCGCCGGCGGGCATGGCGAGGGCGGCGACGTCGTAATCGATGCCGGGATATGTACCCTTTGGGATGACGATCCCGGCGGTGCTGTCGTCGAGGGCGCGAATCTTGGCGATGAGCGCCTGGGGCACACTCAGGATGCGAATCGGCGTGGCGCGGGCGAGCGCCGTAACCGCGGGCAGGGGATAACTGCCGGTCAAAGCCAGCCCGTTGACCTGGTTGGCCTGTAGCGCCGCCGGCGCTCCGGCCAGGTCGGTGTCGATCAGCTGTACCGCCTTATCGATGCCCAACGCCTGCAACGTCTCCTCGGTGACGCGCTCGCCCAGGCTACCCTTGTTGCCGGCGACCAGCGAATGTCCGGCCAGCTCGACGAGGGTCTTGATGCCGCTATCGCGTCGCACGATCCAGTGGATGGTTTGGGCCGGGATCGGGAATAGGGCGCGGATCTCGTCGTAATGCGGATTCGGATCGAACGGCTTGTCGCCGCGCCGCGCCTGGGCAATGACGCCGGAAGAAGCGGTGAAGATGTAATTCTCGTTCTGGTTGGGCGCGTCCATGACGTTCTGCACCGAGCCCTGGCTTTCCTCCACCACCAGGGTGAAGGCGCCGTTCCCGGCCAAGGCCAGGGCCTCGGCGAATTGCTTGGCAAGCACGTAATTCGGGCTGTCGGCCTTGCCGGCGTGAACGGTGATGGTCGTCTCTTTCGCGCCGGGCGTTCCGCCGGGGAAAACGACGAGGAAGGCGGCGGCCCACAATCCGGCCGCCAATGCCCGTATGCGTGTCACGCCAACCAACCGTTCGCCGCCCATTTCAACCCCGCGCGCTTCGAGCGCGGACGCTATACTGCTACTGCGCGCCGCGCCCGGCTACAAGCCCCCGCGCTGTGTCATTGGCGCGGCCGGCGCGGTTATGCGACACTTTCCGGAAGTCGCGAACGCCAACCGCTGTGTAGAACCATGACCACGCTGCTTTTGACCCACAAGGCCTGTCTCGCGCATGACCCCGGCAGTCATCATCCGGAATCGCCCGCGCGTCTACAAGCGGTGCTCGACGGCCTGTCCGGCCCGGCCTTCGCTAAGCTCGGCCACCGCCAGGCGCCCGCGGCCGATCTGGCCGACATTGCGCGCGTCCATCCGCGCGCCTTCGTCGAAGCGCTCATCGCCGCCGTGCCGAAACGGGATTATGCCGCGGTCGACGCCGATACCATCCTGTCGCCGGGTTCGGGCGAAGCGGCGTTGCGCGCGGCCAGCGCGGTGGTTACCGCGGTCGACGCCGTGATGGAGGGGGCCGCCCGGAACGCGTTTTGCGCCGTTCGGCCACCCGGCCATCACGCCGAGCCGCAGCATCCGATGGGCTTTTGTCTCTTCAACAACGTAGCCGTCGGCGCCGAGCGCGCGCGCAAGCACCACAAGTTGGAGCGCGTCGCCATCGTCGATTTCGACGTCCATCACGGCAACGGAACCCAGGCGATGTTCGAGGACGACGCCAACGTGTTCTTCGCCTCGACTCACCAATCGCCGCTTTATCCCGGCACGGGATCCGCGAGCGAGCGCGGCGTGGGGAACGTGGTCAACGTTCCGTTGCGGCCGATGGCGGGCTCGGCCGAGTTCCGCCAGGCCATGAGCGGCACCATCCTGCCGGCGCTGGAGAAATTTAAGCCGGAATTTATTTTGATTTCGGCGGGTTTCGATGCCCACCGCGCCGACCCACTGGCGCAGCTCAATCTCGAGGAGGGGGACTTCGCCTGGGTAACCGAGCGGATTCTCGAAGTGGCGGGACGCCATGCCAAAGGCCGCGTGGTCTCGACGCTCGAAGGCGGCTACGATCTCGACGCGCTTGCGGCTTCGGCCGAGGCCCATGTCGCGGCGCTGATGGCGGCCTGACGCCTCCCTGATGCTTGCGGGCGTGCGGCCCGGCCAATAGAGTGTCGCCATATGGCTCAAAACCCAAAGACCCCGCCGGAAATCGCCAAGCTCAGCTTCGAAGACGCGCTGAAGGAACTCGAAGAAATCGTCAAGCGGCTGGAAACCGGCAATGCCAAGCTCGATGACGCACTTGCCTCCTATGAGCGCGGCGCGCTGTTGAAGCGGCATTGCGAAGCCAAGTTGCGCGAGGCGCAGGCGCGCGTCGACAAGATTGTCCTGGGCGCCGATGGCAAGCCAACGACGGAGCCGCTCGCCCTTGATTGACGCTCTCTGGGCACCGGGCACCGGCTTCACGGAGGCTCTTGCCGAAACGGCAAAGCTCACCGATGCCACGCTGGAACGGCTGATCATCGTCCCCGAAGGCTACGAAGCGCGGGTGTTCGAGGCGATGCGCTATGCCGCGCTGGCGCCGGGTAAGCGGCTGCGCCCGTTCCTGGTGCTGGCGAGCGCTCAGCTCTTCTCCGTGGCGCGGCGCAGCGCGCTGCAGGCCGCATGCGCGGTCGAAATGGTGCATGCCTATTCGCTCGTTCATGATGATCTCCCGGCCATGGACGACAGCGATCTGCGCCGCGGGCGTCCCACCGTGCACAAGGCCTTTGACGAGGCGACGGCTGTTCTGGCGGGCGACGGTCTCCTGACCCTTGCCTTCGAGGTTCTGGCGCAACCCGATACCCACGGCGATCCGGCGGTGCGGTGCGAATTGGTCTCCGCGCTGGCAGTCGCGGCCGGATGCAACGGCATGGTCGGCGGCCAGATGTTTGACCTCATCGCCGAAAATCGTCCCGAGCTCGATATCGGCGCGATCACGCGGCTCCAGCGCTTGAAAACCGGGGCGCTGATAGCCTTTTCCTGCGAAGCCGGCGCCATCCTGGGCAAGGCCTCGACCGAGGCGCGCCTGGCACTCCGGGGCTACGCGCACGATCTGGGCCTGGCCTTCCAGATCGCGGATGACCTTTTGGATGTCGAAGGTTCCCCGGATTCGACCGGCAAGCCGGTCGGGCAAGACGTCGCGGCCGGCAAGGCAACCTTCGTCTCGATTCTGGGAATCGAACGCGCCCGCGCCCAAGCCCAAGTTTTGGTACGGCAAGCCGTCGCGCATCTTGATTTATTTCAGGAAAGAGCCGAACTTCTGCGCGAGGCGGCCCGCTTCGTCGTCGACCGCCGCGCCTGAGAAAAGCCCTAATTCGAGGTCTCAGTGTCAGCATGATTTCACGCCGCACCCTTCTGTGCACATTGGCCGCCGCCGCTTTCGCGCCGCCGATCGATTCGTTCGCCGCCGCGGGGGACGATGCGCCGGTTGCGGCGGTGCAGTCCTTTTACGATACGCTGCTTCAGGCGATGAAGGGCGGCGCCAAGCTGGGCTTCAATGGCCGGCGCGATCTGCTGGCGCCGTCAATCCGGCGGAGCTTCGATCTGCCGTTGATGACGCGGCTGACCACGGGTCTGGAATGGCAAAACCTTTCCAGTGACGATCAGCAAAAGCTGATCGCAGCCTTCAGCGATTTCAGCATTGCCAGCTATGCCAGCCAGTTCGACGATTATTCCGGCGAACGTTTCGATGTCGATCCGACTCCGGTCAAGACCGATAACGGCGACGTCATCGTCAAGACCAAGCTCATTCAGCCCAAGGACGACCCGGTTCAACTCGATTATCTGATGCGCCAGAGCACGGACGGTTGGAAGATCATCGACGTCTATCTCAGCGGCACGATCAGCCAACTCGCCGCCCGCCGCTCAGAATTCTCAACGGTGCTGCGGCGCGACGGCATCGCCGCGCTCATCAATCTCCTGCGCCAGAAGACCGCCCAGCTCGCGAGCTAAACCGTTATTGCCTCTTGTCGCCGTCCGGAAGGTCGAGCGAGCTCTGCGGCCGCGAGCCCGGATCGATGTAAAGGCTGTTCAGATCCTTGACCGGCGCGGGTTGCCCGTTGCGCAACTCGGCGGCCCGGTGCTGACGGGCAAGGCTGCGCAGCTGGGCGTAGAAATCGAGCGAGTTTTTCTTGATCTCGTCGAGGCTCTCGATGTTGCGCGAGCGTTCATCAATGCCCCAGGCGATCCAGCGGTACCAGGTCGCGCCGCCGTGACCGAAATGCGAGGCGAGCCAGCCGAAGGGATCCATTTCGCCGTCGGCGGCCATGCCAATCGCGTCACGCGGATTGGAAGGGCCAAGTATCGGCAACACCAGATAGGGGCCTTCCGGGAAGTGGTAGTGATAGAGCGTCTGGCCGAAATCGCCGGTCTGCTCGGGCAGTCCGGTTGGGGTCGCGATGTCGAACAATCCGCCCACGCCGATCGTGCTGTTGGCCATGAAGCGGCCCATCGTGATGTCCGCGCGATGGAATTCGCCTTGCATCACGTCATTGGCGAACACCACCGGCTCGCCGAGGTTGTCGAGGAAATGGCGCATCATGTTCCGGCTGAATTGCGGAAACACGAAGCGATAGGCCTGAGCCACCGGCTTGAACAAAAATGTGTCGAGTATGTCGTTGAAGCCGAAGATGACGCGGTTCATCGGCTCGAGCGGATCGTTGGTGGCGTCGAATTCGGCGCGCCCAGCCGGATCCGCGGGCGGCGTCGCGCAGCCCACGAGTAAAAGAAGCGCCCCCGAAAAACAGAGGAACTGGAACTTGCGGTTGACGGCGCGCACGTCGGGAACCGGCCTCGTCCTTGTTATTGCTAGGATTATTTCCCCAACACCAGGCCACATGGTTGACAATGGAGCAGCCGAATGCAACAGCATTTTTGCTACGTGCATCAAATGGTTGCGTGGCGTGATTTTTTAATCACGTATCGTAGGCCACAGGCAAATGCCGCTTGTTCGTAAGCAAGCTATGCATGGAGGAGGATGCGCTTGGAATGGCTTGGTTTTCTGGGCTGTTTTTTGCTGGCGGGGAGTCTCGCCGGCTGTGCATACCTCGCGATTACGGTGTACGCCATAAGGCGCCTGATTCGCCGCCCGCTGCCGCAAGCGGTAGAATCAGCGCCGGTCAGCTTGCTCAAACCGCTCTGCGGTGACGATTCGGGCCTTTACGAGAATCTGCGCTCTTTCTGTCTCCAGGATTATGGAGCTTTTCAAATCGTGTTCGGCGTCGCCGATCCGGCCGATCCCGCGATAGCGGTGGTTCGCAGGCTGATGACCGAGTTCCCCACGCTCGATATCGCGTTGGCGGTGGGCGGAACATCCGGCGCGGCCAATCTCAAGGTTGCGAACCTCATCAACATGCTGCCGCAAGCGCGCCACGATCTGCTGGCGGTCTCCGACAGCGACATGCGCGCGCCGCCGCGCTATCTCGCCGCGGTTACGGCGCCCCTGGCCGATCCCGGCGTCGGTCTGGTCACGTGTCTCTATCGCGGCATCTCGGCCGGCGGGTTGTGGTCCGATCTGGCGGCGCTGCACATCAATCAGGGCTTTTTGCCGCAGGCCGCAGTGGGCGAGGCACTCGGCGCCGGCGGCGGCGCTTTCGGTGCCAGCCTGGCGCTCCGCCGCGCGACGCTCGACGCAATCGGCGGCTTCGCGCGGGTGGCGGATTACCTCGCCGACGATCACGCGCTGGGCCACGCGGTGCGATCCCTCGGCCAGCGCGTTTTATTGTCGCCGCTGCTGGTCGATAACATGGTTTACGAGGCCGGGCTGGGTCCGTTGTTCCGGCACGAATTGCGCTGGGCCAACACCGTGCGGTTGCTGGCACCCGCCGGCTACGCCGGTTTGGTGATCAGCCATCCGCTGGTTCTGGCGTTGCTGGCGCTGCTCTTGGGTGCGCCCCCGATCTGGGCAATTTTGGGGCTAATCCTGGTCTTTCTCGTGCGTTGGGTCACGGTCAGGCTCAATGAACGGACCCTGGGCCTGCGCCGCGCCCCAGCCTATTTGCTGCCCCTGCGCGACCTGTTGTCGTTTGTGGTATATATCGCTAGTTTCTTCACCAGAAACGTGGCTTGGCGCGATCACCGGTTCCGGATCGGCCGCGATGGTCGCTTGAGCCCCGAGGGAGACAGCCCGGCATGACCGGCATGATGAAATCGCTTTTCCTGCAACCGCCCTCCTTCGAGGGATTCGACGGCGGCGCCGGCTCGCGTTATCAGGCGCGCCGCGAGATTCGCTCGTTCTGGTATCCGACCTGGCTGGCGCAACCCGCCGCGCTGGTCGAGGGCAGCAAACTGATCGACGCGCCGCCGGCGGAAACCCAGCTCGGCGACGTGCTGCCGCTCGCCAAGAATTACGATCTGATGGTCGTCCACACCTCGACGCCGTCCTTTGCCAACGACGTCAAGGTGGCGCAGGCGATGAAAGAAAAGAATCCGAATCTCAAGGTCGGTTTCGTCGGCGCCAAGGTGGCGGTCGAGCCGGAGGAAAGTCTCAAGGCCGGCGCGGCGATCGATTTCGTCGGCCGCAACGAGTTCGATTTCACCGTCAGGGAAGTGGCCGAAGGCCGTTCCTGGGACAAGATCGACGGCTTGAGCTATCGCAATGCCTCGGGCGTCATCGTCCACAATCCCGAGCGCGCGATTCTCGAGAACATGGACGCGCTGCCGTTCGTGACCGAAGTCTATAAACGCGATCTCAAGATCGAGAACTACTTCATCGGCTATCTCAAGCATCCCTATATCTCGATCTACACCGGTCGCGGCTGCAAATCGCGCTGCACCTTCTGTCTCTGGCCGCAGACCGTGGGCGGACACCGCTACCGCACGCGCAGCGTCGGTCACGTGATCGAGGAAATCCGCCTCGCCAGGCATTATTTCCCTCAGGTGCGGGAATTCTTCTTCGACGACGACACCTTTACCGACGATTTGCCGCGCGCCGAGGCCATTGCCAGGGAACTTGGGAAGCTGGGCGTGATGTGGTCGTGCAACGCCAAGGCAAACGTGCCGCGCGATACGCTCAAGGTGCTGAAGGACAACGGTCTGCGTCTGCTGCTGGTGGGTTATGAATCCGGCAATCAGCAGATTCTGTATAACATCAAGAAAGGCATGCGGATCGACGTCGCCAAGCGTTTCACCAAAGATTGCCATGAGCTCGGCATCACCATCCACGGCACTTTCATCCTGGGCCTGCCCGGCGAGACCAAAGAGACGATCGAGGAGACGATCAAGTTCGCCACCGAGATCAACCCGCATACCATCCAGGTCTCGCTCGCCGCGCCCTATCCCGGGACATTCCTATACAAGCAGGCGCTGGAAAATGGCTGGCTCGACGCGAGCCACGCCGAGCTCATCGACGATCACGGCATCCAGATCGCGCCCCTTCATTATCCGCATCTGTCGCACCAGGAGATTTTCGATTCGGTCGAGACCTTCTACAAGCGCTTCTATTTCCGCGCCGGCAAGATCGCCTCGATCGTGAACGAGATGGTGCGCAGTCCGGAAATGATGCGCCGCCGCCTGCGCGAGGGCGTGGAATTCTTCCACTTCCTGCGCGAGCGGGAGATGGCGCACTAGACCCGAACGGCATTCCCCCTTCCGCGCCTTCCCTTCCACCGGCCCGGTCGCGCCGGTCAATCACGCCGGTCAGTCGCGCCTGAGCGATCCCAGCAGCGCGGGCAGGATGATGAAGGTGCAGAACAGCGTATAGATCAGCGCAATGGTCAAAAGCTTGCCCATCTCGGACGTCCCCGGATGGTTCGACAGCGCCAGGCTGCCGAAAGCGGTGCCGGTGGTGAGGGCGCTGAACAGGATCGCCCGCGCCGTACTCGATTGCAGCAGGTCGCTGGCTCCGGCGCGCCAACGCATTACGAAATAGACGTCGAACGAGACGCCCACTCCAAGCAGCAGCGGCAAAGCTATGATGTTGGCGTAATTGAGCGGCAGATCGATCAGCACGCTGGTCGCCAGCGTCATGAGGCCGGCCAAAAGCAACGGGCCCAACACCAGCACCACGTCTTCGATCCGCCGCAACACCACCAGCAGCAACAGCGCGATCGCTACGATCGCGATGGAGCCGGCGGTGAGGAAAGCGCCGATCACCGTCTTGGCCGATTCCTGGATGGTCACGGGCGTGCCGGTCGCCTCGGGCGCGATCTGGCGCACCGACGCCGCGAAATCGCGCAGCACGGGATTCTGGCGGGCATCGCCCTTGGGATAGACCTCGATCAGCGCCCGTCCGTCGGCCGTCACCCAATCCCGCTTGAGATCGTCCGGGATGGTGTCGAGCGAGACCTTCTTGGCGTTCAAGGCAAGCCGCATGTCCTCGAGCCGCCGCGGAACCCCGTCTGACAGATTGGCCTCGAGCGCCGGCAGCGCCGCCGGTCCTCTGGCCAGTGCCGCCTCGAGCGCCTTTTCCAGCCGCGCCGCCGCCGGATCGCGGCCGGATATCGCCTTCATCTGCGCGGCGCATTGCGATATCGCGGCCATGAGATCCGGATCCTTCGGCGCCGGCAAAGTCTCGGGCGGCGACAATGAGGGGCCGAGCAAGGTCTTGACGTCCGCCAGTATGGCGAGCTTCGCGTCTTGATCCTCGGGCACGAAGCTCGAGATGGTGAGGGTCTGCGACACTTCGGGCAGGGCGTCGAGCTTGCCGGCAAGGTCCGCCGCTTCCGCGGGCGAGGGCGCCAGTATCTCGATGGTATAGGGCGTGCTCATCGGATCGGTCATGAGGTCGAACAGTGTCGCGACCGATTCCGACTTTGGGTTCTGCAAATTGAGCGGATTGAAATCGAAACGCAGCCGCGGCAACAGCGCCACCGAGCCCACGGCGATTACCACCGCGAGCATGATGATCGGCAAGCGCTGCTTGATCAGAATACGGTCGATGGGTGCGGCCCAGGTAAAACCAACGGCGCGCGGCTCGCCCCGCGGCCGCATCAGCGCGATCAGCGCCGGCAACAGAGTCAGATTCAGCGCCAGCGCAATCAGCATGCCGACCCCCGCGATCAAGCCGAGATCGGAGACGCCGGTATAGTCGGTTGGCACGAAGGAGAAGAATCCGACTGCGGTGGCGAACGCGGCCACTGCCATCGGCCGGCCGATGCCGCCGGCGGTGCGACGCAACGCCTCGGCCAGGTCGCCGGCGCGGTAGCGTTCATCCCGGTAACGGACGCTGAACTGGATCCCCAAATCGACGGCGATGCCGACGAACAAAACGGCAAAAGCGACCGAGATCGGATTGAGCGCGCCGATCGCGCCGACCGCGAAGGTGGTGCAAGCGATAAGCCCGACCGCCAGCGTGATGATGATGGCGAGGAATACCCGGGTCGAGCTCAGCGCCAGGAATAGCCACAGGCACAGCAAACCGACCGACAGCATGGTCGAAAATCCCGCGCCCTCGGAGAGCGTCGCGAGCTGGTCGTCGGCCAATGCGACCGGCCCAGTGACGCGCACGGTCACGCCGCGGTCGGGCGTCAGGCCAAGCTCGTTCGCATCTTTATGAATCATGTCGGCGGCGGCCTCTCCGGGCGCCAGCGCGTCATAGTTGAGCGCGGCTTGAGACAGAACGATGCGGCGCAATTCGTGCGGATCGGGCTTGCGCCCCGAGAGCAATTGTTCCCAGGACAGCGGCGCATAGCGTCCTGCCAGCGCGTTCTCGATCGCCTGTGCGACACCGCTCAAGGCGGGGGCGATGTCGCGGGCTTCGATATCGCCGTGGCCGACGCCCAGGGCCAGAAGCCCGATCGAGCCGAACACGCCGCGCAAGCTCGGATCGGCGGCCAGCGTGCCGAGGAAAGGCTGCGCCTTGATGATCTGGTCGGCGAAATCCTGGACCTCTTGTTTCGACAGGAACAACATTCCGTTCTGGCGGAAAAACATGATGCCGTCGGGAATGCGCACGTTGCGGAAAAGCTTGTCCTCGCTTTTGAGCTTGTCGCTCAGCGCCGTGGCCGCGTCCTCGGCCTGGTCGGGCGTGACGCCGTCGACCACCGCGACCAGCAGGTCGACGTTCTGCGGGAATGCCTTGTCCATTTCCGCTTCGCGCTGCCGCCAGGGGAGATCCTGCGAGATCAGCTTGTCGAGGTCGGTATCGATGGTGATATTCCGCGCGGAATAGAATCCTCCCGCCACGGTGAGCGCCAACAGCACGGCGACCAGTACGGCGGCATGGCTGCGGCTCGATTCGACGATGCGGGCGATGAAATTTTCCATCTTCTCACGCCTCGCCGCGAGCCAAGGCTTTGAGATTTAACGGGTTATGCGGCGGTTGGGGCGGCATTTGGCGGCCTATAATGGTCAGCCTTTGCCGCAACGCAAGATGCAATCTTGGGAAAACGCTATCCGGCTTAGAACTTGTAGCCGAAGCGCATGCCGAGATTCGTCAGGCCGGGATTGTGCGTTGTCAGGTTGGCGTCGGAGATGTGATCGAGGAAGGCGGATACGCTGTAAGTGGCGTTGATGCGATAACCGCCCTCGAACTCCTCGTGGAACAGGATGCGTCCGCCCAGCCCCTTGATATGGGATGTGGAGGTATCGGCGGTGTTGTCGGCCATGTCGTGCACCGCGCCACCGACACCGAGCGCGACAAAAAAACCGTCGTTGCGGATGATCGAGCTGTGCAGGAAATCGTATTCCCAGGTGAGCCCGAAATAGCCGTAGCTGGTCGCCCGGCCCGGCCGGGTGTTGACGGTGACGCCGAGCGTCGGTCGCGGCGACCAGATCACGTGCAGGAAGTCCGGCGAGGTGAACAGCGCCTCCAGATTGACGTCGACGCAGCATTCCTTGTGATCGCCGCCGATCGCGATGTCGTGGTCGAGCACGCCGATCTTGGCTTCATCGAGTATGCCCAGCGCGGCGGCACGCGCGGCGTCGGGCACGGGCGCGAGGGCCAAGGCGGCTACGGCCATGACCGCAAGCCGGGCGAGCGTCTTCCCCCTCATTGACGACCCTCTCGTGCGTTCGCGATAAAACCAGCGAAGGTTTGTACTGTGGCAATAATCTCCAGCGTTGCCAAGAGCCTTGCTTTGCTGGAGCGGATCGGCTTCCAGCAACAGGGCGGTTGCGGGCGGGGCGATTGACCATGCTGCAGGCCGCGATATAGCTTCGCGGTCAGGCCGCGAGCCGCACTGCACGGCATAAGCGGCGCGGGAGGGATGCGCGGTGCCGCCGGTTTCGCCGGAGAAGGTCATTGCCGTCAGGCAATTGTGCAAGGCCTATGCGACGCGGGCCGAGCCGGTTCCTGCGCTCCAGGACATTGATTTCGCCATGGATGAGGGCGAATTCGTCGCCGTGGTGGGGCCCTCGGGCTGCGGCAAATCGACCCTGTTGAAGATTTTGGCCGGTCTCATACCGGCCTCGTCGGGTGGTGCCTATTTGCGCGGCACGTCCATTGCCGGCCCCCGGCGCGACATCGGCGTCGTGTTCCAGGCGCCGGTTTTGTTCCCCTGGCGCAACGTGATCGACAACGTGCTGCTCCCGGCCGATGTGCAGCGGCTCGACCGCGCCAGCCACGCCAGGCTTGCCCGTGACCTGTTGGATCTTGTCGGGCTCAACGGTTTCGAGAACCGATATCCCTGGGAGCTTTCTGGCGGTATGCAGCAGCGCGTGGCGATCGTGCGCGCGCTCATCCACGATCCTGCCATGCTGCTGATGGATGAGCCTTTCGGAGCGCTCGACGCCCTGACGCGCGAGCAGATGACTCTCGAGCTGCAACGCATCTGGCTCGAACGCCGCAAGACCGTGGTGTTCATCACCCATTCGATATCCGAAGCCGTGTTTCTGGCCGACCGCGTGCTGGTGATGACGCCGCGTCCCGGACGCATCGCGGAAACGGTGAAGGTTGATCTGCCGCGGCCGCGCGGTCTCGATCTCATCGGCACGGCTTCCTTCGGAAATTATACCCGCCGCATCCGCGGCCATTTCAACGCCGCCAACTTGTCAGGGACCGAGCTGTGAAACCGTCCGGCAGCCCTTGGCTCCGCATCCTGCTTCTGTTCGCGGGTCTCGGGCTGTGGGAAGCGGCGGTGCGGCTGTTTCATGTACCCACATATATCCTGCCGGCGCCGACGCGGGTGGCGATGGCGTTCTATCGCGGCGTCGTCAGCATGGTTTATGTCGACAATCTATGGATCACGTTGCTGGAGACGGTGCTGGGCTTCGCGCTCGGCACGGCGCTCGCTTTCCTGCTCGGCACCATGGTGGCGCTGTCGCGGCGCTTCGAATACTACCTCTACCCCTTCATCGTCATGTTCCAGGCCTTGCCCAAGGTGGCGCTGGCGCCGTTGATCGTGGTCTGGTTCGGACTCGGCCTCTCGTCCAAGGTGGTAAATGCGGCGCTGATTGCTTTCTTCCCGCTGATGGTAAACACCATCCTCGGCCTGCGCTCGGCCGACGAGGACCGCATCAATTTGATGCGCTCGCTCGACGCCAGTGAAACGCAGATATTCTGGATGCTGCGTCTGCCGGGCGCGCTGCCCTTCATCATGGCCGGTGTGGAGGTGGCGATGATCTTCGCGCTGATCGGCGCCATCGTCGCCGAATTCGTCGGCGCGCAGAGCGGCCTGGGTGTGCTGATCCAGAGCCTCAATTTCTCCGCCGATATCGCCGGCGTGTTCTCGGTACTGCTGATCCTCTCGGTCTTGGGATTGATCCTCAATCAGGTTATCCTGCTGGTGCGCCGCCGGGTGCTGTTCTGGGATCCGTCGGAGAAAAGATCGCCGGAAAGCACGGCGGGGAGAGGGAGACTATGAAACGCTGGATTGAGATTGCCGCGGCGGCGCTGGTTGCGCTGGCTGCGGGAAACGCGAACGCCGACGACACCGTGCGGGTCGGTTTCTGCGCCAAGACCATCACCTCGGCTGCGGCGCCGTTCGCGATCGCCAACAAATACGGCTGGTTCGGCGGCTTCAAGGTCGAGCTGGTGCCGCTCGCCGGATCGAGCGATTGCGTCAAATACGTCGGCACCGGCGAAATACCCTACAGCCTGCCCTCGATCGAGCCGGTGGGCACGCTCCGCCCGCAAGGCATCAATGCCAAGGTCTTCTACACGGCCTATCAAGGCAACATTTACGATCTCGAAGCGCCAGAGGCGAGCCCGGTCAAGACGCTCAAGGATCTGAAGGGCAAGAAGATCGGCGTCTCCTCGATGGCTTCAGGCGGCGCGCTGGTGGCCAAGGCAGTGGCCGCCAATTTAGGATTCGCGGACGACGTTTCCATCATCGCCATCGGCGAGGGGGCGCAAGCGGCGGCGCTGGCCAAAAGCGGCGAGGTTCAGGCGCTTTATCTCTACGACACGCAATATGCGCTGATCCAGAACGCGGGCGTGCCGTTGCGCAAGATCCACAATCCGGATTTCGACCGCTTCCCCTCGAACGGATTGATTGCGCTCGACGATTACCTCGCCAAGAACCGCGCCGAGGCGCTGGCGCTGGCCAAGGGCTACGCTATGGGAACGGTGTTCGCCATCGCCAACCCCGAGGCTGCGGTGCGGATCAATTGGGAGCAGTTTCCCTACACCAAGGCCACCGGCAAGGACGACGCCACCGCGCTCAGCGACGACATCAAGACGCTGCAGGCGCGCATCGTGAACTGGAAGCTCGACAAGGCCGGGGTCAAGCGCTGGGGCGAAAGCTCGATGGTGAATTACCAGGCCTATCTCGACTTCCTGCTCAAATACGGCGTGTTCCAGCAGCCGGTGCAAGCCGCCGACGTCGTCACCAACGACCTCATCGCCGAGGTCAATGCCTTCGACCCGGCCGCCGTCCAGGCGCAGGCCAAGGCTTGGAAGCCCTGAGCGGCGCGGGACGTTAATTCAGGACGAGGTTGCCGGCCACGCGCCCAGCGCTCGCGGCCCGCCTAGGCTGCGTTGCAGCAACGCCAGCACTTCATGCAGCGCCTGGCCGCTGGCGAGCCGGGCGCGGCGGTGCAACAGCGCATAATCGCCGTTCCGCGAAGAGCCGGGCGCGGTCTTGACGATGGTGTAAAGCGGCATGTCGAGGCTGTGGCGGAAGACCGAAAAGGCGGCGCGGCCGTCGCTGTGGTCAATGGCGTAATCGCGCCATTCGCCGCGGGCCACTTGGCGGCTATAAAGCTGGAGCAACTGGTCGAGCTCGCGGCGGCTGAAGAAAATGCGCCGCTGCCGGCGGTGATCGGGAAGGCGGGAAACCGTCGCCATGACCCAAGTCTTCCCTATTTTCCCTGTTAGGTCCAGCGCCCAGGCCCCGCCCGGAATTGCAGGATGGCGGGGGAGAGGCTATGGTACGGCCGCTTTCGCAGATACCGGTTTTGCCCTCTCGGAGCGTGGTTTGAGCGACATCTTTCAAGAAATCGACGAAGATCTCCGGCGCGACCGATACGCCAAGCTGTGGGCGCAATATCGCTGGCACCTCATCGTGCTGCTGGTGGCCGTCATCGTCGGCGTCTCCGGTTACACCGGCTGGCGCCAATACCAGCTGAGCCAGCGCGAGGCCGAAGGCGTCCGCTTCGCGGCGGCGCTCGATCTGGAGCACGAAGGCAACGACAAGGCGGCGACGGACGCCTTCGCCGGTCTGGCCGTGAGCGCGGGCGGCGGCCATGTCGTGCTGGCGAAATTCGAAGAGGCCGCCTTGAAGGCGCGCGGCGGCGACGTTCCCGGCGCGCTCGCGCTTTACGACCAGATATCGTCCGATTCCTCGCTCGATGCCCCATATCGCGACGCGGCGACGCTGCTCTATGCCCGCTATGCGCTCGACCAGGGCGATGCCGCCGCGCTGGTGGACCGGCTGAAGCCGCTGACCGACGGCGCCAATCCTTGGCATGCGGCCGCGCTCGAATTCACCGCCCTGGCTCAGCTCAAATCCGGCGACAAGGATGCGGCGCGCCAGACCTTTCAACGTCTTGCCGGCGACCAGACGGCGCCCTCGGGCGCGCGCACCCGGGCGACGCAGATGCTGGCGGGGCTCGGCCCATGACCGCCCGCGTGCTCGCCTGTCTGGCGCTGACGGCGGTTTTGCTCGTTGGTTGCGGCGGCGACAAGAAGGTCCCGATCGAAGGCACGCGCATCTCGGTGCTCGATCTCGACAAGCGGTTGTCGCCCGATCCGAAGCTCGAAGGCCAGCCGATCCTGCTGCCGCCGCCCTACGACAACCCGGCTTGGCCCGAGGCGGGCGGATATCCCAATCACGCCATGTATCATCTCGCGCTCGGCGAAAAAATCAGCCGCGCGTGGAAAAGCGGCATCGGCGTGGGCAACAAGCGTTACAGCCGGGTCCTGGCCCAGCCGGTGGTTGCCGACGGCCGCGTCTTTGCCATGGACGGTCAGACCACGGTCTCCGCCTACGATGCCAAAAGCGGCGATCGCATCTGGCGCTTCGATATCCAGCCCAAGGATGCGGATGACGGGGATTTCGGCGGCGGCGTCGCCTATGCCGACGGCAGGCTCTACGTCGCCACCGGTTATGCCGAGGTGCTCGCGCTCGATGCCGCCACCGGCAAGGTGATTTGGCGCCAGGCGGTTTCGGGTCCAATACACGGCTCGCCCACCGTCGCCGACGGCCGGGTTTTCGCCATCACCGTAGACAATGAGCTTCAGGTGCTTGCCGCGGTCGATGGTCACCGCCTGTGGACGCATAACGGCATTCCGGAACCGACCGGGCTGCTGGGCTCGGCGAGCCCGGCGGTCGAAGGCGACATCGTGGTGGTGCCTTATTCCTCGGGCGAGCTATTCGCGTTGCGGGTCGAGAATGGCCAGCCGGTCTGGAGCGACAACCTGGCCACCTCACGGCCTCTCGGCGCCTTGTCGTCGCTCGCCGATATTCGCGGCCAGCCGGTGATCGACCGCGGCCGGGTCATCGCGGTGAGTCACGGCGGCCTGCTGGTGGCGATCGATCTGCGCACCGGCGACCGCGTGTGGGAACAGGATATCGGCGGCGTCCACATGCCTTGGGTTGCGGGCGATTACATCTATGTGCTGTCGGATGACGGCGATCTGATTTGCCTGACGCGCGATGACGGCCGCGTTCGCTGGGTGCGCGCCTTGCCGCGTTACGGCGACGAGGAGGATAAATCGGATCCCGAGAGCTGGAGCGGCCCGGTGCTGGCGAGCGACCGTCTCATCGTCGTCTCTTCGACCGGCGAGGCATTCTCGGTCTCGCCCTACACCGGCGCGCCTCTCGGCAAGACCGATTTCCCGGACGGCGTCTTTATCAATCCGGTGGTGGCCGGCAAGACGCTTTATGTCGTGACCGACGACGCCGATCTGATCGCGCTGCGGTAAACGGAATGGAGGCGGCATGGCGCTCGCCGTGGCGATCATCGGCCGGCCCAATGTCGGCAAATCGACCCTGTTCAACCGGCTTGCCGGCCGCAAAACCGCGCTGGTCGCGAGCGAACCTGGCCTGACCCGCGACCGCCGCGAGGGGCATGCGCAACTCGCCGATCTCGAACTGCTCATCACCGATACCGCGGGTTTCGAGCAATCCAAAGGCCGCGATCTCGCCGCGCGTATGCGTGCCCAAACCGAGCGGGCAGTGGCCGAGGCAGACGTTGCGCTGTTCCTGATTGATGCACGCGCCGGCGTGACGGCGCTCGACCGCGATCTGGCCCAATGGCTCCGGCGGATGGGCAAGCCGGTGGTGCTGGTGGCCAACAAGACGGAGGGCAGGGGCACGCAAAGCGGCATCGCCGAGGCTTATGGTCTGGGGCTGGGTGAGCCGGTCGCTATATCCGCCGAGCATGGCGAGGGCCTGGCCGATCTCTACGAGGCGCTGCTGCCCTATGCCGGCGAGAACGAGGAAAAGCCGGCCGAGCCGACCGCCGTCCCCGACGCCGCGGAACGACCCTTGCAACTCACCGTGGTCGGGCGTCCCAACGTCGGCAAATCCACTTTGATCAACCGGCTCCTGGGCGCGGAGCGGCTCTTGACCGGGCCCGAGCCGGGCATCACCCGCGACGCGATAGCGGTCGATTGGAGCTGGCGCGGCCGCAAGCTGCGGCTGATCGACACCGCGGGCCTGCGCCGCAAGTCGCGGATCGAGGCCAAGACGGAACGGCTTTCCGCCGGTGACACGCTCCATGCCATCCGCTTCGCCGAAGTCGCGGTGCTGGTGGTCGATGCCAGCCTGGGTCTGGAGCGCCAGGATCTGGCGATCGCGCGCATGGTGGCGGAGGAGGGCCGTGCCTTGGTGCTGGCGGTCAACAAATGGGATCTGGTCGCCAAGCGCAAGGAGACGCTCGAGAAGATCACCGAGCGCATGGCGGAATCGCTGCCCCAACTCGCGGGCTTGAAGCCGCTGACGTTGTCGGCCGCGACCGGCGCCGGCATGGATAAGCTCGTTCCGGCGGCGTTCGAGGCCTATGCGGCCTGGAACCGCCGGGTGCCGACTCCGACGCTCAACCGCTTCCTGACGCGCGTGCAGGAACGCAATCCGCCGCCGCTGGTTGCGGGCCGCCGGTTGAAGCTGCGCTATATGACTCAGGTCAATATCCGGCCGCCGACCTTCGCCCTGTTCGCCTCCAAGCCCGGAGAGCTGCCGGAAAGCTGGCGGCGCTATCTGGTCAATCTGCTGCGCGAGAGCTTCGATCTGCCGGGGGTGCCGATTCGCATGATGTTGCGCAAGGGCAAAAATCCTTTCGCGGATGCGAGATAAACCGGAAATCCGCGTCCAAAACCCCCGGCTTTACCAAAAATCTGCCCAATTTTGCGCCATTGGGCCTGCTCCGTCTCGACATCACGCCCACCGCTATGCGAATTTGTCGCGCGCTGGCGGCGGCCGGGATGGCCGCGTCAGAGGTGTCGGGAGAAGATCGGGTCGATGACCAAAGTTCTCGTAAAAACAAAGCCCAAGGTCTCGGTACGACCCGCGGGAGCGGCGGTCGACGGCCTGCGTAGCGTCGATCTCGGCGTCACCGATCTCAAGTCGCGCGCCCGCTTTTTCACCGATGTATGGCGGCTCACGCCCGTTGCCGAGCATCCGGGCTCAGTCTATCTGCGCGGTACCGGTGCTTATCACCATGTGCTGGCGCTGCACGCAAGGCCGCGCGCGGAAATGTTACGCATCGACCTCACCGCGCCTGACAAGGCGGCGGTTAATGCGCTTCACGCCGGGCTGAAAAAAGCCGGCATCGGCGAGATCGAGAAGCCCGCACTCATCACCGAGCCCGGCGCCGGTTATGGCTTCGCCTTCAAGGATCCCGAGGGGCGCACCTTGCGCATTCTGGCGGGCGACAAGCGCCACGCCGACGCCGCCAGCCGCCCCGACCGCCCCGCGAAGCTCACCCATGTGGTGCTGAACTCGCCCGATGTCGACGCGATCAGCGATTTCTACGTCGATTATCTCGGTTTCCGCATCGTCGACCGTACGCGCGTCATGTCCTTCCTGTGCTGCAACGAGCAGCATCACGCGATCGCCTTCGCCCGCTCCACCGCGCCAACCCTGAATCATCTCGCCTTCGAGATGTCGGATATCGATTCGGTGATGCGCGGCGCCGGCCGTATGCGCGACGGCGGCTTTTCGATCGAGTGGGGCATCGGACGACACGGGCCGGGCAACAACGTCTTCGCCTATTTCGTCGGCCCCGATGAGGTGGTGATCGAATACACCGCCGAGGTCGAGAAGGTGGGCAAGAACTACAAAGTGCGCGGGCCGGAGGAATGGGTCTGGCCACCGGGCCGCAACGATCATTGGGGCATCGCCATCGGCCCGACCGACCGGATGAAACAGGCGCAGCAGCGCATCTCCTTCGCCCCGGGAATTTTTCATTCGGCGGGATAGGCGGATACGTCTGCGCGGTGATCGCCGGATCTGAAAAACGTTTACCGCTTTTTAGCCGTGTTCGCCTCAGCCGGATGAATCGCATTTGCCGCGTATTTGAGTGAACTATGTCCCATCAATAGGAAATCGTTAGCGGATTTCCTAATAGATTACCGTATGCAGCCCGCCCCGACCCCGTCTGCCGTGCGGTTTCCTGAATCTCCGCCCGAGCGCGTTGCGGACCCGAACAGTCCCGGCGGAGAAGATCTCGCGATTCAATCCGAATTATCCGATATTCTTTATTCTTCGCCCTGGCCGGTCGCGACCAACATTATCACCACGCTGATCTCGGTCGGGTTGCTGTCGCTCGCCTTCCATACGCCGCTTTTCCTCAGCTGGGGCGTATCGACCGTCGGCATCTGCATGATCCGGGTTTTCCTCTGGCGGCTTTATCGCCAGCACCGCGGCGACGCGGATTTCGATCCGGAAGTGTGGATACGTCGATGCACATATTTCGCTGCCGCCACCGGCTGCCAATGGGGCAGTCTCGCCATGACGGTGACGCTGCTGTCCACCGCGCCCAGCGATGTCTTCGTGCCTATCATCATCGCCGGTTTGGCCGGCGGCATGGCCTCCGGTTATACCGCGCATGTGCCAGTGGTGGACGCTTTCGTCTGGCCGGTGGTGTTGCCGCTCATCGTTTTGACGATGGGGGTCGGCGACGTGCCGCATATCGCGCTCGGCATTCTCTATCTCGCCTTCGTCGTCAATCTCAGCCTGATGGCGCGACGCTCTTTCCACACGCTGTTGCAAACGCTTACGGCCAAAAAGGAGAAGGAACACCTCGTCGCCGAACTCGCCGAAGCCAATCACCAGGCTCAGGCGGCGTTGCGCGCCAAGTCGGAATTCCTGGCCAATATGAGCCACGAGCTGCGAACCCCCCTCAACGCGGTCATCGGCTTTTCCGAGATCATCAGCCACGAGGTTCTCGGGCCGATCGGCAACCGCAAATATCTGGAATACGCCGTCGACCTGTACAACAGCGGCACGTATCTGTTGCAGCTCATCAACGACATTCTCGACCTCACCAAGATCGGCACCGGGCGGCTCAATCTCGATGACGACCTGCTGGACGTGGCCGATTTGATCGAATCCTGCGTTCGCATGATGCAGCACCGCGCCGAGGCCCAGGGCGTAACGCTGTTCCAGACGGTTTCGCCGGAAATCCGCGCCATCCGCGGAGACGAGCGGCGTCTGCGCCAGGTCGTGCTCAATCTGCTCAGCAACAGCATCCGCTTCACGCCGGCCGGCGGCACGGTTGCGGTCAAGGCATGGCTCGAGCGTGATCGGCTGGTGATCGAGGTCAAGGACACCGGCGTCGGCATTGCCGAGGAGGATTTACAAATCGTATTCGAGCCGTTCGGCCAGATGGACAACGCGTTCAATCGCAAGGGCGGCGGCAGCGGCCTGGGCTTGCCGCTGACCAAGAGGCTGGTCGAGATGCATCAGGGGACGCTCGAAATCAACAGCGTCCGGGACACCGGCACTTCGGTCAGACTCAACTTTCCGCCGCATCGCGTGGTGGGAGCGCAGCGGAGTTCGGGAAATCTAACCGCTGCCTGAGCGGATCAGGCGCTCAGAATCTCGCCGTGATGCGGGCAATTGGCATCGGCGAGCTTGACGAAAATTTCCGTCACCTCGTCGGGCTTCCTCAATTTGCCGCGGTCCTCATGGGGAAAAGCGGTGGCGCGCAGTAGCGTCCGGACCGGCCCGGGATCGACCAAATTGACCTTGAGCGCGGTCTGGGCCACCTCGCCGGCGTAGATCTTCACCATGGCTTCAAGCGCGGCTTTGCTCGCGGCATAGGCGCCCCAATAAGGGGCTAAATCGCGCGCAGCGGCGCAGCTCACGAAAATCGCGCGGCCGCTCTGCGATTGCCTCAGCAGGGGGTCGAGCGACCGGATCAGCCGGTAATTGGCGGTCAGGTTCACCTCCATCACCTCCTGCCACACCTTGGGATCGAAATGGCCGGTCGGCGACAAGGTTCCGAGGACGCCGGCGCAGGCCGCCAGCACGTCGAGCTTCTTGAAGCGCTGATGAAGCGCCGCGCCCATCTGGTCGATCTTGTCGAAATCGCGCAAATCCATGGGCGCCAGCGTCGCCTTGCCGCCTGCCTGGCGCACCGCGTCGTCCAATTCCTCGAGCCCGCCTTGGGTACGCGCCACCAGGATCACATGCGCGCCCTCGGCCGCCAGGCGCTTGGCCACCGCGGCGCCAATGCCGCGCGAGGCGCCTGTCACGAGCGCAAGCCGGCCGTCGAGCGCGGGCACTAAGCCGTCTCGGTGAGCAGCGAAAGCTGGGTTGAAACCTTGCCCGCGTCGTGATCGACCAGCGGTATCGGGTACTCGCCGGTGAAGCAGGCATCGCAGAATTGCGGCGCCGCCGCATCGCGCTTGGACTTGCCCATGGCGCGGTACAGCCCGTCGATGGAGATGAAGGCGAGGCTGTCGGCGCCGATGAACTTGGCCATCTCCGCTACGCTCATATGCGAGGCGAGCAGCTTGTCGCGTTCCGGCGTGGCGATGCCGTAGAAGCAGGAATTGGTGGTGGGCGGGCTGGAGATGCGCATGTGGATTTCCCGCGCACCGGCCTGACGCAGCATGTCGAGGATCTTGGTCGAGGTGGTGCCGCGCACGATCGAATCATCGACCAGGATCACGCGCTTGCCCTTGATGCCGGCGCGGTTGGCGTTGTGCTTGAGTTTCACGCCCAAATGGCGGATCTGGTCGGTCGGCTCGATGAAGGTGCGGCCGACATAGTGGTTGCGGATGATGCCAAGCTCGAAGGGCAGCTTGACCTGGTCGGCATAGCCGATCGCCGCGGGAACACCGGAATCCGGCACCGGAATGACGATGTCGGCGGCCACATGGCTCTCGCGCGCCAACTCGGCGCCGATGCGCTTGCGCGCGTCATAGACGCTGATGCCGTCGACCACGCTGTCGGGCCGGGCGAAATAGATGTATTCGAACACGCAGAAGCGCTTGCGCATCTTGTCGAAGGGCATGAGGCTTTTGACGCCGCCGGGGCCGATGCTGACCATCTCGCCGGGTTCGATATCGCGCACGAAATCGGCGCCGATGATGTCGAGCGCGCAAGTTTCCGAGGAAAGAATCCAGGAATCGCCCAGCTTGCCCAAGACCAGCGGCCTGACGCCGAGCGGATCGCGCACGCCGATCAACCCGTGCTGGGTCAGCGCGGCCACCGAATAGGCGCCCTCGACCTGTTTCAGGGCTTCCGCCATGCGCTCCTCGACGCTGTCCTTCAAGGACGTGGCGATGAGATGGACGATCACCTCGGTGTCCGAGGTCGATTGGAACAGGCTGCCGCGGCTCACCAGGCGGTTTCTCAGATGATAGGAGTTGGTGAGGTTGCCGTTGTGGCAGATGGCGAGGCCGCCGAAGGCAAAATCGGCGAATAGCGGCTGGATATTGCGTGGCGCCACTTCGCCGGTGGTGGCATAGCGCACATGACCGATGGCGGAATTGCCCTTGAGCTTGGCGATGACGTCCTTGGAGCTGAAATTCTCGCCCACCAGGCCCATGCCGCGTTGGGCGTGGAACTGCTCGCCGTCATAGGCGACGATTCCAACCGCCTCTTGGCCGCGATGTTGCAGGGCGTGGAGTCCCAGCGCGGTCAGTGCCGCGGAATCGGGGTGGCCGTAGACCCCGAATACACCGCATTCCTCGTGGAAATGATCGTCATCCCAAGGCTGGGTGGTCAGCATAGCGCGCGCGCTTCGCTCAAAGTGGCCCCCAAAGACGGTCTTCTACACGGAAGATGGTGCTTGCGCCAGTCCGCCGCATCTTCCCCCGGCGCATAACAGACCAGCCCGGCCCGGTGGTGGTTAATGACCCTGATTCTGCTGGATCAGCCGATCCATGTTGCGCTGGTCCTGGGGCGAATAGGCGGGCGAAGTCTGTTCGGTCTGAGCCTGGGATTTGGGCGTGCTGATGGCTCTGAGCGCCTGCTGAAATTCCTGTTCGACCGCGGCGCCGCCGGCATGGGTCGGCTCGTGCAGAGAATGCGGCGCCAATTGCTTCAGCGCATTGGCGCCGGCCATCAGCAGCGGCCTGGTATGCGCCTGTTCGAACCAATCGGGATCCTCGCCTACGGCAGGCAGCACGGTTTCGAGCCCGATAAATAACAGACAGGACAGCAACACGCCGCGCGCCAGGCCGAAGATCAGGCCGAACATCCGGTCGATCGGCGAAAGCGGGCTGTCCTTGATGCGCCGCGCAATCGAGGCGGTAATGAAGCCCAGGATGAGCAGCGCGATGATGAAAGCGCTCAGGCTGGCCGCGGCGTCGGCCATCGCCAGCGAGGACGTGAAATGCGAGGCGATCGGGCGGAGATAGGGGAAGGCATAGAGCGCGGCGAGCGAGGCGCCGAACCAGGCGACGATCGACAGCACTTCCTTGACGAAGCCGCGGGCGAGGGCGAACAGGCCCGACAGCAGGATCAGCACGACGATGCCGAGGTCGAATTCGTTCACGGCCTGCTCCCACCGGTTGCCACTTTGCGCGCGACACCTTGCGCCTTGTCGAACATTCCCACCAGATGGCGCAGATGCGCGATCTCGCGCGGCTGGATGCCGGGCGTGGACGCCGCTTTCTCCTTGCCGCGTCCGCGCCGGGGCGGCGTCAGCGCCGACACGAATCCCAGCTTCTCAGCTTCCTTGAGGCGCGCCTCGGTCTGGCTCACCGGGCGGATTTCGCCCGACAGCCCGATCTCGCCGAACACCACCGTATCGGGAGCCACCGGTTCATGCACCAGCGCCGAGACCAGGGCCGCCGCGACCGCCAGGTCGGCGGCGGGCTCGGAGATGCGCAGGCCGCCCGCCACGTTAAGATAGATGTCATTGGCCCCGATGGGCACGCCGCAACGCGCCTCGAGCACCGCCAGCACCATCGCCAGGCGGTTGCCGTCCCACCCCACCACCGCGCGGCGCGGCGTGCCGAGCGTCGAAGGCGCGACCAGCGCCTGGATTTCGACCAGCATCGGCCGCGTGCCCTCGATGCCGGCGAAGACGGCGGAGCCCGTCACTTCGCGCTGACGGTCGCCGAGGAACAGCGCCGAAGGATTGGGCACCTCGGCCAAGCCGGCATCGGTCATCTCGAACACGCCGATCTCGTCGGTCGGGCCGTAGCGATTCTTGACCGCGCGCAAAATACGGAATTGGTGGCCGCGTTCGCCCTCGAAATAGAGCACGGTGTCGACCATGTGCTCCAGCACGCGCGGCCCCGCGATCGTGCCTTCCTTGGTGACATGGCCGACCAGGATCACGGTGAAACCGCGCGTCTTGGCGAGCCGGATCAGCTCCTGCGCGGAGGCTCTTACCTGGCTCACCGTGCCGGGCGCGCTGTCGAGGGTGTCGAGATACATGGTCTGGATGGAATCGATTGCCACCACCTGCGGTCCGCCGGCGCGGTCGAGCGTCGATGCGATGTCGCGGATCGAGGTGGCGGCGGCAAGCCGCACCGGCGCGTCGGCGACGTTCAAACGCACCGCGCGGAGCCGCACCTGATCCAGCGATTCCTCGCCCGAAATATAGGCGCAATCGAGCGCGGCGCCGTTCTTGCCGGCGGCTAACGCGGCCATCGCCTGCAGCAGCAATGTCGATTTGCCGATGCCCGGATCACCGCCGATCAGCAGCGCCGAGCCCGGCACCATGCCGCCGCCGCAAACGCGGTCGAGCTCGGCAATGCCGCTGCGGCGCCGCGCGGTGGCCTGGGCATCGCCGGCAAGCCCGACGAAAGACAGCGCCCGGCCCTTGGCCCCGCCGCCGAGGCTCTTGGGCGGCCCGGATGCCCGCACCGTCTCCTCGGTCAGCGAATTCCACGCGCCGCAGGCATCGCATTTGCCCGCCCATTTGGGAAATGCGGCGCCGCAGCTCTGGCACACGAAGCGGTTTTCGGCACGGGCCATGTCAACGCTCCGACGGTATCATAGCGCGCGAATCTCCATTTGGATCGGGCCATCGGCGCGGCCGTGGATGAACTGGTCGACATAGGGATTGCCGGACTTGTCGATGGTTTGGGCGGCGCCCTGCCAGATGATCTTGCCCTTGTGGATCATGGCGATGCGGTCGGCGATCTTGTGCGCCGAGGCCATGTCGTGGGTGATCGAGAGCGCGGTCGCGCCCAGATCGCGCACGCATTTCACGATCAGGTCGTTGATGACGTCGCCCATGATCGGGTCGAGGCCGGTGGTGGGCTCGTCGAAAATGATGATCTCCGGCTTGGCGGCGATGGCGCGGGCCAGCGCCACCCGTTTCTGCATGCCGCCCGAAAGCTCGGCCGGCCACAACTCGCCCACCTCGGGCCCCAAACCCACCGCACCCAGCGTCTTAATCGCCACGTCCTTGGCTTCGGCCGCATCCATGCCGCGGCCCTGGATCAGGCCGAAAGCGACGTTCTGCCAAACGCGCAAGGAATCAAACAGCGCCGAACCCTGGAACAACATGCCGAATTTCTGCATCAGCTTTTCGCGTGCGCTGCGCGGCAGGCCGGTCACCTCCTCGCCGTCGATCTTGATCGAACCGGAATCGGGCTCCATCAGGCCCATGATGCATTTGATCGTCACCGACTTGCCGGTGCCCGAGCCGCCGATCACCACCACGCTCTCGCCGACGCCGACATCCAGATCGACGCCGTCGAGCACCACCTTGTTGCCGAAGGATTTCTTGAGGCCGCGGACGGCGATTTTGGGGGCGGCGTTCATGACGAGAACAGCAGCGCCGAAAGGATGTAGTCGAACATCAGGATCAACACCGAGGCCGAAACTACCGCATGCGTCGTCGCCGCACCGACACCCTGAGCGCCGCCGCGCGATTGATAACCGTGATAACAGCCCATCAACGCGATCAAAAATCCGAACACCGACGATTTGATGAGACCCGAGACCACGTCGTCGGCGCGCAGGAAATCGGCGGTGTTTTGCAAATAGGACGAGGGGTTGAAGCCGAATTTATAGCTCGCCACCAGAAAACCGCCGAAGACGCCGATGATATCGGCGACCAGGACCAGCACCGGCAGGGCGACGAGGCCGGCAACGATACGCGGCACGACAAGATATTTGTAAGGGTTGGTCGAAAGCGTCGATAGCGCGTCGATCTGATCGGTGACGCGCATGGTGCCGACCTCGGCGGCGATCGCCGCGCCGATGCGGCCCGCCACCATCAAACCGGCGATCACCGGCCCCAGCTCGCGGGTCATGCCGAGCACGACCACCTGGGCGATGGCGCTTTCGCCGCCGGTGATGCGGTTGAAGCCGGTGTGGAGTTGCAGCGCCAGCACCATGCCGATGAATATCGCCGTCAATCCCACGACCGGCAGCGAATAATAACCGATGTCGAGAAGCTGGCGTCCGATCAGGCGATAATAGATCGGCGGGCGAAAGCAATGACTCACAGAAACCACGGTAAACAGAGTCAGCCGCCCGGTGGCGGTGAAAAATCCGATGACGACACGTCCGATGCTGGCGAGAAAATCCATCTCAACGCGCTCCGCCGCGATAGATCCGGGCATAACGCTTTCCCAGCAGCGTCATGAACTCGTAGCCGATGGTGTCGGCGGCCTCGGCGGCCTGGTCGATGCCGTACGTCCTGTCGAGCAGTTCGGCATAGGCGCCGGCGCGGGCAAAGCGCGGATCGATCCCCGTCACATCGAGCGTCACAAGATCCATCGAAATGCGTCCGATGACGGGAACCCTCTGGCCGGAGATCGCGGCGCTGCCGTGGTCGCTGCCGGAGCGGAGCCAGCCATCGGCGTAACCGACGGCGATGGTCGCCACGCGACTCGGCCGTTTCATGCGATGCGCGGCACCATATCCAACGGTCCCCCCGGCGTCAACGTCACGGACCTGGAGGATTTTGGCTTTGAGACCAACCACTTGACTCATCGGATTGGTTTGGCCGGGGAGCGGATTGATGCCGTAAAGCGCGGCTCCCGGACGCACGATCTGGAAGTGATAATCGCGTCCGAGATAGATCCCCGAGGATGATGCGAGCGAGGCCGGAGCCTGCGGCAGCCGCGCCAGCGCCGCGCGGAAAATCGCCAATTGTTCGGGATTTTTCGCATGCTCGGGTTCATCGGCGCAGGCGAGGTGGCTCATGATCGCCGCCAGCCTGAATCCCCTGAGGAGATCAGGATTCTCGGCCAGTTTCATCCACCCGCCGCGCGACAATCCCAGCCGCGCCATGCCGGTATCGAGATGGACGATGGCGGGGAGGCCGCCGCGCGCGGACGCGAATTTGCGCCACGCCGCGATTTGCGAAAGTTCGTTCAGCACCGGCACTAGTTTCGCCCGGGAAAAATAACCCTCGGTCTTGGGCAGCAGACCTCCAAACACGGCAATCGCCGCCCTGGGCAGCGCTTTCCGGAGGTTCAGCCCCTCGTCCAGCGTCGCCACGAAAAACAGATTGCAGCCCGCCTTGGCCAGCGCCGGACCGACCTTGGCCATGCCCAGGCCATAGGCATCGGCCTTGATCACCGCGCCGGTTTGAACGCGCGGCCCGACCATCCGGCGGAGCTTTCGCCAATTGCCGGCAATCGCGCCCAGGTCGATTTCGAGGATCGCGTCCGGAGCCGAACCCTTCGCTCTAGAAGGTGGCATCGGGCAGCTGGTCGCCGCTTACATAGTTGTCGAATTTGGTGGTGTTGCCGTCGAAGCGCAGCGTGACTTTGCCGATCGGCCCGTGACGCTGCTTGGCGACCATGATCTCGGCGGTGCCATAGGCCTTCTCGCAACGTTCCTTCCAGCGGTCATGGCGGTCGCCGAATTTCTCGATGCTTTCGTCGGTGTGCTGCACCGGTTCGGAGCGGCTCAGGTAATATTCCTCGCGGAATACGAACATGACGACGTCGGCGTCCTGCTCGATCGAGCCGGATTCGCGCAGATCGGACAGCATCGGCCGCTTGTCCTCGCGCTGCTCGACCGCGCGCGAAAGCTGCGACAGCGCCAGCACCGGCACTTCGAGCTCCTTGGCCAAAGCCTTCAGGCCGCGCGTGATCTCGGAAATTTCCTGCACCCGGTTCTCGAAGCCGCCGCCCGCGTCGCCGCCGCGGATCAGTTGCAGATAGTCGACCACCACCAGGCCAAGCCCTTGCTGCCGCTTCAAGCGCCGCGCGCGGGTGCGCAGGCCGGATATCGTGAGGGCAGGGGTGTCGTCGATGAAGAACGGCACCGAAGCCAAGCGTTGGCTCGCCTGGACGAATTTGTCGAAATCCTCGTTCGACACCTTGCCCTGGCGGATTTCGTGCGACGGCACGCCCGATTCCTCGGCCAGGATGCGCGTCGCCAGCTGCTCGGCCGACATTTCCAGCGAGAAGAAGCCCACCACCGCGCCGTCCTCGGTGCCGCCCTCGTCCTTGGGACGGAAGTTGCGGGCGGCGTAAAAGCCGATATTGGTGGCGAGCGCGGTCTTGCCCATGGAAGGCCGCCCGGCCAGCACCACCAGGTCCGACGGGTGCAAGCCGCCCAACAGGCGGTCGAGATCGGTGAAACCGGATGCCACGCCGGTGGTTTTGCCGCTGCGCTTGAAGGCCGCCTCGGCCATCAGCACGGCATCGGTCATGGCATTGCGGAAGGGACGGAAGCCGCCCTCATATTGACCGCTGGTGGCGAGGTCGAACAGATGCTGTTCCGCCGTCTCGATCTGCTGCGTCGCGCCGCGCTCGAGATCGAAAGCATAGGCGTCGTTCACCACCTCCTCGCCGATGGCGATCAGCTGGCGGCGCAGGAAGCAGTCATAGATGGTGCGGCCGTAATCCTGGGCATTGATGATGGTGACGACCGAGGCGGCGACGCGGACCAGGTACTGCGCGCCGCCGATATCCTGCAGCGCGCCGTCCTGGTCGAAATAATTGGCGAGCGTCACCGGGTTGGCGATCTGGCCGCGTTCGATCAGCTTCTCAACCGCGGCGAAGATGCGGCCATGCACCGGCTGAGCGAAATGCTCGGGGCGCAGGAACTCGGCCACCTTGTGATAGGCGGCGTTATTGACCAGGATCGCGGCCAGCAAAGCCTGTTCGGCCTCGAGATTGTGCGGCGGCGAGCGGTACGCCGCATCGCCTTCGCGCAGCGGCGTCACCTTCGACAGGGCGTTTTCCATGCGGCGACCTTAGCACCGCGTATAGAGGTGCAGGTAGGTGCAGGAATGACAAATCTCACAAATTTTTTACACAGGCTGTGAAACCTGGGAGCTAAGATTCCAGAACGACTCGCGTTAATACCTAGGCCGCGCGCACCGGCGCCTTGACCTTGGGCGCTTCGTGGCGGCGCTCGAACTCGAACATGTAGTCGCGGGTCAGCGGCACGGCATCGATCTGCCGCGCCAGCTGCATCTGAAAGACGATATGTCCTTGATAGCGGAAGGCGATTTCCGATCCTGCGAGATAAAATTCCCACATCCGGCAGAAGCGCTCGTCGTAAAGCGCCTTGACGCGTTCGCGCTCGGCCATGAACCGTGCGCGCCAGGCGCGCAGCGTTTCGGCGTAATGGAGCCGCAGCACCTCGATATCGGTGATCAAAAGGCCGGTGCGCTCGGCCACCGGCACCACTTCGGACAGCGCCGGGGAATATCCGCCCGGGAAAATATATTTGCGGATCCAGGGATTGGTGCTGCCCGGCCCGTCGGCGCGGCCGATCGAGTGCAGCAACGCCACACCGTCGTCGGCCAGAAGCGTCTTCATTTTGTTGAAAAATGTCGGATATTGCGGCACGCCCACATGCTCGAACATGCCGACCGAGACGATGCGGTCGTAGCGGCCGGTCTCTTCGCGATAGTCAAGCAGCTTGAAGCGCACGCGGCCGGACAGCCCGGATGCCGCGGCGCGGCGCTCGGCCACGCGGTGTTGCTCGGTCGAAAGGGTGAGGCCGGTGACGTCGACGCCGCATTCCTTGGCGAGATAGAGCGCGAGGCCGCCCCAGCCGCTGCCGATATCCAAGACCCGTTGGCCCGGCTTCAGCAGGAGCTTGGCGGCCAGGTGCCGTTTCTTGTCGGCCTGGGCCTGGTCGATGCTTTCTCCAGGCTCGGTGAAATAGGCGCAGGAGTATTGCCGGTCGCGATCGAGGAAGAGATCATAGAGCGTGTCGGACAAATCGTAGTGATGCGCCACGTTCTTGCGCGCGCGCTTGACCGGATTGTATTGCAGGAAAAAGCGCAAGCCCCGGCCGAAACCCTCGAGCAACGGGGTGAAAATGCTGAGCGGCGCCAGCCGCATGTTGTCGCCGATGAAATCGAGGAAATCATAGAGGCTGGCATCCTCGATGGTCAGCCTGCCGTCGGTGTAGGTCTCGCCCAGATGCAGGCGCGGATTGAGCAAAAGCTGGCGTTCGACCGATTTGTCGTGGAAACGGATGGTGATGACCGGCCCCTGATCGCCGGCGAAAACATGCATCTGCCCATCCGGGCCGATGACGCGCAGCGTTCCCCGGCGGACCAGATGACGGAGCATCGGCGATAGCAGCATCGCTCCAATTCCCCTCAAGTCCCGATTCACCATCATCGGACAAGGGACGGGGGCGGGGCAAGAGCCCTAAATCATGCCCAAGGGCTGCTTGTGGGCAGGCGGCGGGAAGGCCCGGTCCAATTCGGCCAGTTCGGCGGCCGATAGTTTCAAATCGAGCGCGGCCCGGTTTTCCCGCACATGCCGGGGGTCCGCCGCCTTGGGAATGGCTACCACCCCCTTTTGGTGCAGCACCCAGGCCAGCGCCACCTGCGCCGGTGTCACGCCGCGCCGCGCTGCCAGCTCCTTCAGGCCGCGTTTGCCCAGGATGCGGCCCTGCTCCAGCGGCGAATAGGCCATGACCGGAATCTTGCGCTTGGCCAGGGCGGGCAGCAGGTCGAATTCGATGCCGCGCCTCGAGAGATTGTAGATCACCTGGTTGGAGGCACAGTCTGCGCCGTGGGGCATTGCCCACAGCTCTTCCATGTCGGCGAGGTCGAAATTCGACACGCCCCAGTGACGGATCTTGCCGGCGCGCTTGAGCTCCGCGAAAGCTTCGACCGTCTCCCGCAAGGGCACACCGCCGCGCCAATGCAGCAGATAGAGATCGAGCCGGTCGGTGCCGAGACGCTTCAGGCTGCGCTCGCAAGCGGCAAGCGTTGCTTTGCGGCTCGCATTCGAGGGCAGCACCTTGCTGACCAGGAACACCGTGTCGCGTCTGCCGGCGATCGCCTTGCCGACCAGCTCCTCGGCGCCGCCATCGGCATACATCTCCGCCGTGTCGATCAGGGTCATGCCGAGATCGAGGCCGAGACGCAGCGCGTCCTCGGTTTTCTTCCCGCGCGAGGCGCCGTCGCCCATCATCCAGGTTCCCAATCCCAGCGCCGGAATGCGCTCGCCACCGGGCAATGCGAGAAATCGCATGGTCACGGCGTGGCACCGAGGAAATCGGCCAGGATACGCGCGGTTTCGTCCGGGAACTGGTCGATGAAGAAATGTCCGCCGGGCAGCGAAGCCGTCTTGAGATCGGCGCAGCGCCGGCGCCATTGGGCCTCGATGTCGAACAGCTTGTGCATCAACCCCGCTGTGCCCCAGCAGGCGAGAGCGGGGCATTCGACCCGGCGGCCGAGATCGGCCTGGTCATGCTCGAGGTCGATGCTCGCTCCGGCGCGGTAATCCGAGCACGAGCCGTGGATCATCGCCGGATCGCGCCAGCAGCGCCGATAATCGGCCAGCATCTCTGGGTCGAAGTTCTCCACCCGGGTCGCGCCCCAGCCGACCAGGCAGGTCTCGTAGAAGAAGTCGGGGTCGTTGCCGATCAATCGCTCCGGAAAAGGCTCGGGCTGGGACAGGAAATACCAGTGCCAATAGGCGCCGGCGATGTGGCGGTTGGTTTCCATGAACATGGCGTAGGTGGGCACGATGTCGAGCACGGCCAGCGACAGCACCGCCGCGGGATGGTCGAGCGCCATGCGGTGGGCGGTGCGGCCGCCGCGATCATGGCCCACCACATGAAAGCGGGTGAAGCCGAGACGGCTCATCAGCGCGACCTGGTCCGCCGCCATGGCGCGGAAGGCATAATTGGATTTATCGGGCAGGCATTTGGGCTTGAAGGAATCGCCGTAGCCGCGCAAATCGGCGCAGACCACGGTGAATCGCTCGGCCAGGAGCGGGGCAACCCGCGCCCACTCGGCCAGGTTCTGCGGAAAGCCGTGCAGTAGCAACAGCGGCGGTCCGCTGCCGCCCATGACGCAATGGATCGTGACTTCGCCGATCGGGATGGATTTGCGCGCGAAGCCCTCGAACACGGCGCCTGGCCGCCTATTCCTTGGCCGGCTTGGCCTTCTTTTCGCGTTTTTCGGCCTTTGGCTTGGCTTCGCCCTTGGCCTTGGTTTTGGCCTCGGCTTCACCCTCGTCCCCGGCCTTGTCCGCCTTCTTCTTGGCCTTGGCCGTCTTCTTTTCCGCTTTTTCGTCGGCGGCAGCGGCCGCATCCTCCGCGGCGCCGGCCGGCGTCTCGCCTTCGGGGCGGCGTCGCTCCGCATCTTGCGCGGACTGGATCGGGTTGATGCCCTTGGCTTGCATCTCGGCCTCCTCGGCCGATTGCGCCACGTTGACGGTGACCTGAACCGCGACCTCGGGATGCAGTACGACGCGGACCGGATAGCGGCCGAGCGTCTTGATCGCCTTGTCGAGCGTCACCTGGCCGCGCGTCACGGTGAAGCCCGCCTCGGTCACGCCGTCGGCGATGTCGCGCGCCGAAACCGAACCGTAGAGCTGGCCGTTTTCGCCGGCCTGGCGGATGAGCACGACCGAAACGCCGTTCATCTTCTGCGCCACCAGCTCGGCCTCGCTGCGCCTTTGCAGATTGGCGGCCTCGAGCTGCGCGCGGCGCTGTTCGAAAATGGCGAGGTTTTCCTTGGTCGCGCGCAACGCCTTCTTCTGCGGCAAAAGGAAATTCCGGGCGAAACCGGGGCGCACTTTCACCACCTGGCCCATTTGGCCCAGCTTCTCGACGCGCTCGAGCAGGATGATTTCCATCATGACCAGTCTCCTACTTCAGATTGTAGGGCAGCAGGCCGAGAAAGCGCGCGCGCTTGATCGCCTGCGCCAGTTCGCGCTGCTTGCGGGTCGAGACCGCGGTGATGCGCGACGGCACGATCTTACCGCGCTCGGAGATGAAGCGTTGCAGCAGCTTCACGTCCTTGTAGTCGATCTTGGGGGCGTGTGGGCCGGAAAACGGGCACGACTTGCGCCGGCGGAAAAACGGCCGACGTGCTCCGCCGCCGCCCGAACGTTCGCCGCGGTCGCCGCCGCGGTCTCCGCCACGGTCGCCGCCGCGTCCGCCGCGCTCCATGTCGTCGCTCATGCCTCGCCTCCCTCGACTTCGGGCACGAGGCCCTCGCGCGGCTCGCGCTCGAAGCGCGGACGGCGGTCGCCTCGATCTCCGCGGTCGCGGTCGCCGCGATCGCGCTCGCCGCGGTCGCGGTTCTGCATCACCGCCGACGGGCCTTCCTCGAGCGCTTCGACGCGCACGGTGAGGTAGCGCAATACGTCTTCGTTGATGCGCATGTTGCGCTCAAGCTCGCTCACCGCCGCCGGCGGCGCGTCGAGGTTGAACAGCATGTAATGACCTTTGCGGTTCTTTTTGACGCGGTAGGCGAGATTCCGAAGGCCCCAGTATTCGCGCTTGGTCACCGTGCCGCCGTTCTGGGCGACGATGCCGGCGAAGCTTTCGGCCAGGGCCTCGACCTGCGCCGAGGAGACGTCCTGGCGCGCAATGAAAACGTTTTCGTAAAACGGCATGGGTCGGCGTAACTCCCTATGGCTGTTGATGGCCCGGCGCTGGTCGTC
>Ga0209006_10000124_pt1 | contig 83212 bp, 72 predicted proteins | sample JacPin_JW_Ref_O2_FD_188567 | JGI IMG/M metagenome (GOLD analysis project Ga0209006, IMG submission 188567) | Forest soil microbial communities from Algoma, Ontario, Canada - Jack Pine, Ontario site 1_JW_Ref_O2 (SPAdes) (version 2) | ecosystem: Environmental > Terrestrial > Soil > Boreal... | reverse complement strand
TGATGACGACTTCGCCGCTTTGCGCTGCGGCCGGACCGGTGGGCGACAGTGCGACGAGCGCAAAGGCAAGCGCGCCTTCCACCGCGTGATGGAGAAAGCTCCGCTGAGCGGCGCGATGAAACGCGGTCATGGTGGCCCCCCCGATTGAAATGAGGCGGCACCATCGGGTTGGAAGAAATGGCTGTCAAGATGAACGGTAGCGTTTACGTAGCGCCATCTTGGGTCAAGGTCGTCCCCCTTGGCCTTTAGCAATCCAACCAAATCCATACCTGTATATTGGACAAATATTGGACATGGTAGCGCCGAGAAACTGTTAACTTATTGAAATCATTGGCACGCCCAACGGGAATCGAACCCGTGTTTCGCCGTTAAAGGGCGATATGCCACGTAATCTGTCCTTGCGCCCGTCTTCGGCCCGATAGGGCACAATAAGATTTTACCCTATCGATCCTGTGTGTTTTTTCACCGAAGAATTACCCTTGGCGTCACCCAAACTATTTGATCGCAAGTGATAATCTCACATGATGCCGGGGTAATGAAAATCTGAACATCAAATAATTTCAATATTATCTCATCATACCAATCGTTTAGGCGGCTATTTGGGTGGGGTTCAGGTTCGGAAAAATCACAGCCACCATCGCGCCAGGTAGGTCCTGGGTCCTTTCGACATAGTGAAGCCCGCGGGCATGCGCCCGCGAGCTAATTATGCTCCCGTGAGGCAGCCGTCACGCGGCGCGACGGCCGATCCGATCAGCCTCATCGCGGGCATTATCCTGAGTTTCCGGCTGCGCCGGACCGGCTGTGATTTGGATGCGGCGCGGCTTCAAAGCTTCAGGAATCTCGCGCTTGAGTGATATGACGAGCAAACCGTTTTCCTGGCTTGCCTCGACAACCTTGACGTGTTCCGCAAGATTAAAGGTCTGCTTGAACGCCCGGGTCGCGATGCCGCGATGCAGAAATTGCGTCGCTCCGTCTTTGGCGTCCTTGCGGCCGGTCACCGTCAGCTCGTTTTCCTTCTGAATCAGCTCGATTTCTTCGGTCGCAAAGCCCGCAACAGCGAGCGAAATTCGATAGGAATCTTCCGAAACTTTCTCGATATCGTAGGGTGGCCAGCCAGGAGCGGCGTCGGCATCAAGCTGCCTGTCGAACAACCGGTCGAAGCCGACGGTGGACCGATACAGGGGAGAGAAATCATACCTCATAACCATATCCTCCTTTGAGCAACATGATCGTGAAGGCGCCAGCTTCGCCGCGCGCCTCTGAGCCAGGATTTTTCCGGCGAAAAACGAGGTGGTGGAGCGGAAAAAATCTTTCAAGGGGCTTCGCGCAATTTTTTTTGGGGCGGCCGATAAATTGTCGTGGCCGCTTAGCGCCGTCGACACGTCAGTCGTTTGGCGCTCCGCTACGCCAGCGAGGCGCACCCATCTTTGTAGCTGCGACCGACAGCCTGACCTACGGCGTGCGTCCATCAGCTCGAATTTTCCGGGACCCTCGCCTCAGAACGACCGTTTCACCCGGCCGCTGCGCCGCGAATTTATCAAGCAAGTATGCTGCGAGAGGTTCTTCAAGCGCGGTGGCGATGGCGTGAACCTCAGAAGTCCGTGGCTCGTTTCGCCGTCTCATCGGCACGAGCAGGAGCTTCGTCGGGGTTATCGAAGCTTTCGATATTATCCTGCCGCCGTGCTTGGCGTTCATTCTCAAAGCCCTCCTGCTCTTCGCCAGCCGTCTCGGGGCCGTCAAGCTCTCCTGCCGGTCCGATCGCCTCTGCGGAGGTTGTCGGCTCTTCCAGGGGTTGCTTTTGAGCGGGGGTTCGCTTGGGTTTCCCCTTCATGGTGTCTGATTGCGAGCCATCGGGTATCTCTCTTCGTTTTTCGCCGAACTCAAAGGGGAATGGAGGGTTCCCGAATAGAGATCAGACGCTGTTCAAATCCTCGAAGTCGTCGGCGAATTTGCCGCCGGCCTGGGTCAAAATCTTGGGGTCTTTCTCCGGCTCCTTGATGTCGCGGTTCGGCGGCGGCAGGTCGCCCGAATCGTCCTCTTTCGGCGGCTCCTGCACTTCCGGCTTCTTCTCATCGGGTTTTTCGTCGGGCATGGGTTTCTCCCTATTCGTCGGCGCCTGAACTTCCTTCGCCCGTGGTTCCATCGCGCCGGGCCGGATCGTCGGAGGTCAAATCCCCTTGCGGCACATCGAGGTCTCGGTCGGGACGGCCTTTGCCGTGAGGTGTCTTGTCTCCAGGCGGCAGGCCAACAAGGTCGTCGATTACGGCGTGGCCGCGTTGCAGCGCCTTTTCCTTGCGATCTTTCTGCATATCGCGCTCCTGTGTTCGGCGCTCAACGCGCTCGCGCAAGCTGCGTTCCGAGGAATGCGGGCGCGGTCGCTGCATCTCGCGGGGCGCTCGGATACGAAAAGACCGCCCATTGCTGAGCGGCCAAGTCGAGAGAGGAAAACGCCCAAGGAGGGCGGCCCGCAACGCGTAGCCCGTCGATTGGTTGCCAAAAAGAAGAAGGCCGCCTCGTATGAGACGGCCTAAGTCAGTTAAGAATACGTCGATGTTCTGCAATTACTGGCATAACAATACCCCTACCGTCTCACGTTCCCCTCCCAACGATCGCTATTAACGACAATCTTTGCAGTAATCAATGATCGACCAATCGCTAGATCGTCGCCTGGCGGACCAAGCTGCCTAGCATTCGCACTTCTGAGAGGACAATGATCGGACGGTCGCCACAGTCTCGGTGAAAATTGCGAGCCCCAATTCATCAGTCCGTCATGTTCGATCTTCAGCGCCGGGCCGCCACGCCCGAGCTAAGGCCGCCGTCAAGTCGCTCATCGCATACCTTGAGCGGCGTGAGGCTGATCTTAAACTTCGCAAGCGTGCTCGTAGACAAGCCGATCGTCGAAGCTTCCATCTCGCCATCGAAGCCGTCGCCTGCAGCCACGCAGGCACCAACGGGCTACCGCACCGCCCGAAACAACTTCTCGATTTCCCCTGCCGGCACCGGCCTGCTGAAGTGATAACCCTGCATTTCATCGCAATTATTCTCGCGCAGAAACGCCATCTGATCTTCCGTCTCTACCCCCTCTGCGATCACTCTCAGATTGAGCTTTTGCCCGAGCGAAATCACCGCTGTCGTCACGGCGCGATCATTTTCGTTCGTTACGAGATCGGTGATGAATGATTTGTCGATCTTAAGGCGGGTGACCGGAAAGCTCTTCAGCGCGGCGAGGCTTGAGTATCCGGTTCCGAAGTCGTCGATCGACAGGCGAACGCCCAAAGTTTGCAGCTCCTTCATCGTGGCGATCGCCGCCTCGACATCCTGCATGATGAGGCTCTCTGTCAACTCCAACTCGAGGTACTGCGCCTCCAGTCCGCTTTTCTCCAAACTATGCGCGACGCGACGGACCAAGTTCTTATCCCCAAATTGCCGCGCCGACACATTTACGGACATAGTCAAATGAGGCATGCCCGCGTCTTGCCAGACCTTGTTCTGTCGGCAAGCTTCGTGCAACACCCAATCGCCGATCGTCACGATCAATCCCGACTCTTCAGCCATAGGAATAAATTTATCTGGAGAAACGATTCCCAGACTCGGATGCCGCCAGCGTATTAAGGCTTCGACCGCGAAAACTCGGCCCGTCCGCAAATCGACCTGTGGCTGATAGAGCAGGAGAAATTCCGAACGAGCGATGGCGTTTCGCAGCTCCTCCTGCAGCACGAGTTTCTCGTGAACCTTCGTGTTCAATTCCGGCGTATAGAACTGGAAATTGTCGCGGCCCATCTCTTTAGCCCGATACATCGCGGCGTCGGCGTTGGCGATCAGCGCATCGGCGTCAATCCCGTCCTTTGGATAATTCGCTATTCCAATGCTGCTCATCACCTGAAGATTGCGCCCCTCGACGCAGATCGGCTCTGCGATGGCCGCTCGGATTGTCTGTAGCGTCGCTGAGATAAGGTCCACGTTCTTCGGTTGATCGAAGAGAAGGATCACGAACTCGTCGCCGCCGAGCCGCACCACTGTGTCGGTTGCCCTTACACAGCGGACCATGCGATCGGCAACAACCTTCAACAATTCGTCACCGGCGTTGTGGCCGAGGCTGTCGTTGACGACCTTGAAATTGTCGAGATCGATGAACACGACTGTCGCCCACCGGTCGTATCGCTGCGCGTACAGCACCGCCTGGGCGAGGCGGTCTTTTAACAAAGTACGATTGGGAAGCCCGGTGAGTGCATCATGATTGGCCATGAAATGGATGCGATCTTCGGCACGCTTGCGTTCGATCGCGATGCCGGCAATGCGAGTTGTCACTTCGATGAGGGCCGCTTCGGCCGCAGTCGGCTCCCGTATTGTTCTCGAATACATCGCGAATGTGCCGAGAACCACGCCTTGATGCGAAAAGATCGGCGTCGACCAACAGGAACGATAGCCGTACTCCGAGGCTAGCTCCCGGTAGTCTTCCCAGAGCGGATCCGTCGCAATGTCCGCGACGACAACGGATTCCCTTCGGTGAGCTGCGGTGCCGCATGAGCCCACTTTGGGACCGATACGAACTCCATCAATGGCCCTTGTATAAGCTTCAGCCAGGCTCGGCGCGGCGCCGTGGCGCAAGTGGACACCCTCATCGTCAAGCAGCAGGACAGAGGCCAATATCCCTGTTAGCTGGGATTCGACCAACCTCATCAGGCGGTCGAGCACACCGTCGAGCGGAGCGCTCATCGCTATCATCTCGAGGATTTGCGCCTGCCCATTCCGCAAAACGTCCGCTTGCTTACGGTCCGTGATATCGCGGGAGATGCCAAGCAACCCGGCAGCTTCCTCTCCTTCGTCGAGCAGCGGCACTTTCGTGGTCGAAAGCCATCTCATGTCGCCTGACGAGTCGAATATGCATTCGTCCATGTCTACCGTCGGCTGCCCAGACTGAATGATCTTCTGCTCGATCTCGAAAAACTGTTGGGCAACTTCATGAGGGTAGAGATCGAAATCTGTCTTGCCGATGATATCTTCGGCGGCAGGCATGGCATATTCGGATGCCGTGGCTTTGTTGGCGATGATGAACCGGCTGCTGGCATCTTTTACCCAAAGCTTGTCGGGGACCTTATCAATAAGGGCCTGGAGCGAAACGCGCTCCTTCGCCACAATGCGACTGGCCTTGAGTTCGGTAATGTCCTCATGCGTCGCCACCCAGCCGCCATCCGGCATCGGCTGGTGGCAGACATGAATTGTTCGCCCATCCCTAAGTTCGGCCGTCCAGGTCCTCGACTTGTCGCTGGAATTGATCGAAGCGCACCACTGGAGATAGTCGGCGGCGGCCATAGCGGCTGTTCCGACGGCAAAGCGGCGCTCCGCGATTTCTCGCAATGTCGCACCCGGCTGAACTTGCTCGGGCGTAAGGCGATAGATCTCCGCGTACCGGCGATTGCAGAGGATCAGTCGCTGCTCGGCATCGAAGAAGCAAGCGCCCTGAGAAATATTATTGATCGCCGTTTCATAACGCTGCGCCTGCGCTTGAAGCGTTGCAATGGTGGCGCGAAGATCGCTTTCGACGATCTGTGAGGCGGCTGCCGCTAACTTTGTGAGCGACGCTAGATGGAACTCATCGCGGACTCCAGAACTTGGCGCCTCCGCCTCTTCTTTCGAATGATTTCGACGCAACTTCCGCTTCTCCCCGGCGATCAAGGCAAGCTGAACCGGCCACGCATGTTCTGGGATCGCGAAGGCTAATCTGCTTAGATTAATTGTGCATGAATTCGAGGAGGTGGCATTATCACCTTGGGATACGCGTCCGACCGCGACCCATCCCCTGAGTCATGCAACATCTTGATTTTGTACGAAAATATAGGAGTTGAGTGAGGTCATTTCTCGCGCGTTTCTGGCGATCAAGGGTAAGAGGCGATTGCTGCGGATCGCCGAGCCCCGTTGCGCATCGGCCTCCATCTCGATCCGAATCGACCCGACCTGGGGTTTCTCCCACAATTGCCGTCGACCCAGAAAGCGACATGGCGCGCCGTTGGACGAGACCGCTCGCGCGAACAGCACGACCGACAGGCCACCGGAGGGCGAAGACGTCGACAACTTCCTCGGAAGAGGACGAGATTATGCGCCATGGCGCTGGCACCGTTCGAGTGAAAGCGCTGTGGGAGGACTCCCTGTCGACGTTCCCCCCACTGACTTGGGCCGCTCCTTGAGGGCGGCCTTTTTCATTAGACGGCTTAATGACAAGATAGCCGCCGCTCAACAAGGAGCAGCCTGCGGCCGTCCTTTATTTTGACTGGCCCGCCATCCAGAGCGCCACCGGAACCGGTAGCGACGCCCAAGTGTTTCGTCCGTGAGGACAACGAGAGGATGCGACATGAGCAAGGAACGAGAGACGGCCGCCCAAAAGATACACGGCGTTTTCAACAACGCCCTGGGTCTGCCGCCAGGGGATAAGACCCCGCACGGAGAGGGCCGTGCTGACCGAGACCCGAAGGTGCCGCACGGCGGCTTGACCTCCGATGATCCCGCTCGACGCGACGGCACGCCCGTCGATCGCAATTCCGGCACCGATGAGTAGTGAGCTGGACCGATGGTGAAGGAATAGACCAAGCTCAAGCCAGCAGCGCCGAAGTATTTCGCACAGTCCTTCTGAGCGGTGGCGGGCTTGCCCTCGCCGCTCCCTTTATCGCGGAGGAGGATATTAGAGCCGGCACGTTGGTCTCGGTCTTACCCGAATACCGGCCAGTTGAGTTCGCAATCAACGCTTTCTACCCGCACCGGCGCTACCTGGCGACAACTGTCCGCACCTTTATCGATATGACGGTTGAGCGATTTGTTGAGCATCAGCGCTGGATGGCCCCCCTTAACTCGAAGGACTCGTCAGCGATGAGAAGGTGATCATGACTCGCCCGCCGCGACCGTTATGGGAGAAACGTGTTCCTAGACCGCTTTCCCTTTCACTGGCGGTTCGACGGTCAGCGGTGCGTCTTATCCATGGCCGTCTTGGCCGATGGACGAAGCGCACGGTCGGGCGAGTTGGTCATAGCGCTGGCGGGCGACGAAGAGACCTTGGGCAACCTGGGCGCGCAGCATGTGATCGACGCGGTGCCCGACGCGCTCGGCGATGCCGCAATCATCGGAAACGCCGGTTCATGCCGAGTCCTGCGTTTGGGAGAAAAAGGTTTCCTCTGGATCGAGATCGAGGCGGTTGGGACGCCGTCCCATGGCGCGCATGTTCATCTGGGGGTGAAGACTCAGCGGCCAGTCGTGAACCGCAGAATATGCGCTGCGCCAATTCTTAGGGCCGCATTCGACGAACGATCGCCGGAGGCAACAACAAGGCTCGGAATTCTTGCAATAAATCCGCTCAGTGACCAACCAGGATGGTTCGATCAGCTTCACCGACGTCAGCAGCTGGCAGGCGCCTCGGCAATCCTTTCAGTGTCCTGGATGGTCCGGGCACCCGTCAGCGGCGGTGCCGTAAACGTGTACTGAGGGACGCTGCTTCCTGAGCTTCAGTTCCTTATATAGTGACGATGCATTTCTGGTGGTGCGCCGCTTTCGCTGTCCGGAAGGAAGGGAGAAATGGTCACTCTTACAATCAACGGACAATCGCGTGAGGTCGATGCGCCGGGGGACATGCCGCTTCTGTGGGTGCTACGCGACCATCTCAATCTGGTCGGCACCAAATATGGCTGCGGCATCGCCCAATGCGGCGTCTGCACCGTGCATGTGGCTGGCAAGCCGGTGCGTTCGTGCCAACTGGCGATTGGCGATGTCGGCGCCCGCGCAATCGTCACCATCGAAGGGGTTGCCGCCACGCCCAACGGCTCCAGGGTCCAGCAGGCCTGGATGGAAAATGCGGTGCCGCAATGCGGCTATTGCCAAGCCGGCCAGATCATGTCTGCTACCGCGCTGCTCGACAGCAATCCTCATCCCGACGATTCCGACATTGACGCGGCAATGGCCGGCAATCTCTGCCGCTGCGGGACCTATATCCGCATCCGTCGGGCGATCAAGGAAGCCGCCGCCAAATCGGCCTAAACATGAAGAAAATCATCGGGATTGTCGTCGCGATCATTGTCATTGTCGCGCTTGGTTTCGCGGGCTGGTTGTTGCTCGGCCGTGATCCGATGTCCTTCGCCGGCGGCTCGACCGTGGCGCTGGAAGACTACAAGGGCGGCGATGTCACCGGCGTGCCCACCCAGCTTGCCAGCGCCGATCCGGTGAAGCGCGGTGAATATCTGATCCATGCCGCGGACTGCCAGGCCTGCCACACAGCCCCTGGCGGCGCGCCCTTTGCAGGCGGCTTCGCCTTCAACATGCCGTTCGGCATCATCTATTCCACCAACATCACACCGGATAAGCAAACAGGCATTGGTAAATACACCAACGCCCAATTCCTGGCAGCTGTGCACAAGGGCATTCGCGCCGATGGCGAGAAACTCTATCCCGCCATGCCCTACACATCCTATACCTACATGACAGACGACGACGCTTTGGCCATCAAGGCCTATCTCTTCACGCTCGCGCCGGTACATGCCCCAGCCAAGCGAGATCAGCTTTCCTGGCCCTACGATCAACGCGGCCTGATGGCGCTGTGGAACGTAATGTTCAATCGCGATGAACGCTTCCGTCCCAACACTGGCCAGAGCGTACAATGGAATAGAGGCGCCTATCTTGCTGAGGCGATGGGCCATTGCGGCGAGTGCCATACACCGCGCAACCTCGCCTATGGGCTGGACAACCACCGCAAATTTGCGGGCGCCCTCACTGCGGGTTGGCGCGCCTACAACATCACTAGCGACAAGGATTCCGGCATCGGCGATTGGAGCGATGAGGATGTTTACCTCTATCTTTCCACCGGTCATGCCAATGGACATGGCGGCGCGGCGGGGCCTATGGGCGAAGCCACTGACAACAGCCTCAGCTATCTCGCGCCGGATGACGTGCATGCTCTGGTGGCCTATCTGCGCAGCATACCTGCCCATGGGAGCGGCCTGCCACGCACCGTCACGACGCCGGCGCCGTCTTCTCACAAGGAGGGCGTGGCGGCGGCGCCAGATTCTCGCGGCGAGAAGATCTTCGCCGGCGCCTGCGCCAGCTGCCATGATTGGACCGGCGTGAGCCCCGTCACCGGCTACGCCACCCTAACTGGCGTGCGCGCGGTGAACGATCCCAGCGCCACCAATGTGGCGCAGACGGTCATCAATGGCGTCAACCGCAAAACCGCAGAAGGCAAGATCTTCATGCCGGCCTTCGGGGAGGGCTATTCCGACGATGACATTGCGGTCGTGGCCAATTACGTCACCGCCCGTTTTGGCGCCAAAGGCGCGCAGTTAACAGGCAAGGACGTGGCCAATCTGCGAAAGCAGGCGACTCAGAAACCCAAGTCCCAGGAGGCACCCGATGGCTGACATCCTGTCCAAGTTTGCCCGGTCCGATGCTTATTTCTCAGCGCTGATGCGTGAGGTCCGCTCCACGCCGGCGGCCAATGCGTCGTTGGCCATGGGACGGCGCACCTTTTTCAAAGTGGCCAGCGCTGGCGCCACGGGGCTGGTGATGGGCTTTCATCTCGGAGACGCAGCGTTCGCGGCCGAGACAGCGGACGGCAAAGACCAAGGGATGAATGCCTTCATCCTCATTGCCCCGGACAACACGATCACAATCTATTCCAAATGCCCGGAGATCGGTCAGGGCATCAAGACGTCCTTCGGCGTGATTATTGCCGACGAACTCGACGCCGACTGGAACCATGTCGTGATGGAGCAGGCTGACATCAATCCCAAGGTCTATGGCTACCAGGGCTCGGGAGGTTCAACCTCCATCCCGCGCGCCTGGGACCAGCTGCGTCAGGCCGGCGCCGGCGCCAAGGCGATGCTGATCGCCGCCGCCGCCCAGCTGTGGGGGGTAGATCCGTCGCAGATTACCACTCAGGACTCAGTCTTGACCCATACCGCCAGTGGCAAGTCAGCAACCTATGGGGCGCTTGCAGCCGCGGCAGCAAAAATGCCCCTGCCCGATCCCAAGAGCCTGAAGCTGAAGACCCGCGCCGAATACCGCCTGATCGGCAAGCGCTATCGCGGCGTCGATGATTCCAAGGTCGTCAGCGGCCAGCCGCTGTTTGGCATTGATATCCAACTCCCCGGCATGGTCTATGCCAGCTACACAAAATGTCCGGCAGCGGGCGGCAAGGTCAGCTCCTTCAATGTGGATGAGATCAAGGCCCAGCGCGGCGTGCTCGACGCCTTCGCCTTGGATGGCACAGGCATGCCGGTCGAGGTAATGCCGGGCGTGGCCATCATCGCCAAGGACACTTGGAGCGCTTTCCAGGCTAAGGAAAAGCTTAGGGTGGATTGGGACCTCAGCGAGGCGTCGAAGGATTCCACGTCGCAATTCTCGGCCCAGGCCAAGAAGCTAGCGATGAATTTCCCGGAAAGGCCGGACCAAGATGTCGGTGACGTGGACAAGTCCTTCGCCAATGCCGCTAAGACCGTGGAGGCCTACTACGAATATCCCTTCGCCGCCCATGTGCCTTTGGAGCCCATGAACACCACCGCGCACTGGCATGATGGGGTTATGGAAATGTGGGTCCCCACCCAACAGCCTGATCGCGGCTTACCGTTGGTCGCGAAGGTCGCCGGCATCACTCCGGAAAAAATCGTTATGCACCAAACCCGCGTTGGTGGTGGTTTTGGGCGGCGGTTGGTCAATGATTATACCTGCGAAGCCGCGGCCATCGCGCAGAAGGTCAACGCCCCGGTCAAACTGCAATGGACCCGGGAAGACGATTTCGGCCACGACTTCTACCGCCCCGCAGGCTACCATCAGTTTAAGGGGGCGATCGATAGGGATGGGAGGCTGGACGCCTGGCGCGAGCATTTCATCACCTTCACCGCTGATGGAAAAAAGGAAGCCACAGGCGCCAACCTGACTGACAATCTCAAATATTCGATCAAGGCGCCTAACCTGCGCCGCGGCAAGACGATGTTCCCGCTGAGAATCCCCACCGGGGCTTGGCGCGCCCCGGGCGACAACGCCCAGGTCTTCGCAGCGCAAAGTTTCATGCACGAATTGTCGCTCGCCTCAGACCGCGATCATGTCGAATTCCTTATCGATGCAGTGAACCGGGACGTACCCGAGCTGGCGCCGAAGGACAAGAGCGTCAACTTCAGCCCAGGGCGAGCGAAGGATGTGATCAGGATGTGCGCTGAGAAGGCAGGTTGGGGCAAGAAACTGCCAAATGGGAGCGCCCTAGGCTTAGCTTGGTGCTATTCTCACGCTGGCCATGTCGCGCAGGCGGTTGAGCTCAACGTGGACGCCAACAAGCGGATCAAGATCAATCGCATCGTGGTGGTACTCGACGTAGGCCCTATCATTGACATGGCCGGTTCCGAAGCCCAGGCGCAAGGCGCGTCCACCGACGCTCTCTCCATCGCCATGGGTCTCAAGATCAACATCGAAAACGGCGTAATTCAGGAGAAGAATTACAACGCCTATCCGATTTTGCGCCTGCCTTTCGCACCCATGACCATTGATCCCTATTTCATTCAGTCGGAGAATCCACCGACCGGTATGGGCGAACCCGCTTTTCCGGCACTGGCGCCCGCACTGGGCAACGCTATCTTCGCCGCCACCGGCGAGCGATTACGACGCCTGCCGTTGCGCGATCTGGGCTACTCGCTGGCGGTCTGATAGATCGGCCGTGTCCTCCGTGAGACGTTGGCCCAGCTTTTCAGCTGGCGGTTGGACGCGGGCATTATTTGGGCTGACGATCCCTACGACGTGGCGCAACTCCGCCGAATACGCCGAAGGTCATAGCGTGGAGGGCCACTGGCAGGAGACAACGCGCCAGGTACAGGGCAATCTCACCGGTCAGATCGTGGACGGAGATTTAGAAGGAGGCGTCGTCGGGCCCGGCTTTACCGCAGAAATCTCACTCAGAGCGACAGGCCGCAGACAAATCATGAGCATTATGCCGCAAGGCGGAGACGTCAACCATGTGATTGTCGTTCTGCGAACGCAAGGTGGGGGACCCAACGGTGCGCGGCATGCGAGAGGGAAATTTGCGGCTTCTTGAGTTTTTCAACTTGATTGATACAGAACCGCGTGCCGACACTGTTCGCGCTCGGCTAGCAGCGTAGTCAAATCTCATTCCGTATTGCCGCAAATGATCAGCGGCGCGGCTCGCTGACAGACCTCGACGTTGCCGGCGCATCATCCCCGCCGAGGCCAATTCCCGCGTTCGAGGCCTGCGCGGCCGTCGGAGGGCAGAGCGCCCGTTTTCTTGGCGGTGTCGCTTAAAAGCTGTATCCCACGCGAAGGCCTATCACGCTTATGCCCGTGTTCGCTCGGCAATTCGAAAGTGTCGGCGAGCCGTTAGATGCGTGATCAAACGTTACCATTGCGCTCCAGTTTTGATCGAATCTGTAACCTACGTTGGCCCCTGTATGGTAGAGGACTCGGCAACCCAGCGATGGTTGGTCCGGACCGTTCGCGATCAGAGGCCCGTTGTGAACCGCGCCTCCGAAGAAAACCTCAGTAAAATATCTGTCATAGTTCAAAGTCCAGAGCGCGCCGGCATAAGCGTAGCTTGTCCTGCCGTCGAGGTTTCCCATCGCCCCGACATGGAACCGCGGAATTAGGACGTCCTGCCACCCAGGAATGCTGTATATCTTGGGGAACACCAATTCGCCGTTGATATCCGGAGTGCCTTTCTCTGGCCCCCAGCTTGAGACGAAGCCGCCCCCGCGAATTTCGAAGCGCGTCGGGTCGTAGAATGAGCTTGACGCGCCAACTAAAGGCGCGGACGGCGGAGACGGAGGGTCAGCCGCAAAAGCTAGAGCCGGCACGCTCAATCCCAATATAAGAACAAGGCGAAGCCAGATCATGGGCGGCAATTCCAATTAGGGCCAAATTGTGTAACACGGCCATCTGTGTCGTTAGTGCAACACTGCAAATAAAACGCCTGGTTATGCCCGCGACGGCGTCACGAAAATTAGATGCCAACGATGCTTGACGGGCGACTCAAGTGTCCGCGTGCGGATCGCGCAAGGTTGTGCTGTTGTTCGATCTGCCGGGCCGGCCAACAGCGAAGTAAGCGGATAGGCGATGACCGAACAGTCGGAGACGCGGCCGCCGAGCCGTCGAGTTCTGCCGCAAATCCACCGCGAACGGCTAATTTCTGGCGATTAGCCGCGACATCGGCCCCCGCCTGTCTGCGGTCAGGGCCGCCTCGATAACTGCGGCGATCGAACGCGGCTCGAGCAAATCAACAACACATCAAGCACACTTCGGAAACCTAAGGATGATCGTCGTGGACGATACCGACGAAAGCTTGGTGATCTTGCTGCCGGCATCGAGCCGCCATTCGGACGCTGTCGACAGTCGATGAATAAAAAGTGGCCAAGGAGGCCAAAGGCCTCGACATGTCGGATGAGCGTGAGGCATCGGCGTGATCAACAACGAAGCCGCTGCCACTGAGGGTTTATGCAATATCACCTTGAACATTCGAGCCAGGCACAACGGCGCTCTTCCTAATTTTCGTCATTGTGTTGGCCGCCTTTGCGATAGCCCTCAGCGTCATCGGGAAATCTGCCGGCTGGGTCGTAGCGACTGGTCGGCAAGGGCGCCGCCGCAAGGGCGCCAAGACGCCGCGACCGCCTCATCAAGATGTTCGCCGAGAAGTGGTGGATGATCGAGCCATCGGCTTCGGCCGACGCTTCCCGCCGAGCGGGATGCTGCGCTCCCACATGTCGAGCGAACGCTTCCCTTCCACAACTTAGTGCTCGGATAGAGTCGAGCTCGCATCGCCGCAAGGTTCCGGACCGAATGATCGGGCTCGTCACACCGGTCTTCAAAATGGTCAATTTAGCAAAGATAAATCGTGCAAATCGCTAAGAAACTGATTTGGCACACCACACCGACGCCAGACGCTTTTGCACCATGGGCTCATCTCGCTCGCGCAAGATCGCCATAGCCACCGAGAGCGGCGCCCGAACGATCCAACGCATCCCGGCAAAGCGGCGACAGAAGTGCTGAAAGCTCCTCGGGATAGCGATAATCCAAAGCCGAGCCTTGAAAGCCTGCAGCGGTTGCCGGATGGGTGTAAATTTCCGTTCGTCCAGGGCGCAGATTCTCGATCAGGCCAACCAAGCGAGTTTCCGTCATGGCGCCAGACCAGGCGAGACCGAACACACGGTCCGCGACAATGAGCCCGGCTCTGCGGGCGCGCGTCAGCATGAGCGCAGCCCAGGGCGCCGCAACCGTCGTGGTGGCGGAACGCCGCGTCCGCTCTACGGCGCGCAATACCGCGATCGGTTCGAACGGTGCGCGTAAGGCGGTCATGCCGTAATCGCGGCCTATATCGAGAAGTTCGGCAAGTATCGCGGGGTGGAGATGGTAGTGCTGATGCGCATTGACATGATCAAGAACGAGCCCTGTCGCTTGAAATGCTTCGAACTGCGCGCGAATCTCAGTCCTGATTTGGCGGCGTACGGCAGGTCGGATCATGATCGCGAGGCCGTAAGCGGCAAGGTCGGTGCGCAGACGACCTGAGCGGTCAACGAGATCGGGAATATCTGCCGTCGACGCCGTCGGCCGGCCCTCGACCAGGACGAGGTGCAATCCGACGCGCAGACGGGGCATGAGCCGTGCTCGCGCCACAGCGTCCGCTGTAGCCGGGGCGCCGACCATCAGGCTCGCGGCGCTCAATACGCCATGTGTATGAGCTCGTTCAACAGCCTCATTCACTTCTGTCGCGAGGCCGAAATCATCCGCAGTGACAACCAGCCGCTTCAAACGACGGCGTCTTCCCGGTGGCGGAGAAATTGAAAGAACTCGACGCCTTCTCGCAGGCGACGCTTCATCATTTCGGGGCTGCGAAGCATCTCGCCGACAATCGAAGCGATCTTCGAGGGACGGAAATAGAATTTCTTGTAGAAATTCTCGACCGAATCGAAGATTTCGGTGTGGCCGAGATTCGGATAATTCAGCGGCGCGATCTGGGTGCCATCCTCGGTCAAAAGATCGACGTCATCCGCAAACCATCCATTCTCTTTGGCTTGTTTGTAGAGGAACGTCCCCGGATAAGGGGCGGCGAGGGACACCTGGATGGTATGCGGGTTGATCTCCTTGGCGAAGTTTAGAGTTTCCTGAATGGTCTCGCGGGTTTCGCCGGGCAGCCCAAGAATAAAGGTGCCGTGGATGACGATGCCTAGCTCGTGGCAATCCTTGGTGAACCGGCGGGCGACGTCGACCAGTATGCCTTTCTTGATGTTGTGCAGGATCTTCTGATTTCCCGATTCGTAGCCCACGAGTAGCAGGCGCAAACCGTTCGCCTTGAGCACTTCGAGCGTTTTGCGCGGCACGTTCGCCTTCGCATTGCATGACCAGACGACGCCGAGCTTGCCGAGCTCCCTGGCCAACGCCTCGACCCGGGGCAAGTTGTCCGTCAGGGTGTCGTCGTCGAAGAAGATCTCCTTGACCTTCGGAAAAGCCTCGCGCGCGTATTTGACCTCGGCGATCACATGCTCGATCGAGCGCACGCGGTAATTATGGCCACCGACCGTTTGCGGCCACAGGCAAAATGTGCAACGCGATTTGCAACCGCGCCCCGTGTAAAAGGATAGATACGGGTGCTTGAGATAGCCGCCGAAATAGCGGTTGATGTCGAGGTCGCGTTTGTATATCGGCGTCACAAACGGCAAAAGATCCATGTCGGCTATGACCTCGCGATCCTCGTTATGGATGATCGCGCCTTCGGCGTTGCGGTACGAAATGCCCTTGATACCCGCCCAATCCTGCCCGTCCGCAACGTCTTTGATGGTGAAGTCGAATTCGTTGCGGGCGACGAAATCGAGCGCGGTCGTCGCCTTGAGGCTCTTTTCCGGTTCAACAGCAACCTTCGCGCCAATGAAGCCGATCTTGCACGTCGGGTTGATCGCCTTGATCATCTCCGCCGTCCTCACATCGGATCTGAACGACGGCGTCGAGGTGTGCATAATGATGAGCTCATGGCGCATCAGATCCGGCTTGATGTCCTCGAATGATAAGCCGTGCGGCGGGGCGTCGATCAGCTTCGAGCCTTCTACGAGCGCGGCGGGTTGGGCCAGCCATGTTGGATACCAGAACGATCGCACCTCTCGCTTCATCTGGTAGCGCGCGCCAGCGCCGCCATCATACCCGTCGAAGGAGGGCGCCTGCAGGAAGAGAGTTCGCATCATGATTTCGTCCCTTGATCCACGGTCAACGCACCGTCGGCTCGTATATGGTAACTCCGACCTCGCCAGGTGAGCCCCGTTCCGCAGAAGCTCCAGACGAACACCGCAAACGAAAAGAGGTCGCGGGCCGGTATAAGCCAATACCGCGGTCTGTCGAGCCCGAAATTGCGTGTTACCGCGGATAAAAGCACCATTCGGCAGACGATGGCAAACGCAGCGACGATCGCTCCCAAGGCGGGGGCCCCCGTCGCGAGGGCGAGCAGCGCCCATGCGAGGGGGTGCGTGACAAGCGATCCGGCATAACCGGCGGGATCGACGCTGCGGATCGTGCGGGCCCACCGCAATTCGTGACGCCACAGCTCTAAAAACGATGATTCGGAACAACTATGCGCGACCAGCATATTGGACGCGTCCACCCGAAGACCTCGGGCGCGCAACGCCTCGCCGATGGCGTAGTCATCAGCGAGGCAATTGACGAAGGCTTCGAACCCCCCGATCTCGGCCAGATGTTGGCGCGTCAGCGCGATGGTCGAGCCGAAGCAGGGCTTAGCGAGACCCGTCCGCAGGCCGACCAGCACGTTAGGCAGGAAATGCGCGTCGATGGCGAGTGCCGACAGTCTTGACCAGAAGCCGGCCGCGGCCACGCCATGATAAAGGCACGTCACTCCCCCCACGCCAGAACCAGTGAGGGCCGCTGTGACTTCTGCGAGGTAGCGCGGCCCCACGCCAATATCGCTGTCGGCCAGGATAAGGCACTCATGGCGGGCATGGCGCGCCATATTGATGAGATTGGACACCTTCAGGTTGGCGCCGAGCGCGCTAGGGTCGATGATGAGTCGCAGATCGTGGTCGGGAAATGAAACCTTCAGGCGCTCGACGACGGCGATCGCCGCGTCCTGCTGATCCTGCACGCCGCAGATGATCTGGATCGGCGCTGAATAGTCCTGATCGCACAAGGATTTGAGATTTTCGAAAAGACGTGGCTCCGCTCCATGGAGCGGCTTGAGGATCGTCACTGCAGGTGGCGGCGCAGTCGGGCGCGCCGAACCATTCTTTGCGAAGGCTGCAGCCGCGATCGCATAGAGCAGATAGAGGCAGCCGACCGCAGCTATGGCAAGGAAGATCGCCGATATCACCGGCCGCCTCCGCCCTCGGCGCGCGCGGCACGGCCCCGAAGCGCCTGACCCTCAAGAATCTGCCAACCGAGAAGACTCGGAATGCCGAAGACGAGGTCAGGAACGCGTTTGATCAGCGACATGGCGATCGCCGCCTCGGCGGGGATGTCGAAAATCGCGCAGAGCGCGATCAATCCGCCTTCCTGGGCGCCAAGCGCGCCCGGAATGGCGAAAGCTGCTCCCCTGATGGCCTGCATCAAGCTTTCTATGACCAGGGCCTCCGGGTAACCCGATGGATATCCCATGAAGGCTAGGATCGCCCAGACCTCCAGCGCGCCGAACAGCCACACTGACGAATGAATAATGGCGGCCGTTATGACGCCCCGACGGTTCGCATATATGGACGCCAGGCGGGCATAGAGCGCGTCAATCGCTCCGAAGGATAGCCATTCGCGCTCGCCCACCACACGCGCCAGGAGAGCCTTAACGAAACGCTGGCCGACCGGCCGCTGTACGAGGTAGAATCCGCTGAGCGCCGGGAGGGCGACGACGATCACGATCGCGACCGTTCCTCGAACCGCGCCGCCGTCGCGCATTGAGGCGAGCGTCGCGAGGCCGACCGCCGCGAACAGGAACTGGGTAGCGGCCTGAACGAGGACGTCGACGATAACGCTCGCAGCGGACAGCGAGGCGGGCGCGCCGCGCAAGGTAAGGACGCGCGCGCCGATAACCTCGCCGCCGATCTGTGTTATCGGCAATAGCGCATTAGCGCCTTCGCGCAGGAAACGGATGAGCACGCAGGTCCAGACCGTCGGGCGCATTGCGCTAGGGAACAGGAACGACCAACCAACGCCGGCGGTCGAGATCGCAATCCCGCGCAAAATGACGACGGCCAGGACGCCCCATCCCGCGGCCGCGAAGGCGGCGAACACCGGGCCCGCCCCCGCCCAAAGAATCAGGCCTACGATGGCACAACCCGAGGCGAACCATGCGAACTTAAGAATCATCCCCATATCGAAGGCCTGTACTTGCGCCATAAGCGCTCACCGCCTGTAGTGCGAGCCTTGCTCGCAAACTGCGCTTTACCACTGCGACGTGACGGCATGCCGGCTCCATAGATGTCGGGTTGGGAACGAGAGATCTGGAATTTCCGAAATTCGAGCGTCTCGATGTTCGCACGTTCTCACTCCTGCTCAAAGACCTTCGAACGAATCAACAAAATGAAAGATATTCACGAATGACGGCGAGCCCGGCGTGCAACTGCGAAAGCCAGAATAGGAGATTCAACAACCGCGAGGCCGCACAGATGCACAACGAAGTTTGAGGCCGTCGAAATGCACGACGCCGAGCCGGGCTGGTATGTCCGCGTCACCCTACCCCACGGCGATCAACTCTTAATGAGCCGGTTTGAAACCGAGGTCAGGATGAAGGAATGGATCGCAACGCACGCCGCCGCTTGGCTGGAAAAATATCGAGGCGGCAGGTATATTTAGGGCTCAAAATATGCCGAATATTGAAAATATGACGCTGGCACAAAACATGTCTGCCGCTCAGAATATGCCGGTGGCGTTTTTTCCGACTGCGGCAATCGGCGCTTTTCTTCGATCTAAGCAGTCAAAAATAGACCGTTAGTCGCCCTTCGCCGGCCTGCAGAAGGACCCTTGTTTGTCCCATCGATGTATGAAAAGATTGAGGAGACGTCATACCTCTCGTCATGAAGAGGCAGAATCGGAAAGCTCAGGAGATGGAGCGCGTCACCATCAGCATGTCCGACGAATTCGCCGCCGAACTTGCTTCGTTCGTGAAAGACTATGGCTATGAGAACCGCTCCGAGGCCGTCCGCGATCTTGCGCGTCTCGGCCTCGAGCGCGCGCGGATCGGTCACGACGCGGCCGGTCAATGCGTCGCGACCCTGACCTATGTCTTCAACCACCACACAAGGGAATTGTCGCGACGGCTGACCGGTGCGCATCACGCGCATCATGATCTGCAGGTCGCAACGATGCATGTTCATCTCGACCATGATCAATGTCTCGAAGTCGCGGTCCTGCGCGGCGAAGTCTCTGGGGTGAGGGAGTTTTCAAAGGCCGTGATCGCCGAGCGCGGCGTCAGATACGGCCAGGTGAGTTTTGTGCCGGTCTCGATCGAAACCGAATCGCACGCGCATGCCGGGCTGCGGCATACGCACGACCATTCTCATCAACATTCGCATCCGAAAGATTGACACGGGCGGAGCTCGCGCAATTGACGCGGCGTGAACAGGGGAGAAGGCGTTATGGGCGCGATTCTATCCAATCTGTTCAACGATGAACGCGAGAATATCCGCGGCAAGCTGACCGGCGTTTACGGCCTGCTGTTTTCCGCCAATATCGGCGCATGGATCTGGGCGATCGTCGCCTTCCACGACTATCCGCTGCTGCTCGGGACGGCCGCGCTCGCCTACAGCTTCGGCCTGCGCCACGCCTTCGACGCCGATCATATCGCGGCGATCGACAATGTGACGCGCAAATTGATGCAGGAAGGCCGGCGGCCGGTCGGCGTCGGCCTGTTCTTCTCGCTCGGGCATTCGACAATCGTTGTCGGCCTCTCCATCGCCATCGCCGTCACGGCGACCGCACTGCAAAACCACTTCGATTCCTTCAAGAACGTCGGCACGATCGTCGGCACGATCGTCTCCGCGTCATTTTTATTCGCCATCGCATTGGCGAACCTTCTCGTGCTGATCGCCGTCTATCGAACCTTTCGGACCGTCAAGGACGGCGGCAAATTCGTCGAAGAAGATCTCGATCTCGCGCTGGCGAACAGGGGCTTGCTCGGGCGCCTGTTTCGCCGGTTTTTCAGGATCATCGAACGCTCCTGGCAGATGTATCCGCTCGGCGTGCTGTTCGGCCTCGGCTTCGATACGGCGACCGAAGTCGGCCTTCTCGGCATTTCCGCAACGCAGGCCTCGCAGGGCCTGTCGATCTGGTCGATCATGGTTTTCCCGGCCCTGTTCACAGCCGGCATGACGCTGATCGACACCACGGACAGCATTCTGATGCTTGGCGCCTATGGCTGGGCTTTCGTGAAACCGATCCGCAAGCTCTACTATAACCTGACCATCACCGCGGTATCGGTTGTCGTGGCGGTCGTCGTCGGCGGGTTGGAGGCGCTCAACCTCATCGGCGACCAACTCGGCCTTACCGACGGCGGCGGCTTCTGGGGCGCGATCGGATCGCTGAACGATAATTTCGGCATGCTCGGCTATTTGATTGTCGGCATTTTTATCGTCGCCTGGATCGTCTCTTATGCGATCTATCGCCTCAATGGCTACGACAAGATCGAGGCGTCCGCCGTGTAGGGCCGTGCACGGCGCAGTTTGGCGATCTCATCCACTGCGGAGAATTTGCCGCTGAACAGTGCTATTCAAACGGCATGCGGCCCTTTGGAAAGTGCCGAAAAGGAAAGTCTAATATGTCTCACGTTACTTATCAGATCGTCGAACATGACGGCGGTTGGGCTTATAAAGTCGGCGATGTTTTTTCTGAGACGTTTCCCTCCAGGGAATCGGCGCAAAAGGCCGCCAACAGAGCGGCTCGGGAGCAAAGAACTCCGGGAAGTGATGAAGCTATCGAGTTCGAGGACAGCGATGGAAAATGGCATGATGAAGACGCTAAAGGGATCGATCGCCCTGATACCGACGTAAAGGGCTAGCAACACAGCCTGCGCCCTGAAATTCTCCGTTGGACGCCGAATTCGCCCTAAAAGCCTTCGCTGCGCCCAAGACCCAGCGCCACGCCATAGCAACAGGTGTCGAGAAGATAGCCTGCGAACTCCGTACGCACAGTCGCTTTTCTGAGACGTCCACTGGACGTGGCGTGGCTTCGGCGCGAAGTCTTCGCGGATAGTGAGATTTCGCGCGAAACAGCAGACGATCTCATTGCGATCAATCCGGGGCGATTGTCTCAGCCGTCAGAATTTCTGGCTGACCTTCAGTTAGGATTTGAAGTTGTACAGGGGATAACCCTTGATCAGAGGCGCGCTCATTTCCGAACCGCCAAATCGCTTCGTCGCCGCGCATGTCGTGGTCACCCGCGGGGACCTCGCAAGGGTTTTTTTGTGGTATAATCAACTCCCTGGCAGGGGAGTTCTTCCATGAAGCGACATTTCTTGTTTTTCGCAGCGGTCGCGGGGCTTGCATCCGCCCATTTTACGGGCGCCCGCGCCGAGACAACCAACAAGGATGTAAATATTGATATCAGTTACGACATGGTAATGGATAGGTCGCATCCAAATCCCGCGACAAACCTCCGATCGCATTTTCACATTCACCTTGTCCTCTCGGGAAAGCACTCGGTTTCTCAAACAGTAGATTTGACGTCGGCAGGGAACTTAGACCATCGCGCAAGCAGCAAAACGTTGGGGGCCGGCGCGGGCGGCTGGCATGTCGCTTCCGAAAATAAGCTCGTACACGTCATAAGCATGCCCCAGAGCGTCAGGACGATGATCGTAACCGTCAGCGGGGCATCATGCGATTTTACCGTAACTGACGTTCTGAAGCCGGGTTTCAGCGAATATAAATTTACGGCGAGCTACACCAACTGGGAATTCTACAATCGCTACGAGAACCTCAATCCACAATGTAACATTCGTTGACGCGCGCTCGGCGCCACTCGCCTTAGAGAAGCCCATTTCGTCGCTGCGGGACAACCGGCCGTCCGGGGCTTCGCTGCGCGCGTCGGGCGAACGGTTTGAGAGCCGCCCTCCCTGCCACCCGGCTCAGAGCCCCAAGTAAAGCTCTACCGCGACGTCATAATCAACAAGCCGAACAGCAGCCCTATCACGGCGATGTTGATCGCCACATTGATAAACAGGCGGACGGATGGAGACAGAATCTTCGGTGGGGGCTGACCTAATATCCGCGGGGGGCTTGCCGGGGTGAAGTCCGGGACCAAATTCCTAGAACCAGATGGCGGCGAATTTTCACCGCCCCCGTCTATCATCCGCCAGCCTTTTTCCCAGAGGACGTTGGCTTTCGAGTTCGGAGGGTAGGGATTGCTGTCAGACGATCGCCCAAGCGCCCGCTCGAAGAGCCCTTCGCGGTAGGTTTCCTGATCGCTATCGAGCTCGGACATTTTAAATTCGTCGCATCCGCACGCACGATAAACGGAAGCGTATCGAGAGTCACATGGAACCCAATGTCGACAGAAGCCCGGTCGCGGGGATGTCGAAGCGGAAGTGTATCCGCGGGTTGGAGAAACGGTGGCGTTCTGACCCAGAAATGACATGCCAGTGAGAGAAGCGAGATTACGAGTCATTAGCTGCGTCGCCCCAAACAAGGGCTGGCCAGAGACCCTCAGGGCTCTTCGAGGAGCCTGCGGTTGCCGTCGAGCCAGGCTCGCTCATGGCGCTGTTCATCAAAGCTCGGATTGCAATCCATTCCCGGACGTCCGCCAGAAGATAGGTATTGATGGGCAGGTCCATCGAAGGCTTCTCTAAGCTGATGGCTTGCGCCCGTCGAATTCCTACGGTGCGGAAAGTCGCGGGAATGTATCTAATTCGGCACGCATCTGTATCCGTTGGGGTTCGGAAAAGATTCCGAATGCATGCCGGGTTGGCACGGTCGGAGGTCGTTGAATGCCGGCGCCGCGTCGGGCGCCGCAGGACTGGACGGCGCCAACTTCTGCCTCGCAGTCCGATGCATTGGCGTCTCGAAGGGGGCTCCGCCGCGATGCGACGGGTGGTTGGATTCTATATGGCGCGGAAGAGGACGCCCGTTTGCGGCTGGCGCCGCGACACGCGGCGTGCAGGCGCCGCTTGGATCAAGCGTTTCGCCAAGTTTGCAGGTCTTCTGCTGAGGTGCTTCTCCTGCGAAGATTGTGATTGGCTTGGAGAAAACCGGTGGAATATGCGGCATATGGTTGGCGTCGCCGAGCAGCAATTGCAGCGTATGCTTCCCGGGCGTCAAGGTGATCGTCGCCTCCGTCTGGCCCGCGCCGAAATGTAGATGGTTTTCGTCATTTGGAATCGGCTCGTCGAGGGGCGGTAGCGGCGCGTCGATCAGAAGATGGTGATGGCCGCTGTTGGGCATGTCGACGCCGGCGCGCACCACGACCATATTGTCGAGACCGAACTGCACTTGCAGCGTCAACGGCACGGCGGCGCCGTCTACCGGCGATACGATGTAAGTCTTGGCGTCGGGTGGGGAGGAATGACGCGCGCCCGTTGCGGCCGGCGCGGCTGGGGGCGAAGACGCGGCTGTCGCGGCCGCGGTTGGGGACGGAGCGGACGCGGCGTCGGCGACGGTCACGTGAATGAGTTCGGACATGACCGGCGGGGAATGCGGAATGTGATTCCGGTCACCCAACAGAAGCTGCAGCGTGTGAGGTCCGGGCGTCAGAGCAAGGTCGACCTCGGTCTGACCTCCGCCGAAATGCATATGATTGGGATCGTTCGGAATGGGTTCGTCGAGCGGCGGCAGCTCAGCGTCGATCAGCAGATGATGGTGACCGGAATTGGCTTTGTCCGAACCGGCCGGCGCAACGCCCATTCCACGCAAGCCGAAATGTATCGTCGTCGGAGAGCCGATGACTGCGCCGTCCTTCAGGTCAACGAAATAAACCTTGGCCCCTTCCGGCGAAGGGGTCGGGCCGCCCGTCGCCTTCGACTGTGCGAGCGTTGAATTGGCGACGGCCACGCTCAACAGTAATGTCGCAATCGCGCGCGCGATCGTCCTCACGATCGGCCTCCCTGCTCGGTCGGCCCCGAGCTTTGACGTCGCCGACAAACTTGAGACGGTTTCCACTCGCATGACTTTCTGTTCGACGATGTGACGAGGCTTCAACCAAACAATTCCGGGACCCAGCGGAGGCCCAGAGAGAATCAACGAAGGAAACTCGCTTCGCTATCGGCCAACGGTTTCCAACAGCCGCACTACCTGCGCCCGCAGGTCCTCACATTTGAGATTCTTCCTGAACCGCAGAAGGGACGCACGGTCGGGATTGGCCCGAATGCGGGCGAGTTCGTCGGCGTCGCGCTTGCAGGCTTGCGCGCCTTCGGCGGCTTGCGCGCCGAGTTGTGCCGGCGCCGGCGCATCCGGGTGCTGCGGCGCGACGATCAATGTCGGGGCGATTCCCTTCGATTGCGACGCGGGCGCGAGCGACGCGGCTTGCGCGGCGGCGATCGGCTCGCCGCCCAGGCTTTCCATGAGGCGCTCAACTTGAGGACGCAGGTCGCCGCAGGTGAGTTCGTGGGCGAATTGGGTGGCCTGCTCTAGCGAAGGTTCGACCCGCAGCTTGGCGAGGCGGGCCTCGTCGCGCTTGCACGCCTGATCAGAGTTTCGACCTTCTGTCTTCGCCTCAAGCGCGGCAGTCTGCGCCTGCAACGCGGGCGATACCGATGGGGAACTGGCGACGGGATCGGCTCCGAGGCTTTCAGCGAGACGCTGGGCCTGGGGACGCAGGTCTTCGCAGGTAAGCTCGCGCGCAAATTGCGCGACTTGTTCCGGCGAAGGATTGGCGCGCAAACGCGCGAGGCGGGCCTCATCGCGTCTGCACGCCTGATCCGGCGTCGGTGGGGCGGGCGAGGCGAGATCGATGCGCGGCTGCAAGGCCGCCTCCTGTTCGGCTTTGGGTCGAGATGCTTCCGCGGGCGCTCGGCTGCCTTCTTCCTGACGCTGGGCGGCGGCGGGACGATCGGCTCTCTGCGTGGCGTCCTTCGCGGGCCTCGCCGCTTCTGCCTCGGCGCCGATGAGCTTGGCGAGTTGGGCGCGGGCAAGGTCTGCATAGAAGCCGGAGCTATGAACGGCGAGAAACGATTCCCAGGCTCGCCGCGCGCCGACGCGCTCGGTCATTTCATATTCATGCGCAATCGCGTCGGTCGGATCTGCGGTGAGAGGCGCCGGAGCGAGGGCCGCCGGCGCGGGAACGAGCGAAATATCGGCCCCTCCCAGCGAGCCATAGACGAAAGGCTCTTGCCGATTGCCGGTGCTCTCAAGCACGTCGTCGCGCACCTTTCCCAACGCGATCCTGATGTCGAGTCCCGGTTCGGCGATATATTTCACCAAGGCCGTAGTGAACGGGCTATTGGCTCCGATGCCGTCATAGGAAACCGAGCCGGCCTTCGCAGCATATGCGATCAATGTGTCGGAGCCGGTTGGTTGGACGCCCACCAGCCGATTGGAGATAGAGCGCGTCGCCGTCGCATGGGCGGCGGCGTGTATGAAAGGATTGTCGCGACAAGCATCGAGGATGATCAGGCTCAGCTTCTTGGCCGATTGTGTCGCCAAAATGATCCGTTCGAGCGGGATAGCCTCATCGTCGATGTCAAAATCGCTGGCCAGCTTGGCGTCGACCGGAATGAGATAATTGGTCCCCCCAACCTCGATGCCATGACCGGAATAATAGACCACAGCGATGTCGGCGTTAGCGGCCGCAGTCAGGAACTCCCGCACCGCGCGCTTGAATTCCACGACCCCGACGTCCCGTCGCTCGTCGACGACATCGAAGCCGGCTTTGGTCAGAAGAGCGGTGATCGCATTGGCGTCGTTGACGGTATTGGTCAACGCATCGGCGTGTTCGTATTTGGCGTTGCCGATGACCAGCGCCACCCGTCGCTCGGCAAACGCCGCTCGGGTGGAAGACATCGCAACGATTAGCGCACAGAGGATGCAGGCTGCGTAGCGAAGAATCGTGCTCATATCGTCGTTCCGAGGCGCTTGCTGGCGCGCGCCGCGCGTTTCATATTAATCCAATACGGTCTGGAGCGCTATTTTGGGGCGAATTAGCCGCTACCGCCCGGTGGCGACCGGCGGCGCCAGACGAGGCGCGGCGAGACGGCGGGCGGCGGAAACGAACCGGCCGCGCCATCGCCTGCGATTTCTGTGCGCTTCTTCGCATCCGCAAGCCGGCGAAGCCACCGGCTTATTTTAGATCGCGAGCGACGCGAAAACCATTGGCATAATAGCGAACATCCTCGTCATAGCGGAACCGCGACGCGGAACGTCCGGCGCTCGCCTTGTTTGCAAAGGAGCCGCCGCGCAATACGCGCAAACTGCAATCGCCCCTGGTCCATGCGGAGCCGTCTTGGGGGGCGCCGCGGTATGACGGGTTCCAGCAATCTTGCACCCATTCGGCGGCATTGCCAGTTGTGTCGTATAAGCCGAACGGATTAGGTCTGAAGGATCCCGTCGGCGCGGTCTGGTGTGCTGCGTCGCCGCCGCAATCATCGCATTTGGCGTGGCCGACCCCAACGTCTCGTCCCCACCAAAAGGCCGAAGTGCTGCCGGCGCGCGCCGCATATTCCCATTCGGCTTCGCTTGGGAGGCGGTAGGCATGGCCGGTCTTTTGCGACAACCAGGCGATAAACTCCTTTAAATCGTCCCAACTGACGTCGATTGCCGGACGGTCCCCGCGCCCCCAGCCATGATCGGAAGGACTGTATTTGCAAGCGCCCTCTGCGGCGCAGAGATCCCATTCGGCGAATGTCACTTCGCGCCGCCCTATCGCAAAGGGAGCCGCGATCACGACGTGATGCAGGGGCGCCTCCATCGTCGTCTCGGTCGACCCCATTTCGAATTCCCCCGCGGGGACGACAACCATTTCGCCGCAATCGGGACAATCGCGAAAGACCTCTCCCGGCTTATGTGCGCCGGCGGTCTGCGCATTGGCAGGAGACGCCACGGCGCACAGATAAAGTAGGATCGGCAAAATCCTTGACCGCCGGTCCATTCTCATGCTCAGGCTCGTGTTCCCCTTTTGGACCGCCACGACGTTGCATCGCAGTCAATCCACCACGACAATCGACTCCTTAGGATCGAAGAACGCGCGAACGTTAACAAGAGCCGGCGGCTCTCCACGACGAAAATTCCGCCGCCGCCGACAACTTCCCGTTCTTCCAGCGAGCGCTGGCAGGCGAATCTGAAAATTCGTCGAACTTCCCGTCTCTTAGCCGGCCTTTAGAATTTCTGTCGGCAGGGTAGCCCAACGCTCTCCGGGCGCCAAGAGGCGCCGCGGTCGGGAATTGACTGCCAGCCGGGCCTCGGCTTGCGGCGCTCGCTAAAGAGCACGATAATGTCCTCTGAATCGAACAATTTGCGCCTTCGAGCCAAGAAATGCCGCTTCGTTTGATAATCGAAAACTTGGATCGGTTGCCCGATGGCGGTCCAGTGCGCGTCCAAGTTGAAGGACGTGGCTTGGACATCGGGCGCGATCAGCATCTTGACTGGACCTTGCCTGATCCTAGTCGACACGTTTCAAGCAAGCACTGCGAAATTCGCTTTCGTGACGACAATTATTGGCTACACGACGTTTCGACCAACGGCACATTCGTCAACGGCGCGCAATTCCGGCTGGAGGCGCCGCATTTGTTGCGCAGCGGCGATCGCCTCACCATTGGCCAATATATCGTAGCGGTGGAGATCGAGGGCCGGGGGGCCTTGCCGGGCGCCTATTCGCCGCCGCAAACGGAGCTTGGAACTGCGCCGGATCTCTGGGGCACGGGAGGCGAGGCGGCAGCCCCCGACGACCGGCGCGACTACATGCCCGAGCGGGTGCGTGTGGCGCCGCCGGATTTTCTCGATTTCGCTTCGGGCGTAGCGCGGGCGGAGGTTCCCTCCCCATCGTCATCCGCGCCCGCCCTCGATTTCGGTATTGCGCCCGGCGGGCCGGAGGACGATTGGCTGAGGGGCAGGCGCACGCCTGTCATTGCCGTCGAGCCGGACGATCCGATCGCGCCGATGCCGCGCCGGCCGCTCCCTCGACGCCCCATGCCGACTTCCGAGGAGCACGCGCCCGCCCTCGCCCCCATCGTCGGACCGACCGTTGAAGGGGGAGAAGCGGGGGCGCGAAGGCGCGAGGACGCGGCCATTCCGCGTCCCCCATCGACGAGCTTGGCCGTCGACACGCCAACCATTTCCACCGACCTTCTGTTGCGGATCGCACGCGCCGCCGGCGTCCCAGAGCGCGCGATCGCTGGCCGCGATCCGCTGGCGGTGGCCGACGATATTGGCGCGATGCTGAGATTGACGGCGCTAAATCTTGCGCAAATGCTATCGTCGCGTTCGGAAACCAAGAGTCTGATGCGAAGTTCCAGTCGGACGATGATTCAAGCAATCGAGAATAATCCGCTTAAATTCACCGCGACGCCGGAAGAAGCGCTCGCCATAATGCTCGGCCCGTCGACACGCAATTATCTTGATGCAAAGACGACATTGGAGCGAAGTTTCGCCGATCTCAAGGCTCATCAAATGCAAACTTACGGCGCCATGCAAGGGGCCCTTGAGGCTCTCTTCGAAGATCTTGCGCCGGAAAAAATTGATGCCTCTGTCGAGGCCGATCGCGGCCTTGGCGGACTGGTAGGGTCCCGTAAGGCTAAGCTCTGGGACACTTATGTGGAGCGTTGGCGCGCCAAGACAAAACGAAACGACGGGCGCCTATCGGACGCGTTTCTGCTCTTGTTTGCGGAAAGCTACGATCGTCTCCGCCGAAAGGAGCCGTAACGCGCGATCGGGCGCCGGCGGCCGCAGGTCGGCTCAGCTGAGCGACCGCGGGCGCCTAGCTTAAGGGATTGGGGAATTCCGACCATGTCGTGGTATGCCAAGGTTAATTGGTCGGAAGGCTTATTCCTTCGACCGCATCATTTGCAGCAGGCCGATCGCTATTTTGAGAACGCGATCGAGAGCCGGACGCGCCACGTCACGCCCTATCCCTGGGGCTTTGCGATGCTCGAACTCGATCGGGATCTTGCACAGCAGAGCAAATTCTCATTGCGGCGGGCGGCGGGCGTCATGCCCGACGGCGCCTTGTTTGATTTTCCCGCCGACAGTCCAGCGCCCGCACCGATCGAAGCGCCAGAAACGGCAGCGGGCCAGCTTGTCTGGCTCTCGATGCCGGCCAAAGCCAATAATTCGCGCGAAGTCAGCCACGACCTGACCGATAATGCGGCGCGCTTTGTCGCGGGCTCCGAGACCGTCATCGACTCCACGTCGCATCTGCGCATCGAGGAGGAGATTGACGTCGCCTATCCGCGTCTGGCCTATGAGATTCGCAAGACGGCCAAGCCGGGCTATGTCGGGCTTCCCATTGCGCGTATCGTTGAAGTGCACGACCGAACAATCGTTTTTGACGAGAAGTTCGCGCCGCCGCTTCTTGTGTGCTCCGCCCATCCGACCATCGAAGGCTGGCTTGAACGGGTGATCGGCTGGATTGGAACCAAGCTCGACGAGCTTGCACGCTACGCCAGCGACGCCACGGCGGGCGGCGGGCTACAAAGCGCCGACTATCTGATGCTGCAAATGCTGAATCGAGAGATTCCGGTTCTCAAGCATTTCCGCAGATCGCGTTATGTCCATCCCGAGCGTCTTTACGAGGAACTGCTGCGCATCGTCGGCGAACTCGCGACATTTGCAACCGCCGAGCGGCGGGCGCGTGAGTATCCGGCCTATGTTCACGACGATCTGGAGGGCGCCTTTGCTCCGGTGTTGCGCGATATCCAGGATTTCCTCAGCGCGCGCCTCGATCGGCGCGCCATCCGCCTCGAACTCATCGAGCGCGCCCAGAATGCCTATATTTCGACGATCAAGGACCGGACCCTGTTTCGGAATGCGACCCTGGTGCTCGAAGTTTCAGCGCGCCGCCCGCTCACCGAAATTCAGCAGAACCTGCCGAATTTCCTTAAAGTGGGTCCGAACACCAAGATGAACGAAATCGTTCATGCGCATTTGCCCGGCATCAACCTCGTTCACTTGCCGACGCCGCCACCGCAAATCCGTGCAATTACGGACCACGTCTATTTCTACTTTGATCGCACTTCGCCGCTCTGGCCTGAATTCAGCGTTGCGAGCGCGATCGGCATGCATTTTGCCGGCGACTGGCCCGAGCTTCAGATGGAGCTTTGGGCGATCAGGGAAGACAGGCGATGAGCGATCCCGACGATCCTTTTGGGCCGCGAGAACGCACGATCATCCGCCCGAACCCCGGCGGCCGCCGCCCGTCGCAAACACCGGGCGGCGCCCCGCCGGCGGCGACGCCGATTTCGCCCGTCGCTTATCCCCCGCCTCCGGGTCCGCCGTCCCAGGCGCCTCCGCCGCCTCAAGCTGTGCCGCCTTATCCCGCTCCACCCACCTTTCAGACGCCGCCGCCAAGCGGGCAGGCGCAATGGGACGGCTGGACGACGACACCGACGCCGCAGCCGATCAATCCCTATTTGCAACAGGCCGCCGGCTCGGCGCCGATGACGCCGGCGCCGAACGCGCCTCACATATCGGTCGACCTCGTCGCCATCGCGGCCAATCCGCTGATGCGCGCCTCCGCCTCGTTGCTGTTGCTGCTGGGCCGTCTGCGCGCGTCGCTCTCGCGTGCGGGCAGCGGCCAGTTGATGGATCAGGTCGCCCAATCGATCGTGCAATTCGAGGCCGATGTGCGCGACGCCGGCGTTCCGCCCGAGCAGATCAACGCCGCCAAATACGCGCTCGCCGCCACTGCCGACGACATCGTTCAGAACCTGCCGAGCGATGATCGGCATCTGTGGACGAAATACAGCATGCTCGTTCGCTTCTTTGGCGAGCGGACCGGCGGCGTGAAATTTTTTCAGGAGCTAGAGCGCGCCAAGCAGAATCCGGCGGTCAATCTCGGGCTGCTTGAGATCATGCACGCTTGCCTTTGCCTCGGCTTCGAGGGCGTCTATCGCGCTTCCACCAGCACGGGCGGCGCCGGCGCGTTGCAAGGCATCCGCCGCGACCTTTATGAAACGATCCGTCGCGTGCAGCCCAAGACAATCGAAGATCTGTCGCCGCATTGGCGCGGCCAGACGATCGGACTCGTCGCCAATCGTTTCCGTGTGCCGGTCTGGTCGATCGCCGCCGTGGCGGGGGTTATTTTGCTTGGCGTCTATCTCGTCCTGCGCAATTTGCTGAGCGGCGAGGCCGAAAACCTCGCTCTGAAGATGGCCCGCCTCCATCCCGACACCGAAATCAACATCGCGCGCGAGACCGTGGTGAAGCCGCCGCCCGATCCCGTGCGAAATTCGACGCAATTGCAGCGCATTCGCGCGGCGCTTGCCGCCGAAATTCTCGCTCATAAATTGAGCGCCGATCAAACCGCAACCTCGATCATCATCCGCGTCAGCAATGTCGTGCTGTTTCCGTCAGGCGAGGCGAAGGTCAGCGATTCCTTTGCACCGCTCGCCGCCAAGATCGCCAAGAGTCTGGACAAGGAGCCCGGCGCCATTCGCATCGACGGCTATTCCGACACCGATCCGATCAAGACCGTAACCTTCCCTTCAAACTGGGAGCTTTCCGAGGCGCGCGCCAAATCGGTCGCCGGCGTTTTGAAAACAGACCTTGCCCAGCCCGAGCGCGTGACGGTTTCTGGCAAGGGGTCGGACAATCCGGTCGCGCCCAACGATACGGCTGATAACAAATCGAAGAACAGACGAGTGGAAGTTTCGATCCCGCGCGCCGATTAGACTTTCGAGCGGATTCGAGCGGTAATTTGGAGCTATCAATCAGATGACCGTCGTCGCCTGGATCTGGATCGCTCTGAGCATCGTCGGCGCTATCACTTTTTCGCTGCTGGTCTGGTTCGCCGGCCCGATCATCTCGATCGGCGATGTGCAGCCCTTCGAGAGTTTCTGGCTGCGCTTTGCGATCATCCTCCTCGTCTGGATCATCGTTCTCGCGTCGATCGCCTACAAGATCATCAAGCGCCGGCGCGCGGCGGCCGCACTTGAAAAGGCGTTGACCGAAGCGGTTGTCGACGAGACGGACGCCCCCGTGCTCGCCGAAAAAATGCAGGATGCGCTGGCGACGCTCAAGAAGAGCGGCAAGTCGAGCACAAGCTATCTCTATGATCTGCCCTGGTATCTCATCATCGGCCCGCCGGGCGCCGGCAAAACCACTGCGCTCGTCAATTCCGGGCTGAGATTTCCGCTCGCCAACGATACCGCGGCGCGAGCGGTGCAGGGCGTCGGCGGCACGCGCTATTGCGACTGGTGGTTCACCGACGAAGCCGTGCTTATCGATACGGCGGGGCGTTATACGACGCAGGATTCGGACGCGAAAGTCGATCGCAAGAGCTGGCTCGCCTTCCTCGACATGCTGCGCACCAACCGCCCGCGTCAGCCGATCAACGGCGTGCTGGTGGCGATCAGCATCGAGGACGTTCTCAAACTTGCCCCGGCCGAGGTCAATGCTCACGCCGACGCCATTCGCAAGCGCCTGACCGAACTGCATGACGAATTGAAGATCAGTTTTCCCGTCTATGCAGTCTTCACTAAGATGGACCTGATCGTTGGCTTCACGCAGTATTTTGCCGATCTCGACGAGGTCAAACGCCGTTTCGTGTGGGGCGCAACTTTCCAGACCGCCGATAAGAAGGCCAACAATGTCGGAACCGTTCCCGCCGAGATCGATCTTCTTGTCAATCGCATTTCCGAGCGCATGCCCGAGCGCCTGCAGGAGGAGCCCGACCTGCGCGCGCGCGCGATCCTGTTCGGATTACCCGCCCAGATCAGCGCCATCAAGAAACCGGTGTCCGAATTTCTCGGGCGAATATTCGAGCCGACGCGCTATCAGACCAGCGCGACATTGCGAGGGTTCTACTTCACTTCGGGAACCCAGGAAGGCACGCCATTCGATCAGGTGATCGGTGCGCTGCAGAGGAGCTACGGCGTCGAAAGCTTCAGCTCCGCCGCTTTCTCGGGAGCCGGCAAGAGTTTCTTCCTGCATGATTTATTGACGAAGGTTGTGTTCGGCGAGGCCGGCTGGGTCTCGACCAATATGGGAGCGGTGCGGCGGTCGTTTTTCATTCGCGCCGCGGCTTTTTCTCTCATTGCGGTCGTGATGGCCGTTATTTTGGGAGCGTGGTGGGTCAGCTATTCGCGCAATAGAACGCTGATCGCCGATACCGACCGCGCCGTCGACAGTTATGCCGCCGCCGCTGGCCCGCTGCTGAAGCAGGATACGATCAGCGACTCCGACCTGCGTCCGGTCTATGAGCGGATCGACGGGTTGCTCAATCTGCCGACCGGTTACGCGACGCGCGATGAGGCGACGCCGGTTCCCCAGACCTTCGGCCTCAGCCAGCGTCCGCGCCTCGAGTCGGCGTCTGAATCGACTTATCAATTGGCGCTGGAGCGCCTGATGCGCCCGCGGCTCGTGTTGCGGCTCGAACAGCAGATCCAGAAAAACATCAACGAACCGTCCTTCGTCTATGAGGCGCTCAAAGTCTATCTAATGCTCGGCGGCAAGGCCCCGGCGGTCGACAAGGATTTGATCCTCGACTGGTTCGCCCGCGATTGGGAAGAGAACATGTATCCCGGCGCACCTTATGCGCAGGGGCGCGAATTGCTCCGCGAACATCTGGCCGCGATGCTCGATCTCGACGTCAACGGGACGCCCAAGATTTCGCTGAACGGCCCGCTGGTCGAGCAGGCGCAAGCGACGCTGTCGCGCATGCGCGTTTCCGAACGCGCCTATACCCTGTTGAAGTCAGAAGCTCACACCGAGAAGATCGAGGACTGGATCGCCTCGCGCCGGGGCGGCCCGGACATGGCCCTGGTTTTTGAAGCGGCCAATGGGGCCAGCCTCGACACCGTCCGCGTGCCGGCATTCTTCACCTATCAGGGTTTCTACCACGCGCTTCTCGATCACATGACGACGATCGCCGACAAGATGCAGAAAGAGCAATGGGTGCTGGGCCCATCGGGCGGGCAAGAAGCCGTCAAGCAGCAATACGCCAGCATCATGCCCGATATTATCGATCTCTACGGCAAGGAATTCATCAACGCGTGGAATATTGCGATCGGCAATCTGGCGCTGCGACCTCTGGTGGCCGACAAGCCCAAATATCTCGTCCTCAGCGCGGCTTCCGCGCCGACCTCCCCGATTAAGCAGATATTCGAATCGATCCGCGACGAAACGGCGGTGACACGCGAGCCGAAGGCGCCGCCGAGCAGCGCGCTAAACGCAAATGCGGCGCAGGATGCGACCCGGATCGTCGGAAATCATCTCGGCACCACCGGCAGGGAAGCGCTTTCTCTGGCGATGAAGTCTCAACGCAGGGCAGGCGACCCCGCGCCCGAAGTTCCTGGCGCTTCGATAGAGGCGAATTTCAAGCCCTTTCAGGTACTGCTGGAGGGCGAGGCCGGTTCGCGACCGATCGACGCGCTGCTCGCCAATCTAAACGAACTCTATCGCGAATTGACGCTGGCGGCGACCAATCCGGCGCAGGCCAAACAGGCGATCGACCAGGTACAGGTGCAGGTCGCCAGTCTGCGCAGCAATGTGACGCGGCTGCCGCAGCCGCTCGCCGGCATGATGGACAGGGTCGCCAGGGATGTCGCCGGCGACGCCAACGACACTTCGGTTGCACAGCTTTCGCAGGCGCTCGCCGATCAGGTGACGGGAGCCTGCCAGCAGGCCATCGCCAATCGCTATCCCTTCGCCAAGAGCGATCGCGACGTGCCGCTGGCGGATTTCGCCCGGGTGTTTGCGCCGGGTGGTGTGATCGACCGCTTTTTCGCGACCAATCTGGCGCCATTGGCGAATCTTTCCGGCAAGACCTGGACCTGGCGCCCCAACGCCAATCTGTCACGCAAATTGTCCGATACGACCTTGCGTCAATTCCAGGAGGCTGCGGAAATCCGTGACGCCTTTTTCCCGACCGGCGGCAATCAGCCCAATGTCAGCCTCGAGGTCAAACCTGTGACGCTTAGCGGCGAAGCGACCAGCGCGACATTGCAGATTAACGGCGCGTCGGTCGCCTCGCAGCAGGGAGCGAACACCCCAACGACCGTACAATGGCCCGGCGCGGGTGCAGGAGAGGCCTCGATCGCGATGCAGCCCGAGATGCCGGACCGCATTTCCAAGCTGGAGCGATCTGGGCCGTGGGCCCTGTTCCGGCTTGTCGACACTGGCTCGGCGCTGCAACGCGGCAATGCGGTCAGCGCGAGTTTCGTGGTGGGTGGGCGCGAAGTGTCCTACCAATTCAGTGCGGCTTCACTCAATAATCCGCTGAGTATGCCTTCTCTGCGTCAATTCAAGTGCCCCAATGGATTGTGAGCCCTGATGCCCACCGGACTATACGGCAAGCTTCCGGCCAAGCGCGATTTCGTCGCCGCCAATGTCTCGCGCCGCTTGCTCGAGGTTTGGGAGCCGTGGCTCCAGGCGAGCGTGGCGACCTCGCGGCAAATGCTCGGCGAGGGCTGGCAAAATGCTTACAATAGTGCGCCGATCTGGCGATTTTGGCTCGGCGCCGGTTTTTGCGGCGAGGCCGTGCTCGGTGCGTTCATGGCGTCGATCGATGGGGTCGGGCGGCACTTTCCGCTGACGGTTTTTGCGACGGAAGGCGATGAAGCGCTATTGCCGCCCGAGCTGAATCCCAACGATTCCTGGTGTGAGGCCGCCGAAGCGATCCTGCTTGGCGCACTCAACCATGATTCGGATTATGAAGGGGTCGCGGGGGCAATTTCGACGATGTCGCCGCCGGCGACTGTGACGCGACAGTCCAATGCCGCCGGCATCACGTTGCTGAAAGATAATGCCGTTCTCGTCCGCGATTTCGGCGGCGAAGTGGCCATCGCCTTTCGCGCCGCACGGCGTTTCGCCCATCGCCAGGCATTTGCGCACCAATCGTTCTGGTGGACAATTGGAGGCGAGGGTTTCTCTCCCGCGGCGATTTCGGCGATGGGTCTGCCGGCCCCGACCCGGTTCGCCTCCATGCTTAGCGGATCATTCGAGGATTCCCCAAAGACTTCGATCTGAGAGAGTGCGCCATGTCCAGCCCGTTTATTTTCAGGACGGCGACCGCGAGCCACGTCGGCAAAGTCCGTGAGGTCAACGAGGACAGGTTGCTCGCCCGGCCGGAAGTCGGACTCTGGGCGGTCGCCGATGGGATGGGCGGCCTCGGCGGAGGCGATCTGGCGAGCGGCGCGGCAATCGCGGCGCTGGCGACGATCGCGAGTGGAGAGTCCGCCGCCGAACTTCTTGCGCAATTTGAGGATCGCATCGTCGGCGTCAACGCCGAACTGCGCGCGCTTGCCACGGCGCGCTCGACATGGGCCGTCGGCACGACGATCGCCGCCATCCTTATCCGCGGCGCCCATTACGCTTGCGTTTGGTGCGGCGATAGCCGCGTCTATCTGTTGCGCGAAAGCACGTTGACGCAAATCTCGCGCGATCACTCAGAAGTTCAGGACCTTATCGATCTCGGCGTGCTCGAGCCGCACGAGGCCAGGACGTGGCCGCGCCGCAACGTCATTACCAAAGCTCTCGGGGTCGCCGACCAAGCCGCTCTCGACATTCGCGATGGGCCGATTCTGGCCGGAGACCGGTTTCTTCTGTGCAGCGATGGATTGACCAACCATGTCGAAGACATTGAAATAGCAGCGCTGCTTGCGGCGGACGACCCGGAAAAAGCTTGCGCCCGCCTTATCACACTGACCTTGCAGCGGGGGGCGTCCGACAATGTTTCCGTCGTCATCGTCGCTTGCGACCATGACACGCAAACCACCCGCTTCGATTCGACCGCGTCGTTCGTTCCCGATCGCGGCATCGGCGGGTGACGCCTCCACGACGCAAGCCTCAATTGCTGGCTGTCTGAAGCGCAGCGTCGACGATCGCTTTCTGCGTCGCAAAGGCGGCGATTTCCTGCTCGCTTGGCGGCGCCGCGCCGATGGGAACGGCGGCGACCGCACCGCCGGCGCCGGCGACTTCGATTCCCATGTGCGGCATGGGATCGACTGCGACGCGGTCGAGATAATATTCGAAATGCAGATGAGGCCCCGTCGAAAGGCCCGTATTGCCCGATAGCGCGATGACCTGTCCCTGCGCGACGGTGGCGCCGACGGCGACGCCGGCCGAAATTTCCGAAAGATGCGAATAGGACGTTTCAAAGCCTTTGTGCTGTAGTCGCACGTGGTTGCCGAAGCCCGAAACCGGCCCGGCGATTTCGACCTTGCCGTCGGCCACGGCTCTGACCGGCGAGCCGACCGGCGCGCCGAAATCGATGCCCGCGTGAAGCCGCAAAATGTGCAAGATCGGGTGAAAGCGCATGCCGAACAGCGAGGTCACCGGAGCGCCTCTGATCGGCGCGAATATGCGGCCGAGGCTAGCGGATGGGCCGCCGCCGCCATTGATAGGAGGCGTTGGCGCTCCATTGTTGATCGGTGGCGTCGGCACGCCGCCGCCTTTCGGATCGAAGCAGCGGAAGACGCCATCGGACGATTGGAAGGAATAACAATCCGCCTGGCCGCTCGGCCCGGACAATCCGACATAGATGACCTTGCCGGACGATTTTGATTTGCCGCGAAAGTCGCGCGCATAGAGCGCGCGGACATTCTCCTCAGGCTGCAGGGGAACGGTGAGATCAGTGAGCTTGCCCAGCAACTGGATCGCCTCGCGGATGACGGGTTCGGGCACGTTGTTGCGCACGCCAGCGCTATAGACGCCATCGGACAAATTGTAATGGACCGCCAAGTCGACATCCTTTGGTCCTTCCTCCAGCAGACCCGGGGGCAGCGCCGGTTGAGCGCCTACGCCGTAGCCGCCGGCTTCAGCCAGCGCGACGGCGCCGACATATTCCTTGTTTTCGTAAATCGCGAGTTGCGTGACCCGATAGGCGCCGGACGTGTCGAGCGCTCCTTCAGCGACCGCGACGCTCGACGGCGGCAACGATTGAATGTTGTAGAGGGCTTTGGCAGCCGTTTCGACCTCGCGGGCGCCATCTTCGGCGAAGCCATTGCGGATCAGCAGATCGCTGATCTTCTCCAGCACGACCACCCTGATGATCGCTTCCCTGATCTGGGGCTTGGCGTTCGATCCGCCGATCGACACACCGAGTTGGCTGCTGTTGAGGTCGGTCACCATCGATAGTTGCGGGGAATCGGGAGTACTGGCGCCGCCGTCGTCGTCAAACCCAGCTGCGGCGGCGTCACTGGCATCGACGACGAGTTGCGTCCCCGCGTTAGCGACTTCCGGGTCGGCGACGTCGGCGCCGGGCGCGGCTTCGAGGAATTTGCCCATAAAGCCGCCGTTCGAAGACGCCAATTGCGTGTTCACAAAGAAAGCTGTGCTTTCTACCTTCGGCGCATTGGCGGCCAGAGTGATCGGCAGGACGACCCGAAAAGATCGTGGCGCGGCGGTCACGCCGCGACGAACGAGGACGGGATCGCCCGGCAGATCGATAATCGTCGATATTGGCCCTGTCGTGGGCGGCGCTTCGCCTTCGGACGCCTCGCGCTGCGTCGATACGACCGTCGGGGCAGGGGCCGGGCGGCGCCAAATGAAGCGGTGGGCGACGAGGCCCACGCAAAGACAGACGATCGCCGCGCCGATCGCCAGCAAAACCATATTGCGCCGCGTCATTTCCCAACCCGCACCGAAGCCCGATTGTCGGCAACATAATCAAATCAGGGTCGGTCTTCACGCTTCTTTCCGGAGAGGCTTCTTCCTCCTCACGAGTACGAATGTCGTTTCGCCGCGCGCCTCGGCAGCAGATGCATAGGCGCGATCAGATCTCGTAGCGGCTGACAGGTGAACATCGCGAAGGAGATTTGGCCATGATCCTCCGGACCGAGAGCGGTCGCCGGTCGACACTCCGCCCGATACAGCTTTCAGAGCGCTCGCTCGGAGGAGGTTTGGGGAAAGTCTGATCCATGCAACTTTAAGATTTGTCACTGCTCGAGCAGGTGCGTTTCGACGCGCCGATTCTCGGCGCTGAATGGGTCCGCAGCGCGCGGTTTCGATTTGCCAAAGCCCTTCGCCTTCAAAGTCGCGGCCTCGAGACCCTGCGTGACGAGATAAGCAACGACAGATGAAGCCCGCCGCTCCGAGAGTCCAAGATTGTAGAGTTCCGGTCCGGTTGCGTCGGTATGACCGTCTATCTCGAAATTCTGACCCTTTAGGCGCGGATCTTTGAGCGCCTGAGCGAATTGATCGAGGTTCTCCTTGGCCGCTTGCGTCAGTCTATCGGAATTGAATTCGAAATTGACGAGAAGATCGAACTTCGCCGCCGCGCCCGAAGGCGGCGTCGGACACTCGGCGGCGGTGCCAAAGCAGAGCGACTTGGGTTTGCCGATCGCCGCATCGGCGAAGAAGTCGGCCACCGCTTGCGCCTTGTAGGCCGGATCAGCCTGAGCTGGCGCGATGCTCAACGCCTGCGCAGTCAGCAGGCCGCCTGTCAAACCTATCACAGCAACCAAAGAAGCGCGCATTTGAAACCTCCCTGTGGAGCGCTCGCGCCGGGGCGCGAGCGAACAATAATTGTGACGAACGCAACAGTTTTCGTCAACAATTTGAAGGGTCGCAGAGAGCATCCCCACCTATCGTGGCTGGAGGAGGATTTCTCCCTGTCGCTTCCATCGATCGTTAGCCGCCTTCCTGGCGATGGCGGCCCACGCGACGACGAATTCGCACGCTGAGCTTACGGTCTGCCTGGGGTCGACGTCCGCTCCTAAACGCTAATCCACCTTTCACTCGGCGGACCGTATGTCTTCTATTGCCAGTCTACATCTGCGGCGGGTCGGAAATCGCAGTTTCCCTTTTCGCTAACTCGGTCTAGCCTCTCTTAAACGACCCATAACTGGGAGCATCGCGACCTTGGAAGACCGGACCGTCATTCAGTTCGGCTCGCCCGGCAGCTTACGGGGCGGCGTCCGCCTCAACGGCATGTACGAAATCGAGACGCTGCTTGCGCAAGGCGGCATGGGAGAAGTCTACAAAGGATTCAACATCCAGACCCGCGACCTCGTCGCGATCAAAATGATCTTGCCGGAATTGGCGCGTAATGAAGACGTGTTCGCGCTGTTCCGCCGCGAAGCGACGACTCTGCACAATCTTCAACATGAGGCTATCGTCCGCTATTTCGTCTTTTCGGTCGATCCAGATTTGCAACGCGCCTATCTCGCGATGGAGTTTGTCGACGGTCCATCTTTGACCAAAAGGCTCGCGCAAGGCCCCCTCTCAATCGTGGAGGCGAACATCTTGCGCAAGCGGATTGCGGGGGCTCTGGAAGCCGCGCATCGCGTTGGCGTGATCCATCGCGATATATCACCGGACAATATTATTCTTCCCGGAAACGATCCGAGGCGCGCCAAAATAGTCGATTTTGGCATCGCCCGTTCGCAGCGACCCGGCGAGGGCACGCTTCTTGGCGGGGGGTTCGCCGGCAAATATAATTATGTAGCGCCGGAACAATTGGGGCTCGCAGGTGGCGACGTTACGGCCAGATCCGATATTTACAGTTTTGGCCTGGTGCTCGCCGAAGCCCTGCGCGGGCGCCCCATCGATATGAGCGGCACGCAGGTCCAAATCATCGAAAAGCGCCGTACCGTACCCGATCTTTCCGACATTGATGCTTCGATGCGCCCTTTGCTTCAGGCCATGCTGGCGCCGCTTCCTGCGGATCGGCCAGAGAGCATGGCGGCGGTCGCTTCCTGGGATGAAAACGGGAAGACCAGTGCGAAGAACCGCATCGCCGCTTCGTCGGAGGAGTTCAGCCCAAGGACTGTCGGCTCCCCTCTTGGCGAAAAGCCAGGTGGGGGCATTACGTTTGGTCGGCTGGCGGCGATTCTCGGCGTCCTGATTCTGATCAGCGTCGTTGGCGGCACGCTCTACCTGTTTCGCGACGCGATGCCCTGGAATGATGCCGCGACCGTCCCCCGAGAGCCGACGACGACGGCGAAGGAAAACCGGGCCGATAATCCAGCGCCGCCCGCTGAGCCTGCCGTCCCTTCCGGTTCGATGCACAAACTGCCGCCTCTCCCCGATCCGGCTCCCAGTCAGGCGATCGCGGCGTCCACCGCCCCAGTGACGGATGCATCGAAGCCGTCGGTCGCCGACGCCATCGCCCCGGCGCCTCCCGGGCAACCAGCGCCCCATGTTCCCACCGCCGATGAGATCGTCCAGTCTTTTCAAACATCGGCGTCGCGTCAGTCGAACAGCGACGATGTTCATTCTGGCGCGGAGGGCGCCGCTCCGCTGCTGAAACTGACGCCTCCCAGCGTTGCCGAAATGAAGAGCGAGCTTGCGCAACCTCCGCAGACTGCCGCGGCCGTCCCGCCATCGGCGCCGGCCGCCGCTCCGGTCGCGCGGCCCTCGGCTGCTGCGCCTACGCCGGCGCTTGCCCCTCCTGCAATCCCGCCGCATGCGCCGCAAAGCGTTGTGGCAATGGACGACGCCGTGGTCGGCCACGAATATCTTGCCAATTTGCCGCCCTTCAGCGATTCCGGCAACCTCAAGGCTCTCGTCTTGCACGCCGAGCCCGATCCGCCGGCAGGGCTCGCCTTCGCCGACCTGGGCTCGGGCTTCAGCCAAATATCGGGAAAGCCCACGACGCCGGGCCAATATTCCTTCGAAATTCTTGCGAGGAACGCCGCCGGCGCCACGGCGCGAATGACGACTAGAATCAACGTCGCGGCGGCGTCGGATGCTGCGCCGGCGACTCCGACCGCCCTCGCGCCGAATCGGCCGCCGGCCGGCAATCCGTCGCCCCCCAATGAGATTGTCGCCTCGCTCACGCCGGCCGGCAAATCGGCCGGCTTCCTTCGCGACTTCGATGGCGGGCCTTGTTTTTTCGCTCGCTCGCTCGGAGGCTCCTCGGATTCGTTGGTCATCCAGGGAATCGGCTCAGACAAGGCGACTTTCGAACGCTTTTACGGCGACTTTATTCGTGAGACCGGCATCGAACCCGTGCTGAACGTTAGACTAATTCGCCCAGCGGAATGTCCAGTGATTGATCTGATTCGTGCGAGCGGAGGTGAGCACGCCGAAGGACCGAAAATTGAACTCGTGGGTTACGACGTCGGACGCGGTAAACCGCTTGCAGGCACGATCTCCAATATAGCTGGACGTCATCTCGACGTATTGCTCCTGGACAGCGACGGGAATGTCTATCGTATCGACACCCGGGTGCAACAAGGCGGCGCCAACGCTACTTTCAATATTCCGATCACCCCGGACGCCACTTCGGTGGGAGCGCTGCAATTGGTCCTTGCCATCACTTCACCCAAACAATTGTCTTCCCTTTCGGGGTTTAAGGCCGGCGCTGCCGCCGTCATCCTGCCAAATCTGCATAACGAATTAACCGCAGCGTCCGGAACTCTGGAAGTCGAATTCTTTAAGCTGGTCAAGTAAGTCTGGCGCCCTTGTTGATCGAAGGGTTGGCTTTGTGAGACGCGGCAGCGCCTACTGCCTTGGCGATTGACGGTGGCCGAAGGCGCCGGCAACCGGTTCGACTAACTGGAGATGCGTGATCGATCTCAACAAATTCAGGGAGGCATCGGTGGCAGTAGCAAAGCACTCGCATCTAGTTTCAGTATTCAGATCTGAGATTGTGACGGTTAAAAACTTGGTGGAGGATATCATCGAGCGCTCCGACACGTCGCGTCATAAGAATAGCGCTCAAATGACTCTTAGACAAGTGGACAGTTTCTTTGAAACGCTCATCGATATTATTGAGGGAATGGAAGCTCGCATTGGCGCGTTAGAGCAGAAGTAGAGTCCAACTCTACGCTATGCTTCGCGCGGTGCTTTGACTTCCGCTGAATTATGCTGGGCGGTCTGTCGCGACCGGGCGAGACGACGCGTCTCGCCGTTCTTCGCCAAAGCCGATCCGTCGCTCGTTCGCGTGACACGAGCGACGCGCTTTCAGTCGGCAATACTTAACCTTGCGCTTTGGAGAACGCCGTTAATTGCACGATGCATCAGTAACGTCAGGATTGCTGAGCGGCGCCCCTGATATCCCGGCTTCTCCACCGAAATAGAAGGTTTGAGGACTTGCTCTCACTGGACCGTCGTAAGACCAACTCTGCGAACCTCCCGCCGCCTTGGTGAGCTTGCAGGTGGCTTTGCAACTCTTATCCGATGAACCGCTATTTTTGGCCGAGAGGGTAAAACCATCATTACTGCTCCCAGTCACCTCGCAGGTGAAAGTCACGTCGCCAACCGATTTCGAGCTCGAAGCGAGCGCCGGAGTCGCAAGCAACAACAACACTACGGTGGTATATCCTAAGTTCATCCTCAGTCCTCCTCTGATCCACACAGTAGAATCGTGAACATCGTGGGTCCTTCCGCAATGCTCGACATCTGGTCGAACTCGCGTTCCCTCCACGTATTTACGGTCTGCCGATCTGCGTCCAAATTGGGACGCTGGCAAATTAGACTGCTATTATTATGTCGCCAACACCAGTTTTTGGGGTCCCGCATTGTCCAATCAAGCTCTGAAGGCGCCCAAATATTCTCTCGCTGGGAGGCGACTTTCATTCGTTCTTAATAAAATGAGTGACAATCGAGGCGAAACGCTCGTCGGCGGTGGCGCCAAGGCGCTTATTGCGCTCTGCGCCATTTGGCATATGCTCGTAGCCGGGCAGATGGAAGGAGGGTCGCTGAATGGCCTCCAATAGCAATTCTGGTCAGAAATTCATCTCTCGGAATCGCAAACCGAGAGTCCACATTACTTATGAAGATCCATATGACGCGGAGAAGCTCGTCGAGCTTCCGTTTGTTATGGGCGTTATGGCCGATCTTTCCGGCAATGCTTCCGCGGTCGCCAAGCCAGAGATGGCGGATCGAAATTTTCTAGATATCGACATGGACAATTTTGATAAGCGAATGGAGGCGATTGAGCCTGGCCTGTCGATGAAAGTGCCCAACCGCCTGGGCTCCGGCTCGGGCGCCGACAAGCTTTCCGTCAATCTTAAGTTGAAGAAGATGGATGATTTGTCTCCGGCCGCGATTGCGCGCCAAGTGCCGGCCCTCGCCAAGTTGCTGGAGGCGCGGGAGCAATTGTCGAATCTGCTGCGCTATATGGACGGAAAAGTCGGCGCCGAGGACACGCTTCGCAAACTGCTGGCCGATCCGCGGCTGATGGAGGCGATGAAGGACAAGCTGGCTGAGAAACCGTCAGGCGCGATCGCGGACGAATAAGAGGGACATTGCACCATGGCCACGCGACAAGAACAAAAGGAAGTCTTCTCGACCGCGGTGGCGGAGGCGGACGATTTCGCTGCCCTTCTGAAACAGAACTTCAAGCCAAGGAGCGAGCGAGCGGCAAGTGAAGTCGAGAATGCGGTGCAGACCCTCGTAACGCAAGCACTCTCCGATTCGAGTTTAGTCAAAGGCGACGTGATTGACACAATCGAGGAGATGATCGCACGCCTTGATGAAAAGCTCACGGCGCAAATGAATGAGATTCTCCATGCGCCGGAATTCCAGCAACTGGAGAGCGCTTGGCGGGGTCTCCATTATCTTGTCTACAATTCGGAGACTGACGCCACCTTGAAGATCCGCGTCTTCAATGTTGGAAAGACTGAACTTTATCGCAATATGAAGCTGTTTCCTGGCGCGCGCTGGGACCAAAGTCCCGTATTCAAGAAGATCTATGAACAGGAATTTGGTCAGCTTGGCGGCGAGCCCTACGGGGCGCTGGTCGCCGATTATCACTTCAGCCATTCGCCGACCGACGTCCAACTCCTACGAGACCTCTCAAAGGTGGCCTCAGCGGCGCTGGCGCCATTGGTTACCGGCGCTGACCCCGGTCTTATGGGGATGGATTCCTGGACCGAGCTCAGCAATCCGCGAGATCTTGGCAAAGTGATGGACACGCCCGAATACGCCGCGTGGAAAGGTCTGCGAGACAGCGTCGATAGCCGTTATGTGGCGATGTGCATGCCGCGCGTTCTTTCGCGGCTGCCCTATGGAGCAAAGTCGGAGCCGGTCGAAGAGTTCGCCTTCGAGGAAGATACGGACGGCCACAAAGGCGAGAAATACGGTTGGATGAACGCGGCCTACGCAATGGCCGCCAATATCAATCGTGCGTACAAGGAATACGGCTGGACAGTGCGCATCCGCGGCGTCCAGTCGGGCGGCGAGGTCATTAACCTCCCCACGCACACGTTCCCGACCGATGACGGGGGCGTCGATCTTAAATGCCCGACTGAAATCGCGATTACCGATCGCCGCGAAGCAGAACTGTCGAAGGTTGGCCTTATTTCGATCATCCACCGCAAGAACACCGATAAGGCGGCGTTCATCGGCGCGCAATCAGTCTACAAGCCGAAGACTTTCATGACCGCGGAAGCAACGGCCGCGGATAATCTCTCCGCGCGAATTCCCTATATGTTCGCCGTTTCGCGCTTCGCGCATTATCTGAAGTGCATGGTGCGCGACAAGGTGGGCTCTACCAAGGAAAAAGAGCAACTTGAACGGTGGCTTAACGACTGGATCACGCTTTACGTCGATGGAGACCCTAAAAATTCAAGCGAGGAGATCAAGGCGCGCTTTCCGTTAGCGGCCGCCAAGGTGACGGTCGTCGAAAACGAAGAGAACCCTGGCTACTACTCGGCCAATTTCTACCTACGCCCGCATTTTCAACTTGAGGGCATGGATATTGGAATGAGTTTGGTCTCGAAAATTCCGCTCGATAAAAGTTGAGGGGACATCGAAGAAGGCCGCTTGACGCGCGAAATTGTGGTTTTGGCGGACCGTAAGCGAACTCCGTCAGGCGAGCAGTCGTGATTTCTTGAATATCGGACATCGGTTCGTCGACGACAATCAGCGGCGATCGGAGAACGCAAATGGCAGCCCAATCGGATTTTTTTCTGAAGATCGAAACTATCGAAGGAGAGTCGCAGGATAGCGTGCACGGCAAAGAAATACAGATATTCGAGCTGACGTTCGGCGTTGCAAACACCGGCAGGGGCGGGATGGGCAGCGGGTCCAGCACCGGCAAGGCAGCGTGGCAGGACATGGAATTCGGGAAATTCGTCGACAAAGCTTCGCCGGCCTTGTTCATGGCCTGCGCCAGCGGAAAGACCGTCGGCGAAGCAACGATTACATGCCGCAAGGCCAGCGGCGACAAGCCGATCGAATATCTGGTTTACAAGTTACGAGAGGTGTTCGTCTCCGACGTCAAAGTTCACGGCGTAGAAGATGGCGGAGTGGCGAAGGAAACCCTCAAGATCAATTTCGCGTATATCGAAATCGCCTACACGGTGCAGCTCGACACTGGTTTCGCAGGCCCGAAGACGGTGAAGTGGGCTGACCTGAAGAAGAATACCTTCGGCTAAGACGCTATCGGGCGGCGTCAGCCGTCTTCTCGGATGGCGGGCGCGACCGGTGAAGGGGCCCAATTTGAGTCGCCGATCGCGCCAAAATGTAGCGAATATATTGCCAAAGGCCGGTCGGAACGATGGCTATCCAACGAAACGATCGCGTCGCCCCGCCTCTCATGTATGCGTTTCGCGCCGCGCATAATAAGCGCGACGCGAAGAAACGACTCGATCTGCGGAATGAAGCGGGGGAGCGGATCATTGCGCCAAGGCGCGTCACCGCCAAAAGTCCAATCTCCGAATTCGCGCTGCGTCGCGAAGTGATGTCCGATCTGCTTGCGCTCCTGAATACGACGAATTTCGACGCCGCGGAAGATCTGTCCTCGCTCCCCGCCGTGCGCAGTTCAATTCTGAATTTCGGTTTTCCAGACTTGAGCTGGCGTACAATTGACGAAAACAGCCTGACGGACGTCGCGCGCGAAATCGAAACCGCGCTGGCCGATTTCGAGCCGAGGCTGGCGCGCAACTCCATCGAGGCCAAGCGCGACCTGACCGTTGGCGAGGACGACATGAAGATTAGGTTCATCGTCAAGGGCGACCTTCGCGTTCAGCCAGTCAACGTGCCGGTCGAGTTTGTTGCCGAGGTCGAACTCGACTCAGGCAAGATCATGATCGATCGGCTGTAGGCGATGAACCGCGAATTTCTTGAATTCTATAATAAAGAGCTCTCCTTGTTGCGCGAGCAGGCCGGCGAATTCGCCCAGGAATATCCCGGGGTCGCAGAGCGCCTGGGCGGGCTGATGGGCGATCGGCTCGACCCGATGATCGGCGGGTTGCTTGAGGGCTCGGCGTTTCTGGCGGCTCGCGTCCAGCTCAAGATTAAGCACGAATTCGCTGAATTCACGACGAATCTTCTCGATCAACTGGTGCCGCATTATCTCGCGCCTTCGCCCTCAGCTTTGCTCGCCCAGGCGCAACCCAAGTTCGGCGACCCCGCTTTGCGCGACGGACGCGTGATTCCCCGCGGCGCTTACCTTGATGCGGCCTATCGGGAGCTCGAACGCAATATCGCATGCCGGTTCGCTCTGGCCGCGCCGATTTCGTTGTGGCCGTTCGAAATCGTCAATGCGGAATACTTCGCCGCGCCCGGTCCGCTGCAGGCGTTGGGGTTGCCTGTCGGCCACGAATGCTCAGCCGGGCTGCGCATTCAACTTACCGTTCGCGCTGCCGAGCGGAGCGAAGACGAGCCGCCTGATTCTGCCGCCCATACGCGCCCCGAACTACATTTTTCAGGCTGCCGCGTTAAAGACCTGACGGTGCATATTCTCGGTCAAGAGTCGGACGCCGTTGCGCTATACGAGCAAATGTTCGCCAGTTGCCGCGCCGTATTCTTTCGCTATCTCGATTCCTTCGGCGACCCGGTGGTTGTCAACGGGGACGCCGAAATGGTCCGACAGATCGGCTTTGGTAGGGACGATGCGCTTGTCCCCAATGATAAGCGCGTCTTTCACGGCTTCGACTTTTTGCGCGAATATTTTACATTCCCGCGGCGCTTTCTTGGCTTTTCATTGCAGGGGCTCGGGGCCGTCACGCCAAAGTTGCGCGCCAAAACAATCGACGCCGTCTTTGTTTTCGACGATTCCAATGCCCGACTTGCTGCCGCGGTTCGCAAGGATTTCTTTGCGCTTTACGCTGCGCCAGCCGTCAATCTGTTTGAAAAGACGCTTGATCGCATCGCGGTAAAGTCGAACCAGCACGAATATCAGATTGTCCCGGATCGTAGCCGGACGCTCGATTTCGAGCCCAATCGGATCCTTAACGTGTTTGCGCATATTCAAGGTCTGGCGCAAAAGGTGGCGGTAGAGCCGCTATATACGGCGGCCGCGGGTCGAAGCGCTTCCGGCCTTTGCTACACAGTGCGCCGCTTGCCGCGCCGGCGTACGGCGGAGGAGCGGAAATACGGGCTTACGACCGACTACACCGGCACCGACATGTTTTTATCGCTTGGCGAGCGTTCCGATCCAGAAGAACTTTGCCGCGTGGCCGAAATCAGCGTGCAGGCCTTGTGCACCAATCGCCACCTGCCCGAACATTTGCCGGTAGGCGAAGACGGCGCGGACTTCAAATTTGTAGACGATGTCCAGCTCGACGTGCGTTGCATCGCCGGTCCGACGCGCCCCCTCGAACCGATCCTGACGTCGATGGCTGGCAAGACAGAGGGCGCGTCGATCGGCGATGTCGCGTGGCGTATCGTCAATATGCTGAGCCTCAATCATCTGGGGCTCGTGCAGCGCGCGGGCGGCGAAAGCGCCAAGTCCCTCCGCGAAATGCTCGCGCTGTTCGCTGATATGTCCGATAGCGCGACGGAGCGCAAGATTCGCGGCATTCGTAGCGTCGAGTCGCGCCCCATCGTCCGGCGCATCCGTCGCAACCACGGCGTCGGCGCGGCGCGCGGCACGGAGATCACCGTATTGATCGACGACAAGTCCTTTGAGGGATCGCGGCCCTTTCTTATCGGCGCAGTGCTCGATCGATTTTTTTGTGAATATGTTAGCCTCAACCATTTCACGCAGACGGTGATCCGGACGACTGAACGAGGGGAAATCATGCGTTGGCCGCCACGCCTCGGGGTGCGGAACGACATATGAGTTACTCAGATCAACTCATCGCCGAGCCATGGCGGTTCGATTTGTTCAACGTGCTGCGCCGCTTCGAGCGCGAGCATCCGCAAAAGCCGCGCATCGGCGATTCAGTAACGCTGTCGGACGAATTTGTGATCCTCTCCCAAAATCCCTACATGGAGTTCCCCGCTTCCACTCTGGAAGGCGCGATACCAGATTCTCCGGGGCGGATGCGCCTCATCGCGCGTTTTCTTGGCATGTTCGGACCGCAGGGCGCGTTGCCGCTGACGACGACGGAAGAGAGCTATCTCTGGCTGTTGGAGCGCGACGATGCATTTCCCCGTTTTGCCGATATTTTCCAGCAGCGCTTTATTGCGCTCTTCTTTCGCGCGTGGGCTGATCCGCGGCCGATCGCCCAGAATGACCGGCCGGGCGAGGATCGCTTCTTTACCTACATCGGCTCGATGATCGGCGTCGGCTCGCCTTCCTATCGCAACGCCGACACGATTTCCGACTTCGCGAAGATGGAATTTGCCGGTCTCGTCGCGCCCAAAGCCAAGAGCGCCTCGCGCTTGCGCAGCCTGATCGCCGGGCTGTTCGGCGTGAACGTCGAGATCGACGAATTCGTCGGCTCCTGGCTCTCTTTCGACAAACGGGAATGTACCCAACTCGGCGTCAATCAGAGCCTATTGGGCAGCGATAGCATTCTTGGGTCAAGCGTTTTCAGCGTCAACGACAAGTTCCGGATCCGAATTTTTGTGAAGGATATCGCACAATACGAGCGATTTCTGCCCGGTTCCGATCTCGCGCACCAGGTTGGCGACGCCGTTTTTCTGTATCTCGGAGAAGAGTTCGACTGGGACATGGAATTGGCGATTCCTGCCGGCGAAATCACACCGGTTCGTCTGGGGCAGAGCGCGAAACTTGGTTGGACCAGCTGGATGGCGCCAAATTGGTCAACGACGGATCAAACAATGCGAACGGACGCGAGATTTCATGTGGTCAGCCGCATGATGCACGATCGATAGAAGGCTGCCAAACCCGAGAACCATGAGGGCGGAAAAATGGGCGCGGACATTAGCGTCGAGTCGGTCACCGGCAAACTCAATCGAGTCGGTTACGAAGCGTTTATTCAAGCGCTGCGGCAGGCTAAAGGTGCGGGCAATCGCAACATCGAACTCGGTCATTGGATGCTGCATCTGGTTCAGCGGGACCGGACCGACATAGCTCTGACTGCCGATCATTTTGAGTTGAATCGCTCCAAGCTGCTCGGCGATGTGATAGCCGTCGTCAATGGCTTTCGCAAAAATGAGACGGAAATGCCTGGCATTTCCAATCAGGTCGCCGACGCTCTCGACCGAGGCTGGCATTATGCGACGCTGTTGTTTGGGGAAACGCAGATTCGTACGGGGCATCTGCTGGTCGCCCTGCTCAAATCGCCCGAGCTGAAGCGCGCGCTTATCCATCTATCGCCCGAGTTCTCGAAGATTTCGACCGACGAACTCGCCGCCGATCATCGATCGATTTGGACTGGATCCGAAGAAGGCAATTTGCGCCCAATAGACGGGTCAGGGCTGGCCGCGGCTGGGGCCGAGAGCCCGCTCGCAGCGCCCGGGGCCGGAGGCACGACGGCGCTCGATCGCTTCAGCCAGGATTTGACGGCGAGAGCGAAATCGGGCGAAATGGACCCGATCCTGGGGCGCGATGAGGAAGTCCGACAAATCATCGACGTGCTCATGCGCCGTCGTCAGAATAATCCGATCCTTACGGGCGAAGCGGGCGTAGGCAAGACCGCCGTTGTCGAGGGTTTTGCGCAACGTATCGCCTCAGGCGATGTACCCTCGGCTTTGCGCGGCGTGAAGCTCTGCGCACTCGATATCGGTCTGATGCAGGCTGGCGCCTCGATGAAGGGCGAGTTTGAACAACGTCTGCGGTCGGTGATCGATGAGGTGCAATCCTCGCCGACGCCGGTCATCCTGTTCATTGACGAAGCGCATACATTGATTGGCGCCGGCGGCGCCGCCGGAACTGGAGACGCCGCCAATCTGTTGAAACCAGCCCTCGCGCGCGGCACACTGCGCACAATCGCCGCTACGACGTTCGCCGAATATCGCCAATATTTCGAGAAGGACCCGGCGCTCACCCGCCGCTTCCAGCCGATTCAGATCGACGAGCCCGATGTCGCAACGGCCGCCATTATGTTGCGTGGTCTCGTGGCGCCGATGGAGAAGCATCACAAGGTGCGCGTCTCGAATGCAGCGATCGTTGGCGCCGTGCAATTCTCTCATCGCTATATTCCCGCGCGCCAGCTTCCTGACAAAGCAGTCAGCCTGCTAGACACCGCCTGTGCGCGTGTTGCTATCAGCCAGACCGTCAAGCCGCCTGCGGTCGAGGACGCTCAGGTTCGCATCGCCGCGCTTGAACAGGAAAAAGGCGCATTGATGCGCGAGCGCGACCTCGGCGACGCCGACGAGGAGCGCATTGCCGAGATCGACGCCGCACTTGGGCAAGCGCGCGATGGACTCGCGACGCTGGAAATGGACTGGTCCAACGAGCGGAAGCTGGTGCAGGAAATCCACGCGCTTCGCGCCAAGCTCGCCGGCAAAGCCGAGGACGGCGCAAAGTCGGGCGAGGCCGGAGAGCCGAACGCCGCGGTCGAAAATATGGAGGGCGATCGCTTGAGCTTGCTCGCCAAAGTCAGCGAGCTTGAGGCGATCGTTCCTGACAAGCGGATGATCTACGCGCATGTCGACGAGCACGCCGTGGCGTCCGTCGTATCGGACTGGACGGGCATACCCGTTGGTCGCATGGTCGCAGACGAAGTCGAGACAGTGCTGAACCTGTCGACGATACTCAATCGCCGGGTCGTGGGACAATCACATGGCCTGGCGATGATCGCCAAGCGCATCGAGACCAACCGCGCCAAGCTCGACAATCCAAGCAAGCCGATTGGCGTATTCATGCTTTGCGGCCCTTCCGGCGTCGGCAAGACCGAGACAGCGCTGGCGCTCGCCGAGACGCTCTACGGCGGCGAGCAGAACATGATTACCATCAACATGTCGGAATTCCAGGAAGCTCACACGGTCTCGGCGCTGAAAGGCGCACCACCGGGCTATGTCGGTTATGGCGAGGGCGGACGCCTGACCGAAGCAGTTCGTCGGCGCCCCTACAGTGTGATCCTGCTCGATGAAGTTGAAAAAGCCCATCCCGACGTGCATGAGATATTCTTCCAAGTGTTTGACAAAGGCGTCATGGAGGACGGCACCGGCCGACGCGTAGATTTCAGGAACACACTGATCGTCCTAACTTCGAATGTTGGCACCGACGTTATTATGGCGGCGAGCCAGAATGCGCTTGGCGAGGATTCCGAAGCGTTGACGGCACACCTACGCCAGGAACTTCTCACCGTGTTCCCGCCGGCCCTGATGGGGCGCATGGTGATAATCCCGTATTTTCCCCTATCGCCGGAGATGTTGGGCGGTATCGTCCGTTTGCAATTGGCGCGCATCGGGAAGCGGATCGAGGAGAACCACGGCGCGTCGTTCGAGTTCGACGAGCTCGTCATCGATCACATCGTCTCGCTCTGCAACGATCCGGATTCAGGCGGTCGCGTCATCGACAACATCATTACCAGCACCATCCTGCCCTCTCTCTCTCGAGAAATCCTGAGACGTTCGCTCGCGGGGGAGGAAATTCACGAAACGAAAGTCAAGGTCGCGGAAGGGACGTTCGTCTATGAGGTGAGTTGACGCGGGCCCCGGGGAACATGCACAGGAACCGATATGGTCAATCGATTCGAAAAGCCGGATGAATTTCAACCGGACGCTGCCGCCGTCGCCATTGAGTGGTACGCAGAAGATCTATTGTATGGGGCGCAATTTGTCGGCGGAGCCGTTCAAACGACCTCCCATTGCCGAACGGCAACGAAACGCGCGGCGGCCAAGGCCTGCCGGCCCAGAGAATGTCGCTGAAATCCGACAGCCAGCAGCTTTTGGAGACGCGCGTCGGTGAGATCTCGCCAAGATCGCCTTGCAATTTTCGTCCTTTTGATTTGGCTCGCGATGTGCGGTTCGGCTCCCGCGGCGTTGCGTGTCTGCAACAAAACGAAATATCTGCTCAACTTTGCCGTCGGCTACAATTCGGGCGCGGATTTTGCGACCGAAGGCTGGTGGTCCATCACGCCCAATACATGCGCGACGCCGATCAAAGGTCCTCTGAAGAGCAGGTTTGTCTATGTCTACGCTACCGATATCGATGCCAACGACGTGTTGGAAGGCTCCGTGTCAATGTGCATCGACAGACGCAAATTCCAGATTTTCGGGATTGCCGACTGTTGGCGGCGCGGATTGCAGACAGTCAGTTTCGCCGAGATCGACACGCTGTCCTCTCCTGATTGGACGGCGTTTCTGAGCGACGCGCGCAAATAGGCGAGACGACGTTCGACGCGCCTTCCGCTATCCGCCACGCTTCAGGCTCGAAAGTGCGTCCTCCGACAATAGGTCCTTGAGCAAGCTGAAAAAATCCCGCGACGCCAGCGCCTTCGCCCGGTCCAGCAGATAAGGCGCAGGGCTCGACGGCTCGACGAGGCGCATGTGGGCGGCGACCCCGTCAATGAGCATCAGCGCCGCCGCACGCGACGGCGCGGGTGGGATTTGTCGTCGATCAGGCGGCGCGACGACGCTCTCGTTTGCTGGGACGCTATTGACAGGAACGGAGAACGCGCCTTCCGCTCCCACAAAGATTCGTGCGTTGTCGGCGTAATTCGGCGTCAGAAGTTTCATTACCTCATACAGATTCTTGCCCAATAGCTGACGCGTCTGGTTGATAAGCGGAACAGCGGCGCTTGATGGCTCCATTCGCTCAAAATAGCCCAACGCCGCCTCAAGGGCGGCGTCGACTTCGGCCACAGAGGCAAACTCCCCGGTTTGGCCCGACGATTTGTCCGCCTGCGAAGGCGGCGTTTCTTCTGTGGGCATGGGCGCCGCAATGCTGGGGTCGCGCCGCGCGACCGCCGCATGAATAAAGGAAGTCATCCGATCGACGAGGGGCGACAAGGCGTCGAAGCTCGGCGTCTGTTCGAAGCCCACCCGTTCGATCAGGGTCGCACGAATCTGGCCTATCGAAGACTTGACCCCCTGCAGAGACTTGAATGTCTGGGCGAGCCGGGACATGTCGCCATTAAGCAATAATTTGTCGATTGCGACTCCGTTTGGCAGGTTGTCGCCGTCGCGGGGTTTGACCTCGCCAAGAGCCGCCAATTGCGCGCGAAAAGTCAGAACGCCATCGCGCTCCGACTCCGCCAGGGGTGCGTATTGCAGAGGCAGGACAATCACCGGGCCATCGTTTAGAGTGGAGAGCTGCGCGATTCGCGCGGCGAAATCGCCATTCTCGCTGCGAGGGTGAACACCGTCCCAGTGATCGGCAAGCGACTGCGCCAGAGTCACGAGCCATCGCGCGAATCCATCCAAGTCCTTATTGAGAATGGACAGCTTGGCCAAAAGGATGAGGAGACGGATGTCATGGCTGCGCGCCAGCAGTTTTTCGCCGACCGCGTTGGCCTCATCAAAATCTATGGATTTTCGATCGAAGGAAAAAAACGCCGCAGGCAACTGGCCTTCTATTGCCGCCATGAAATTCATGAACTCAGGATCGCCCTCGGCGTCAAGATCAGGACCGCACGGAGCGTCCGCGGAAACGGGCGCCAGCAAGCCGACTTCGTCAATTGATGCACTCATGACAGCGCTCTAGATTCGGATGGTCGGCTCCCTGCCGACGGAGGGATCACGCCAGACCGTAAAATATCTCACCTGGGCCAGAGCCGGCGCATGAAAATCCGTTCGAATTGGCTTTCGACTATGTCCCGGTATGGCTTATCGTCAAGCCGATAGACCTTCGGGAGCCCCTTTTGAATGAGGTTGTCATGGCTGATAGTCTTTCGCAAGACGAGCGGATCGGATCGCTCGCTACGCCGTTGGGCAAGGACGTACTCGTCCTCGGCCGCTTTGACGGCAATGAAGGCCTGGGCGAGTTGTTTGAGTATCGAATAGAAGCGCTAAGCACGCAAGCGAACATTGATTTCAACAGCCTGATCGGCCGCAATCTTTCCGTCCACCTCAAAACTGTCGACAATGTTGGGCGTGACTTTAGTGGCGTTCTCGTCGAGGCGCGATGGACGGGGAAGAGGGGTAAGCTCTTTATTTATAAGCTCGTGCTGAGACCATGGTTGTGGCTTTTATCCCGCACGTCCGACTGTCGGATTTTTTCGTCGATGAAAGTCAACGACATTATCGTCAAAGTGTTTCAGGATAGGGGATTTACTGATTTCCGCGACGCTACCACCGAGAGCTACCCGACGTTGGAATATTGCGTGCAATATCGCGAAAGCGACATGAATTTCGTCTGCCGTCTGATGGAGGAATACGGGATTTACTATTTCTTCGACTACGAAAAAAAAGAAGGCGACAGCCCCACCAAACACACGCTTGTGTTGGCTGATTCGAAATCGTGCCATAAGCCAATTCCCGGGCTCGCTTCCGTCGCCCACTTACCCAAGACGGGCAATGTGCGCCGCGATAGCCAGCAGTTTGACGATTGGTCAACCTACCGCGGCTTTCAGAGCGGTCGCTTCGTGCTCAATGACTACGACTACGAGAAGCCGGGCGCGAATCTGCTTGCCGACGCCGAACACTCTGGCGGCTATGCTCACGGTTCGATGGAAATATACGATTACCCCGGCGACTACGACGATCAGAGGGAGGGCAAGACGCTCGCCAAGGTTCGCCTGGACGCCGACCAATCGAAAGACCAGCGCCGCTGGGCGCTTGGCTGCGCGCCATCGCTGCTACCGGGCTATACGATCAAGCGGACGTCGACGGAAGGCTCCTCTCCTGAAGACGTGGAATATCTCTTGCTGCGCTGCACCCATGGCTTTGGCGATCAAACCTATGAATCGATCGGCGGCTATGCGGCGGGCGTGGCGAACTACGTTGGCGCCTATGAGTTGGCGAGCAGCGATCGTCAGTTCCGTTCGCCGCTGTTGACGCGAAAGTCAGTCATTCAAGGGCCGCAGACGGCTAAGGTCGTTGGTCAACAAGGCGAAGAGATCGACGTTGATAAAGAGGGTCGTATCTGCGTCCAGTTTTTTTGGGATCGCAAAAAGAAATCTTCGCGCCGGGTGCGCGTCGGACAGATATGGGCGGGGCACTACCAGAGAAGCTTGTTCATACCGCGCATCGGCGACGAAGTGATAGTGCATTTTCTTGAAGGCGATCCCGATCGGCCGTTGGTCGTCGGTTCTGTCTACAACGGCAATAACACCGTGCCGGTCGATTTGCCCGCCAACAAGACGAAGTCGGGCATCAACACCGATTCGAGCAAAGGTCACAATGGGCGTAACGTCTTCTCATTCGAGGACAAGGCCGGCGAAGAGTATGTGAGCTTGCGGGCGCAGAAGGATCTCAAGGTCAAAGTGCTCAACGAAGAGATACGCTCGGTCGGCGCCGATCATCACGAAACGATTGGCGGCGATCTCACGCAACAAGTGGACGGCGATCAGACGCTGACTGTCGGAAGCGTGACGAAGGGCGGAGTCTATACCCTCACCGCGATGCAGCAGATCGTATTGACGGTCGGTCTCAGTTCGCTAACGATCGATGCGTCGGGCATTACCCTCAACGCCCCAACGATTACGTTCGTCGGGATGGGCAGCCTTAGCGCTATGGCGCCCCAAATCTCGATCGAAGGGATGACTACCATAACGCCGATGCTCATGGCGACCGCCATCTCGTGGGGTGTGGCATCGGGGCCGCCTCCGCTTCCGGTTCCTGCTTAAGCGCAATCGTCGAATCCAATTCGTGATCAAGGGCGCGCGATGTCTTCCCGTATTCGCTTCACCACGGCCCGACAAATCTTTGATACATTCGCAGCGGCCTCGGCCGACATCGCGACGCAGCCGACCGACGACCCGCCGCTGACTTTCGTGCGCAAGCTCACGAAATCCGATCGGCCGGTCGACGCAATCGTCTTTTCCGCCTATCTGCTGCCGCGCCGTGAGGCTGTTTGGTGGGCCTGCCAATGCGTACGCGCGATCGAGGGTGAACCAATAGCCGAGGATGCGGCGCTGAAAGCGGCCGAGGCGTGGGTGCGCGATCCTGAAGAATCGACGCGCCGCGCCGCGCTCGATCTCGGCGCCTCCGGAAACGTCCGCACTTCGACGACATGGCTGGCAAAATCGGCCGGGTGGTCGGGCGGCGACATAGCGGCGTCAGGCCACGCGCCGATTTCCGCGCCGGCGCACTTGACGGCCAAAGCCGTGGTGGCGGCGATCGTTCTGGCGATGGCCAAGGCGGGGACGCGGAATCAGGCCCGCTGGATCGAGGCCTGCGCAGAGGCTTGCATTTGTTTTGCAGACGGGGGCGACGCCCGGCCGAGAGTCGCCCGAGATCGACAGACGCGGCTGCCGTGATAGCAGTGCATGTCGCGGGGAGGGCATCGCGCAAGCACGTTCGTGCCCATCGCCGAGCGTTACGGCGCTTCAACGTCTGTCCCACCTATTGCGGAATTCGCGGGGGCGCGCGGGAAGTCCAGTTCATCGCCGACACGCCGGACAGGTCGCCGCGTGACCCAAAGAATCCGGGCGCCCTGTCGTCCGGCGTTCGGTTATTTCTTCTTGTCCGAGTCCTTCGCGGAATTATCCTTTCTGCAATAATCTAAAGGTTCAGACCCTTTCGCAAATACTGTTTTATCTTTGCAAACGCTGTCGCATTGACCGATCAGATCGGACCCGCTTCCGTTGCAGTCCACGCACGTGCACTTTACTCCCGGGAAGTCCTGGCCCGTGCCAGCCGAGGCAATAGATGGAGCGGCTAGGGCAAGGCTCGCGGCTACTGCAGTATAGGCTACAATGCGGTTGACGACTGTTATCATCTGTTGATTCCTCCTGAGGTTCTATGTTGGTACAATCCAGCAATATCGCCTGTCAAAACAAACGTCAATTTCCGGATTGCGGCTCAACTTAGCTGAATGGCGAACGGTGGCGACCACCGCAAGCAATATCGCGGATATGGAGAGTTACCTTTGATTTTATTCTATATTGAGCTGACGACGATATACTTAAACCTTCCGCGAGACCCACTAGAATAGGTCGCTACGTACAGAGCGAGCTAGCCACATCGTTTGGGCAGTTCCGATCAGAGTAGCGTCAGTGGACGTATTGGTCGGCTGAACATTTCTTGCCGCCATGGTCCGCCGCGCAATATCGCTCAAAGATTCATCGGGCGCGCGGTCATTCGCAGGGTCCAAGTCGTGAAGTAAGAGCCGAAGTATCCTGGGTTTTTTGTTCTGGTCCAAACTCGCGAGTTGTTTTCGGGCCAGCTCCGCCGGCTCGACGCGATTAATCGAACCTGCGGCGCGGGCATAATAATAACCGGCGTGAATGTCATCTGCTGGACCGCCTTTGCCGAGCCTGTATAGTTCACCGAGATTGTACGCCGCCCAGGCATCGCCGCGATCCGCGCCCAGCAGATACCATCGCCGCGCTTCGGCGTAATCGACAGGCACTCCGGTCCCGAGGACGTACAGGCGACCGATGTTGTTGGGCGCCTCTGGATGGCCAAGGTCAGAAGCCTGCTTGAAATATAAGAGCGCCTTTGCTGGATCCTTCTCGACGTCGACGCCTTCTAGATAGACGAAGCCGAGATTATCCATGCCGTAAATGTCTCCTCGTGCGGCTGACTCCTCCCAGTAACGTCGCGCAAGGACCGGATTGACTGAGACGGTCTCGCCGCGCTGATACATTCGGCCGAGCGCGTTCATAGAAAACGTGTGCCCCATTCGGGCGGCTGTTTCGTACAGGCTCCTTGCCTTTTCGAGGTCTTTTGGGACGCCTCGGCCTTCGTAATAAACTTGCCCGAGAGTATGGATCGAGTAGACGTCTCCGGCTGCGGCGGCTCGCTCCAGCGTTTCCTTGCCTCGCGCCGGATCTCCTGGTGGGACGTATAGGTCGTGATAGCCAAGCGCCCACTGCGCCCGAACATGGCCCAGATCGACGGCCTTGCGGTATGCCGTCAAGGCGTCGCCATCGCGGCCAAGGGCGGCGTATACTCGGCCCAACTGGTAATTGAAGCGTCCGGAATTGGGCTGAGCCTTAACAGCGATTTCGCAAGCAGGCAAAGCAGCTCCTGTGTCGATTTGTGAAGGGAGGACTCCTTTGGAGACCCCTTGCGCATCAAGCCGGTCGCCTGCCAGCCGATCGCAATCGGTCAATTGTGGGTCGATCTTGATTCTGACTTCGCCGGGGGAATCTTCGGCTGCAGTGAACAAAGCTTCGAGATGGCTTCCTTCCGAGCCAACCGGCGCGTCAAACGTCAGATGCGCAAGATCGCTGAGGAGAAGGGTACGACCCTTTTCGATAACCCGCTCGCCCAGCTCGATCTGTCCGAACGGCAACGCCGACGCAAGTTGGACTCGCCGCCGATTGTCTTCTATCGGCAGGACAAGCGGTTTGCGAAAGACTAAGTTTGGGCTCAGTCCCACCAACGATATTGCAGACGCGCTTATATTTTCCGATGCCTGGTTGTTGGTTGGCGCATTCGAAGCGTCGACCACAGCGCGCTGTCCTGGTTTGCGCGTGATCGAAACCAGCCCAACATCAGTATTGCCCCAGGCGTCGCTGACCCGGTAGCTGAAGGTATCCGCGAGCTGCGGAGAGGCGCTCCGGTAGGCGATGCGTGCGAAGTCGGCCGGGGAAAGAAGATCGTCGTCCTGAATTTGGTGTGAAGCGAGCAGAAGACGCCCATAGCTTGGCGCCTTCTCGATTTTGACGACGATTTTGCCTCCTTCCGGTTGTATGGGAGGGGGAAGGCGCAAAGCTTGCTCGCCAATATCGGACGCTATCTCAATCTGAGAGAGCCTTTCGAAGATAGGAGGCGGGCGTTTGGGGACCAGGTAGAAGTCGCCGAGCAACGAAGAATTATCCCAGGGAACTTGCAGATCGTTCGTCCTGGCGGCAACATACGACCGCACGCGGCTAAGCACTTGTCGGATGTCGAGGTTCGGAATCGCTGCGAACTGCAAAAACCCGCTCGTGAATGGACTCACATCTCCGGTTCCGTCTAGCGCCACTTTGCCCGGCGAGGTAGAAAACACGATAAGTGAGCCGGTCGCCGTTTCGACGGGGGCAAATCCGCTCGCGGCTTCGTCGGCCTGACGAGCCGCAAAAGCATTGGCAAACGGATTGTTGCGGCAAGCATCCAGAAACAAGAGCTGAATTTTCGCGCCTGCATGTCGCATCGCCGCGCTGACATCTTGTAGCGCGATGGTGTCGAGGGGCAAGCTGCGTGCGCTATTCACCTTCGCCGACGTCGGCACGAGATAGTTGAGATTGCCAACCTGCACTCCGTGGCCGGAAAAATAGAACAACGCCACATCAGCGCCGTTGATTTCCGCCGAGAAATGACGCAGCGCCTGCTCCATCGCGATCTTGTCGACATCCGTCAATTCCATCACGCTGAAGTCCAGCGTGCGGAGGAGGTCGGCAACTCTCGCGGCATCCGTCGTAGGGGTTTTCAGTGGGTCAACGTTTTGATACGCGGCATTGCCAATCACGAGCGCGACGCGCCGTTCGGCTGCGGCGACGGGGCCCGCGATCAGACAACAGCACGTCAGAATTGTCGCGAGTACGGCCCAACCGCGTGCCCCGCACGGTCTTCCGCGCCCACATTCTGTCTTCCGCGGCGCGGAAGTAAGCATACGACTCCGATGCAGGACGTCAGATATCATCATTGGTCGACAAGCGCCTCCCAATCAGAAAGCGTCATCATCCTGATGCCAAGCATTTCGTAATCCACGCGGAGATAGCCGCTGGGCTCCGTAATGACTGCTTCGGGGAAGGCTTCCAAAACTTCCTGCGCCATAACGCCGACGTAATATGGACCTCCCCAGATATACTGAAAACTATAGAGGGCGAGGTCATGAACGGTAGCGCCTACGCGGCGGATGTTTCGCTTCAGTCGGCGGTCGGACCAGCCGCCTGGACCAGCGCCACCGCCACCGCCGCCACTGCCGCCGCCACCACCGGCGCCACTCGCATGTGGCTGGGTGACAAGCAAGCTTTCAGCACTGATAGACTTATTCGCCGGCTCTGCCGGTCCGGGCGGACTCGCCGTGGACGATGTGAGGACATGCCAGTGACGAGCGCCGACAGACGCAACGCGCGCGGCGCTCCATCGTCGGTGCAAATGCGTATGCGCGACAACGGCCTTCCCAGGATGAACGAAAGGACGTGCCGTCGTGTGAGATGCTGCGACAGTTCCGATCTTCGGTGGTTCAGAAACTAACGGCCTATCTGAAGTAACCTCGGGAGCGACGGCGCCAAGATTGACAATCTGAATTCGTTCGTCCGACGTGGCGCTCTGCGATTGCCCGTTGCGAACGCGCCCAAATCCGAAGGGAACCAGGCGATCCCTCGAAATGCCGTGCAGAACGACAAGAGCGTCCACGATCGCCTTCGCTCGAAGCGTCGACAAATCGAGGTTGTATTCGTCCGACCCGGTCGAATTCGTGTATACCCCAACGACAAAATGGGATGACGCGAGTTTGGGATCGGCCAGCGCGTCGCCCAACTGGCCAAGCAGCGCGTTCGCCTCGGGCGCGAGAGCATCGGAAGCGCCCTGGAAAGCCACTGCGACCTGCACGGAGGGCAAAGCCCTTATAGCGAGCAGCAGTTCGGTCTCGTTTCCTTTGACGAGAGGCGGCAGCTTCACGGCCGGCGCCGGATTGCCGAGGCTTCGAACTCCGGAGAACCCCAATCGATCGAGAAGCTCACTTCTCGTGGCGGCCTGTATTGTCAGAACCACGCTGCTTGCCTCGGAATCTGCGCCGTGGGCGTCCGCGGGAAGCAGTTGATTGACGATGCCATTGACCCCGCCGGTCGATTGGGCGACCGCTGCTGTCGAAGCAAGTAGCAGGGCGCCAAGGGCAAGAAATCTATACTTCTTCACGATGTCATGCCTCCCATATTGGCAGTTGTCTACACTGCCCGACGACTTGCGCGCCCGCAAGAGTGTAGTTGTCTAGCCTGCGCCAGGCAGCAGAAAGCCGTTGCGTCTACGGCGCCCGCCGATTTCATGAGATGTTACGGGATGGGCGACGAGAGCCGCACATAGACCCAGACCGCACTTCAACTTTGGCGTTCGGCGCATGAATGCGTGGGGTTCTCCAATCACCCGCATCTGAAGAGCCATTCAAAGGCCCCGGCCCTCGCGCATATGTTTGGCCGCCGACGGCGAAACTCGCGGCGCTTTTTTGCGCGATCTCGTTTGGAATATCGAACGATCCGTCAACGCGTCCCCGCCGGCTCCAGGCGGCGCGGCTTTTCGCTCGCGAGACAGACCGTAAGGAGGTTTTCGAAGTGCGCGGCATGCGCGAGCTGGAAACGGTCATGGCGTCGATCACTGCCTTTGCTGAGGGTGCGTCGATGAACATTTCATTCGACTACCGTCATTTATCGCGGCAATTTTTCACTCAGGTTGTTCCGGGGGCTCTCGCTCTCGTCCTGGTCGCGATGGTGGGCGCCTGGCTAATTACGCTGCCCTTCACCGCGTCGGCGCCGAAGATCGCCTCGAATCCGCATGAGGCGCCCTCGCTCGGCCCCGGACCTTTCCACAGTTCGATGTCGGTTTCGTCGGCGAAAGAGCTTTCTACTGAATTGAGCCTCGAGCCTGCTCCGCCGGCGCCTGTTGCTGCGATTACGGAGCCCAAAAACTCCACGCCCGCGCCGCCGCCGGGGGTTTTCCATCTCGCCGAGAGCGCGCCCCAACCTCCGCCTCGTCCCGCCGAACTTGGGCTGCCGGCCGCGCCGCCAGCGCCCTTCTCTCGGCCCGCTCCCGCATATAGCGCACGAGGCGACACAACCGGCCCCTCGGCCCGCTACGATCACTGGACCGCAGTTTACGATCTGGCGAACCATACCGTCTATTTGCCCAATGGCGCGCGATTGGAAGCGCATTCAGGTCTTGGCGACAGATTGGACGATCCGCAACACGTGAATGAGATCAATCGCGGCGCGACCCCGCCCCATCTCTACGAGCTAACGCTGCGCGAGGCGCCTTTCCACGGCGTGCAGGCGTTGCGGCTCAATCCTGTCGGCGGCGGCATTTTTGGGCGGGTCGGCCTCCTCGCCCACCCGTACATGCTTGGTCCCAACGGCGATTCCAACGGTTGCGTGTCGTTCAAGGACTACGGCGCCTTTTTGCAGGCCTATCAGGACGGCCAGGTCAAACGCTTGGTCGTCGTTGCCCGTCTGGACTGAGCGTTGCGGCCCTTCTGTTGGTCGATGCGCAACTGGGTCGTTGCTTCCTCGTCAATCGGCGTCGTCATCCACGGCGTCGTCGTCCCTATCTTCAATCGCGCATCAGGGTCCGTCTTCACGGTTTCGCCCTCGGAGAGCGGGTCTTTTACGGCCGGAGTCGCCACAGGGCCGCCCTCGGGAAGTTGCCCTGTGGCCGATCCACGCAATGCCCACGCCTCGCATCGGAAAGCCGATAGGCCGAAGCGCCTTCCGCGCTGCGGTCAAGGACCACCGAAAATCCGCGCTTGCGCAAGGTGACCGGGGCGCGCGTCGTGTGCGGCAAGCCGTCGAATCGCCGCTCCGCGCCCATAAGCGAGGTCACGCGAGCTCTCCAGAGCGGACGCCATATTCGGCAGTTCAGGCCAGCCGGAATCCAGCCTCGGCCAGCGCGGCGCGAACTTCGCCTGAGGCAAGCGCGTCAAGAAACGCCTGTGCCGCCGGCCGTCGCTTGCGCGCAGTCACAAGCGCGAAGTCATAGTGCTCTTCGGCGAATGGAATGAAGCCGAGGCCGGCGGCATGCGCAACGGGCGAGATGGCCATACCCCAATCGGCACGGCGCTGCGCCACCGCCGCAGCCACCGCATTGTGCGAGCGCGGTTGATTCCAGTAGCCTTCAGGACGAGCCTCGCCAAGCAGCCGATCGATCAGGATGCGTGTGCCCGCGCCCTGGTTGCGATTGACCATAATGCAGGCGGGGTTGGCGAGCGCTGCGCGCACCGCGCCTTGGGCGCTTAAACCTTCAAAGCGCTCGTCGCATTTGCGAAATACGATGCCCTGCATTCGCCGCCAGCCGGATATCAGTTCGAGCCCGTCGTCAAGAAATGATGCGTTGTAGCTTTCGGTCTTTTCATCAAACAGGTGGATCGGCGCAAAATCGCATTCGCCGCGCTTGGCGGCCGCCAGACCACCGAGACTACCAACGGCTATGGACCGCGTGGCAAGACCAGCACGCGCCAGGCGCCCTGTCACCAGATCGAGCCCCGTACAATGGCTCCCGATGATGACGAGATCGGGCGCCCGCACATGCGGTGTGAACAGGGTGACCTCGGCCTCGGCGCCCGCCGGTAGCTGGTCGGCAAGCGCCTCAATCCGGAAAAATCCATCGGCCTGGGCAAAGGACGTAATAGCCCCCGAACCTTTGCCCGAGGGATAGGCGACCAAGCCAGCAGCGCCTTCGACCAGCGACACCATCACGAACTCGGCGCGGCCGAGTTCAGAGGCAATGCGGACGGGCACTCTCGCTCTGACTTTCGCATCTGGACGCGGCGGCAGGCCCGCCATGCGCCGCAGCACCGGCACGATCATGTCGTGGAAGGTGAACATCGCCGAGGTCGGAAAACCCGGCAGGATCACCACCGGCTTGCTGTCGCAGACAGCAAGGCAAAGCGGCTTGCCCGGTTTCAGGGCGACACCATGGGCTATAATGCCGGGCTCGCCGAGCCGAGCGATGATGCGGTAGGAGACGTCGCCTGCCCCTTTCGAAGTGCCGCCGGAGAGCAGCAACATGTCGCTTTCCCCAAGGGCCCTCCGCATCACGGCTTCGAGTTGTTCTTCGTCGTCCGGCACGGAGCCGAAAAACACTGCGTCGCCACCATTTTCGCTGACCGAGGCGGTGACGATGGCGCCGTTAGTGTCGTAGATCGCGGCGGGCGGCAGCGGTTTGCCCGGTTGAACCAATTCGTCCCCCGTAGAGACCACGGCAACGCGGGGGCGGCGCGCGACAGGAATTTCCTCGATCCCGCAGGCGGCCAGCATGCCGATCTCGCGCGAGCCAATAATTGTACCGGCACGCAACAGCGTCTCACCGCGTGCGATGTCGGAGCCCGCATGGGACACGAATTGCCCAGGCGATGTCGCACGCCGAACGTCAATCTCGCGAGCGCCGGAAGGCTGGGTGTGTTCGATCATCACGACCGCGTCGGCGCCGCGTGGCATCGGACCGCCGGTAGCAATCGCCGTCGCGGTGCCGGACGCCACCTGCCACGCCGAAGTAACGCCACACGCGATGACTTCGTCGTTCAACGTCAGGCGCATAGGCGCCATTTCCGCGGCGGCGGCAAGGTCGGCCGAACGCACTGCAAACCCGTCGACATTGGAGCGATCGAACGGAGGCACGTCGATCGGCGCGATTATATCCTGCAACAACGCACGACCTAGCGTGTCGGCAATTTTGCGCTGCTCGCCCGGCAAATTTCGCGGGAACAACGCCGCGTCGAAGCGCTCAAGCGCTTCCTCGCGCGACAAAATGGTCAGGAACTGATTCTGATCAATGCTGTCGCGACTTTTGGGCGCGGGGGCCTTTGTCATGCGAATGCCTGCCTCATTCCTGCAACATATAGGCAGCGGCCGCAGATCCCACCGCAAATCCTTCACTGCTGGGGGGCGCCATTAACCACGCATCAGCGCAGACGAGGGCTTCGAACGGGAGGTCGCCGACCGCGAGGGGCACCCATGTGTCATCCCTTCTGGCAAGCAGCGCGATTTCCGCGATGCCGACACTGGAGGCGATCTTGCGCGCCAGCGGCAGCGTTATTGTCGGCCGCGGCCGCCGCTCGGACAGCCGGTCGAGTGCTGGAAGCGCCAATGCCAACCAACCGCCAAACGCTGGACCCGGCGCACCCGGCAGCGCAATGACGGGCGTATCCCCGATCCGGCCGAGAGCCGAAGTGCGTCCGGGTTGCAATGCGATTCCATGCGCAAATACCTCGCCTTGTTGCACCAGCGCGGCAATGGTCGCATCAGTGTTGCCGACGCCCGAGCCGCCGATAGTGATCATCAGATCGCAAGCGGTTGTTTCGAGCGTTTGGGCGATCGAGGCTACGTCCCGTGAAGCGGCTTCGGCGGACACCACTTCCGCGCCGGTGGCGCGCGCGCTCGCCTCGATGAGCTGCGTTGTCGTCGACTCGCCAGTCGTTGATGGAATAGCAACTATGCGGATCTCCGGCCGACGCACCTTCATTTTCTTCAACCCGGCCGCTCGCGCGACCAATAGATCGAGTGGACGCAAGCGCGAGCCACGCGCCACAGCAAAGCCATCTGCTATGTCACCGCCAATTCGGCGCACTCCTTGTCCCGGGATTGCTTCCATCAGCGCCTGGATGATCGGACCAGTTTGATCGAGAGCGCCGACATCGACCACGCAATCACAGCCTTCTGGGATTCTATCGCCTGCCTCGACCCAAGGCGGCAGGTTTGTCAGCGACAGCGGCATATAGGAGGAAGCGCCGACGAGATCACGGGCGCGTAATGCCCAGCCATCGGTCACGGCGATATTATACGGCGGATAGGCCTTCAGCGGGGGCAGATCGGCAGCGACACAACCCAGCGCTTCCCGGAGCGAAAGCTCAACAACTGTCGACGGCTCGAGCCCGCGAAGCAAGGCCGCGAGCGCAATGTCAAGCGGAGTGAGCGAACTCGGAAGTCGCCGGGTTGAGTTCATAGGCGATGACGGACCGCGCTTCGTCCAGTTGACAATCTTACCCGATACCAACTGACGGCTGCCCGGAAGTCGGTTCAGGATCAAAACTACGCTGTTTGGCTGCCCCCGTCGAATGTCCGCTTTTTCTTCCCTTTGGACCGGAAACCGCCGTTCCCGCATCGGCCAACTCGGACCCGGCGATTTGATAAATTTCGTCACGCGAATCGGGATGGAACCGCCGCTTCGAGCCCCCGGCAGCCGAAGCCAGGCAATGTGACAGTTTTCAAAAGCTGACTGGGTGGCGATTTGACCAGGTAACGCAAAGGAATGCTCGCGCGGACTAAGCGGGGAAGGCAACGTTCCCAACCGTTCAATCGGGGTCCTGCGCGACGGTTGCCGAAACGGCTTATCGGCTTTAACTTCCGTTGCAAGCGTCGATATGCGGCGCCGGGAGGTTACAATGACGGTTCCGCACGAGCAGTGGCTCGTCGTGCTGTCCATATGCATCGCCATTCAGGGCAGTTTTGTCGGCCTTTTGCTCGCCAGAGGTCTCGATCAGGCGGAGGGTATTCGCCGGCGCGTCTTGCTGGCGGGAGCGTCGCTGACGCTGGCGACAGGCGTCTGGTCGATGCATTTCGTCGGAATGCTCGCCGCCGACTTTCCCTCCGCAATCGATTATCTCGTCCTCCCGACCCTTCTATCCTTTCTGATCTGCGTCATTGTCGTTGGAATCGGGGTCTACGCCACCCATGCCGACGGATCCGCGATCCTGCGAATCGGCATCGGCGCTGCCGCCATGGGACTCGGCATCAGCCTTATGCATTATGTCGGGATGTCCGCGGTGCATCTGGCGGGGCCGACGAGCCAGGAACCGACATTCGTTGGACTTTCAGTCGCGATTTCAGTCGCGGCGAGCGGCGTCGCTTTGTGGACGTTGGAGCGCCGCGCCACACGCTCGCGCCTTCTCGGAGCCGCCGTCGTCCTTGGACTTGCGATTTCCGGCATGCATTACACCGCGATGGCCGGCATGAGGCTTGATCCCTTGTGTTTCGACGTCACGCGCTTCGTCGCCGCCGATTCCGCCTTGTCACGCAACGCGCTAGCACTGCTGACGACGATGATCTCTTTCGGCGTTTCGGCCGCCTTTCTCTTGTCGCTGGTGCCTGAGGGCAAGGCCCGGCTCCGGCAGGCGCCCGCATTCGGCGCCACGATTGGCGGCGACCACTCGCTCTCCTCACCAGCGGCCGAAGCTACGCCGGTGACGCAAATCGATCGTTCGGCGGAACAGGATCGGCGGCAGTCCGGTTCCATCAGCGTCGAGAAGGACGGACGCGCGCGCGAGATTTCGATCGACGATATTTTCGCGGTCAGAGCCAATGCTCATTATTCCTATGTCCATGACGGAGAGCAGGAATATTTCTGTGGGCTCGCTATCAGCGCCATCGAGGCGCGCCTTGACCCGGCGCGCTTCATCCGAGTGCATCGAAGCCATATCGTCGCGATAGACCGGGTCGCCAGCCTGAAGCGCGACGGTGAAAACGGCGTCGCCGAGTTGGCGGCCCCTGTGCGCTGCACCATTCCCATCGCGCGTTCGCATTTTCGCCAGGTCAAGCAGTTGGTCCAAGCCCGGATCGCTTGACATCGGCGGGGATTCTGCCGCCGTTTGTGCGAGCCGTCAGCAGAGTTGACCCTTTTCGTGCAGAGTTTTGCGGATTTCGTGAATTTCTTCGCTTTCCATGCAGCGCCCATTGATGGTGCGGCGCACAGAGCGCGACTCTTCCTCATAGTGCGGCCGGCCGGCCCTAATCGACCGCCACGGAATCAGGGAGGCCCGCTTGATCCCCGGCTCATTCGACTATCACCGACCGACAAATCTTAATGAGGCTGTAGCCTTGCTGTCGGGCTTCGACGCCGACGCGCGCGTCATCGCCGGCGGACACAGCCTGATCCCGATGATGAAGCTACGCCTGGCGACGCCAAGCCATCTTATCGATCTGGCCGCTGTCAAGGAACTCAGGGGCATCCGTGCCGAGGGCGGCGACATCGTCATTGGCGCTATGACGACGCAGCATGAGTTGATCGCCTCTGAGTTGCTCGCCACGCGGCTGCCGATCGTCAGGGAAACGGCGCTGCTGATCGCCGACCCGCAGGTGCGCTATCTCGGCACGCTTGGCGGCAATGTCGCCAATGGCGATCCTGGCAATGACATGCCCGCGCTGATGATGTGTCTTGGCGCGGTCTATATGCTGCAGGGCAAAGGCGGCGAGCGCCAGATCGCCGCCCGTGACTATTATCAGGGCGCATATGCGACCGCCGCGCAGCTGGACGAAATTCTGACGGCGGTCAGGATCACGCCGCCGCCTGCCGGCCATGGCTATGCTTATGAGAAGCTGAAGCGCAAGGTTGGCGATTATGCGACCGCAGCCGCCAGCGTCGTTCTGACGGTTGCAAATGGCGCAGTGACGACCTGCGCGATCGGCCTCACCAATGTCGCGGATACGGCTTTGTTCGCGCGGGCGGCCGCTCAGGCCGTGATCGGATCGAAACTCGACAAGGCGACGCTCGCCCGCGCTTCGGTCGCCGCCGAAGCGATCGCCTCGCCCGCCGCCGATGGACGCGGCTCAGCCGAATATCGCCGCAAAATGGCGGGCGTAATGACCGCCCGCGCCCTGAGCCGCGCCTTCGCGCGCGCCAACGGTTGAAGGGGAAGGCGATGGCCAAGATCAATGTGAGTATGGAACTCAATGGCAAGACGGTTTCGGCGGAAGTCGAGCCGCGCACGCTGCTGATCCACTACCTCAGAGAAAACCTCAACGTCACCGGCCCGCACATTGGCTGCGACACCTCCCATTGCGGCGCCTGCACGGTCGACGTTGACGGCAAATCGGTAAAATCCTGCACGATCTTCGCGGTCCAGGCAGCAGGCGCCGAGGTTCTCACAATCGAGGGCATGGCAGGAGCCGACGGCAAACTTCATGTCCTGCAGGAGGCCTTTCGAGAAATGCACGGCCTGCAGTGCGGCTTTTGCACGCCCGGCATGATCGTGCGCGCGCACCGGCTGCTCAAGGAGAATCCGAACCCGACGGAGGAAGAGATCCGGATGGGGATTTCCGGCAATCTTTGCCGCTGCACCGGCTACCAGAACGTTGTCAAGGCCATCCAATACGCCGCCGCCAAGATCAATGGCGTGGAATACAAGGAAGCTGCGGAATGAACGCCCCCACCGATCCATCCGCCATCGAGCGCGCCGAAAAACTGGAAGGCATGGGGTGCAAGCGAAAGCGCGTCGAGGACGTGCGTTTCACGCAAGGGCGCGGAAATTATGTCGACGACATCAAATTGCCGGACATGCTGCACGGCGATTTTCACCGCTCGAGCCGCGCCCATGCGCGCATCAAGAGCATCGATACGTCGAAAGCAAAAGCCGTGCCCGGCGTCGTCGCCGTGCTCACCGCCGAGGAGCTGAAAGGCGTCAACCTCGCCTGGATGCCGACGTTGGCGGGCGATGTGCAGATGGTGCTCGCCGACGGCAAGGTCTTGTTCCAGAACCAGGAGATCGCTTTCGTCGTCGCCGTCGATCGATATATCGCGGCGGATGCGGCCGATCTCGTCGAGGTCGAATATGAAGAGCTCCCGGTCGTCATCGATCCCTTCAAGGCGATGGACGCAGATGCGCCAGTGCTGCGCGAGGATATCAAGGACAAGAAAGACGGCGCACATGGACCTCGCAACCATCCCAACCACATTTTCAACTGGCAGGTCGGCGACAAGGATTTGACCGCCGCCGCTTTCGCCAAGGCGGAAGTCGCGACCAAAGACCTGCTGTCTTACCAACGCGTGCATCCCTGCCCGCTTGAGACCTGCCAATGTCTCGTCAGCTTCGACAAGATCAAAGGCGAGATCACGATCTATGGAACGTTCCAGGCGCCGCATGTAATCAGGACCGTGGTCGCGCTGATCGCCGGCCTGCCCGAACACAAGATTCATGTCATTTCGCCCGACATTGGCGGCGGCTTCGGCAACAAGGTCGGCGCCTATCCCGGGTATATCTGTTCGGCTGTCGCCTCGATCGTCACTGGTCTGCCGGTCAAATGGGTCGAAGACCGGATCGAGAACCTTTCGACGACGTCCTTTGCACGCGATTACCACATGACGACCGAAATCGCGGCGACCAAAGACGGGCGCGTCACCGGTCTGCGCGTGCATATCCTCGCCGACCATGGCGCTTTCGACGCCTGCGCCGATCCATCGAAATGGCCGGCCGGCTTTTCCAATATCGTCACCGGTTCCTACGATTTTCCCGTCGCCCATCTCTCCGTCGACGGCGTCTACACCAATAAGGCGCCGGGCGGCGTCGCCTATCGCTGCTCGTTTCGCGTCACCGAAGTCGCGTATGCTATCGAGCGCGCAATGGACATTATGGCGCAGAAACTGGGGATGGATCCCGTCGACTTCCGCGTCAAGAATTTCATTAAGCGCGAGCAATTTCCCTATCAGTCAGCACTTGGCTGGGAATATGATTCCGGCGACTACCACACCGCGATGCAGAAAGCGGTCGAGACGACCGGCTATCGCAATTTGCGCGAAGAGCAGAAGACGAAGCAGGAGGCGTTTAAACGCGGCGAGACGCGCCAACTGATGGGCGTCGGCGTCGCCTTCTTCACCGAAATCGTCGGCGCCGGTCCCTCGAAGAATTGCGACATTCTCGGCATTGCGATGTTCGATTCGGCCGAAATCAGGGTCCACCCGACCGGCCGCGTCCTCGGCCGTATGGGGTCGAAGAGTCAGGGCCAGGGCCATGAGACGACTTGGGCGCAGATCATCGCGACCGAGATCGGCATTCCCGCCGGCGATATCGCGATCGAAGAAGGCAACACCGACACCGCGCCCTACGGGCTTGGCACCTATGGCTCCCGTTCGACGCCGGTCACCGGCGCCGCGATCGCGATGGCGGCGCGCAAGATCAAGGCGAAAGCGCAGATGATCGCCGCCTTCATGCTCGAAGTGCATGAGGGCGATCTCGAATGGGACGTCGACCGCTTCCGCGTGAAGGGGAACCCCGAGCAGTTCAAGACGATGAGCCAGCTCGCCTGGGCCGCTTATAACAAGGTGCCTCCCGGCATGGAGCCAGGCCTCGAGGCGGTGAGTTATTACGACCCGCCGAACATGACCTACCCGTTCGGCGCCTATATCTGCGTGATGGACATCGACGTCGACACTGGCGTTCACACGGTCCGCCGCTTCTATGCGCTCGACGATTGCGGCGTCCGCATCAATCCGATGATCATCGAAGGCCAGGTGCATGGCGGCCTCACCGAAGGCTATGCCATCGCGATGGGTCAGGAGATTGTCTATGACGCGATGGGCAACGTCAGCGGCGTCTCGCTGATGGATTATTTCCTGCCGACCGCGGTCGAGACGCCGAAATGGGAAACCGATTATACGGTCACGCCTTCGCCGCATCATCCGATCGGGGCCAAGGGTGTCGGCGAAAGCCCCAATGTCGGCAGCGTTCCCTGCTTCGCCAATGCGGTGAATGACGCGTTCAAATTTCTCGGGTCGACTCATATTCCGATGCCGCATGATAATTATCGCGTCTGGCTGGCGGCGGAGAAGCTCGGCCTCCACGCCTAGGGAAAAGGAATTGGCGGCGATCGGTCGTGGCCGCGCCGCCATCTGTTGGAACGGGATATGATTCCTCGCTCAGCCATCGCCAGCCAACTCGCCGAGGCCGGCTATGTCGCCGACCGCGATCTTTCCACCGCGCTGTGGATGATGGATCATCTGTCGCGGCCTCTCCTCATCGAAGGCGAAGCGGGCGTCGGCAAGACGGAAGTCGCCAAGGCCTTGGCGAAAGTGCATGACTGCGAACTCATCCGCATGCAATGCTACGAAGGGCTCGACGCCAATTCGGCTCTTTATGAATGGAACTATCAGCGTCAGCTTCTCGCCATCAAGGCGCGCGAGGGCTCGGGCGCCAGCGTCAGCGAAGTCGAGGCGCAGATCTTCTCGGAGGACTATCTGCTTGAGCGCCCGCTGCTTGCGGCGATCAGGCGCGAGAAGTCGCCGGTGCTGCTGGTCGACGAGGTCGATCGGGCGGACGAGGAATTCGAAGCCTTCCTGCTCGAGCTTCTCTCCGATTTCCAGGTCACGATCCCGGAGTTCGGCACGATCGCAGCGCGTTCGATCCCGCGCGTCGTGCTCACCTCCAACGGCACGCGTGAACTCTCAGACGCATTGCGCCGGCGATGCCTTTATCACTATCTCGATTTCCCCGATGTCGACCGCGAGGCCGCGATCATCCTGATGCGGCTGCCCGCGATCGACGCCAGTCTCGCTCTGCAGGTCGCGCGCGTGGTCGGGCTGCTGCGCAAGGAAGATTTGCGAAAGATTCCGGGCATCGCAGAGACGCTCGACTGGGCAGCGACCCTGGCCGGGCTCGGCGTGGAAGACCTGCGCGCGGCGCCCGAACTCGTCTTTGAGACGCTGATTGCGTTGTTGAAGACACGGGAGGATCGGGCGCGGGTGACGATTGAGGTCGCCGAGCGCATTCTTGGCAAGGTCGCCTGACATGAACGCCGGCGCCGCGCCTCTTAAACGCGACGATTCCGAGCCCGGATCCTCAATGCGCCGACGTCTCGCCGGATTTGTCGCCACCTTGCGCGGAGCCGGGTTCGCCATCGGCCATGCCGAGACAGCCGACGCGGCGCGGGTGATCGCCTCGCCCGCGGCGGATCGGCCGCACGGCCTGTGCATCGCGCTGAGGGCCTTGTTTTGCTCGCGCCAGACAGAACTTGCGCGGTTCGATGAGCTCTTCGCCGCGTTCTGGCGTGGACGCGGCGTCAGGCAGGCGATGCGCATCGCGGTGGATGGCGGACGGACGAAAGCGCCGCGCCGCTTCGAGGCCGGCCCCGGCGCCGCCAATTCGCCGGCGGGATTGCCCGAACGAAGCCTCGCCGAAGGTCCGGAGGACGGCGCGTCCGATGGGCGCGGGCGCCGGGGCGGCGCCTCGGCGCATGACGCTCTTTCCGCCAAGGATCTGCGCCGGCTCGACGGCGCGCAGGAAATGGCCGCTGCAATCGCGCTCGCCGAGCGACTTGCGCGGCGCATGCGCGCGCGGCTGACGCGGCGAGAGCGCGTGAGAGCGCGCGGTCGGCGGATCGATCTGCGCGCCACGATCCGTCGCAACATCGGCCATGGCGGCGAGCCGTTCGATCTCGCCTTCCGCCGGCGCAAATCCAAACCCTTGCGCCTTGTCGTGCTGCTTGATGCTTCCGGTTCGATGGAACTCTATACGGGCTTCTTCGTGCGGTTCATGCATGCGGTAGCGCTCTCGTTCAAGCAGTCGGAAGCTTTTCTCTTCCATACGCGCCTTGCCCATGTCTCCTCGGCTTTGCGCGAGCGCGACCCCACCCGTGCGCTCGATCGCCTTGCACTAATGGCCCAGGGGATCGGCGGCGGCACGAAGATCGGCGAAAGCCTCGCCACATTCGATCGGTGGCATGCGCGCCGCGCTATCCATTCACGCACCTGCGTGATAATTTTATCGGACGGCTACGACACCGGCGAGCCGGCGCTGTTGGATTCTTCGATGCGTGCGCTGCGTAAGCGTTGCCGGCGCATCGTCTGGCTCAATCCGCTGATCGGCTGGGAGGGCTACGCGCCCAGCGCGCGCGGCATGCAGGCGGCGCTGCCCCATGTCGACCTCTTCGCCGCCGCTCATAATATTGACAGCCTCGCGGCGCTCGAACCTTATCTCGCGAGGATATGAGCGATGGCGCCCGATATTCTCGACCTTGCCGCGCAGCGCAAATCGAAAGGCGAACCTTTCGCTCTGGCGACTGTCGTTCGCACCGTCGATGTGACGGCGGCCAAAGCGGGCGCCAAGGCGCTGATCGGACAGGACGGCTCGATTTCGGAAGGATGGATCGGCGGCGGCTGCGCGCGGGCCGCGGTTTTGAAGGCGGCGCGCCAGGCGTTGGCCGACGGCAAGTCGCGGCTCGTCTCCATCCAGCCCAAAGACCTGCTCACTGAACAGGGGTTGGGGGCGGGTGACGATCGCGACGGCGTCACTTTCGCCAATAATTTCTGCCCGAGCAAGGGCACGATGGATGTTTTCGTGGAGCCGATCCTTCCGAAACCGGCGCTGCTCGTGCTCGGCGCCTCGCCAATCGCCGTCGCGCTCGCCGACCTCGCCGCAAACATGGGCTTTGACGTCACCGTCGCCGCCGGCAAGGACGACCTTGCGCGGTTTGGACCTGTCGCATCGAAGATTGAGGGTTTCGAGATAAAATCGACGGACGCGCCGCGCGCCTATGTCGTCGTGTCTACGCAGGGCTCCGGCGATCGCACGGCGTTGAGAGCAGCCGCCGCCTTGGACGCCAGATATATCGCGTTCGTGGGCTCGCGGCGTAAGGCGGCGACATTGCGGGACGAACTCGCCAGCGAAGGCGTTTCACGCCCCCGGCTGGACGCGATCAAGGCGCCGGCGGGCCTCGATATTGGCGCGATCACGACAGAGGAAATCGCATTGTCGATCGTGACGGAAATGATCGCGATTCGCCGCGCGAACCGAGAGACGTTCGCATCGTCAGACGAGCTCGCGCCGATGGCGTCTACGCTGCAAGTCGAGGAGAGACAATCATGATGACCTTGACAATGACGACAAGCGATCTCGATCTGTTGTCCCGGTGTGATGCGGCCTCGTTGAAGAGAGCGCATAGTTTTTTTCGGGTCTTGGCGAGGACTCTCGCGGCGCTGTTGGTTCTGACTGCGCTCCTCGCGCCCGATTGTTGTCTGACCGGATCGCATACCCACAACGCGAACCTCGACGGGTTTGGGCCCATATGTTTTCAGCCGCGTCGGTTGGCGGTAGAAAAATATCTGTTCGAACCAGGGGACGAGACGTCGATGGCCATGACGATGATGGGCGAAGTGACCTTGCGTGCGGAACGCGCTCGAGTTTGGGCGATGCTCAATGACCCGATCGTTTTGAAGGCTTGTATTCCGGGATGCCAATCGCTCGACAAGACGGGCGACAGTTCATTTTCCGCGGTGGCGAAAATCAAAATCGGTCCGGTCAGCGCCAGTTTCAAAGGCAGGGTGCAACTCTCCGACATCGACGCGCCCAACGGCTATACGATCAGCGGCGAGGGAGAGGGCGGCATTGCAGGATTCGCCAATGGCGGCGCCAAAGTGCATCTCGCCGAGGCGCCGGAAGGGACGATTCTGAGATACGACGTTACCGCTAATGTCGGCGGCAGAATCGCTCAGATGGGTTCGCGCCTGATCGATGGCGTGGCCAAGAAAATGGCCGATCAATTCTTCACGAGCTTTGCAGCGGCCGTTGGCGAGTAGAGAGTTTCGCGAGAACCCTCGCGAGCAACGCGCCAACTATGCGGCGATGTCACAAAGCCTGATTGAGCCGTTTCCAAATTGAGCCTCCATGCGGGCGAGTAAGTCGACGATTGCCTAACGCGTAATCGCCAGACAAGTCAGGTCGTCAAATTGGGACCTTCCGAGCGAAAACTCGCGCACGGCGAGATTGGCGCGTGCAATCCATTCAGCGGCATCGCCGCCGCCCGCCTGTCCAAGCAGACCGAGCAGCCTCTCCTCGCCGAACTCCCGGTCCTGGCCGTCCACTGCTTCGGTGACGCCGTCGGTGTAAAGAAATAGCAAGTCGCCTGGGCGCATCGCTTCCCGGCGCACGTTGATTTTCAGATCATCGAACATGCCGACGGGCAGGCCGCCGGCCGCCAGTTTCTGAACAACGCCGCTTGCGCGGCGAAGCAACGCTGGCGGATGTCCGCAGCTGCAATATTCGAATTGGCCGGTGCGCGGATCAAACACCGCATAAATCAGCGTTGCAAATTGTTCGGCCGCGTTGTTCTTGGTCAAGAATGCGTTGGTCTTCAGAATCGCACTGCCCAGATCGGGTGTCTCTCGCAAGTTTATTCGGATCAGAGTCTTGGTGATCCCCATGAACAGCGCTGCCGGCACGCCCTTGCCGCAGACATCTCCAACGCCCAGCGCGATTCGTCCGTCTTCAAGGGTGATCAGATCGAAGAAATCGCCGCCGACATCGCGCGCAGGGGTCATCGCAGCACACACGTCGAGGCCAGAGTCGACTGCGAACTCGGCGACTTTTGGGAGAAGCGCGCGCTGGATGATCGCCGCGCTCGCCATTTCGTCGTCGCGCTGGCGGCGCAGGACGATCTGCTCGGCCATTCGGCCAAAGGTCCCGCCAAAATCGGCAAGATCCGGTATCGGATTGCGCAGCTCCTCTAACAGCTCGGGGCCAAATTCGTGACGCTCAAGGGCGGCCAACGCGTGGGTGTAGAGACCTATGGCGTTGTTGACCTTGCGGGTGCGATCGCCCATTCGAGCGATGATATCGATGAGCAGCGACGGTATGGCGCAGGCGACTTCGAGCAACGCCGCGCGTCCGATTCGCAGCACGGTGACGGGCGTGCGCGCGCGCACGGTGGCGATCCGTGGCAATTGCGCCAGCGCGCCGATCTCACCGACCAGAGAGGGCGCTCGAAGCGTGGAAATCGGAATGATGCCGTAGCAACTATCGGCGGTGACGACCACCTCCCCAGCGGCGAGCAGCATCGCGTGTTCGCTCGGCTCGCCCTGGGACATGAGGATTGCGTCCGCATCGAACGTCTGGATCTCGCCAGCCGCGATCAGAAATGAAACATTCTCGTCGGAGAGTTCGCCGAAAGCGCCGGTCGCGCGTATCGTCGCGCGCAAGTCCAAAGACGTAGTCATGTCGCGGACAGCGTTATTGGATCCGCGGTCATATCCTCGTCGAATTCCAGAACGACTCGGTTGATTTGGCCTTCACGTCGATAGCTCATAGATCGCACAAACTTGCGCAATAGACCTGCGCCATACCCCCCAATGTCGAAGTCATCGGTCGGGCCTTGGATCCGCTTCACCGGAGCGCAGCAGGGATCGAATGGATCACCGTCGTCGACAAATTCGACGTGCGCGCGCTCTGATTCGGTCCAAATCGAAATCGTCGCCTTGCCGGCGCGGCCATGCATAACGGCGTTCACGAAGAGTTCTTCCAAGCAAAGGCCGATCGCAAATTCGACGCGCGCAGCCAAGCCCAAGCTCGCGCACTCTTCGACTACCCAGGCTTCGGCATCCTTGGCGGCCTCAATGGAACCTCTGAAGTCGCGTGATCGCGTCTGCGACCGCAGTGCGCTCATGCTTTCGCGCGCGCCCAAGCAGCGGCCGCCGATGGGAAGTCGGGATAGATATCCACGATTTCGTCAAAGCCAGTCGAGCGCAGAACCTTCTCGACGTTTTCGTCGGGCCCGCACACCGCCATCCGGTGGCCCCGGCGCAGAATCGTCTTGGCGCTCAACATAAGCGTGCGCACCCCCATCGACGCGAGGAAGGGCACCTTGGTGAGGTCGACGACCAGCGCCGCGCAACTCCCCGATAAAGCGCTGAAGCGCAGATCGACTGTCTGTGCGCCCGCGATATCGAAGCGACCGTCCAATTTGACTAGAGTGATGCCGTCCGCTTCGGCGACGTCCATCTGCATATGCACCCCTCCCGTCAAGCGCGATTGAAGTTAACCATTAACATATCACGGGCGTTTTATGACAGTAAAGCGGCATTACTGATCCCGATTCTCGCGGGCCAAAGTCTTCAGCCGAAGAGACGCAATCCCGATTTGTGAGCGACTTCGACGGACGCTCGAACCGAAGCTTCTACGCCAGCGCCGACTGGCCCGATCCTTCCAACGTCAAGCCAATCGCGCACATAGGTGCTAAGCTCCTAGTCGATCCGAAATACCAGCCGACGAGGCCTGCCGGTGATTATTCAAAGTAATGAGATCGAAGATATCCAGATCCCGGGCGGCGGGGTGATGCGGTTGCACGTCGTTCGGCCAGCAGGTCCGGGCCGTTTCCCTGGCGTACTGTTCTTCTCGGAGATCTACCAGGTGACGGACCCGATCCGCAGATTGGCCGCGATGGTGGCTGGCCAAGGCTATCTCGTCGCTATCCCGGAAGTGTATCACGAATATGAACCGCCTGGCACGGTGCTGCGCTACGATCAAGTCGGCACCGATCGCGGCAACGCGCTCAAGACGACCAAGACCGTCGCCGCGTTCGACGCCGACGCTAAGCTTGGTCTTGCCGCCCTTTCTCGCAATGCCGCGTGTACCGGGCGGCTCGCCACGATGGGGGTTTGCCTGGGCGGACACTTGGCTTATCGCGCCGCCCTTAATCCATCCGTCTCCGCCGCGGCGTGTTTCTATGCGACCGATATCCAGTCCGGGACGCTCGGCGCCGGCAAGGCGGATGACAGTCTCTCGCGCATGAATGAACTCCGGGCCGAGACCCTGTTCGTGTGGGGCCGCCAGGACCCGCACGTCCCATTCGCGGGGCGTCAGACCATTCGCGCACGCCTCGAGGAGGTGGGCGCTCGATACGAATGGCACGAAGTGAATGCCGCGCATGCGTTTCTACGCGACGAGGGGCCGCGCTACGATCCTGCGCTATTCATCCAGTCGATCGGCTGGATGCTCGCGATGTTTCAGCGGACGCTCTCGTCCTGAGTCGGAACGACGCGGAGCGATTCCTGGAGGCGTCCGCTTTGCGGCCACATCGGTCATTCAGCCGTGTCAGCTCGTTTCTCGGAAGCAGACACCGGCCCGGGTAGGAATATTTCGTTTCGCGAAGTAGAAAGACACTGCAAATTTCTTTTCACCTGTACTTCATCACCGATACCCGTCTGCAAGGGGGCCGCATCAAGCATTTTTCCAGCCAGCGCTGTACGCTCGGATAGCCTGACAAATCCAGCCGCGACGCTCTTCCCCATGCCAAGAGTGAAGCGACATTGAGGTCGGCGACAGAGAAGCTCTTGCCAGCCAGCCAGTCCCGTCCCGCCAACGCGTCATTGAGCACGGCAAGTGGCCTCTGCAACAGAAGCGTGTTGCGTTCGACATGGGAAGGGTCACGCACGTGCTCTACCAAAAGAACGGAATGTGTCAGGAGATTCAACAGCAGCGCCTCTGTCTCCAGCATCGCCCAAAAGCTCCACTGTGCGGCGAGACCGAGTTCGGCAGCGCCGTCTAACTGCATCGGTCCCGGCCGTTGCGCGAGATAGAGATTGATAGCCATCGACTCCCATATCACTACCTCGCCATCAACGAGCGTTGGAATTCGCGCGTTCGGGTTGAGCTTGAGATACGCGGGGTTTTGCAAGTCGTCGGTGCGAACGCTGGTCTGAACAAGTTCGTATGGTTCGCCCATTTCCTCCAGCATCCAAAGGCAACGCTCCGTACGCGACAGGGGATTGCCGTAGAGCTTAAGCATGGACCGACTCCTATTGGCAGAATGGTCGTCTAACCGGGACTTTTGACGCCAAGCAAAGGATTTCAATAGCCATCGTCGGGTCGATGACATCGCCGCCAGCACCCGGGAGTCGCGCCAGGATGCGATCTTCGCCCGCGCTGGCCAACCGGCTGAGACGTCGGCAGCCAGGATCGCAGCGACCTTGCGGGTCTCGGTCATCTCCCCTCACAGGCGAGGGATAATAACGCGAAAACTGGCCAATCGCTAATGGCGGATCGGCACGATCCAGGTCATACAACCGCTCAATGCTGACGTCCGGCTCGGTCGAGTTATGCCGCGACTGGGGGCTACCGAAGGTCTGCTGCGGTCTTCCCCGGCCCGAGAGCCGCCGTTGTACCTGGCGAGCGCTTGGTTTGGCGGCTTCGACGTCCGCGGCGAGCCACGTAAGCCGATTGGCTACAGTCGCGAAGATCGTCGCAACGCCGTCCAGCGACCGCCGAAGATCATTCCAGTCGACCTCGACCGGATAAACAGGAAGGTCGGGACCAGGCTGAGTCCGGTGATCGCCGCCATGATCCACCAGCCGCGGTGGAAGGCGACGAGCTGCTCAGCCAGCGAGGCGGGTGCGCCGACAACAGCGACAAAGATTGCTACGCCGATCGCGAGCGCCGTCTGGCGGATCATATTGATCACGCCCGATCCGGTCGCAAAGGATGAGGCCGGTAGCGCACCGATTCCCACGCCCATCAGCGTGGGAAACGTCAGGCCCACGCCGATGCCCGTCGGAACCATGCCGACGACGACCCAGAGAAAATTTGGCTCGGGCCCGATCAGACACGCCCACCCGATCAAGCCACAAGCAAATAGGACGATGCCCGCAGCCGCCACTGGCGCGGCGCCGAAGCGTTGGATCAGTCGCCGGGAGAAAACCAGTGACGTTACCGGCACCAGCAGCGGCCCCGGCGCGATGGCCAGGCCCGTCTGTAACGCCGACCAGCCCCAACCGTTCTGTTCCCATAGCGCAATCGAAAGCAACATCGCGCCGAAGGCGGCGGAATAAGGCGCCATCGCCAGCGCCGCGCCAGTGAAAGGGCGTATGCGAAACAGCGCTGGATCGACGAACGGATTGCGTGCGCGCAGGCATTGGCGCACGAACAGCGCGAGCAGCACGAACGAGACAGCGAAACTGGCGCCGATTCGCGGCGAACCCCAACCCCAATCGTTGGCCTTGACGATGGCGAAGATCAACGCGCCGATGCCGCCAGTGACCATCAGCGCCGCCCATAGATCCGGCCGCGGAACATCGTGGCCGGGAACTTCGGGCAGTCTCCACCAGCCGATGGCGATCGCGACGAGGCCGATCGGCACGTTGACGATGAATATCCATCGCCAACTCAACGTCACCAGCACGCCGCCCACCAACGGTCCGAGCGCAGCAGCGAGGCCGCCGATGGCGGTCCAGGTCCGCACCGCCCCACCGCGCTGCTCGGGTGGAAACGAGGCCAGCAGCAGGCCGAGCGAGGTCGGCGTCATCAGCGCCGCTCCCGCCGCCTGCGCGATGCGGAAAGCCACCAGCGTCTCCATGCTGTTGGCGGCGGCGCAGGCGGCGGAGGCCGCGGTGAACAGGCCAACGCCCAGCAGGAAGCTGGAATTGCGACGATGGCGCTCGGCGAGCCGTCCGAAGAACACCAAAAGCGCCGCATATGCGATAGCATAACCGTTGAGGATCCACGACATGTTCTCCAATGTTGCGCCCTCGAAATCGCGCGCGATATTGGGCAGGCCGACATTCACGATGAACAAGTCGAGATTGGCGAGGCATATGCCCACGCAGACGATTGCGAGGACCTGGTTCGGGGAAGCGGCGGACGAACGGACCCGCAAAGCGGGCGCCTCGGCATTCATGAGCGGCGCTCCTTACGGCGCAAACCCGGAGCGGTGGCGGCGCGCCGCGCCAGCGTGGCAGGGGCTGGGGCGAGCCGGTATTCCCCGGGCGTCAGCGGCCGGCCAGAACGGCGATCGACAAGGATGGGCTCGGCGCGCGCGCCGGTGGCCGCGTCCACGACCAGAACGCTTTCGCCCTCGGGCGCAAAATGCCGGTTTCCGAACGTGACCAGCGAGATCAGCACGTCGTAGAAATCGCGCCCGCGCGCCGTGAGCACATATTCGTCGCGTGGCGGGCGCTCGCTGTAGCGGCGGCGCTCCAGCATGCCAGCTTCGACCAAGCTCGCCAGCCGACGCGTCAGCATATTAGGCGCGATAGGCAATTTGCGTTGGAATTCGTCGAACCGCGTCAATCCAGCGAACGCGTCGCGCAGAATGAGAATGCTCCACCATTCGCCCACGCGCTCGAGGCTGCGCGCGATCGGACAAGTCATATCTTCGAAGCTCGTGCGCCGCATCCAAATCACCGGCCGCGTCGGCGCATCGCCAACGCAGTCGCCAGAGTAACTCTGTTACTATCATCATGCAAGTCAATAAATCATCTTCGTTTGGCGAGGCGCCCGCCGGCTGCTCACCTCGGCAAAGCTGATCGAACCGTCCTGGCAGGTCACTGAGCGGATTTAATGCAAGAATTCCGAGTCTGTTGTTGCCTCTGGCGATCGTTCGTCGAATGCGGCCCCGGGAATTGACGAAGGGACTTTTGAACATACGAGGTCGAACCAACAGGGAGCTCTGGGGCTTGACGTGGGCCGCGCAGTAAGCCCCTTTTTCCAAATCTCAGGCGCGCCATTTTGTTTCTGATGGGAAGTTTGCCGCGTTTGAACTGATCCGATGCACGCGTTCGACGCCGGCGTCGGGGACTTATTCGGCCGCCATATTGTCAAACGGTCCAAGATCACTCGCGACGAGCGCGCGCAGGTTCTCGCGCAATTGCGAGGCCTGCCTACCGCCGTACGCATGCTCGAAGCGCCTTTGTGCCTCCGCCCAGTGTTTTTGGGCGCGCCGGAAGCGTGCGTCGCCGGTCCTGGTCATCTGCAAACTCTTACTGCGCCCGTCAGAAGGATCCGGCTCGACCGCGATCAGTCCATCGCGCTCAAGAGGCCGGATATTGCGGCCAAGCGTCGTGCGGTCCAAAAGGTCTACCAGAGCGTGGTCGCGCCGTTCGATGGCGTGATCACGCAGCGCAATGTCGACATCGGCGCACTGGTGCAAGCGGACGCGACCAGCGGA
>Ga0209006_10000123_pt1 | contig 83364 bp, 74 predicted proteins | sample JacPin_JW_Ref_O2_FD_188567 | JGI IMG/M metagenome (GOLD analysis project Ga0209006, IMG submission 188567) | Forest soil microbial communities from Algoma, Ontario, Canada - Jack Pine, Ontario site 1_JW_Ref_O2 (SPAdes) (version 2) | ecosystem: Environmental > Terrestrial > Soil > Boreal... | reverse complement strand
AGCGGTTAGCCTTGTCGGGTGACTGACGTCGTGCGCTTGTCGCCTCCGACGCGACAGCCAGCATGGAAACTCAGGCGATTCCGATGGATGTCTTCCTTTTTGGCTGTGGTCGCAGTGTGTCTTGGCACTGTGACCTTCTCCCCCCATCTCGCGGGGGCCTCGCAGCTGAGTACCGACCGAGCGAGAGCGAACCAACTCTTAAAACAGATCAACCGGATCACCGCCAAAGTCGACTTTCTCGGTCAGAAGTACGACCTCGCCAAGATCAAACTGAACCGGATTGCCGACGAGATCACGAACACCAAAGCCGATGTCAAGATCATCGAGAAGAACGTGAAGAAGGGCGACAACCAACTTCGCGCCGAGGCGGTGTTCGCCTACGTCACCAACGGAGCTGCGGCCAGCAACAATCCCCTCTTTTCCAATAGCGCCTCCAAGATCGGCGCGGTCAATGTCTACAACCAGTTGGCCCAGGGGAACGTCGCCCAGACCCTGTCGAACCTGAAGAACTACAAGATCGAATTGACCCAAGAGCGAAGCATCCTGGCCAGCGAGGTCGGGAGAGCGGCCAGTCTGACTCGGGCTGCGGCAGCGTCGTTTCACTCGGCGAACGTGTATCAATCCACCCTTAATCATGCGCTCAGCCAGGTGAAGGGCAACATCGCGACCTTTATTGCCCAGGCCCAGGCAGCCGCCTCGGCCCAAGTGACGACCGCGTTCAACGCGCAGTCCCTCGCCGACGGCGTCACCAATCCACCACCCGACTCACGCGCCAACATCGCCATCAATGCCGCCATGCAGTATCTGGGCACCCCGTACGTCTGGGGTGGCGCAAGTCACTCGGGCGTCGACTGCTCAGGACTTATCATGCTCGCCTACGATGCAGCAGGCATCGCCTTCCCGCACTACTCGGGTGCGATGTACGAAGACACCATGCGCGTGCCACTGGTTGACATCGAGCCCGGCGACCTCATCTTTTACGGCTACGACGGCGACCAGCACGTGGCGATGTACGTCGGTGCCGGCAAGATGATCGAAGCCGAGATGACCGGCACGCTCGTGCACATCGTCCCAGTTCGACTCGGATACGGATTCTTTGGTCTAGGTCGCCCTCGGGGCTAGCCGTGTCCGGCGTACCGACTTCGTTTCACCTCGGTCCTCTGGTTTTTCACACCTATGGTTTCGGTCTAGCCATCGCGGCCTACGTCTGTTACCTCTACTCGAGGCGTCGACTGCAACGAGCCGACATCGATGTGCAGCCTTTCGGTAAGTTCACATTCGCCCTAATAGTCGCCGGTCTTCTCGGCGCGCGACTCGCCAATATCGCTACCAACTGGAGCTACTACGCCGGTCATCCGACCCGATGGATCGCGGTGTGGCAGGGCGGACTCGCGAGCTTCGGAGGTATTGCGCTGGCTCTTCCCGTTGCTTTGTATTTGCAACGAAAGTGGTGGCCGGGTAGTTCGCTCGCCGCCTTCACCGACGCTTTCGTACCGGCACTGGTCGTCGGATGGGCCCTCGGGCGAGTGCTCGGTCCTCAGTTCATGGTGAACGGCGGGGGCCATCTCACCCACCAGTGGTTCGGCATCCACTACCACGGTCAAGTCGGCAAACGAGTCCCGGTGCCAATCATTCAGGGTTTAGAAGACTCGATCTTGTGGCTCGTTTTGACCGCCATTGAGCATCGGTGGCCAAAGCGCCGAGTTGGTGTGGTGACCGGTGTGGCGATGATCGTATGGGGCCTGGTGCGTGCACTGGACGAACGACTGCTCCTTGGCCAAGAGTCACACAGTGGTTCGATCGGCGTGCAGATCGCCGGCTTTGTCCTGGCGCTAAGCGGTGTCGTGCTTATTGCGCACCAACTCAGATCTGGGCGTTCCACTCCTGATCGCTCAGTCGACCCACGCGCTCAAATGGCGCCGTAGGGGCGACGTTCAGCGCGACACGGGCATCGTCGACGTAGCAGACGTGATCCAGGCCGAGCCGACGCCAAGCCTGCAACACGCTTCTTGTTGGAGCGTTGGCGGAATAGATCGGTCGAACCAATAGGCCATCAGCGCTCGCGGCCACGACCAGCGCTGGACGTTCTTTGGATTTCTGCTCGGGAGCCGAAGGATCCGTGGAGTCGAATGGCACCTCGACGATCACGACCGTTCCGGCGAGCGCGTGCTCGGGATTAAAGCGCTCCAATTCGGCTGGCGTGAAGTTCATTGATCGACGTTGCTCGCTCGGCGTCTCGCCAGAGCCGGCTGAGGGAACCGAGAGATCGCGCGTTTTAGCCGCGGGCTTGGATTTCGTCGGTCGAGCGGGACGCTGCGACGAAGGACCACGCTTTCGCTTCTTCTCTTCCTCGCGTCGACGACGGCGCTGCTCCTTGATTTCTGGATCGGTCACCTTGGGTTGGAGCAACTTCGACTCAACCGTGATCTCGGGCAGTTCAGGGAGCGCATACTCGGCACGTTCTTCGAAGAGTCGTCGACAGTGCGGAGCGGCAGGAAAATCCTCGACGATGGCGAATGCCATCACGGCGACGATTTCATCGACCGAGGATCCGTCGCGCCTCACGGTGTCTGTCGCATCACTCAACTGTTCGAAATTCGGCGCGTCCGCATGATCGCCGAGCGCGGCGATCACCTTTTCAAGTGGTGCCATCGCGAGCAATTCGAGCAACGCGGTAACGGCGGCCATCGGAGCGCTCGTCGCGAATGCAGCGACGTCGCGTCGTTGTTGGAGACTGCGAAGTGGTATCCCGACGACGGCACTGATCTTGGCGTGCCCCCGAAGATCGAGCTCGTCAACGACCTCCCATATTCTGGGCTCGCTGATTTTTATGAGCGCGCGCCGCGCCGTCTCAATGGCATCACCCGATATTGACGTCATACGAGTTCGCTTGCATTGATCACGATTGGATGGTCACCCAGCCTGAACTCGGGAGTACCCCGATCGACAAAGGCAAACTTCGAAGTTTGACTCGTGGTCGATTGGCATGACCGGTTTGGCCGACGCGAGGACATGGTTCACGCTATCGCGGTCATGCATCGTCACCTATTTTCAGTACGGCTTCTGCAGGTCCACGAACATCGGGAAGTGCTTGATGTTGCACGTAAGCAGCTCGCAACCAGCGACAATCGCGGTCGCTGCAATGGCGAGGTCCGCACTATCAATTGTGTGATGGCTCGCCAGCCATTTTCGACCCAATTCTCCGGCGCGTTCCGAAATCAAAGTATCAACTGGGTGCCAAATGAAAATCGAAAGAAGGGACCGAGTTCCTCGTTCTTCCTCGGACCTCATTCCCGCGAGCACTTCGAGACGAGTGATTTCACTGGCGTGCAACGGGGCCGCCAATCTTTCGTGCTCGAGGACTTCTTGCGCTCCCGGGTCACCTCGGAGGTAATCAATGATTACCGACGTGTCGACGAGAACCGTCACTGATCGTTGCGTTGGAGTCGTGATCCCGTGCGGATTCCTTCGACTATGGAGGCTCCGTCACCATCTCGAGCTGCCCACGATCCGAAGGATTGACGCATCAGATCAAGGTCATCGGAACTCGAACGCGTGAAACCGTACGAGCGTTCGACCGCGTCTCGAATGAGGGCCGAGATGGACTTCCCGGTGCGCGCAGCCTCCGCATCGAGTGCGGCGCGTTCTTCGGCTGTCAGGGAGATCTGGGTCCTTTGCATGATGTAAGTATACATCACTTCAAAATCGATCGTCCGATCTCGAGGTCCCTCCTCAATCACCTTTTTGTTCCTTAGCTATGACGATTCGTGAAGGGTGTGAGATTCCAGGAGCGCTTTCAAATTGTCCATAGATGTCTCAAAAAGGTTCTTTGACAAATGGACCATCACGGGTTCAGCAATCTTGAAGAAACCACGACTTTCCCCCCGGAAAGTGGACGTGACCCGAGTTCCAGTGTTCAGGGGTGCCAGAGTGTTCTCGATTTCTAGGTAAAACGGTCCTGATATGGACTTTGAGCAAAGCCTCGTATCCGGCTCGAATTCGGTAATCTGCGAATCCGATTCAGAGACTTTCCCAAGGAACTTCCCGACCCAAACCATCGTGCTGCCGACCTGGACCGGCTCATCTTTCATCCATCGAATCTCGACCACACCGGGATTCCAATCTGGAACTTTGTCGAAATTGATGAGCGCGGCAAATACGTCTCCCACCGGACATTCGATATCGCGCACAATTTGAAATTCATTCATCAGTCCCCCCTCGATTTGGCTGACCTGACAAGTTCTCCTCCACGGAGAGACCCAGTCAGTTCAACGCTCAATGCTCAATGTGACCCGTTCGAAGGGCAGGTCCAAGGTGGGTGACCACACGGTGCGTGCTGGTGTCAACACGAGGTGTAGCGGGCATCGATGAGGAGTGAACGGCAACCTCTTAGGGAGTGAACAATCTCCAGTGACCTTCGGAGATGACTTCGACCGTGCCGTCTACCACCTTGATTGCGGTCGCATCGTCAATTCCGTACGCGGGTCCCGGAACGCCAGCGGCCCACTCTTCTATGTCAGCCATGGTTTAGCCCTCCATCTCGGGATTATCGAGGTGACCGACCACCGCGAAATCAACCATCCCCAGGCCTTCTTCTCGTCCGACCGGCGGGTTCACACCGTCATACGTCACCCCGAAGCTAGGACCCACCACCATGCTCCCGCCGCTCACTCCCACGTAGACGGTGTCGTTTCCCAACGACGAAAGTACGTCTTCCAATCCGGAGTGCTTCATCCAGTAACTCAGGTACAGGGGATCGCCACCCCACACCAACAGGGCGTCAGTCTCTCGTACCGCAGGTAGCCACGCCGATTCATGAATGCTGGGCAGAGCGGTGAGTTCCAGTACTCCCAAAGACTTCCATCCCAATTCGCCCAACGGACTCTTGGCCGTACCGTGAATGAATCGATACGCCCCTTCAGCTCCTTCGGGATATGGATAGATCCCGGTTGGAATGCAAAGGGCTTTGGACTCGGCGATCGGCTTTCCGAGAAGTTCGACCAGAGCGTCGTTGATGCTGGGATTGCTGATGCCAGAAGAAGTGAGCAGAAATTTCATGGTGCCTTCGCCAATCGAAAATTGAGATCGTCCTAAATTACTCGCGCCGGAAACGCCTTTAGCAATCTGTGCTCGGAGGCTTGACTCTCACCTCGGGGGAGGTCGCATACTGGAATCGACGCGAATTCGCGCGGCAACGATGGAGCGAACGACATGGAAGAAATCAGCATCGGCGAGTTCGCGAGGCGGTCACGTCTGTCACTGAAGGCCCTTCGCCTCTATGACGAGCTCGGAGTCCTGATACCCGCACGCGTGGACGTCAGCTCCGGCTATCGCTATTACGACGCGGCACAGCTCGAAAGCGCCCGCCTTATTGCGATGCTCCGCCAGCTCGATTTTCCGCTCGTTGCCATCAAAGAGATGCTCGAGCGCGACCGTGCACAGATGGCAGAACTCGTGGCGGCGCGCTGGCGCGACGTCGAAGGCGCGCACTGCGCGAAACGCACGCTCGCCGATTTCCTCATCAACCAACTCATTGGAAAGGAACACATTATGAACGTGGCCACCCGCGACATGCCCGAGCGAAGATTGCTCTGCCTGAAGCGACACGTCGACGAACCGGGCGCCTGGGCACTTGGCAAGGAGTTCATCTCGATATTCAAGGAGCGACCGCTGCCGAAATTTGCCGGCCGTGAGGGTGCAATGTACTGCATCTTTTGGGGCGAAGTCAGCGCCGACAGCGACGGCCCCATTGAGATGTGCAAACCGATCCCCGAAGCTGACGCGGAGTCACTGGCGGCCCGGTATCCGGAATTGATCACGAGGACCGAACCCGCGCACCGAGAGGCGTTCGTGGCACTGTCGGCTGACAGCACCGGCGTCGATCCCGCACAGGTGCAACTGGCCTCTGCCGCGTTACACGTCTGGGCCATCGAGAACCATCTCGATCCGGAGAACCTCACACTGAAACCCGAGGACCTCGGCGTGCGAATGACCTATCTCGCGAGAGAACCAGTGACCGAGACGAGTGTCCCCGATTGTGACTTCGCCGTGGCATTCGCATAATCGAATCGACTAAAGGGTGGGGCCAAACATTCGTTGAAGGGGATACGGGGGGTCCGAACCAGTGTCGCCGGCAACGACCGGATAGATAGTGACGGGTCCGCACCAGTCGAAGTTCCCGGCTCGTTCGGGTGCGACGATAATCACTTGAGGACCCGACCACAGCGACACCCACATGTCAGTGGAGACGATGCAACGCGACTGGTGGCCGTCGGCGAGTTGGTGCGGTTCGTCGCTACCGAAGATCCAGAACGAGGCAATCGCGCCACCCGGCGAGAGCGTGACGATAGGCAGTTCGCGGCCCGTCGCCACACCCGCGAAATCGGCGTTACGACGGCTGTGCTTTTCGCTGACCACGAGCGACTCGGCGGGCTTCGTTGACTGCACGGACCCGTAGTTACCCCAGAAGGTTGCGCGCGCATAGCCACTCAGGGTGCAGGCACGAGTGCCGGTGTCAGCAACCCAGAAGAGTTGACCAACGTTGCCCGTAGCGACCGAGACGTTGTAGGTGATCACGTTCAACTCTGATGAAGTGCACGCACTCAGTGTGGCGGCGCCTGACGCCGTCACCGCCGTCGGCCCGACGGCGCTGAGCATCCCCAGTATCAAGACGACTACCAGCGAACGACGCACGAATCCAGTGTGGCACCCGGTCCGGTTACGGCCCCAAGAAGATTGCGTCGACCCTCATTCCTTGGCCACCACTGCAATTGAGACCAAGAGACCATCCACGTCCACCGGCAACTTTGCCCCTTGGCGCGCAGGAGGATCATGACGAAACCATGATTCCCATTCACCATTCAGGCCGGCGAAGTCCTCCGGATCTTTCAGGATGAACGTCGCACTCACGATGTTTTCCATTGAACTTCCCGCCGCCTCAAGAATCGCCTTGATGTTCATCAAGCTCTGCCTGGTCTGCTCACCGATTGTCGGCCCAGCGAACTGGCCCGTACTTGGATCTTGTCCGGATTGACCAGAGACGAAGATGAGACCAGCCGCTCGAACGGCCTGGCTATAGAAAGCAGAAGCCGGCGCGTCACTGGTATTTACTGTGTCTCTCATCAACTCATCTCCTGATTTCATGTGTCCAGTAGTGGGCACTCGTCGGTTGAAGGTCTACAACGTGGAGCGCTTTAGGTATCCCACCAGATCGTGCTCAAGGCTCGTTCGGCCGACACTGGATGCGCTACCAAGAATTCGCGAACTTCCTCCTCGCGTCGTTGAGGTAGACAAAGTCTGATTCGCATGAAGTGTGCGGTGCGTTCGAGATCGGGCGCCGCGCGCAAGGCCCCACTCCACTCTTGTCGGTGGGCTCGAATGCCAATCTCGTCGAGCACGTCGACGAGGTCGGACGACGTAGGACCTTGAGGACGTTCGAGTCGCCAAAAGTGTCGCCACGCCGCTGACATGGGCGACAGCGGATGGTGATCGGGCATCTCGAGGACCGCGCGAGCATGTGCGTGATCATCCAAACTTCGTAGAAAGGGAACGATGTCACCCACGTTGTAGACGACGTGGTGAGCGGTGACGACGTCCGCGCTCGGTGTTTCCTCGGCGACCTTCGGCCACGATCCTTCATAGGTCTCGCACGCCACCTCTCGTCGTTCCGCGTTGGCGCGAAACTCATCCAGCATCTGAGGTTGTTGGTCCACGCCGATGACGAGCGCGGCGGGTGGCGTGAGCGCGAAGGCGGCCACGCCGGCGCCACAGCCCACGTCGAGCACGCTGCCCCCTTCGTGAAGTGCTTCGCGTGCTCGATCATGCGATGGAGTGGACTCAATCACGTCCGGCACCAAGAAGAGCTCGACGGGATGAATCCACGGGCTCTCCTCGGCCACCTCCAGAATCTCTACGGGAATGGACCACGCTTCAAGCGATTGGCGCCAGCGCTCTGCAGCGGAGATCATTCCTGCATTCTCCCAGAAGTCGAGCGAGAATTCCTCTTCAGCTCGGCGTGCGGAGTGCGACTGCTAAAGCTGTGAGGAAAAACGTCGTGCCTCGTTACCGCGGCGTCAGTTGGTGTTCTTGATCCCCGCAAGGATGACGTCGAGCAACAGCTGAAGACTTACGTCGCCGTTTCCGCTCTGACTGGCCGCGTAACACGATCCCATGACGAGGTTCAACATGTCTTTGGCGGCTACGTCTTCACGCACACCGCCCGCATCGACGGCGTGTTGACGAAGTACTTCGATGCGCGTCATGAGTTCATCGAACGAGTCAGAGAAACGCGCCTTGATGTCGATGCCAGCTTGGCCCAGAGCGTCGAAGAGGTCGTGCTTCTCTGTGGTTTGGTGAGCGAACTCCCTTAAGAACGAGCACAGACCATCTTGCGCGTTGGGGTTCATCGCGCACTCGTCGGCGGTCTCTATAAGACCTCGGATGCGCGTGATGACGATCTCTTCGTAGAGTGCTTCCTTCGTAGGAAAGTGGCGATACAGGGTCCCGATGCCAACTCCTGCACGTTCGGCGACGAGGTCGATGGGGACCATGACGCCGTCGAGGGCGAAAATTTCTTCAGCCGCTCGGAGAATCTTCTCGTGATTTCTCGCCGCGTCGGCACGCATTGGACGGGGTTCCAGGTCCACCGAATCTGCTGATGGGGAGGTCAATACCGTGTCGGGTGTGCCGTGATCGTTGCGGTGCTCCTTAATCATCAGTCCTCCCGACGGTGATGTTCGTAAACGGAACCATCGTTATTATAGTGGGGATTATCCGGAACCGTAGTTCCGATTCACTGTCGTTCATGTCGTGAGTTTCAACCCTTTTTTACAGCATTCAACCCCCAAGTACCAGCCATACCAAAAGGAAGAGATATATGACCACTTCAGTCATCGACACCGGCACTCCGTTGGAGGAGACCACTCCGGATCCCAAGCGGTATTGGACACTGGCGATCATCGCGATCGCTCAACTCGTCATCGTGCTCGACGCCACCGTCGTCGTCGTGGCACTGCCGAGCGCGCAACGCGCCTTGCACATCTCGGTCGCCAACCGACAGTGGGTGATGAGTGCGTACACACTCGCCTTCGGCAGTCTCTTGTTGCTCGGTGGCCGCATCGCCGACTACTTAGGTCGGCGGCGCGTCTTCGTCATCGGGCTCATCGGATTCGGCCTGGCGTCGGGCGCGGCGGGACTCGCGCAGAATCAAGCCATGCTCTTCGGATCGCGCGCCATTCAAGGCGCCTTCGGTGCCCTCATGGCGCCCGCGGCCCTGTCGCTCTTGACGGTGACCTTTACCGAAGCTCGTGAACGCGCTCGAGCCTTCGGGGTCTACGGAGCGATCGCCGGCGGCGGCGCTGCCCTAGGGCTGGTGCTCGGCGGAGTACTCACGCAGTACGCCTCGTGGCGTTGGACGCTGTTGATCAACGTCCCCATCGCGATCCTCGCTGCCGTCGCGGCCACGCTCGTGATCCGCGAAAGTCGAGTCGAAACCCGTCACGGGTACGACCTGCCCGGCGCGCTCACTTCAACGGTGGGACTCTTTTTACTCGTCTACGGCTTCACGATGGTCGCCTCACATGGATGGGGAGCGATGTTGACGCTGTCACTGTTGTCAGGCGGCGTACTGTTCCTCGCGGCCTTCGTCGTCATTGAACTGCGTTCCCTACACCCGTTGCTTCCGCTGAAGGTCGTCCTCGATCGCAAGCGCGGTGGGTCGTACCTTGCATCGTTGCTGGTCGGATTAGCCCTGCTCGGCACCTTTCTCTTCCTCACCTACTTCTTGCAGGGAACCTTGGGCTACAGCGCACTGAAGACCGGCTTCGCTTTCTTGCCGTTCTCGGCGGGCATCGTCGTCGGTGCCGGTCTCGCGAGTCGGCTCTTGCCGCGCACCGGACCGCGGAGTCTGATGGTCTCTGGACTTTCGTTGGCCGCGCTCGGACTGCTGTGGTTCTCGCGACTCACACCAGGCAGCTCCTACGTGACACACGTCTTAGTGGGCGAGATCCTCGTCAGCATCGGGATGGGAATCACGTTCGTACCAATGAACAGCACGTCACTCTTTGGCGTGGACGAAGAGGACGCTGGCGTGGCGAGCGCACTCGTCAACACGACCCAACAGGTAGGAGGCGCTCTAGGTACCGCCTTGTTGAACACGATCGCGGCCTCGGCCACCGTCAGTTACCTGGCGCTTCGCGTGCACACTGCATCGACGCTGAGAGCGGGTGCGGTGCACGGCTACACAACGGCCTTTGAAGTAAGTGCAGCGCTTGTCGCAGCGGCGGCGCTCGTCGCTTGGCTGTTGATTGGCGGACGACATGAGCACGCGCACTTCAAGAGCGACGTCGCAGCGACGGATGTCACGAGCAATGAACAACTCGAATATTCGCAGGCGTTACAACTTGAATAGGAGTTTTGCGATGACCACGCGAAACCTGTTTGACGCCACCAGCGACAAAGTCTTCGAAACTCTCGAATTAAAATAACCCGTAAAGAAGGACATGACCACGTCGGTCAATGAAGTAGTAGTGAGCCGTGCAGTCATTGCAATTGGCCCGTACTCCGGCGGACGTGAGAAGCACCACGTCTATGACTTTGGTCTTAGTAATGAGACCCCGCCCACAGGCGGAGCCAACAATCACGGCGCCAGGAGCACTCGGAACTTGCGCGATGACCTCTTGGCCCGGAAATCGCGTCGAAGGTCTAGTGGCATGCCTCGAATTAAGTAACGCCAAAGAGGGCCAGAGTGAGGAGTCCGTCTCAAATTTTGTCGCGGGTCGCTCTCCCACTGTCATCAGGGAGGTATCGCGTGTAGCCACAGCGATCTCGGCCGAAGTGAAGTCGACCAATCCATTTTGATTAGGACACTGAGTGAGAGCAGCCGATGCCTTGGCCGGTATTGGGCTTGGGTATATGAGCGGAGAATAGGAGGGCGACCCAGAGCCCAGGACTGCGTAAAGTGTCACGCCCGTACATACCAGGGCCAACGAAAGTACTCCGGCTAACGAAATTATGAAGCGATTCGTTCCTTTGGGCCCACCCATCATCCCTCCCTTCTTATGAGTATTCCGCAACCCAACCATTGCTCGTAATGAAATCGAGATCTTGGCCCGAGGCGACGGGAATATCTCCAGGAAGTACTACTTGAGGAGGTGTTTTGCGATGACCACGCGCTGGATCTGGTTGGTGCCCTCGTAAATTTGCGTGATCTTCGCGTCGCGCATGAAGCGCTCGACCGGGAAATCCTTGGTGAACCCATAGCCGCCGAGGAGTTGCACCGCGTCGGTGGTGACGCTCATCGCCGTGTCCGACGCAAAGGACTTCGCGGCCGCACCGAGGTAGGAGAGATTGCCGTCGGGGTCGCCCGCGTCGATCGTCGCGCAGGCCTGATAGACCAAGGCCCGCGCTGCTTCGGTTCGAATCGCCATATCGGCCAACATGAAGCGCAATCCCTGTAAGTCAGCGATTGGACGACCGAACGCCTTGCGACCTTTCATGTAGTCGCCGGCGTAGTCAATGGCCGCCTGGGCTATGCCGACGGCCTGAGCGCCAATCGTCGGACGTGATCGGTCCAGCGTGTGCATCGCGATAAGGAAGCCTTCACCTTCATTGCCGATGCGATGGGACGCCGGGACTCGCACGTCGTTGAACACGACCTCACCGGTCGGCGAACCTCGCAGTCCCATTTTGTCCTCGAACTTCGGGAATTCGATGCCGGGACCTTTCTCGACCAAGAAACACGTTATGCCGTGCGTGCGAGCCGACGGGTCGGTCGTCGCGAAGACGGTGTAGGTGTCTGAGACACCCGCATTCGTGATCCAGAATTTCGAGCCATTCAAGATGTAGTCGTCGCCGTCGCGTACGGCACGACAGCGCATGGACGCGACATCGGATCCGGCGTCGGTTTCTGAGAGGCAGTAGCTGCCTTGGATCTCGCCCGAGGCGATGCGCGGGAGGTACTGCTGCTTGATCTCTTCGGAGGCAAAGTTCATGATCGGCAACATCGCCAGTTTGGAGATCAAGATCGTCACGGACGTCGAGGCGCACCCTCTCGCGAGTTGTTCGATCATGATGGCCTGGGTGACCATATCCGCGCCGGCGCCGCCGTAGGCCGCGGGCACCTGCATCGACGGCAGGTCCATCTTCACGCACGCGTCAAAGCTCTCTCGCGGATACGTCTGATCACGATCGTGCTCGGCGGCGTAGGGCGCTACCTGTTCATCGACGAAGATGCGCATCACGTCGCGAAAGGCTCGCTGTTCTTCGGTGAGGACGAAAGTCATGTCACTCCTTTGTGCACTGAGACTTAAAGCGGTGAGACAGAACCGGTGGTGACGAGCATGTCGCCATCAACCGCGTCGACGAATCGACGTTGCAGCACGTAACTGTGGGCTAGTCCTCGAAACGGTTCACTCAACTCGCCGGTGACGATCGGCGCGTCGCGTAGTCCGTACAGGTCCATGGCGACCTGGACGTCGCTGAGTTGCGGACCCCGGCCGATAAGGCTGGCACGCTTGGCGGCGACCAGTCCCACACCTAGAGCGACATCGTGACGGTCGTGTTCGTGCTGGAACTGCAGCTTCGCGCATTCGCGCGCGGCGATCGTCAAAGCGAATCCCTCGCCCGGTGCTTGCGTACCGCGACCGGCTTGTCCGGCGGCCGGCATCGCGCGCAGGAGTCCGGCCTTCGGGGGACGGGAGAATTCGGGCGTACCCGTCTCCATGGTCGGACGAACCTGGCCCGTTGCTGAAACCGGAGAAAAAGTTGGCTGGGTCACGCCATGAGACTACCAAGGGCCATTTAGACCTTGGTCAGCCAACTCTCGTAGGCCGGTCGCGCGCCACGGACCGCCTGGAAGTACGTCGCTTGTATCTCTTTGGTGATGGGACCCGGCTGGCCACCGCCCACTACCCGGTCATCGACCGAGTCGATCGGCACGACTTCGGCGGCGGTGCCGGTGAGGAACGCCTCGTCGGCGAGATAGAGGTCGTCGCGGCGCATGGCTTCGAATCGCACCGCGTGGCCAAGGTCGTGTGCGATCTTCACGACACTCGACTGGGTGATCCCTGGCAACGCCCCGGCTTCGGACGGTGGCGGGCTGATGATTGCGCCGTCGCGCACGATGAAGAGGTTCTCGCCGGTGCACTCGCTGATCAACCCGTCGGTCCCGAGCATGATGGCCTCGTCGTAACCGGCCTTCACGGCCTCGAGCTTCGCGAGACAGGAGTTGACGTAGCCGCCCACCGTCTTTGAAGCTGTCGGCATCGAGTTCGGGTGATGACGGGCCCACGACGAGATCTTCATTCGTACACCCTTTTCGAGACTGTCGGCGCCGAGGTACGCGCCCCAGGGCCATACGCCGATCACGACGTTGGTCGGCGCACCCATCGGGTTCACGCCCATCTCGCCGTAGCCGAGGTAGATCAGCGGACGGATGTAGCAACCGTCGTTCATTTCGTTCACGCGCACGGTGTCGACGACGGCGTCGCAGAGTTCATCCAAGGAGTAGGGAACGTCGATCATCAGGATCTTGCAACTACGAAGGAGTCGCTCCATGTGCTCGCGGAGTCGAAAGACAGCCACACCCTGGGGCGTCTTGTAGGCACGGATACCTTCGAAGGCGCCCATTCCGTAGTGCAGGGTGTGACTGAGTACATGGGTCGTCGCGTTCTCCCAGTCGACCAGGGCGCCGTCCATCCAGATCTTCTTCGTGGGCGTTATGGGCATTTACAACCTTCCGAGTAGAAACTTTGTGACGCCGTCCGTGCCGAGCACGTCAACGTCACCGTCAAAGTCTGCCACCGCCAGAGCGATGCGACTCGCGGCCCCGAACTCTTCCAGATGTTCGAGCATCAAGACGGCCGAGGACACGGCGGCCAAGGGATTGGCTTTCCCGGTGCCGGCGATGTCGTGCGCGGCTCCGTGCACCGGTTCGAACAGCGACGCGCCGCTTCGCGTGGGGTTAAGATTCGCACTCGCCGCGAAGCCGATGCCCCCGGTCACCGCGCCGGCGAGGTCCGACAGGATGTCGCCGAAGAGGTTGTCGGTCACGATGATGCCGTAACGCTGGGGGCTCTCGACCAGGTAGATGCACGCGGCGTCAACGTGGTGGTAATCGACGGCGACGTTCGGGTACTCCAGCGCGACTTCAGTGACGACGCGCGACCAGAGGTCACCCGCGAAGGTGAGGACGTTGGTCTTGTGCACCAGGGTCAGCTTGGGTGACGAGAGCGCTGAGGAACGCTCGAAGGCGTAACGAACGCAACGCTCCACGCCGAATCGCGTGTTGACCGAACCCTGGGTTGCCACCTCGTGCGGCGTGCCGCGTCGAAGGATGCCGCCTTCACCGGCGTAAGGTCCTTCGGTGTTCTCGCGCACGATGGCGAACTCACAACCTTCGGCGATCGATCCGGCGACGCCACGAAATGGCCGGTAGTTGATGTAGAGATCGAGACCGAAGCGCATTCGAAGCAGGAGTCCGCGCTCCAAGAGGCCACCCGGGATCCGCGTGTCGCCGATGGCCGGACCGACCGCGCCCAGCATTATGGCGTCGTAACCGCGCAGTTCTTCGAGCGTCTCGTCGTCCAGGACGAAGCCGTCCATGAGGTATCGAGCGGCGCCCAGATCGTAGGACGTCGTCGCGAGGTTCACGCCGGCACCGCGAACGACTTCGAGCGCCGCGACGGTGACTTCGGGTCCGATGCCGTCGCCACCGATCACCGCCACGCGGTGGGTGCGTTCGTTGCTCACGGGCCGTCTCCTTCTTTGGACTAGTTTGCTCGTCCTCGCACTGGTGTCGCAAACCCAACAGGAGGGTCGGATCGGATACTCCCAGTAGAATTAGTGCCTTTCCAGCAAACGAGAAGGCCATGGCCGTCGAAATCCATCGCATAACCCAAGAGACGCTCGACAAACTACAAGCCGAGTACGACGAACTCACGACCGTGGGCCGCACGGAAATCGCGCGGACCATCGAGTCGGCTCGACTGCTGGGCGACCTCTCGGAGAACGGCGACTATCACGCCGCCAAGGACGCCCAGGGCAAGATGGAATCGCGAATTCGCCAGATCGACAACGTGATCCGCAATCACGAGATCGTCGAGCGCGACGAGAACTCCAACACTGTCGAACACGCGACCATCGTCCAGATCGTTTACGAAGGCGACCAAGACGATGACCGCCAAGAGTTCTTCATCGGGTCAATTGAAGAGAAGCCCGACGGCGTGTTGGTGGCCTCCCCAACTTCGCCTTTAGGGAGCGCCTTGCTCGGTCACGCGGTGGGTGACGAGGTGGAATACGACGCGCCGTCCGGAACTCTTCGACTCACGATCGTGGGAATCCGCTAAGTGACGCCTCCCCGGACCCTCTTTGAAAAGATCTGGGACGAACACGCCATCGAGGCACCGGGCGAGCAGACCCTTCTCTACATCGACCTGCACCTCGTGCACGAGGTGACCAGTCCCCAGGCCTTTGAGAGCCTCCGTCTGAACGGACGAGGCGTGCGCCGGCCCGAGCGGACCCTCGCCACCGCCGACCACAACGTGCCGACCGATCCAATCGCGACGCCGGTGAGTGATCCCATCTCTCGGCGACAACTCGAGGCGCTCGACGAAAACTGTCAAGAGTTCGGCATCACCGTCTTCCCGCGTGGTCACGAGAATCAGGGAATCGTGCACGTCATTGGACCAGAACTCGGCGTGACGCAGCCGGGAATGACGATCGTCTGCGGCGATTCGCACACCTCGACGCACGGCGCCTTCGGAGCTCTGGCCTTCGGCATCGGCACGAGTGAGGTCGAACACGTGCTCGCGACCCAAACGCTGCCGCAACAAAAGGCCAAGTCCATGTCCGTCACGCTCGAAGGAAACGTTCGTCCCGGGGTGTCGGCCAAAGACATTGCGCTGGCGATCGTGTCGAGTCTGGGCACCGGAGGCGGCGCCGGTCACGTCATCGAGTATCGGGGTGATGCCATCCGTGACCTCACCATGGAAGGGCGAATGACCGTCTGCAACATGAGCATTGAGGCGGGCGCTCGCGCCGGCCTCGTGGCCGTGGATGACACCACGATCGAATACCTTCGTTCGCGACCATCCGTCCCGCAGGGCGACGAGTTCGAAACCGCGGCGAAGCGTTGGCGAACCTTCGTGAGCGATGACGACGCCGCCTTCGATGCAGAGGTCGTGTTGAAGGCCGAGGACATCGTCCCGTCAATCACCTGGGGCACGAACCCGGCCCAGGTCGTCTCGCTCGACGGCGTCGTACCTTCTCCCGAGAAGATCACTGATCCCGACGAGAGGGCAACGACCGAGCGCGCCCTCGCCTACATGGGACTCACTCCAGGCACGCCGGTTCGCGAGATCCCGATCGACGTCGTGTTCATCGGGTCCTGTACGAATTCGCGGATCGAAGACCTGCGCGTGGCGGCCACGCTCGCGAACGGTCGCCACGTCGCCGACGGTGTTCGTGCGCTCGTGGTGCCGGGCTCGCACCGCGTCAAACGTCAGGCCGAGACCGAAGGACTCGACCAGATCTTTCTCGACGCCGGTTTCGAATGGCGAGAGCCGGGCTGCTCGATGTGCCTGGGTATGAACCCCGACCAACTCGGGTCCGAGAAGCGATGCGCATCGACGTCGAATCGAAACTTTGAGGGGCGTCAGGGTCGTGGCGGTCGAACGCACCTCGTATCCCCCGCCGTCGCCGCAGCGAGCGCGGTCATGGGACGCTTCGCGTCGCCCGAGGAACTCTCGTGAAGCCCGTTCACGTCGTCGAGGGCCGCGCCGTTCCGCTCGAACGCTCTGACGTGGACACGGACCAGATCATCCCCTCGGATTGGTTGAAGCGTGTCGAGCGCACCGGATTCGGTCGCGGACTCTTCAGTGAGTGGCGCGACGATCCCGATTTCGTGCTGAACCGACCGGACTTCGTGGGCGCGAGCGTACTCATCACCGGTCCGCGCTTCGGCATCGGCTCGTCGCGCGAACACGCTGTTTGGGCTCTCATGGACTACGGATTCGAAGCCGTGATCGCGCCATCCTTCGGCGACATCTTCGTCAACAATTCTTCCAAACAGGGTTTGGTGATCGTGGTGCTTGACGTCACCGACGTAGAAGAGTTGACCGCGCTGGTAAAGGAAGACCCGACTCGACTCATCGTGGTCGACGTCGATCGACAGCGCGTCGAAGTGCCTGAAGCCGGCTTCCAACGCCACTTCGACATGGAGCCGTTGACACGAGATCGCCTGATGAACGGATGGGACGACATCAGTCTGACGCTGCTGCGCGAAGCGGAGATCTCCTCCTTTGAAACGACGGAACGGGCCCCGAACCTCGAAGGCATCTTTGACGACGCGGGTCACGTCCTTTAGCGAAGAACTCCCTCGGTTTCAGTTACCCTCTTCTGAAGCCACCGATAGGAGACGTTGTGAGCCGCTTTCCGTACGCTGACGAGTTCGAAGTTCATCGCATGATGCCCGAGACGGGGACCGCGCGCAAGGACATACTCGCGATGATGTCCGAAATGGCGGCGCGCGAGAACGTCGTGTGGGAGAACGGACATTGCTCCGGGACGATGTACTGCGGCGACCACGACCACTACGACTTCTTGAACGAGGCGTTCTCGAATTTCTCCTACGTGAACACACTCCAACGCGACATGTGCCCGAGCGCCACCAAATTCGAGGCCGAGATCATCGCAATGACCCTCGACATGCTCGGTGCCGGTGCGCTGGAAAGAACCAGACCCGGCGGACTCGTGACCTCGGGCGGATCAGGCTCGATTGCCCACGCGGTGCTCGCGTACCGCGAAGGCAACCCGAAGATCGCTCGGGCCAACATGATCAAACCTGAGACCGCCCATCCCGCCTTCGCCAAGGCCGGGCACCTCTTCGGGGTGGACATGAAGATCGCACCAGTCGACCCGGTCTCACTTCAAGTCGACCTCGACTGGGTGCGCGCGAACATCGACGCCAACACCGTCGCGCTGGTGGGATCTGCACCCAACTACGGCTACGGCACGATCGACCCGATCACCGAACTCGGCGCACTCGCCCTCGAGCGCGGAATCGGACTCCACGTTGACGGTTGCCTCGGCGGATTCATTCTGCCGTTCGGACGAGCGCTCGGCTACGACATCCCCGCCTTCGATTTCACGGTGCCCGGCGTCACCACTATTTCGGCGGACACCCATAAGTACGGCTACGCGCTCAAAGGCACGAGCGTGCTCGCCTTCGCCGACCAGTCGTTGCGTAACTCGCAGTACTTCTACTTGACGGACTGGTCGGGCGGGAAGTACTGCTCACCCGGAATGGATGGTTCACGTTCCGGAGGACTCTTGGCCGCCACGTGGGCCGCGATGGTCAGCCTCGGCCGAGAGGGCTATCTCAAATACGCCAAAGCGATCTTCGAAACGTCCTCGGCGATGCAGGACGCGATCCGAAGCCACCCCGAACTACGAATCATGGGTGCGCCCAGCTTCCTCTTCTCCTTCACGTCCGACGAATTCGACATCTATCTCGTCAACGACTATCTGCGAACCAAGGGATGGCGAATGAATGGTCAGCAGTATCCCAACGCCATTCATATGGCGGTAACCCGACCGCAGACCCAACCGGGCGTCGTCGAGCAATGGTCGGTCGATCTCGCCGACGCGGTTGACTACGCCCAGGCGAATCGAAACGAATCGGCGAAGTCAGGCGCCATCTACGGCGGCGTCGCCGGCGGCATGAGCGCGGAGGCTGACGAATTCATCCGAGCCGTGATGGCCGACATGATGGATCAACAGGCCGCCGTTCCTTCTGAATGACCGAGGAACTCTGCCTGAGCATTGACCTGGGAACTGGCGGTCCCAAGATCGGTCTGGTGAGTCTCGACGGCGACGTTCTCGACTACGAACTCCACTCGGTAGCGACGACGTACACGAGTGACGGCGGCGCCACCCAGGACCCCGCACTCTGGTGGCAATTGATCAGCGACACAACCCGTCGGCTCATGCAAAGACCCGACGTCACAAAAGAGATGGTGAAGGCCGTCGCCGTTACCGGTCAATACGCCTCGACGGTGCCGGTCGACGTGAACGGTCTTCCCACCGGCCCTTGCTTGATGTGGCTCGACGCGCGCGGTCGCGAGTTCTCCCGTCGCGCCATCGGCGGTCCCGTTGAGGGCTACAACCCACGCAAGATCCTCCCTTTCGTGCGCAAGTCCGGTGGCGGACCTTCGCCGTCCGGAGCCGACCCGACCGGTCAGATCCTGTATCTGATGAACCGCGAACCCCAGATCATGAGCGCGACGCGCTGGTTCATGGAACCGGTCGACTATCTGACGATGCGCTTCACCGGAGTGGCGTCAGCGACCCATGCGTCGCGTTTGGCGAGCTGGCTCACCGACAATCGCGATCTCACGCGATATGACTACGACGAGCAACTGCTCAAGATCGTGGGCATCGATGAACGAAACCTGCCTCCCCTCCAGGCCATCGGCAGTGTCGTGGGAACGGTCGCGACAAACGTCGCCGAAGAGCTCGGACTCTCACCCGACACCGTGGTTATCACGGGCATCCCGGATCTGCACGCGGCGGCGATCGGATCCGGAGCGACTGGTCTGTTCGAGACGCACGTCGCACTCTCCACGACTTCGTGGATCAGCTGCCCGGTGCCCAAGAAGAAGACCGACGCCATCCACTCGATCACTTCGGTGCCGGGGCTCACCAACGATTCCTACTTGGTCATCGACAATCAAGAGACGGGGGCCAAATCACTCGAGTGGTTGCGAGCGCTACTTGCTGGGACTGGCGCAGCGCTCTCCTACGACGAGATGACGTCGCTGGCGGCAACGTCGGCGCCGGGCGCCGGCGGTGTCCTCTTCACGCCGTGGCTCGCCGGAGAACGATCACCGATCGGCAACAAGCACCTGCGCGGCGGCTTCACGAACCTCTCGCTCGACACGACCACTGCCGATCTGATCCGCTCGGTCATGGAAGGCGTCGCTGCCAACAGCGCGTGGCTGCTCGGCTACGTCGAGAAGTTCGTGGGTCGCGAACTCACACCGCTTCGTCTGCTCGGTGGCGGTGCCCAATCCAGCGATTGGTGTCAGATCTACGCCGATGCGCTCGCCCGTGAGGTGGAGCAGGTGCCCGAGCCAATGGTCGCGCAACTGCGCGGAGCTGCTCTCCTCGCCGCTATCGGCCTAGGTCGGTACCGACTCGATGAAGTCGCGGGGCTTCGTCCTCGCGGTCGTACGTTCAGCCCGAACCGCGACGTCGCCGATCTCTACCGCACCCGACGAGCGCAGTTTCCAAGTCTGTACACCCGCGACAAGAAATGGTCGCGACACGTCAGCTGACTCGACGACTTTGACATCGGCCCCGGCGTTCATCACCTCGACGGTTGCTACGGTTCCTCTATGCGATGTTCGTGGGCCGAAGGCGAAGAGATGCGGGTCTACCACGACGAAGAGTGGGGCGTGCCACTGCATGACGACTCGAAACTCTTCGAGCTCCTCACGCTCGAGGGTGCGCAGGCCGGACTGAGTTGGCTGACTATCCTGAAACGTAGACCCGGCTACGTGAAGGCCTTCAAACGATTTAATCCGAAACTCGTCGCGGCTTTCAACGCTGAGGACGTCGAACGGCTCATGGAGAACACTGCGATCATTCGCAATCGAGGGAAGATCGAGTCGACCATCAACAACGCCGGCGCCGTACTCGAGCTCAAGCGATCAGGCTCGAGTTTGAACGAGCTGCTGTGGTCCTTCGTGGGCGATAAGCCCTTGCAACACAACTGGAAGAAAGACCCTCATCTCCCATCAATGTCGCGCGAAGCCGAACTGATGAGCAAGGAATTGAAGAAACGAGGCTTCCGATTCGTCGGTCCGACGACCTGTTACTCGCTCATGCAGGCCGCGGGCCTCGTGAACGATCACGTTCCGGAATGCTTCCGGTACTCCGAGGTCCGCGCACTTCGTTAGTTGCACGTTGCGTTACGTCGACGACTTCGACACCGCGGGATGACCGTCAAGAAAGTACCTCGATGGTCGATCGACTTCGCGCGTGAGGCCGATTCGCCGCGACGTTCGAGTTGGCCACGATGACTGCTTATCTGGGTGAAACGTAAGGTAACGGCCTTCGCCGCCGCAGCAATCGAGTCCGTTGTCGGCGCCCGTGATGCCGAGACCTTTCGTCAGGTTGCCCGGTCCGCGAAGGGCGATGGTGCCGTCGTCCTGATTCTTCGAAGTCGGTGGGTACAGCACGCCGGCGCGTAACAGCACAGCGCTCGCGTCGCCACTCTCGCCCGTTACGACGTTCATGCACCAGTGCATTCCATAGATGAAATAAACGTAGAGATATCCGGCCGGTCCGAACATGATCTCGTTGCGTTTTGTCGGACCGCGAAACGCGTGCGATGCCGGATCGTTGCTGCCGCCGTACGCTTCTGTTTCGACGATGAGCACTCGCGTGGAGCGCCCACCGTCATGCACGACGAGCCACGATCCGACGAGGTCGAAAGCGACCTCGTCCGACGAACGTTCGAAGAAGCTCCGGGCGACTGGCTTTTTCAATCGTTCAGACACTGCGGTAGTTCGTCGTCACGAGAACCAACGTATCGACTACCTGCGACGAAGCGGTGAGGATTAGGGCGTGACGACAGCCGGCGCCGGGATGATCTCTGCCTGGAACGACAGTTTGTTGGCGGGCATCGGCCGACTGATGAAGTAACCCTGCGCAAGGTCGCAACCGAGGTCACTCAAGAGATTCAACGTGTCAACGTCCTCGATCCCTTCGGCGACCACTCGCAGCTCCATGTCGTGACCTAACTGGATGGTGGCCCGTACCAGTTCGAGGTCACGTTCATTACCCCGACCGAGACCAGTGATGAACGTCTGGTCAAGCTTCAGTTCCCCTACTGCCAAGGAGCTCAGGTACACGAGGGACGTGACACCGGCTCCGAAGTCATCGATCGACACCACGATTCCCATCGACTTGAGTGCCTCGATCACCGCCTTGGAGCGAGCAAAGTCGTTGATGATGCTCGTCTCGGTGATCTCTATGACGAGCGAGGTCCCCGGCAGATCATGTTCACGCAGCAGACGGGCCACCAGGTCCGTGAATCCGTCTTCAAGGAGGTTCGACGACGTGATGTTCACCGATATCACCATTCGCAGGCCCGCGTCGCGCCACCGGGCTGATTGGGCGAGCGCCTCGGAGAGCACCCAGGTCGTGAGTTGCGTCATAAGGCCGGCATCTTCGGCGAGCGGCAAGAACTTCAGTGGCGGCACCAAGCCGAGCGTGGGGTGGGGCCAGCGTATGAGGGCTTCGACCGAGAGAATCTCTCCCGAGCGAAGGTTCAATAGAGGTTGATAATGGAGGACGAAACTGCCCTGTTCGACCGCAAGGCGCAACTCCTCGGCGAGGTCCAGCTTGTGCTCGCCGCCGTCGACCGACTGATCGTAGAAGGCGTAGGGGATGTGGCCAAGCTTGGCGCGGTACATCGCGGTATCGGCGCACCAGGTCAGTCCTATCGCCTCAGCGGCATCGGTCGGCGCGAGAGCGATGCCGATGCTGGCGCCGACGCTGGCCCTCATCTTTTGCAAGATGAACGGCTCGCAAATCTCTTTCAGGATTGTCTCGGCCGCAGCTTGGGCTTCGGCGGCGTCGGCGTCGACCAACACCACCGCCAACTCGTCGCCGCCTAATCGGAACACCGAACCTGTCGCGGGCACGGCTCGGGTCAGTCGAGGGCCGAGTTGTCGCAGCAGCTCATCGCCCGCGGGGTGGCCGAAGGAGTCGTTGATCTCCTTGAACCGGTTGAGGTCGATGAAGAGGAATGCCAGGTTCCTCGAATTCGTCCACGGATTGGCGTAGTCCGCGAAGAACGTTTCAAGAACATGGAAGAGGTAGCGCCGATTGCCCAGGCCCGTTAGTTCGTCAGTTTGGGCTTGACGATGGCGCTCTTCGGTGAGCATTCGAAGGTCACGCGCCGACACGGTGAGGCGAAGTCCCGCAGTCACGAGCGTCGCCGTCGCGAGCCACAGCGCGACCCAGGTGATCGTGTGCACGTAGCCGATCAACAAGATCGCGAGGGCGGCTACCGCGGCGGCGCTCGGCAACGCAATCCCGGCGACACGCTGGGCACGAAGCGGATCCAACGTCCTTGGTTTGAGCCACACGGACATCGCCATGAGCAGGATCGACACGGGCCAAGCCACCGCGTTGAAGTCGGTCCCGATCTTGGACGCGAAGATCGTAGAAGAAGAAAAGAGATTCGCCGTGTCGCCGATGACGTTCAGCGAAATGCCGGCCGCGAGTAGGAACCACGGCAAGGTTGAACGGCCCGCGAGTAACACGGTGCCCCCGATGACCAGTGACAACAACAAGAGGTCGCCTATCGGGTAGGCCAAGTTCGTGGTCGCCGTTCCGACGCTTCCACCCGCGGCGTGCAAAATGCTGTGAAAGGCGAAGGCGGCGCAGATAGCGGCGGCGCCAAAGCCCGCGACCACACCGTCGAGCCAGTTGGGTCGCGAAAGTCGGCCCATGGCGCTTCGCAGCAACTGCACGGTCGCGATGTAGGCCAGCGGGTAAATGGCGAGGTAGAAGACATCGGCGATCGACGGCACCGAGGGCGTCTTACCGCCCAAGGACTCAATGGTCAAGAACAGGTCGCCGAGCGACCACGACAAAAGTCCCAGCCCCAAGGCCAGCGGTGCGACTCGACCGGGATTCTTGTCGAGGCCACGAATAATGCAGATAATCGACGCGGCTCCTTCAATCGCGGCCACGCTCCAACCATCGAGCCACGTCACGTTGTCGTTGGCACCTCGCACTATGAGCGAAATCAGGTAAACGACAACCAGCGCTCCGAGGATGAAAAAGGCCGTCCAGGCGTACGGCGAAAGGTCCTGGACTCTCGAGGTGGGCACCGGCTCGACGTCGTTCGGCTGGACCAGCACCCCGACATCCTTGGATTTCGCTGACGCGTCACGGCGCGCATAGCGGAAATGACTGTGATGAATACGGTCTTCGGCGTCGTCGTCCATCTCCCCACCTCCTGAGCGCTCGTTCGGAGGATCCATGACGACATTCGGCCAATGAAGTCACAACCCGAAGTCAACGCTTTTTAAACGGTAGCCCCAGACCTGTGAATTTGTGAACATCCTCGACGTACAGGTAGTTGCTGTCGAAACAAGCGTTTTTGATGCTCGGGGGCGTCTAAAGGCGGTACGCGCAGCCGTCCCAATAGGCAACGAGATGTGGTCGCAGCCTTCCGCGGAGCTCCACACTCACCTTGGACGGAAGTACGGAACTCGAGTGAAGAAGCCGCACGTCGAAGTCGACTTCATTCAACCGTTCGAAGTCGCCGCCACCTCGGGCCATAGTGGAGGCGTCCATGAAGGTCAGGCCACCACCGGAACAACACCGATCGTGACGCACCTTCAGGAACAAGGTGCCGCCGTGCTGCGCCACGTACTCGCGCGCTTGGTCGCTCAGTTCGATCTCCGTAGATCTAATTCTACGATGCGGGGTGTCATTTGGATCTTCGCTCGGGCCGATTAGTGATAGGTCGACTGCGATAACTTCGGTTTGTCAAACGATCATTGGAGGCGACATGTCGTTGGAATCGTTCCCCCGCTACCCCCTTATGTTCGGCCCATCGCCAATACATCGACTCGATCGACTCAGCGAGTACCTCGAGGGGGCCAGTGTCTGGGCCAAGCGCGACGACGTGAACTCCGGCCTCGCCTTCGGTGGCAATAAGACCCGCAAGCTTGAATACCTAGTCGCCGACGCTTTGGCGAACGGCTGTGACACGCTGGTGTCGATTGGTGGCGTCCAGTCCAATCACACGCGTCAGGTGGCCGCGGCCGCCGCGAAAACGGGTCTCAAGTGCGTCCTCATTCAAGAAAGTTGGGTTGACTGGCCCGACGTGACCTACGACCGGGTGGGCAACATCCTCCTCAGCCGCTTAATGGGTGCCGACGTACGACTGGTGCGAGCGGGCTTCGAGATTGGTTTCAAGGAGAGTTGGGAAAAGGCCATCCTCGAAGTTGAAGAACGCGGCGGCAAGCCCTACGCGATTCCGGCCGGGGCCTCGGACCATCCCCTCGGAGGTCTCGGCTTTGCGGGATGGGCCAAAGAGGTCGAACAGCAAGAGGCCGAACTGGGCGTCTTTTTCGATTACGTCTTCGTCTCATCGGTGACCGGCGGCACACAGGCCGGCATGATCGCCGGCTTCGCGCTTCACGACAGTTCTCGTACGGTCATCGGCATCGACGCGTCGGCCAAGCCCGACGAGACCTGGGCACAGATCGCGCGCATCGCTCGCGCGACCGCGAAACTGATTGGTGTGGAGAGAGAGATCCCGGATGAAGAGATCGTCCTCGATGATCGTTTCCACGCGGGCACCTACGGGATTCCCGATCACCGCACCCTCGACGCGATGCGACTGGGCGCGTCGCTCGAAGCAATGATCACCGATCCGGTCTACGAGGGAAAGTCACTCGCCGGGCTCATTCACATGGTCCAAGACCGAGAGATCCCGTCGGACGCCAACGTGCTCTTCGCCCATCTGGGCGGCCAGCCGGCCATCAACGCCTACGCCAGTCTCTTTCAGTAACCGCGATGAGTGATTCGTTCGTGCTCGGCGTCCCGGACGCACTTGTGCGCGGCACGCTCGGCGAGTTGCCCGGTGACGTCGAGATCGTGGAGTGGTCGATGAAGGAACCGGCACCACTCAAACGTTTCGATATGGTGATTCCTCCGTACCTGCAATCACTCGAGGGGCTCAAGAATCTTGAGGGACTCGATGTCGCACTGGTGCAGAGCCTCACGCTGGGCTACGACGGAGTAGCCGAAGTCCTGCCGAAGCACATGACGTTCGCGAACGCCGCGTCAGTACATGAGACCTCGACCGCCGAGTTGACTTTGGCGCTCATACTGGCCTCGCAGCGCGCGATACCGGACTTCGTGCGAGCGGCCGCCGCTGGTAAGTGGTCGCCATCGTGGCATCAAAGTCTGGCCGATCGCACCATATTGCTCGTCGGCTACGGCGGGGTCGGTCGCGCCATCGAATCGAGACTGCTCCCCTTCGAAACGACGGTCCTTCGACTCGCGCGCCACGAACGAAGCGACGAACATGGTCGCATCTATGGCCTTGGTGCATTGAACGAACTGCTGCCGATGTCGGACGTCGTCGTGGTCGCGGTGCCGCTCGGTGAGAGCACGCATCACCTCGTCAACCGCGAGTTTCTCTCTCTCATGTCCGACGGAAGTTTGCTGGTAAACGTGGCGCGCGGCGCCGTCGCCGATACCGACGCGTTGCTTGCGGAGGCAACGAGCGGTCGTCTCCGACTCGCACTCGACGTCACGGAACCCGAACCGCTCCCCGACGGCCATCCGCTCTTCGCTCTGGACAACGTACTCATATCCCCGCACGTCGGCGGCATGAGCTCAGCCGCACTGCCTCGAATGGCGCGCCTGATTCACCAACAGATCGATCGGATGCGCCGTGGTGAGGAGCCCGTCAACGTAGTGCTTCGGACCTAGCTCAGGCCCGGCCTACGACCGCGAGGTAGATGTCGCAAAGGTTCCAGCCGGTTCGACCACCTTCTATGAGTTGTCCCAGTTCGGCCAGCGCTCGATGACTGTCGCTGTTCTCAACGACACTCGTCCAATCAATGCCGTGTTCGCGGGCACGACGCATCGTGGCGCTATCAACCCAGCCACCAGCAATGCCCTTCACGAAGTCTCGCCCATCGGTGGCGCGGGCGACGACCACCGTGTCGCGTTCGCTACCGTCGAACGCTTCGGCCATCCGCCACGCGAAGTCTTGGCATCGACCGCCGACACCGCTCCCCCGGATTCGGAGAGTGACTTCGCCCACCCCGACCACGCAGAACTGCTCTTTCGTGAGAGCAAACGACTTCAACGACTCGGTCATTTCATTGACCACGACTTGGATGTCGCCGTGGAGTGCGATACCCAATGAGATCACCTGAAAGCCGCGCAGGGCTGCTTCATCGGCGACCGCGGCGAGCGCGTCCGATGGACTGGCGATCACGTGATTCTCGTGAACCGTCGTCAGGGGTTCGCTCATGACTTCTCCGCGATTGGCGACGGCATCAAGAATGCGCGCCGCTAAGTCCGAGCCGCCGCGACCAACGACCTCTAGCAGAGCTTCGATTTCGTCGACGTGAGGTGTGTAGTCGAACGTGAGACCTGAAGCCACCCAGCGCTCTCCGGACACCACGTTGTCGACCATTATGAGCGCCAGAGAACGTGGTGTTCGCACACTTCGAAGGACTGCGCCACCGGCGATACTCGAACTCGCGGCACGCAGTTGGTTGAGCGTCGTGATGTCGGCGCCCGATTCGAGGGCCGCCGCGAAGAGTTCGTGCAAGTCATCGAGCTCGACCGGTGGTTGCGGAAGTGCGCACAGACTGGACGCACCGCCCGAAATCAGGAATATCGTGCACTCCGCACCCCTAGGTTGATCCAAGAACTCGACGAGTCGTTGGCCAGCCATCAAGCTACCGAGGCCCGGAAGCGGATGTTCGCCGATCACGAACTCAACGTCGGAGTTCAGAGAGAAGGCCGGACCCTCGTCCACGACGATCAACCCACGTTTCGCGTGCTCGCCCAAAACATCGCGGGCTGCTTCAGCCATCTCGCGTGCGGCCTTGCCGATGGCGACGATGTCGACGTCCAGATCCAACACCATCGAAAGTCGCAACTGGGATTCAACCAACTCACGAAGGTCGAGTCCTCTCGACCACGCGTCACTTATGGCGAGCGCATCATTGATCAACGGCATGCTCGTATCCGCCCACATCCCCAGTCGGGAGACTTTCCCAGTTGAGCGAATCCTACGAAAGACCCTTAGGTCGTCGCGACCAAGACTTCGTGCGTCACCACATCTCGACGCGCTTCACTGTGTCGCCACGAGGCGAGCATCGCAATAGCCAGACTCGCGATGCTGGCCACCGCCGTCGCGGTGAGCGCGGCCCACAGATGCGCGCCCGTGTAGTAGAGAATCCACAACACACCGCCGAAAGCGCCGACGTACCACGAGGTCGCCGACACCCCCGAGGCGTCCGATTGGCGGATCAACTCAATGAGTTGTGGCGCGCGGTTGATCGTCATCGCTATCCCGGTACCGAAGACGCCACCCGCCCATCCCCACAACAGCGTCGGGACCACGCAACAGAGCACGAAATAGCCAAAAGCCCTGGCCAGGATCGCCCAGCGGCGCCACGGGGCGAGGCGAAAGAGGATCGACAACTGGAACGGCATCATGAGCACACTGCCCAGCACGACCTCGGCTGAACGCGCAGCCAGGCCGTACGTGATCCAAAAGCAACCCATGTAGACGAAGAGAACCCAGGTCGCGAGCGAGACTCCTTCGACTCCCAGTTCGCGCACTCGGCGCAGCTGGTAGGACACGCCGACGACACCGCTCGCTACTGCGAGCCACCCCATCAAGACGGTGATGGAGTGCCACGACATCACTCGAGTTTAGTTGTGGCCTTTTCTATCGACGACGATTTGCTGCAGATATGACAGCTTCGAGTGATGCATCGAGGATCGACGAACTCATCCCGACGCCCCACCACGTGGTGCCGTCCTCACCCTCGGCTTCGACGTAGGCGACCGCCGACGCCGCCGATCCCGACGTCAGTGCGTGTTCGGAATAATCGCGGACACTGAACTTCACGTCCATCTCCGTGCGCAGGCCGTCCATCAACGCGTCGATGGGACCATTGCCTTCACCCTTCACGGTGACGTGATGGCCGCTCACGACCAACTGGGCGAAGATGCGAGTGCTGGCCTGGTCGGCCGAGACCTCACTCGAGAGCAGCTGAATCGGCGGATTCTCGGGCTGATAGGTCGTCGTGAAGACGTCCCAGATCTCGGCGGGCGAGATCTCGGTGCCCGTCGCCTCGGTCAGCTCTTGCACCTGCTTCGAGAACTCCACTTGCATGGCGCGCGGAAGGTCAAGACCGTGCTCGGCGCTGAGCAGATAGGCAACGCCCCCCTTGCCCGACTGGGAGTTGACCCGGATGATCGCTTCGTAGGTGCGACCCGTGTGCTTCGGATCGATCGGTAGATACGGCACCGCCCAGACGTCGTAGGTGTCGCCGATCGCCAGCATCCCCTTTTTGATCGCGTCCTGGTGCGAACCGGAGAAGGCCGTGTAGACCAACTCACCGACGTAAGGGTGGCGCATGTGCACCGGGAGACGGTTGGCGTACTCGGCCACGTGACGCGCCTTGTCGATGTCACGAATATCCAATTCGGGATCGACGCCCTGGGAGAACAGGTTCAGGGCCAAGTTGACGACGTCCACGTTGCCCGTGCGCTCACCGTTGCCGAAGAGCGTGCCCTCCACGCGATCGGCACCCGCGAGGACGCCGAGTTCGGCGGCGGCGACCCCGGTACCTCGGTCGTTGTGCGGATGCAGCGAGAGCACGACGCTATCGCGACGATCCACGTGACGAAGGAACCACTCGATGGCGTCGGCGTAGAGATTCGGTGTGTACATCTCGACCGTGGCCGGAAGGTTCAATATGAGCGGACGCTCGGGTGTGGGATCGATGACGTCAATGACCGCGTTGCACACCTCCAGGGCGTACTCGAGTTCGGTACCGGTGAAACTCTCCGGCGAGTATTCGTAATAGAACTCCGTCGTCGGCGACATCGATTCGAGGCTGCGACAAAACGCCGCGGCGTCGGTGGCGATCTTCTGGATCCCCGCTTTATCGAGACCGAACACGACACGGCGCTGCAATGTCGAGACCGAGTTGTAAAAGTGGATGATGGCGCGCCGAGCGCCAACGACCGACTCATAGGTGCGCCGAATCAGGTCCTCGCGGCACTGCGTGAGGACCTGGATGGTGACGTCTTCGGGGATCAAATCCTCTTCGATGATCTGTCGCACGAAGTCGAAATCTGGCTGGGAGGCCGAAGGGAATCCGACCTCGATCTCTTTGAATCCCATCTCCACGAGCTGTCGGAACATCACGTTCTTGCGCTCTAAGTCCATCGGATCGATCAGGGCCTGGTTGCCGTCGCGCAGATCGACGCTGCACCAGCGAGGCGCCTTGGTCAGTCGACGATCGGGCCAGGTGCGATCCGGCAGGTCGACCGGAACCGTCGCGACGTATTTGTCGTAGGCCATGGGGCTCGGTTGCTGGTTGTCCTTCACCTGTTTCATCCTCTCCAACGGTCGAACGGGAAACAAAAAACCCCCGCCAAAGCGGGGGTCGGGGCGAGCGAGTGCTCACCCCTATCGAAGCAGCAGGTCCTTGTGGCCGTTTCTCATCTGCCCATTCTACCTCTGGCGGCGTCGATGTCCAGAGAAACTCGCCGCTAACCTCATGTGTCATGGGCGTACTCAAAACAGTTCTGAAACTCATGTTCGTGCTGGTCGTCGCGGCGAGCGTCGCCGGCGTCGTGATGCTCGTGAAGCGGCCCCAGGACCCCGAGCCGGTGTCTCATGACCAATGGGCCGACGTACCACGCAATCCCGATTCTGAATAGTTCGATTCACCACCACACCCCAAGGAGAAATCATGAGTGACATGCAATATCGACGTCTCGGCCGTTCAGGACTCAAGGTCAGCCTGCTGTCCTTCGGAAGTTGGGTCACCTTCGCCAACGCCGACCAGATCGAAACCGCCAAGCAGGCTGCCGAGTGCCTTGACGCCGCCAAAGAGGCGGGCGTCAACTTCTTCGACAACGCCGAGGCCTACGCCGCCGGTGAGTCCGAGCGGGTCATGGGCGAAGCATTTCGTGAGTTGGGTTGGCAGCGCCACGAGTACATCGTCTCGACCAAGCTGTTCTGGGGACTGCACAGTGTCCCCAACATGCGCAACACCCTGAACCGCAAATATCTCTCCCAGGCCATCGACGGTTCACTCGAGCGTCTCGGACTGGACTTCGTCGATCTCGTCTTTTGTCACCGTGCCGACCCGAAGACCCCGATCGAAGAGACCGTGTGGGCGATGAGCGACATGATCACCCAGGGCAAGGCCCTCTACTGGGGCACGTCGGAATGGAACGCCGATGAGATCCGCGCCGCCTACGACATCGCCGACCGCTACAACCTCCACAAGCCGCTCATGGAACAGCCCGAGTACAACATCCTTCGCCGCGACAAAGTGGACAAGGAGTTCCTGCGTCTCTACGAGGACATCGGGCTCGGTACCACCACGTGGTCGCCGCTCGCCTCGGGACTCCTCACCGGCAAGTACCTGAACGGCGTTCCCGAAGGTTCGCGCGCGACGCTGCCCGGCTACGAATGGCTGAAGGGTCTGCTCACCGACGAGGCTCGCAACAAGAAAGTGGCTGACCTCAAGGTCATCGCCGACGAACTCGGTTGCACGCTCACCCAGTTCTCTCTCGCGTGGTGCGCGAAGAATCCGCACGTGTCAACCGTCATCACCGGTGCCTCCAACGCCGCCCAGGTGCGAGAGAACATGACCGCGCTCGACGTGTTGCCACTGCTCACCGACGAGATCATGGAACGCGTCGACCTCATCAGCTACTTCTAGACCCGGTCATGGCCGGCTCAAGAATTGGCATCATCGGCGGACTCTCCTGGGAGTCGACGGCCTCGTACTACCGCTACTTCAATCAACTCTTCAGCGGTGCGAACGAATGGTCGCAGCCACAACTTCTCATCGACTCGATCGACTTCGGCGCCATCGTGCCCTTGCAACGAGAAGGCAACTGGGAGGCGACCGGCGAGATCCTGGCCGACTCGGCGCGGCGACTAGAGCGCGCCGGCGCAACGGTCCTCGGCATCGGCGCCAACACCATGCACGTAAACTTCGCCCAGGTGCAAAGCGCCGTCGCCGTCCCGGTCGTCGACGTGCGCGACGCCATCGCCAAGGAGTCCCTCGGACGTGGCCACTCGACGCTGGCGTTGCTCGGAACGAAGTACCTGATTGACGGGGAGTTCTACTCAGACCGGTTGCAGGAACTGGGTGTGACGTCGATCAAGCCGACCGAAGAACAGACCGAGCGACTCCAATTCATCATCTTCTCTGAGTTGACCCGGGGCATCGTCACGAAGCTTTCACGTGCCTACTTACGCGAAGTCGCGACGTCCTGCCTGGAACGGGGCGCGGGCGTCGTCGGTCTGTGCTGCACCGAATTTGGAATGCTCATGAGTGAAGACGAATCGTTCCCGGTGATCGATTCGACCAAAGCCCACGTTCGGGCACTGCTCGCGGCTTAGGCGAGGCCTTCGACGCTACCGGCCGGCCTGCGATGGGGTCTCGAAGAGTTCGACCGTGTGAGCGTCGATCGCATCGATGTACTCATTCAACTGCGCCAGGTACGGAGCACCGGATTCCTGCAATAGATGAGGTTCAGTCCCGGCAAGCTTGATGGCGCTGCGCGCTCTGGTCACGGAGCGAAGGGCGTTTCTTCGAAGCGAGTGTCGAATAACTGGGTCGCTGGCGGCCGTGGTCCTCTGATAGTTCGCCACCGCTGCACCTACTTGGTCGAGCTGCTCACGGGGACGCAGTGAAGGCGCGTGGAGCCACAGGAGGTAATCGATGGCCAAGACGATCGAAGCGCCTATCGCCGTATCGACGATTCTTGGCCAGAACAGATTCTGATTCGGTCCCAGCACACCCACGAAGACGAAGACGATCGGCGTGAACACCATGACGGTGAGCGCGTGGCTTCGTTGGGCGGCCCACGGCACCGCAGCGGCCATGGCGGTGCACAGAATCAGGAGCGAGATCTGTTGATTGCCGCCCAGTGCCACGGTGGCCGCGATTCCCACGCCGGCCAACGTTCCGATCATGCGCGACAGGGCTCGTCGCATCACCGGACCGAGATCTGGTCGAAAGACGAAGGCCACGGTCATTGGTAGCCAGTAGCCCCGAGGACCGTCCAACGCGTGAGCGATGATCGTGGCCACCACAACCGCCGTCGCCAGCAGCACGGCGAAACGAGCTCGGTCGAGCATCGGAAGTCGGTGGATCGTCGAACGAAACGGCATCTCGCCGACCAGCGTTGATCGCTCCGGACAACGGAACGCAGTGACGATCATCTGTCGAGACGGCGACGTCAGCGATGTTGCGAACGACGCCGCCAGTCCCTCAAGTTGGATCACCGCGTCAGCGCATGATTTCTCTCGAATGGTGACGGCCACCGCACGAAGGGCCTCAGAAACTGATCGGTCGACCCTCTCTTTCTTGCTCGACAAGTACGACGCGAGTTCGCCGATCTGCAGCACGACGGCGAAGACCTGATGGATTGCCACGCCTTCATCGTCCACCGGCAGCTTCTTCGAACCGATTACGTCTTGGGCCGCGTCGAGGATGACCACCCCGCGACTGCGCGCATGATTGAGTTCCCCGGTCCCGAGGGCCTCCATCAGTTGTGCCAAGGCTTGCATCGAATCCACGAGGCAGTTGCGTTGATCGACTCGCCTGCTTCGTCGATCCGTGAGGCTGGCTACGACGTAGACGAAGAGTCCCCCGGCCATCAGACACAGCGCCGACTGCCATATTCGTCCGGTGAAACCAAGTCCTCCGCCGAGCATCGCGCCTAACAGGAGATACATGCCCTGGGTGGCCCAGAGCGACGCCTCGATGAACCCGGCGAGGAGAGCGACCGCGCCGTAGAGCACCACTGGTGCCCACGACGCGTGGAAGTGATTCACGAAGAACGCGCCGAGCGCGAGACCCGGACCGCCCATCAGTGCGACGCCGAGGAGTCGCGGAGCGCGGTTGTGCCACCGGTCCAGTCCGTCTTGACTCACGCCCCACAGTGCTCCCAGGGCCACCAACGTGCCGTACGCGCGCTGGCCGACGATAAGACCAACGATCAGGGGCGTCGCCAGGAAGAACGCAGCGCGCGTCGAGAGTCGGGCTTGGGACGTGAAGCGCCAACGGTGCACGGGTCCGACGACGTCACTCACGCCGATGAGGTTAACGCCATGCTCGTTTCCGATTCGGAACTGACGACTCCAGAATGTTCAGCGAGTCGCTTTGGACGGTGCTGTCAAAGGAAGTTCGATCGCGACGGTGAGTCCACCCCCGGGCGTGTCTTCGAAGAGCAAACGCCCACCGAGTAGCTGAGCCAGTCCCGACGCCACCGTGAGATTGAGTCCCGCGTCGAGTTGCTCGCCGCTGAGGCGCTCGAACGGCGCTAGAACCGCATCGCGTAATGCAGTAGGCATACCCGGACCGCGGTCCGCGACGAGCACTTCGATGAAGTCACCAACGACACCCGCAGTAATCGTGACCGGCTTATCGATAGGCCCAAATCGGCACGCGTTGCTCACGACATTGGCGATGACACGTTGGGCTAACACGGGATCGGTCTCGAACGGCGGTAGTTCACTCGCCACGTCAGACTCCACCGAGCGACCTCGAGTATCGACTTTGGTTATGACGTTCGTAATCAACTCACTCAGGTGCACCGACTCAGGATTAACGGTCACCTCGCCCGCTTCGAGGCGGCCGGCATCGAGAAGGTTCACCACCAGACGATTCACTTGACGAACCTGCGACTCAATGCCTTGAAGGACGGCATTTCGCTCATCGAGTGAGCGCCGTTCGTGGCTCCCGGTCAGTAACGAGAGATTGGCCTGCACCTTCTCGAGGGGGCCGAGTAACTCTTTCGACGCCGTGCGAAAGAGAGCCAGACGAAGTGATTCGGCTTCGGCGATCTCTTGAAGCTGATTCGCGTCGCGTGCGATGATCTGACTTCGCAGCCCCGCGGCAATTCGGCGGGCGAAGGCGCTGATCAACTGATCGTCCTGTGCATCCAGGTTCGCCCCATTCACGTAGAGACGGTGTTCGTCGTCGATTTCGAAGTGCGCGCTGTTCTCGAAATCCTCGATGGCCAGACCGCTCACGAGATCATTGACCCAGGTCCCGTCGCGTTGGACGGCCAAGGCAACGCTCGAGGCCGCAAAGACGGCGCGCAAGGACTCGAGCAGAGGCTGAAGGTCATCGTGGGACGCGACCACACTGGCGGCTGCTCCGGCGAGGATCTGCGCCTCGGCTCGCGCTCGGTCGGCTTCGTGCGAACGCTGGGCAAAACGATTGACGATGACGCTCGCGGCGACCGCGAAGAGCAAGAACGCAACGAGCGCGACAATGTCATCCGGACGAGCGACTTCGAGGGTGTGAAACGGTTTGACGAAGTAGTAGTTCTCCAACGCCGAAGCCAAGAGCGCTCCAAACACACCAACGAGGGCCCCGGCCCACGTGGTCAGCGCGAGGATCGCCACCAGATAGATGAGGAAGATCGTCGAGACGGAAAGACTGGAGCGCATCTGGCTCATCACAACTGTGAGTAACGGCATGAGTGCCGCCGTGATGACCAGCGCCACGACCTTGCGAGTCCAGGACACGCGCTCGGTCTGACGTCGACGATGCACGTGCGGCGGTCGGACGCCACCCACGGCGATGATGTGGACATCGAGGTCTCGAGCGTGACGAAGCACTTTCTCCACGACACCGGTGGCCGGTCGCCAGAAGGGACGGGGTCGACTCGCCCCCAAGACAATCTGCGTTCCGCGTTCGCTGCGAGCGAAGGCGACGAGCGCCGTCGCAACGTCGTCATCGACTACTTCTTGATACTTTCCCTCGAACTCCTCGATCAATTCTCGGGCGTGACTGGTGTCGGCGGGAACGTGGCGGATCTCATCAGCCTTCACGACGTGAACTGCAAAGAGCTCGGCGCCGGTGCGTGACGCGATGCGCGCAGCACGGCGCAGGAGGTCCGCGTCGGCGGGCGTACCCGCGACGCACACGATGAGCCGTTCTCTGGTCTCCCATGTCTTGTCGATGGAGTGGTCATCGAGGTAGCGCTGAAGCGAGTCTTCGACACGATCAGCCAGCCAGAGCAACGCCAACTCGCGAAGCGCGCTGAGGTTCCCGACCCGAAAGTAGTTCGAGAGCGAGGCGTCGATCTTGTCAGCGGCGTAGATGTTCCCGTGCGCCATCCTTCGTCGCAGCGCTTCGGGCGTCACGTCCACGAGTTCGATCTGCTCGGCTCTTCGCACGATGGCGTCAGGAATGGTCTCTTGTTGGTGAATCCCCGTGATCTTCTCGACCACGTCGTTGACGGACTCCAGGTGCTGGATATTCACGGTCGTGATTACGTCGATCCCGGCGTCGAGCAATGTGTCGACGTCTTGCCACCGCTTTTCGTGGACGCTTCCCTCGATGTTCGTATGGGCCAATTCGTCGACCAGGGCAACGTCGGGGTGACGCCTTAAGACAGCGTCGAGGTCCATCTCTTCCAGCAGGGCGCCTCGATATTCACGAGTCACCCGCGGAATCACCTCCAGGTCGCGCAGTTGGGCTTCGGTAAGCGTTCGGCCGTGTGTTTCCACGTACGCCACGACCACGTCGGTGCCGCGTTGGCGACGTCGCCAACCCTCGTCCAGCATCCGGTAGGTCTTGCCCACACCGGGTGCCGAACCCAAGTACACCCGCAACACTCCGCGCTGCATCGAACCAGTATCACCTAACGACACTCGTTACCGCCTGACCAAGCGCGCATTTGTGACGACGCCAGTTTGTGGGCCACTCTCATCGTGCGTATACGTACGTCGTGGTCACATCGCATGATGTTCACCCACCAAGTACGCCGCGACGACGTCCGCGATCGCCACGGCCACGATGCGTTGTTCCAAAGAGACCGACAGGCCCGGCGTCGGCGTGAGGACGAATCGCCCGACCACGCGGCCACGCCACGTTGCAAGGATCTCTGCCTCCGGTCCAGGTAGGCCAATCTCGCGCACCGGCCATCTCATCCCTACGTGGGCGACGTCGCCATTGGATTGAATCTGGGCCAATGGCGGATCCGACAGAGCTCGCTCGAAGCGACACGCCCGCAATGAGAGCAGTGCCACGAGCGATTCGTTGGTGCGTTCGAGTAGCTCCGACACCGGCACCGAGTTCGCCGCCAGCACAGCGACGCCGTGAATCATCGCAACGTAGGCGGTTGAACTGTTCGCCGCTTGCCAGTGCCGCCGACTCCGAGCCGCGAGTTCGGTCACCAGCACGCCCACCACGAGGATGGCGATGGTCGTCTCAAGGTCGCTTCGGTGACTGATCGTGAAGCGGTCGTAGGGCCGCACCAAAAAGAAGTCAAACCAGGCGGCGGCGGACGCGCTCGCAACGACTCCCGCGATCCGGTTTCCCGTCACCGCAACAGTGAGGATCACGACCACCATCACGAGAGCCGCCGCGGTGACCGCGAAACTTCCGCGGAAGGGAACGAGGACCGCGGCAATGACGAGGGGCGCTATCAAGGCCGCGGCGACGGACAGTCGGTTGCGATAACGAAGGATGCGGCTGATCATGGTCTCTCCTTTCTCACTTCGTCGACGTCAGTGGCAGCCGAACGCAAGGACGCGTGCCCGAAGCGCCACGTGGGAGGCCGAGAGCGTGGATTACTTCTCCAGTTTCGCGAGACCCTCGTTCAACTGGAGAACGTCGATATAGCTCGAGCCCATAAAGCCCCACTGCGCCGGATGAGTCTGCTGCTTGATCAGCGTGCGAAGTTCGGCCGCGGGGATGCCGGTGGCGTTCGTGATCATCGGGATCTGCACGGTAGCGTCCAGAGCGGAGATGTCCGGGTCATAGCCACTGCCCGACGTGGTCACCAGATCAATCGTGGGATTCACACCAAGTTGGTGCCAGTACGCCACGAGCGCCTTGGTGTTGGCCTCGAGCACTTTCGATCGTGGTCCCAAGTTGGTGGCCGCCGACTCGCCGTCGTGGCCGTTGGCGACCAACGGATTGTCACCGCCCGACGCCGTGGAACTTGCTGCGTACGGGCCGGTGTCATCCGGTCGACCGTGGAACCACTTCGGGCTGGACCAATTTTGACCGATAAGAAGCGATCCGTTCTTGGTCACCGAACCGTCAGCCTGGAACTTAAAGAGCCCCTGAGCAACGCCGGTGCCCGCGAAGGCGTAGACGAAGCCGAAGAACACGAGGCAGATGACACACATGATCAACGATCGGCGGAGGTGGACGAGCATCAGATATTCCTTTTAATAGGCGTGGAGAGCCACGAGAATCAGGTCGATGAGTTTGATGAAGATGAACGGCACGATGACGCCACCCACGCCGTAGATCCATACGTTGCGGCGCAGGATCGAGGCCGAACCGGTGGGTCGGAACTTGACCCCGCGAAGCGCGAGCGGTATCAACGCCACGATCACCAAGGCATTGAAGATGACGGCCGACAGCACGGCACTCTGGGCGCTGTGAAGATGCATGATGTTCAGCGCTTCGAGCGGTCGATTGTGTCGAAAGACGTAGGTTCCGGCGAAGAGCGCCGGGATGATGGCGAAATACTTGGCCACGTCGTTGGCGATCGAGAACGTCGTCAAGGAACCTCGCGTGATCAAGAGCTGCTTCCCGATCTCGACGACGTCAATGAGCTTGGTGGGGTTGGAGTCGAGGTCCACCATATTGCCGGCCTCTTTCGCGGCCGTTGTTCCAGTATTCATCGCCACGCCGACGTCGGCTTGGGCCAAGGCGGGGGCGTCGTTGGTGCCGTCGCCGGTCATGGCGACGAGCTTGCCGCCCTCCTGTTCTTTTTTGATGAGGGCCATCTTGGCCTCGGGCGTCGCTTCGGCGAGGAAGTCATCCACGCCGGCTTCTTGCGCGATCGCCGCGGCCGTCAAGGGATTATCGCCCGTGATCATCACGGTTCGAATGCCCATTTGACGCATCTCGGCGAACTTCTCGCGGATCCCCTGCTTCACGACGTCCTTGAGTTCAATGACGCCGAGAATGTCAGTCCCGTCAGCGACCACCAGTGGCGTCGATCCGGCGCGCGAGACGCGCTCGACGATCGCGTCGAGGTCCGTCGGTGACGTGCCGCCGGATTCGACGACCCAGCGCTTCACCGAGTCGGCGGCGCCCTTTCGAATCTGACGAGTTCCGATGTTGAGTCCCGACATTCTGGTCGTTGCGGTAAAGGGGACGAACTCGTGGTCAGTACCGAGTTGACGCTCGCGGATGCCGAACTGTTCCTTTGCGAGTACGACGACGGAGCGTCCCTCGGGTGTCTCGTCCGCGAGCGATGCCAGCTGAGCCACGTCGGCCAGTTCCTCTTCAGTGTGGCCACCGACCGGGAAGAAGTTCGCGGCCATTCGGTTGCCCAACGTGATGGTGCCGGTCTTGTCCAGCAACAACACCTGCACGTCACCGGCGGCTTCGACGGCGCGTCCGCTCATGGCCAGGACATTGCGCTGGACCAGTCGGTCCATGCCGGCGATGCCGATGGCCGAAAGCAAGGCCCCGATGGTGGTCGGGATGAGACAGACCAACAGTGACACCAAGATGACCACCGACACAGTGGCACTGGCATAGTTGCCGAAGGGGACGAGCGTCACGACGACCGGGATGAACACAATGGTGAGCACCGACAGCAAGATCGTCAGTGCGATCTCGTTCGGGGTCTTTTGGCGGTTGGCGCCCTCGACGAGGGTGATCATCCTGTCTATGAACGTCTGTCCGCGCTCCGCCGTGATGCGCACCACGATCCGGTCCGACAAGACTTTGGTGCCGCCGGTCACGGCGGAGCGGTCGCCACCGGACTCTCGGATCACCGGTGCGGACTCGCCGGTGATCGCCGACTCGTCGACCGAGGCGATACCTTCGACGATCTCGCCGTCGGATGGGATGACGTCGTTCGCTTCGCACACCACCAGGTCACCCTTGACGAGCAATGCCGCCGCGACCAGCTCCTCGGTGCCGTCGGCGCGGAGCCGACGGGCCTCGGTCTCCGAGCGCATCTTTCGCAAGGTGTCGGCTTGCGCCTTGCCCCGGCCCTCGGCCATCGCCTCGGCGAAGTTGGCGAAGAGAACGGTCAAGACGAGCCACACCGTGATCGACCAGGTGAAGATTCCCGGGTGGGCAACGGCCTCGATGAACGTGACGATCGAACCGACGAGCACGAGGAACATCACGGGGTTCTTGACCTGAGTACGCGGGTCCATCTTGCGGAAGGAGTCTCGGAAGGCTTGGCCCAGGATTTCGCGGTCGAAGAGACCTCGAGACTTGGCGACGCCGCCTCTCGGAGCTTCGCGCATTGGTTCGGCGGTGACTGTGCTCATTAGAAGAACCTCAAGTGACTTAGTTGCTCGACGATTGGACCGAGGGAGATTGCGGGGAAGAAGGTCAGACCGCCGATGATCAAGATGACGCCGATGACCAAGCCGACGAACATTCCGTTATCGGTTCTGAACGTCCCCAGGGACTCTGGAACGACGTTCTTCGCCGCGAGTGCGCCACCGATTGCGAGACACGGGATCATGATCGCGAAGCGGCCGAGCAGCATGTCGATCGCCCCGATGACGTTATAGAAGGGCGAGTTGCCGGTCAGGCCCGCGAACGCCGAGCCGTTGTTGTTGCCCTGTGAGGTCAACCCGTAGAGGATCTCGGTGAATCCGTGAGGACCGGCGTTCTCTGGTCCGATGCGACCTGCGGCGAGTGAGACGGCGATCGCGGTGAATATCAGCACGATCATTGGCATCACCAGGGCCGCAAGCCCCGCGAGTTTGACCTCTCTCGCTTGGATCTTTTTCCCGAGATACTCGGGGGTTCGACCGATCATCAATCCGCCGATGAAGACCGCGATGATCGCGTAGACGAGCAGCGTGTAGAGGCCGCTACCCGTACCGCCCGGTGTGACCTCGCCCAGCATCATGCCGGTCAAGAGTCCCAGACCACCGACGGGCGTGAACGAGTCATACGACGCATCGGCCGAACCGGTCGAGGTCATCGTGGAGGAGACTCCGAAGAGCGCGCTCGACGTGTCGCCGAACCTGACTTCCTTGCCTTCCATGTTGCCCACGGTCGAGTGCACGCCGGCGGCGGCAACGGCCGGGTTGTTCTGGTGTTCGGCGTTCGCGGTGAAACCGACCCACACGCCGAAGAGGAGCACCATGGCGGCCAAGAGCGTGGCGCCGTGGCGGACGCTGCCGACCATCTTGCCGAAGGTGTAGGTGAGGGCGAAGGGAATCGAGAGCAGCAGGAAGATCGAAAGAAAGTTCGTCAGGCCCGTCGGGTTCTCGAAGGTGGTCGCCGAGTTCTGGTCGAGGAACCCACCGCCATTGGTGCCCAACTGCTTGATGGCCTCCATGAAACCAATCGGTCCTCGCGGAATGGTCTGGATGACCCCGTTGAGTGCGTCGTGGAAAGTGATGGTGCCGGCCAGCGTCTCCACTGCGCCTTCTCCAACGAAGATTATGCCGGCAATGAAAGCGATCGGCAACAAGATGTAGAACATGCAACGCGTGATGTCGACCCAGAAGTTACCGATCGTCTGTGCGTTGCGGCGAGCGAATCCCCGAACCATCGCAATCGCGACGGCGATACCGACCGCCGGCGAGACGAACTGCTGGACTGTCAGAGCCCCGATCTGAGAGAAGTACGACATCGTTGTTTCGCCGCCGTAGTTCTGCCAGTTGGTGTTGGTGACGAATGAGGACGCCGTGTTAAAGCTGAGTGCCGAACCGACGTTGCCTTGGTGCTGAGGATTCATGGGCAGTGAGTGCTGAATTCGCAGGATCACGTAGGTGAACACCAACGAGACGGCGGAGAAGATGACCAGGGCGCCGGCGTAGCGCTTCCAGGACTGTTCTTGTTCGGGACTGGTCCCGAGCATCCGGTAGATGGGCCGTTCGATGAACCCGAGGAAGTGCACACGGCCGTCGAAGACCGCCGCCATGTAGGAACCGAGGTAGCGCCAGGTGAGTCCGAGCGCCACCACGAGGACGAGGATGGTGAGAAAGAAACTCATTTAGAACTTCTCTGGCTTGAACATGGCGTAGCCGATGTAGAAGAACATCACGACGGAGAGGCAAAGGAGAATTATCTGGGAGAAACTCATACGCGGTCCAACACCCAAACAAGTCCCAGCATCGCTGCAGTGAATCCGATAATGCCAAGTGCTGAAAATAGATCTGCCATGACTCCAGTGTCACGGGCGCGCTCTTAACAGATTCTTCAATTCTCCTTACGCGTCTTAATAATCTCTTCAAAGTGTGCTCGGCGACGAGATTCGCTTCCTGGGCAATACTGAGGGCGTGCGAAAACATCTCCTCGGTTCCCTCATTGGGGTCGCGAGTGTCTTGATCCTCGGTTTTGCGATGCTGCCGCTTCGACCGCACATCAGTGTCTCGACCGCAGCGCTCGTCTTCGTCATTCCCGTCGTGGTCGGATCGGCAATTGGAGGAATAAAGGCCGGGGTCTCCAGCGTGATCGCCGGCTTCCTCGTCTACGACTACGCCTACATACCGCCCTACAAGACCTTGGATGTGGGAACGCCTCAGAACTGGACGGCGTTGGGCGTCTACGTCATCGTTATGTTGCTCGTCGCGAGCGTGGTGGCGAGTTTGGACTCGTCTCGACACGAGGCACAGCGCGGCGGTGAGGCGGCGCATCACCTGTCCGAACTCTCCGAGCACCTGGTCGGTGACCAGCCGGTCGACGATCTCCTCGACACGATCGTCTCGGCGGTCCACACTGTCTTCGATATTCCAGGCGTGTCGCTGCTCGTGCTCGAGGAAGGGGCTCTCAAGGTCGTGGCGTCGGCCGGCGAGCCGCTCTCGGACGAGGAACTCGACCAACTCAGTCCCCAGTCCGGTCAACCCATCAGTATCGGCACCGAAACCCAGTCGTCGGCCCAAGTGCGCACTATCGCCCTCTCGGCGTCCGGTCGAGCCGTAGGCATCCTCGCCTTGCGGGCATTGCCGACGTCCGTGAATGATCGTGCGGTCCTCAACACGTTCGCCAACGACGCGGCGTTGGCGCTGGAGCGCGCACAGCTGCGCGAACAGGTCCTGCGTTCGAAGCTCCTCGAAGAAGTGGACCGATTCCGTCAGAGCCTCATGGGTGCGGTCTCTCACGACTTACGGACGCCACTAGCGACGATCAAGGTCGCCTCGTCCACGTTGTCGAGCCGATCGGTCTCATTGAGCGCCGATCAATTGGCCGAGCTCTACCGTCTCATCGAGGTCGAATCGGACCGCCTCACTCGTCTGGTCTCGAACCTCCTTGACATCACCCGAATCGAAGCCGGTGTATTCACGGTGCACGCAGCGCCCACTTCAGTCCAAGAGCTGGTGCGCGAAGCGGTGAGCGCGATGGAGCCCACGTTAGGAACTCGTCGCGTTGATTCCATCGTGCCGAGCGCCCTCCCGGCGGTCAACGTGGACCCGCTCTTGATCGGACAGGTGCTGATCAACCTGCTCGACAACGCCGCTCGACACTCACCGACGGACGGTGTCATCACCGTGGAAGCCCGGCGCGAAGGCAGGCAAGTCGTGCTTTCGGTCACCGATCAAGGACCAGGTATCGCGCCGGATAAACGACAGGTGGTCTTCGAACGATTCGCGCAACTCGAAACCGGAGGCCGCGCCGGACTCGGCCTCACGATCGCCAAGACCTTCGTCGAAGCCCACGGCGAAGAGATCTGGTACGAGGACGCGCCCAATCACGGCGCGCGTTTCGTCCTTTCTCTCCCGTTGGCCGACGAGACCGCGCCGCTACGGTAACCATCGTGGCGAAGATCCTCGTAATCGACGATGACACCTCACTCAATCGTGCATTGCGCCTCGGTCTCCAGGCCAGTGGTTACGACGTCACGACCGCTTCGACGGGCGAACACGGGATCTCCCAAACCGCCGTGACCTCCCCCGACGTGGTCGTGCTGGACATGGGTCTCCCGGACATGGACGGCATTCAAGTGTGTCGCACCATCCGAAGTTGGAGTGACGTGCCGATCATCGTGTTGTCGGCGACGGGATCCGAGAATCGAAAGGTCGCCGCTCTCGATGCCGGTGCCAACGACTACGTCACGAAGCCCTTCAGCATGCCCGAGCTCGAAGCGAGGATCAGGGTGGTGTTGCGTGGACGCGGCGTCGATCGTGAGGATCCCGCTGAGACGACCGTGTCATGTGGTGCCCTTACCCTCGACCTCATCCATCACGACGTCGCCTGGGGCGGCGTCAGCGTCGCGCTCACCACCAAGGAGTTCGAAGTGCTGGCGTTCCTCGTGCGTCACGCCGGAAAGACCTGCACGCACCAGATGATTCTCGGCGCCGTGTGGGGTCCGGGTTACGGCGCCGAAGCCCAGTACGTCCACGCGTACATCCACCGACTTCGTCAGAAACTGAACGACGAGTCGGCGGAGCTCATCACCACCGTTCCCGGGGTCGGTTACTCCATCAACTGCGAGGACTGAAGAAGTAATTACCGCAGCGTGATCAGGTGGATGTCTTGAATACCTTCGGCGTCGCGCAGATGCTCGATCACCTCGGCCGGAGTGGGAATCTCGGTCGAGAGAACCATCAACGCGGTCTGGGTTCGCTGGTCCGGTCCCACGGCCATCGAACTTATGGACACACCCGCTTGGCCGAGCGCCACGCCGACCATGCCGATCATGCCGGGTCGGTCGTCGTTGTGCACCACGAGCATTGACGCGGCCGGCGGGATCTCGACGCTGTGTCCGTCGACGCCGACGATCCGGGTCTCGAGTCGCGTGCCGATAGTGACCAGCGTGCCCGACACCTCGTGGTCACCTGACCTCACTGAGATCTGATTCACGTACTCCGGTGACTCGACGGTCGAAATCTCGCTGTAGGTGAGGTTGTGATCTTCGGCCAGTTGCGGTGCATTCACAAATGAGACGCCCTCGTGGCCCGTCGCGGTGAGGAGTCCCTTCAACGCGCACAGTGTGAGGATCTTGGTTCCCGAACCGGCGAGCTCTCCAAGATAATTGACTTCCAGGTCGGCGGGCTTACCGTCCAGGAGTCCGCCGATGAACCGGCCGAGCACCTCGGCCAAGCCCATGAAGGGACGCACGGCATTCGACACTTCGCCGGCGGCGACGTTGACGGCGTACGGGACGAAATCGCCGGCGAGTGCCAACTGCACTTGCTCAGCGATGGTGATACCGGCCTTGTCCTGTGCTTCGAAGGTCGAGGCACCGAGGTGTGGCACGACCACGACCGACGGCAGTTCAAAGAGCGGCGACTCCGTGGTCGGCTCCTTTTCGAAGACGTCCAGTGCCGCACCCTGCACGTGACCATTGCGAATCGCGTCGGCCAAGTCTCCTTCGTTGACGATGCCACCTCGGGCGACGTTGATGATGCGAACGCCCGGTTTGGTCTTCGCCAACGCGGCGGCGTCGAGGAGATTCGTCGTCTCCTTCGTCTTGGGCAGATGGATCGTGATGAAGTCGCTTTGCGCGAGAAGCGTGTCAAGGTCCACCAGTTCGACACCCATGTGGCGCGCCCGCTCTTCGGAGATGTACGGATCGAAGGCGATCAAGCGCATGCCAAAGGCCGAGGCGCGCTGCGCCACGAGGGCACCGATCTTGCCGAGTCCCACGACGCCGAGCGTCTTGCCGTGAAGTTCGACGCCCTCCCATTTGCTGCGCTCCCATTTTCCGGCCTTCAGAGCAGTGTGGGCCTGGGGAATGTTGCGCGCCTGCGCTAACAACAGCGCCATTGTCTGTTCGGCGGCGGAGAGAATGTTGGACACCGGCGCGTTCACGACCATGACGCCCAGATCGGTCGCCCGAGCGACATCGACGTTGTCCAGACCAATGCCGGCGCGCCCGACGACGACGAGTTCCTTCGCCGCTTCGAGCGTCGGAGCGTCGACTTTGGTGGCAGATCTAATTATGAGGGCGTTCGCATCACCTATCGCCTCGATCAATTCAGACGGCGAGAGGCCGAGACGGATGTCGACGGTGTGCCCGGCGTCGCGTAATTGTTGAAGACCGGAGTCGGCAATCTCTTCGGTTACCAATACACGAGCCACGAGGTCACCTTTCGTTGGGTCCCTTTACCTTAAGGGAAAACGGACGATTCTTAGCCTGCGGCAACGAAATTCGCCAAGCGCACCAGACCTTCGGCAAGGTCCGTGTCGCCCAGAGCGGAGCTGAGTCGGAAGTAACCGGGCGTTCCGAAGGCTTCACCTGGGACCACAGCGATCTTGATTGATTCGAGCAACATCTCAGCGAGTTCCGCAGACGAATTGGCCACGCGTCCCCCGAAAGACCGACCTAACAAGCCCTTCACGTTGGGATAGCAATAGAAGGCTCCCTCGGGCTCTACGCACGTGACGCCGTCAATCGCGTTCAACATCGAGGTCATGACCTTGCGTCGTCGGTCGAAGGCAGTGCGCATCTCGTAGACCGCGCTGAGGTCACCGTTGAGCGCGGCGACCGCCGCGCGCTGCGAGATGTTCGAGATGTTCGACGTCGTCTGACTCTGGTAGTTGACCGCCGCTTCCATAACGTCGGGCGCGCTGATCATCCATCCGACGCGCCACCCGGTCATCGCGTAGGTCTTCGCCACACCGTTTACGACGATCCAGCGATCGCCCAACTCCGGTGCTACGACCGGCATCGACGAGAATTCGGCGTCGCCGTAGACCAAGTGTTCGTAAATCTCGTCACAGAGGACCCAGATGTCGTGCTCCGCGGCCCAGCGGCCAATCGCCGCGACGTCGTCTGGTCGCACTACGGCGCCCGAGGGATTCGATGGCGACGTGAAGACCAGCATCGTCGTCTTGGGAGTACGTGCGCGCTCGAGTTCGTCGACGGTGACGCGGAAACCGTTCGCGTCCGACGTCATCACCGGCACCGGTTTCCCTCCCGCGAGGTACACGGCCTCGGGATAGGTGGTCCAGTACGGCGCGGGAATCAGCACTTCGTCCCCGGGGTTCAGCTTGGTCATCATGGCGGTGATGATCGCGTGCTTTCCCCCATTGGTGACCAAGACCTGGCCGGGTGTCGTGCGAAGACCGGAGTCGCGCATGGACTTAGCGACGATGGCTTCGCGCAGTTCCATGAGTCCGGCGGTCGGCGTGTACTTATAGTTCACCGGGTCGTAACAGGCTTTCGCCGCCGCTTCGACGATGTGCACGGGGGTGGCGAAATCTGGTTCACCCGCTCCGTAGCCGATGACGGGCTCGCCGGCCGCTTTGAGGGCCTTGGCTTTCGCGTCGACGGCCAGAGTTGCGCTGGGGGCCAAGCCGCCTAAAAGGTGACTCACTCTCGATGTCATCGGGGGCTCCGTTCAATTTCCGTAAGAATAAGTCTATGAGTTCCCCCGAGACATTAAAGATTCCCGCCGACCTTCTCCCGCGTGACGGACGATTTGGATCCGGGCCATCGAAGGTCCGTCCCGAACAATTGAGTGCCCTCGTCGCTGACGGGACGACCTATATGGGCACGTCGCATCGACAGTCAACCGTGCGCAACAAAGTCGGCGAAGTTCGCGAGGGCCTGCGCGCGCTTCTCTCCTTGCCCGACGGCTATGAAGTGCTGCTCGGCAACGGCGGTACGACGAGCTTCTGGGATGCCGCGACGTTTCATTTGATCGCTGAACAATCTCAGCACCTCAGCTTCGGTGAGTTCTCCTCGAAGTTCGCGACGTGCGTCACCGAAGCACCGCACCTCAAGGATCCGCACATCATCAAGAGCGAGGTGGGATCGCATCCCATTGCCGTCGCCGATGACAGCGTCGACACCTATGCCCTAACGCATAACGAAACATCGACCGGCGTCATGATGACCATTGAGCGCCCCGTCGGCTCCAAGGGTCTGGTCGTCGTGGATGCGACATCAGGTGCGGGCGGCTTGATGGTCGATGCCACGCAGTTCGATTGCTACTACTTCGCGCCACAAAAGTCCTTCTCCTCTGACGGCGGACTCTGGCTGGCCGCGTGTTCGCCGGCCGCCATCGAGCGCATCGAGTCGCTCGCTGCATCGGGTCGCTGGACTCCGGCGTCGCTGGATCTCAAGATAGCCCTGGACAACTCACGACTGAACCAGACCTACAACACGCCGGCGCTCGCGACGATCCACATGCTCGCGTCGCAAATCAAATGGTTCAACGACAGCGGCGGATTGAGCTTCTCCACTGGACGCTCAGCCACCTCGGCCGAAATCCTTTATACCTGGGCCGAGGCGTCGCCCTTCGCCCGACCATTCGTGGAGAATCCGGCGCAGCGCTCTAACGTCGTGGGAACGATTGACTTCGCTGACGAGATTGATGCATCGAACATCGCGAAGATTCTTCGAGCCAACGGAGTCGTCGATACCGATCCCTATCGCAAACTCGGACGCAACCAGCTGCGGATCGCCATGTTCCCGAGCATCGACTCAGAGGACGTCGCGTCTCTGTGTGCCTGCATCAACTACATCGTCGGGAATATGTAGCCGCGACAAAAGTCTTACGCGGGAACTACCTGGTCCTCATCGGCGATGCGTCGACAGGTTCGAACGAGCAATGACGCGAACCCGATATTCGACACCATCTCGGCCAAAAAAAGTAGGTGGAACGCACCGACGACCGTACCGAGGGTCAAGACGTCGCCGGCGATTTGCATCAAGAGGAACAATCGGACAGCGGGGGTCGGCGGCCACAATCGATACATCCAAATCGAGCCAGCAAAGACGACGACTATCAACACAGTACCGAGGCCAAAGTGGAGATTCTTCAACAGGCCATTGAGCGTATACACGTACGTGCTGAGCAGCACCAAGAGCACGACCGAGCAATACGACGTAAGCAGTGATCGAAGTCGACGTGTTCTTTGGTCTTCGACAGTGCAGTGAAGCGCCGCGCGTCGGTTATAAAACGCGAGAAGAGCCAATGCAAGGGTGTAGGGAACCGCGGTGGTGATGTGCACGCCGTAATTGCTCAGCCCACCTTCGTCACCATTCAACACGAACCCGGGATGCATCGCGATACTCACCGCCGTGAAGACGAGGAATGCGAGCTCCCCTATCACCACGTTCACGAAGGCGCGCCAACCGTCGGAAGGCAAAGGACGTCGGATCGCTGTGACGGACCTCCACGAACTCACCTGAAATCCCTCAATCATTGGACCATTCCAATCTCAACAAAAATTGTTTTCGTCAAGCCAATGAGAATGCGGGTCTCGAGCGCGAATCTCTCGCTACCTGTGATGCAATATACGGGCGCGATGGGGTGTTTGCGACCGGCATCCGGAATATTTTTAGCATCAGCAACGAGCCAGGTCGTCGGTGCAATTCTTCGGACCCTCAAGGCCGTAAGGGTTTCCCCCTATTACATGTCTGTGCGGTCCGTTCGTACCATGTTGATAGACGCGTCAGCTTGGACGTCGCCGTGAGGGGATTATCAATGAGTGTCATTGCGGTAGACGAAAACCCGATAGCAGAGAACCGACAGAGCGACTGGGCCGTCGAAACGCACGGTCTCACCAAACGTTTCGGTAACAGCGTCGCGGTAGACGGTGTCGACCTTCGGGTTCCGCGCGGCTGCGCCTTTGGATACTTGGGCCCGAACGGTGCGGGCAAGACAACACTCATTCGAGTGCTCCTCGGTCTGACGCACGCCGATGCGGGCACGATGTCGCTCCTCGGTTACGAAGTGCCTCGACATCGCGACACCGCGCTCGCTCGAGTCGGTGCCATTGTCGACGAACCCCGATTCCACGGACACCTCACCGGACGCCAGAATCTCCAGATCCTCGCCGCGGCCCGAGAACCCGCGGCGCGTCAGCGGATCGATTCGTCGCTCGAACGAGTAGGTATGACCGGTCGCGCCAACGACCGAGTGTCCAAATACTCGATGGGAATGCGACAGCGTCTTGGCGTGGCCGCGTGTCTGCTCGGCGACCCGCAGTTACTCATCCTCGACGAACCGATGAACGGCCTCGACCCCGGTGGCATGCACGACATGCGCGAGATGATTCAGTCTTTCGTCGCCGAAGGACGCACCGTCGTCCTTTCGTCGCACCTTCTGGACGAGGTGGAGCGCACCTGCGACGCTGTTGCCATCGTTGACCGTGGTCACATCATCCGCCAGGGTCCGATCGCCGAGCTACTTTCCGGTGGCGACGTGGCGGTCACGATCGAATGCTCGACGCCCGAGACGGCGCGTCAACTTCTTGCGACCTCGAACCTTGGCGAACACGTCGACGTTGGGGCCGACGGTCTGACCGTCTCGCTCGCCGCGGGTTCGGATCGTTCTCTCGTCGCAGAGATCAACCGGGTACTGGTGGAAGGCGACGTCTCGGTCTACCGACTTGAGCTCAACCAAGCATCCCTCGAATCCTGGTTCCTCGAGGTGACGAAGCGACTCGGAGAGACGGAATGACCACCACCGCCAACCTGGTCGTTGAGCCTTCCACCGAAAGTCATCGGCGTTCTCCGATCCCCACCGGCTCGATGATCATGACGAGGTTCATGGAACTTCGCAAGCGCCGCGGGCTGATGATCGCGATCCTGGCGGTCAACATCGGTGTACCCACGATCTTCCTCGCGGTACGCCTGATTGCGCACGCGGTCGCCCCGCACACGTACGGACCTGCGGGTGGGTCCAGTATCTACGACGCCCTGATCACGGGCATCATCTATATCTTCGGCTTCATCGTCGCGGCGACGCTCGGCTGTACGGCCGGTGCGATCGACTTGACCGAAGGCATGTTCCGCCACCTCGTGGTCACTGGTCGCTCTCGTTTGGCCATCTACTTCGCTCGGATTCCTGCGGGATTGATGATCATCGTGCCAGTAGTGGCGGCCGGCGTCATCATCGTCTCTACGGTGTGCGTCGCCGCGGCACCGTCAAAGTTGAACTACGACGGGATCAATAACGTTCCAGTCGGACTCAGCCGTCAAGGCTTCGTCACGTGGGCAGACCAGCACTACCGAGAAGCCGCCTGCGATCTCAACTTCAACTTCAAGGGCCCTCCTTCGGGCAACGTGGTGCAGTGCGGCGGACCGAGGGGCAACAGCGGTCCGCAGGTAATCAAGCTGGCACCCGGCGGCGGGATTTCGTCGTCGCCAGCGACCAAAGCCGAAATGGTGGCCCAGGCCACCAAGTCGGCCAACCAGGACTACCGGGACTACTCGACTCAATTCCTAAAGCCGTCACTCAAGTTGATAATCAAGACCGGTCTTTGGGTTGAATTATGGGCGATCATCGGTTTCCTGATCGGCCTGGGACTCTCGTCGCTCATTGGGCAACGAACGGTACCCGTCGTGCTACTTATCGTCTACGAGATAATCTTGACGCCGCTGTTCTCTCACGTGGCCATTTCTCACCTGATCCCGGCCCAACGCGGAATGGTCGGGCTGGCCATGGCCAACATCGAACCGAACGGACTGCCCGCGGTCTTCGGCGGGCAAGGCGGTGGTGGTGGTCCGGGTGGCGGTGGTCTCCCTCACGCCCTCACTGAGTCCACGTTGCTCGCATGGATCGTGATCAGCGCATGGATCGTGATTTGGACGGGACTCGGAGCGTGGCGGATGGCGACGCGCGACGCGTAAACGACTCCTGCGAGTTTTGTCATAACTCTGAGTTCCGGTCACGGTTACGTCTTGCTTCGGGACGCAGAATGGTGGGCTCGATCGAGGACATCGGTAAAAAGTTAATGTACTCCTGTCAGAGCACAACGCTCGCATAGGAGAAGGTACGTCTATGAATCTCGACCTCCACGTCCCGCGCTTCACCTGGCCCGATGGTCCCGCCGCGATGGGACCAACATTGACCACCTTGGCGCTCACAGCTGAGGCGCTCGGCGTCCGAACGTTGTCAGTCATGGATCACTGGTTTCAGATGGAGGCGATGTGGCCCGCCGAGGAACCCATGCTGGAGGGATACACGACGTTGTCATTTGTGGCGGCGAAAACGGAACGCCTCCGCGTGCGCCTGCTCGTCGGTGGTGTCACGTACCGCTACCCCGGCTTGCTCGCCAAGACGATAACCACGCTCGATGTTCTTTCGGGAGGTCGCGCCGAACTCGGCCTTGGCGCTGCCTGGTACGAACGTGAGCATCGAGGCCTTGGCGTCCTGTTCCCACCTTTGGCCGAGCGATTCGAGCGACTCGAAGAGACGCTGCAGATCTGCCTTCAGATGTGGAGCGATGACAACGGGCCGTTCCACGGTTCGCACTACGACTTGGCCGAGACCTTGTGCTCCCCCAAGCCAGTCAGTTCACCTCGTCCCCGAATCCTTATCGGAGGCGGCGGCGAAAGAAAGACCTTGCGCCTCGTGGCGCAGTACGCCGACGCGTGCAATATCTTCGGAGACGCAACGGTCATCGCCCACAAGTTGGAGGTCCTACGACGTCACTGCGATGCCGTGGGACGAAATTTTGACGACATAGAAGTGACCACCTTGGTGAACGTCGATAATGACACGAGTCGCGACGATCTCCTGGCGACGTTGGCATCACTCGGCGACATTGGTGTGCATACCGCAGTCGCTCGATCATCGCATCGAGAGCCTTCGAAATGGCTCGAAGATACGTGGGGGCGCATTGTCCCTGAACTTTCGGGCCTTTGAGTTCTGAACGATTCTGACCGATAAGCCTTCCGAACGCAGAGAGGCTGCTCGGGAATCAGATCGACTCGTCACGCAATCATCTCGAAACGGACAACGACCTGTAATCTCGCGTTTCTAGAGTTGCGGCGTGACGGACACAATCATGAATGCCAACTCGGATCGAGTGCTGGCCATGCCGGCCATCTGGCTTCGTGATAACTGTCAATGCGTGCAGTGCCGCGATCCCCACAACCATCAGAAACTCTTCAAGATCACCGATCTACCCGAGCACGTCTCCGTTGGCGATATTTCCTCGACCGGCGACGGATATGTCATTACGTTCCTGCCAGATGGTCATCGCTCGGAGTTTTCGAATCGGTGGCTCGCGTCGTACCATTCGACCGATGATCTGGGACGAAGCGAACATGCGAAGTCTCTTTGGCGGGTCGGCGACCTCGAGCCCGGCGCTCACCATGCGGATTGGTCAACCTACAACGACAATTCCGCCGTACGGCTCGGCATCCTTCGTGGCATCGCGAAGATCGGCTTCGCTGTATTGCACAATGTGCCGGTCGAGGATCGCGCTGTCTTGAGCGTGGCGAAGTCATTCGGCTTCGTTCGTGAGACCAACTACGGCGAGCTCTTCGAAGTCCGTGTCGAAGCCAATCCCAGCAATCTTGCGTTCACCGGTGCGTCGATCTCGCCGCACACCGACAATCCATACCGCGATCCAGTTCCTACGATGCAACTTCTGCACTGCATCGCGAACGATGTCGACGGAGGAGATTCGGGACTGGTCGATGGGTTTGAAGCGGCCGCGACGTTGCGCGATGAAAACCCGCGAGCGTTCGAACTGCTCGCCTCCACTCCGGTGACCTTTGCCTGGAGCGACGCGGTCACGCAACTTTCTGCCCATCGCCCGATGATCGAACTCGATCCCCTCGGCAAGATTCGTGGGGTACGTTTCAACAATCGATCTCTCCAGACGCTACGGATGAAGAGCGATCGTCTCGGCGAGTACTACGACGCCTATCGCCACTTCGCGCGCATCCTGGAGCGCTCCGAACTCATGTACGAGTTCCGACTCGATGCCGGTGATTGCATGATCTTCGACAACACTCGGATCCTTCACGCCCGCACGGCGTTCGAGGAGTCGAGCGGCGGCAAGCGACACTTACAGGGTTGCTACGCCGACCTGGACGGGCTCGGGAGCACGATTGCCCTCCTGGAACGACTTGTCACATCGTCACAGTGATTTCATTGGAACCCCGTAACGCCCTCTGTGTCCGCACGATGAGCACTGAAACCACTGCCAAGAAGGCAATGTAGATCACGCCAGCGGTTCTGCCTTCGAAGCCAAATGTCGGAAAATCCGATGGTCCTCCAAAGGCCAACCATGCGACGTGCGTCACCACCGCCACGCCTGTGAGCATACCGAGGAGCATCACCGTCGCCCTAGTGGTTCGTTCAACGAATGCGGGGAGTTCGACGCGCCGCAACAACGTGGCGATCGCTAATCCGAACACCAGCGCTGCAAGTGGCACGAGGTTGTTCACCACGACGAAAAGAGTCGGGGCACCGGACACCCCGGGGTTCCAAAGCGCGACCCACCATTGAACGGAACTGTTGGCTATGTACGCCAAACCGTACATAGCGGGACCGGGATGAGTCCAGCGAAAGCCTCCCTGGAACATATGGCTATAGGAGACGAGCATTCCGGGCAATCGGCGAAGTGCGTAGAGAATCAGTGCGCCAGAACCCAGGGCGAGGATCAGCGGTCCAACGAGCGTCCGACCCCGCCGTCGAAGGAATTGACGTACGACGGAAACGACGACGATCAACAAAATCGCCATCAATACCAACATCATCACTGCGGCCACCACCGACAGGATTCCGGTCGTTACCGAGACTGGAATCGGATGATACGTGCGCGCGCTCCAATTCAGCATGGCGCGTGACCAGAAGTTCACTACGAGTATCGAGGAGAGTGCCATCAGGGCAAAACTCGTAGCGAGCGCCGCTCGTGTTTGGCCCTCAGTGCTCAGTGGCGTGCGGGAGAAGCCGAAGTCGCCCATGCGCGCGACCATACCTTTGACAGCAATATTGAGTGACCGGCGGAAGTCAGTTGGATTGTCGACGAACTCTTGTTCCAAGTGGTCGACGAACTCCCCACCGTAGCGCTCACGCCACGCCTTCGGGTACCAATTGAGTAGCCGCTTCGCACGACGAGTTTCGGTGGAATCGCTGCTCATGCGAGCGACCACGATCGCTTGAGGCGAGCTTGTCCCGTCTTAAGAATCCGTTGCTGGGCTGCGATGTAATCCGCCAAGACCGTAGCGCCCTGCGCAGTGAGACGATAAGGCCGTCGTCGTTCATCGGCCTGGAGCGCGGTGATGAGCCCGCGCGCTTCGAGGCGAGCAAGTAATTGATAGAGAGTGCCGGGTGGCAAGTGAACGCCCGCGAACTCTTCCACATCTTTTACCAAGGCGTAGCCATGTTTGTCGCCGCCAGCGAGACTAGATAGCACTAGTACTGCGGCGGCGGCGTTACGTCCCAGTCCGATTAACGCGTCTTGATTAGTGGCCATCTCCGCACTATATCCATTAACGATATATCTGTCAACGACCTAGTGAGCGTATTTGAGATTCGCAATCCCGTTGGTTAGTCCGTGTCTCCTCCGGAGATATCCGACACCTTCTGCTTGCCCGCCGACACGAAAGGCATCATTGCCCGCAGCTTCTTACCAACGACTTCGATTGGGTGCTTCTTCCCGGTGTCACGCAGTTCGCGGTAGCGCGGGCGACCGATCTCGTTCTCCAGGATCCACTCGGCGGCGAAGGTGCCGTCTTGGATCTCGGTGAGGATCTTCTTCATCTCTTTCTTCACCGATTCATTGATCACACGCGGCCCACGGGTCAGGTCGCCATACTCGGCGGTGTCCGACACGCTGAAGCGCATACCGGTGATCCCCTCTTCGTACATCAAGTCGACGATCAGCTTCAGTTCGTGCAGGCACTCGAAGTACGCGCTCTCGGGCTGATAGCCAGCCTCGACGAGCGTCTCGTAACCGGCGCGCACGAGAGCGGTTACACCGCCGCACAGCACGGCCTGCTCGCCGAAGAGGTCGGTCTCGGTCTCTTCGGTGAACGTCGTTTCGAGGACGCCGGCCCGCGTCGCCCCGATTCCGTGCGCGTACGCCAGCGCGATCTCGTGAGCGTGTCCGGTCGCGTCTTGTTGCACGGCCACCAGCGATGGCACGCCGCCGCCCTCCAAGTACGTGCGACGCACCAGGTGTCCGGGCCCTTTCGGAGCGACCATGGCCACGTCCACGTCGGCCGGCGGCTTGATGAGATCGAAGCGGATGTTGAAGCCGTGAGCGAACAGGAGACATTTGCCGGTCGTGAGATGTGGTTTGATTTCGGCGTCGTAGGTGTGCTTTTGTTCGGTGTCGGGTACGAGCACCATGATCACGTCGGCTTCGGCGCACGCGTCGGCGATGGAGAGCACACGAAGGCCTGAGGCTTCGGCCTTGGCGATCGACGAGGAGTCGGTGCGCAGGCCCACGCGAACGTCGTAGCCGCTGTCGTGCAGGTTGAGCGCGTGCGCGTGGCCTTGGGATCCGTAGCCCAGAATCGCGATCTTCTTGTCCATCAAGAGTTCTGGCTTCGCGTCGGCTTCGTAAAACATCGTGGTCATGGGGAGTCCTTTAATCGGTTGATGGTAAGTCTTCGGTTAGCCAAGTCTAGGGAGTGCCACTCGACCGGTCCGATGGAGTTCGACCTCGGTGAACACTTCCAGAGCCCGTTCCAGCTCGTCGCACGCCGCCGGAGTACCGGCGAGCATCACCGTCACCGACGTCGGCCCGACATCGACGATCGACGCGCCCGCCCGCTCGATCGTGTCGATCATGGCCGGGCGATGCTTGTAGTCGAGGGGCAACGTCGCGAGCAACAGTTCGCGCTCAATGGCGTCGCTCGGCGCGAGGTCGCTGATCGCCACCACATTCACCAACTTGTCCAGCTGGCCGACGATCTGTTCGAGCGGCGCCGATTCGGCGTCCACGACGATCGTGACGCGAGAAAACCGCGCGTGACTCTCGGCCGGAGCGACCGCCAACGAGTAGATATTGAATCCTCGTCGTGCGAAGAGACCGGCGATTCGGGCCAGCACCCCGGCCTTATTTTCCACGAGCACCGAGAGGATGTGGTGACGCACGGGCGTGCGCGAGATTTCGCCCAGATACGGTTCGGGAGGGGTCATCGACCTTCTCCCCGTTGCAAGGGGTGCACGAGAATGTCGTCGTTGCTCGCGCCCGAGGCGACCATCGGGAAGACCTTCTCTTCGGCGTCAGTGCGAAAGTCAATCACGACCGGCACGTCGTTGATGGTGTTGGCCTCATCGATCACGTCGTGCATCTCTTGGAGGGTGCGAGCACGCAGTCCCACACAGCCCATGGCCTCGGCCCACTTCACGTAATCCGGCAGATCGGCGCTCAGATATACCTCGGAGTAACGCTCCTCGTAGAACATCTCTTGCCACTGTCGCACCATGCCCAGATAGGCGTTGTTGAGGATCGCCACCTTGATCGGGATACCTTCGGAGCGCGCCGTGGTCAACTCCTGGGCCGTCATTTGGAAGCAACCGTCGCCGTCGATGCACCACACCGTGCGGTCCGGTCGCCCGACCTTCGCGCCGATCGCCGCCGGGACACCGAAGCCCATGGTGCCCGCTCCCCCAGAGTTGATCCAGGTGCCTGGCTCTTCGAACTTCCAATGTTGCGACGCCCACATCTGGTGCTGTCCGACACCGGCCGCGACAATCGTGCCGGGCGCGGCCTTGGCCGCGATCGCCTCGATCACGTGCTGAGGGCGTAGCGGTCCTTCGGCGGCCGGCTCGTCGTAGATCAATGGGTACCGGTCGCGCCAATCATTGATGGTCTTCCACCAGACGTCGAGGTTCCGGGGCGTCGCCTGGGCCGCGTCCCACGCGGACAGGACGGCACCGACGTTGCTCTGAATCGCGACGTCGGCGTGACGAACCTTATTGAACTCCGCCTTGTCGATGTCCACGTGGATGACTTTGGCGCCGGCGGCGAACGCGGGAATCTTTCCGGTCACTCGGTCGTCGAATCGAGCACCGAGCGAGATGAGGAGATCGCTCTTTTGGATGGCGGTCACCGCGGTGTACATGCCGTGCATCCCGGGCATCCCCAAGTGCTGTTCGTGCGAATCGGGGAACGCCCCTCGCGCCATAAGCGTCGTGACGACCGGCATTCCGGTTCGCTCGGCGAAGGCCAGCAACTCCGCGGCCGCGCGCGACTTCAGGGTGCCGCCGCCGACGTAGAGGACCGGCCGTTCGGATTCCGCGATGAGCGCTACCGCACGACGGACGGCGTCTTCGTCGAGGGCGATCTCGGGCCGGTAACCGGGCAAGTCATACTCCTCGACGCTCGCCGGGTACCACCAGTCCATCATCGACTGGGTCACGTCCTTGGGCACGTCAATCAGGACGGGACCCGGTCGTCCGGTCGTGGCCAGATGGAAGGCCGCAGCGACGGCACGTGGGATCTCCTGGGCCGACTGGACGAGGAAGTTGTGCTTGGTAATCCCCATGGTGATGCCCGTGATGTCGCACTCCTGGAATGCGTCGGTGCCGATGGCCGCTGTCGCGACCTGTCCGGTGATCACCACGAGTGGCGTCGAGTCCATATGCGCGTTTCCGATCGGCGTGACGATGTTCGTCGCGCCGGGACCGCTGGTGACCATGGCGACACCGGGTCGACCGGTCGCCAGGGCGTAACCCTCGGCCATGTGACCGGCACCTTGTTCGTGGCGCACCAGGATGTGGCGGATAGATGAGTCGAGGAGCGGGTCGTATACCGGGAGGATGGCGCCGCCGGGCAGCCCGAAGATCGTGTCGACGCCCTCTTGTTCGAGGCTCCTGATCAGTGCTTGCGCTCCTGTGAGTTGCACAATGTTCCTTTGTTCTTAGATAAGCAAAAAGGCCTCCCTTGTTTGGGAGGCCTCCGGAGTACGTACGAGCGTGACTACCGGCGCCGCGCGCCTACTACCACCAGAATGTCGTTACGGGTCGTCACGCCTTTATCTTGACACACGCGCCAGCACGACACAAGACGTCATCTGGTGGTCACCGCTCCCTTCTCAGCGCCCTGGGCCATTCGGGCGAACTTTTCGAGCACGCCGGTGGTGTAGCGCGGGACGAACGGCGCGACGTGCTTGGCTCGCTCCTCGAGTTCGGCCGCGTCGACGTCGAGATTGATCGAAAGCTTCTCCACGTCGATGGTGATCCGGTCACCGTCGCGCACGAGTGCGATTGGCCCGCCGTCGAGAGCTTCAGGCGCGACGTGGCCGACGCAGAATCCGTGGGTCCCGCCGCTGAAGCGGCCGTCGGTGACCAACGCGCAGTCACTCCCGCGGCCCACGCCTTTCATGGCGCCGGTGACCATCAACATCTCGCGCATTCCCGGTCCGGACTTCGGTCCCTCGTAGCGGATGACCAGCACGGTCCCGGGCTCGATCTCGTCAGCGAGGATCGCCGCGAGCGCGAACTCCTCGCCGTCGAAGACTCGCGCTCGACCGCTGAACTGCAGTTGATCGATACCGGCCACTTTCACTACCGCCCCCTTGGGCGCCAGTGATCCCCGAAGCACGGCAATACCGCCGCGGTTATGAATCGGGTGTCCGAGATCGTGCACGACCTCGCCGTCGGGCGAGAGCGCCTGATACTCGGCCAGGCTCTCGGCCATGGTCTTGCCGCTCACGGTCATGACGTCACCGTGCAGGAGTCCGTGGTCGAGGAGGTGCTGTAAGACGACCGGCACGCCGCCGACCCGATCGAGGTCACTCATGTGGAACCTGCCGTGTGGCTTCATGTCGGCAAAATGGGGAACGCGCGACGCGATCTCATTGAAGTCATCGAGTTCCAACTCCACGCGGGCTTCGTGTGCGATGGCCAGTAGGTGCAAGACCGCGTTGGTCGAGCCACCGAGTGCCATCACGACGGCGATCGCGTTCTCGAAGGCCTTCTTCGTCATGATCTGTCGCGCGTCGATGCCGCGGTCGAGCAGGTTCAACACCGCGAGACCCGAGTCGTAGGCGTACTGGTCGCGGCGCGGGTCGATCGACGGCACCGAGGCACTGCCCAAGAGCGACATCCCCAGCGCCTCGCCCACGCTGGCCATGGTGTTGGCAGTGAACATCCCCGCGCAACTCCCTTCGCCGGGACAGGCCGCACACTCGATCGCCGTCAACTCCTCGTCGCTCATCGCGCCGACGGCGTTGGCACCGACGGCCTCGAAGACCGACGTGATGTCGAGGGCGCGTCCGTCGAGTTCACCGGGCATGATCGTGCCGCCGTAGAGAAAGACGCTCGGAACGTTCAGACGAGCGGCGGCCATCAGCATTCCGGGGAGGGATTTATCGCATCCCGCCAGGGTCACCATTGCGTCAAAGCTCTCGGCGTGCATGACCAACTCGACCGAGTCGGCGATGACCTCGCGCGAGACCAGCGAGGCCCGCATGCCTTCGTGGCCCATCGAGATGCCGTCCGAGACCGCGATCGTCACGAATTCAAAGGGAACACCGCCGGCGTCGCGCACGGCGACCTTCGTACGCTTCGCCAAGCGATCGAGCGGAAGATTGCAGGGAGTCACCTCATTCCAGCTCGACGCGACACCGATTTGGGGCTTCGACATGTCGTCGTCGGTGAGTCCCATGGCACGCAACATCGCGCGTGCCGGGGCGCGGCTCTTACCGAGCGTGACATCGGTACTTCGGGGCGTGGGATGCGTCGTCATTGGGTAAGTCTACGGAACGTCGATGTGACCTCGCGACGGAACTACTAACGAGAGGTGCTGACCGTCTCACCCACCGCCAGCAGTTCGACCCACGTCTGACCGGGCCGAAGTTTGATGACCTTGCCTCTGGCGGTTCGATACGCCGTCGGGCGTTGGATGAGCGAGCGGTGCCAGAATCCCTTCTGCAATCGACCGTCGGAGAATACTTCGACGGGACCCGACCCCGTCAACTGGGCGTACGAGCCCTCGACGCCGACCCCGCCGCGGTACTTGACGCTCATGACGACCACGTTGGTAGGCGCCTCACGAACTCCCGTCGCCGTCACGTCCGGGGCACCGAAGATCGATCGCAACCAGTCGTGCGTCTTACCATCCCACTGATACGACACCGCGAATCCGGACAGAAAGTTCACCGTAAACGAACCAACTGGCGCGCCAACGGGCGGTGCCTTTTGGGCAGCGTAGGTGAAGAGCGCCGGTGGCGAATAGACCTTGCCGCCCTCTTTCATCAGCGCGACAGCGTTGGCGAAGAGGTTGTGCGGCGGTGGTCGTGTCGGATCTCGGAACATCGCTCCGCCGGCGTTGGATTCGTCGATCAACTTGACCGGTGCGGTCTCGATGCTGGAGACGGCGTACTGCGCGCCGCCAGAGAAGGCGAAGATTCCGCGAATGGGAAAGACGATCTGCCGGTCGGTTCGACGTACCGACCGAACCGGACCGACCTTCAGCGGCAGATTGGAATTGAAGATCGCCGCCAGTCGGGTGATGCCACCTTCGACGATCTCTTCGTACACGACGTCGGCTTTGTCGATGCCGTATTGGGGATGAGCCTCGGGGGTGTTGTCGATCTTGATAGTGAGCGCCGAACGACGCTTCGTGACCGCAGTGGGATCGGGCAGCCCCGTCAGCGCAGCGACGCGACGGTGATGCACGACTCGATGCACGGTTGTCGTAGTCGTCGACGATGTGGTGGTCGTCGAGTCTGCACCGCTCACGCTGGTGGCCACAGCACTCAGCAGCACCGCGGCCACCGTGACGAGGGGAACACGGCGCATGGGAGAAAACTACTTCGTCGAGAGACGGCCGCACGGTCGCGTCGGTTGGTTCTTCAGCGGCGCGACTGGAGTTCGGCGATGACTTCTTTGCCGTTCGCCTGACCTTTGGTGAGCTTCATCACCTGGCCGATGAAGAACTGGGCCAGTTTCTCGTCGCCTTCGCGGTAACGCGACCACTCATCCGGGTTCTCCTCGATCAACTGGGCTACGACCTCGCCCAAGGCGCCCGAACCGAGGCGCTCGAATCCCTTGCTCTGGGCGATCGACGCTGGGTCTCCCCCGTTAGCGAGGATCTCAACCAGTACGGCTTTCGCCTGAGTGGCGGACAGTTCGGCGCTCGATTCCATCTGCAACGTCGTCACGAAATCCTCGACGCCCAAGTTGGCGAGTCCTTCCACATTGCCGGCGATCTCGTTAGCGGCGCGTGCGATCGCCAACTCCGGTTCGATTCCGGCGTCAAGCGCACCGTTCACGTAGCGATCGAGATTGAGATCGATGACGACTTCCAACGCGTCGAGCAGCGCCGGTGCCGGGTCGCGAAGGCGCATCGTGAGCGCCGCTCGTCGTTCGGCGGGCATAGGCCCGAGTCCGTCGCGAACACGGTCCTGCCAGGCTTGATCAGGCACGAGGTCGACGAGATCGGGTTCTCGAAAATACCGGTAGTCGTCGGCTTCTTCTTTCACCCGCATCGTCGAAGTCGAGCCGACGTTCTCATCCCAATGTCGCGTCTCTTGGCGAACCTTCCCGCCCCCTTCGATCAATTCGACCTGGCGGGCTGCTTCGAAGTCAATGGCTCGAACGAGGCTGCGCAGTGAGTTCAAGTTCTTTATCTCGCAACGAGTACCGAAAGCTTCGCCCGTGCGACGCACCGAGACATTCGCATCGATTCGCATCGAGCCCTCTTCCATCCGACCGTCCGATGCTCCCGTAGCGATCAGGATGCCGCGCAGTTCCGCGGCGTAGTCGCGAGCTTGGGACGAACTTCGAATGTCCGGTCCCGAGACGATCTCGACCAAGGGAACGCCGGAGCGGTTGTAGTCCACGAGCGAGCGGTCCGCTCCATGTATCCGGCCGCTCCCCCCGAGGTGGGTCGACTTGCCGGTGTCCTCTTCGAGGTGGGCGCGCTCGATGGAGACCCGTGATCCGTCGGGCAGATCCAAATAGCCACCTACGTTGATCGGCAGGTCGTACTGACTGATCTGGAAGTCCTTGGGCATGTCGGGATAGAAGTAGTTCTTACGGTGAAACGTCGACGGCGAGATGGTGCTGTGAAGAGCCGTCCCGATCGCCATCGCCAACTCGACGGCCCGGACGTTCAAGACCGGCAACGAACCGGGCAGCCCGAGACAGATCGGGCAGACGTTGGTGTTGGGAGCGGCGCCGAAGGCGTTGGCGCAGCCGCAGAACATCTTGGTCGTGGTCTTGAGTTCGGTGTGCACCTCGAGCCCGACTACCATCTCCCAGCCGTCGGGCAACGTCATGGCCGTCCGTCCGCGATTTCGAGAACGCGGGCCCCGGCGAACAGTTGGCCTTCACTTCGTCCCGGACCGAGTAGTTGCACGCCGATCGGAAGACCAGCCTCACCTGCGCCGAAGGGAACCGAGATCGCCGGTTCGCCGGAGAGGTTGCTCGGAATGGTGAAGACGTCCGAGAGGTACATCGCCATCGGATCGGCCGTCTTGGAGCCGAATTCGAATGCCACCGACGGCGTCGTGGCGCCGAGCAACAGGTCGGCCTCTTCGTACGCGCGGCGAAAGGCGTTGATCGTCAACGTGCGGACCTTCAACGCCTGACCGTAGTAGGCGTCGTAGTAGCCGGCCGAGAGCGCGTAGGTGCCGAGCATGATCCGGCGCTTGACCTCCTCGCCGAATCCGGCGGTGCGGGTCGCTTCCATCATGGCGGTCACGTCGTCACCGTCCACGCGCAGTCCGTAACGCACCCCATCGAACCGTGCGAGATTGCTCGACGCCTCGGCGGGGGCGATCAGGTAGTACGCACTGAGACCCAAACGGAACTCCGGTACCGAGAGTTCGACGACGGTCGCGCCTGCTTCCTTCAATGCTTCGACTGCTCGATCAACGGAGGCGACGACTTCGGCGTCCGCACCGTCGATGAGTTCTCGCACGACGCCGATGCGCTTACCCGCTACGCCGTCCTCGACGTGCGCGACCAACGAGGGCGCCGGCTCCGGCAGCGACGTGGAGTCCATGAGGTCATGACCGGCGATCGCCTCGAGCGCCATCGCGGCGTCGGTCACCGTCTTGGTGAGCGGTCCGATCTGGTCCAGTGAGCTGGCGAAGGCAATGAGTCCGTAACGAGAGACGAGGCCGTAGCTGGGCTTCACGCCGACGAGTCCGCAGAGCGCGGCCGGTTGACGAATCGATCCACCGGTGTCGCTGCCAAGGGCCAGTGGCGTCATGTCCGCGGCGACTGCCGCGGCTGAGCCCCCGGAAGAACCGCCGGGAACTCGCGAAGTGTCGAGTGGGTTTCGCGTGGGGCCGAACGCCGAGTTCTCCGTCGAAGAACCCATCGCGAACTCATCCAGGTTCGTCTTGCCGACCGGAATCGCTCCTGCCTCCACGAGTCGATCCACGACCGTGGCGTTATAGGGCGGCCGCCATCCTTCGAGGATTTTCGACGAGCACGTCGTCGGAATGCCCGTCTGACAGAGGTTGTCCTTCAAGGCGAACGGAACGCCGGCGAGCATGCCGACCTTTTCGCCTCGAGCGATTCGCTCGTCGATCGCGTTGGCCGCCGTTCTCGCGCCTTCTTCGTCAACGTAGAGGAAGACATTCAGCTCGTCGTTGCGAGCTCGAATCTGCGCGAGTGACTCCTCGACGACCGACAGGGCGCTCGACTCTCCGCTCTGCACGTCGAGCGAGATTTGGCGAACGGTTCTCACGGCGCTTCGCCCAAGATCCGCGGCACGGCGAATCGTCCGTCCTCGGCGTCCGGCGCCATGGCCATCACCGCGTCGTGGTCCAGACAGGGTCGCAGTTCATCTTCACGCACGACGTTGATGAGGCCGAACGGATGGGCGGTGGCGATAACGCCTTCGAGATCGAGTGCGTTCATGTCGTTGGCGTGTTCCAGGACCTGGCTCAACTGTTTGGTGAACATGTCGAGTTCGCTTTCGCTCATGGTCAGTCGCGCCAACTTGGCCACGTGAGCGACGTCCTCACGACGAAGTATCGGCATTACTTCAAGACCTTCGCGAGGAACTCCAGCGTGGCGTTCTCCACCAGTTCCTGGTCATTATCCAACGTCGCGACGTGATAGGACTCTTCGAGCCAAATCCGTTCGACCGGGCCTGAGGACTTCTCGACGATCTCATCACCGTTCTCCGGCGCGACCGTATGGTCCACACGGCTCGAGAGCAAGAGACTCGGTGCGGTGATGGCTGACAGGTTGGCATCGACAACCTCGACGCCGTCGATCACGCTCTGGAGTGCGCGAAGCGGCCAGCCTTCATACTTCGCCTCTGTGGTGCCCTCTTTCTTGATGTCCGAACTGGCGTCGGTGGGCAGTATCTCCAAACCCTGTTCGATCAGGTCCCTGAGACCCTGTTCCATCTCGGCGCCGGGGCCCTTCAACATGGGGTTGATGAAGACGCAGCCAGCGACGGTGCGCTCCTCGGCGATTAGTGCGGTGAGTCCTCCGCCCACCGAGAGGCCGACGACGGCGACTTTGTCGCATCGCTCGGCCAGCTCGTCGAAGGCGCCGAATGCAGCGTCAACGAAGTCGGACCAACGGCGCGTGACGAGGTCTTCGAGTGACGTGCCGTGGCCGGGAAGACGCGGTAACTCCACGCTGTAGCCAGCTTTGGCGCAGCGCTCCGCGAGCGGGCGCATCGAGTACGGATTGCCGGTGAATCCGTGCAGCACGAGCACGCCCATCGAACTTCCGCGGGAGGAATAGGGCTCGCAGCCGGCCATAATGTCGTCGGTCATAGGTGCAAATCCTATCGGTCGCTTGCGAGCGCCTTCGTCGTGCGCTCACGCGGAATCGAGCGAATGAACAGCGACGCGAACAGACCAACTGCGCCGACACTCGCGCCGATGAGAAAGGGTAGATGGAACGTCGCGAGCAGCGCCGGACCGGGCTTGGCGTGGGTCAATCCCCGACGATGGACCAACGCCTGTTGCACGGTCTCGAGCACTTGGATACCGGCGACTTCGCCGACTTGCATCGCCAGCATCTGCGCCGCCGACATCACGCCGAATTCGTTCGTCTTGACCTCGTTGGCCATGACCGAACTCGAAGAGGGCATCGCCACACCCATGCCGAGACCCGAGAGTGCGAGGGCGACCGCGACGATCCAGGTGCCGGAGCTTGGTTGCAGTAGGGCGAAGAGTGCGAGGGACGCGGTGAGGAACGTCGCGCCGGCAATCGCGCTCACGCGTTCACCGATTCGAACCGCCACGTAGCCGGCGATAGGCGAACATAGGGCGAACGTGATCGGTCGAGCGATGGCGAGCGCACCGACATGTGGAATCGAGTAGCCGTAGCCCTGCTCCATGAGCAACGGGAAGAGGAAGAACGCTCCGAAGTACGAAAAGTTCGCCGCGCATCGCAGCACCATTGGCATGACGAAATTTCTTCGATGAAAGTACTTAGCCGGGATCAACGGGTGTTCGGCGGTACGAATCCGGTACGCGAAGGCAATGGTCATCACCACCGAAAGCACGAAGGTTCCGAGACACCACACGCTGGTCCAGCCGACGCTCGGGCCGATCGAGAGCCCGAGCATCACGGCGGTCACCGCGATCGAGAGTGACCAACTCCCGATCCAGTCCATCTCCTTGAACTCGCGTCGAGCCTGCGCTTTCTTTTCGGCCTCTTCGTGGTCAAGTCCCCGACGTTTGGGCATGACCATGACCACGACGCCGAACGCGATGATGATCAGCACGAGTTGGAACCAAAAGAGCGCCCGCCATCCGAAGGCGGCGATGACCGGGGCGCCCAGTGACACGCCGATCACCGGTCCACCCGCGCCCACCAATGACCACCAGCCCATCGCCTTCACGCGTTCTTCGCGCCCGAAGACCGAGTTGATCAGGGCGCCGGAGGCCGTGCCGGTCGCCGCACCCTGCACACCATCGAGGGTTCGGGCGAACAACAACATGTCAACGTTGTGCGCGAGCGCCGTCAACAGTGCCGAGACCATCGCGCCCAAGAGGCCGAAGAGGTAGAGACGACGGTGCCCGTAGATGTCACCGGTCTTGCCGAGGATCGGCGCGGCCAGTCCGTAGGCCAACAGTGGCCCCACCATCGTCCACGTCAGGACCGTGACGCTGGTGTGGAACTGCGCAGCCACACTCGGCAGCGCGACGATGAACACCGTGAAGGTGAAGTTCAGTGCGAAGAGCCCCGCCAACAGCGACCACAACACCCACCACTGGTAACGACTCGAACCTTCGGCACGCGCCTGAACGCGGTGACGCAACAGCGAGAACCAGTTGAGGTCGCTGCCAGCTTCGGTCCCGAGCGTGCCGAAGGCGCCCGATCCGGGATCGGTACGCGCGTTGAGCAGAGCGTCGGCGTCTTCGCGGTCCACGTGCGCTCCCTGGCGCTCCTCGCTCACTGCAACAGCGTGGGCAGTTGCTCGGCCAGTTCAGCCACCGACCAGCGGTCGTTCTTCTCGAGAGTCGTGGTCATCGTCCAGTTCTGGAACTTTCGTACGGTGCCGCCCTGGACGAAGAAGACCTGACCGGTGATGTCGCAGTCCTCCATGGCCAGCGTGGCGACCAGCGGTGAGATATTGGCGGGGTCCCACGTGTCAAAGACCGACGCGTCCGTGGGTGCGACGACGTGATCCGACAGACCGGGCGTGGACTCGGTCATGCGGGTACGCGCGGCGGGTGCGATGGCGTTCGCGCGAACGCCGTAGCGCCCGAGCTCTTCGGCGATGATGACCGTGAAGGCGGCGATGCCGGCTTTGGCCGCACCGTAGTTCGATTGACCGATATTGCCGAGCAGTCCCGACGTCGACGAGGTGTTGATGATCGCGGCTTTCACCGGATTACCGGCCTTGGCCTCTTCGCGCCAGTAGTTCGCGGCGTGACGCGTGGGCACAAAGTGACCCTTCAAGTGAACGTTGATGACCGAATCCCAGTCCTCTTCGCTCAGATTCACCAGGACCCGGTCGCGCAGGATCCCGGCGTTGTTGACCAGCACGTGTAACGCGCCGTAGGTGTCCAGAGCGGCCTGTACGAGTCGCTGACCGCCCTCCCAGTCCGCGACGTTGTCGTGATTGGCCACGGCCTCGCCACCCATCGCCTTGATCTCGTCCACGACCTCTTGGGCCGGGGAGACGGCCTGACTCGATCCGTCAAGTGCCCCACCGAGGTCATTGACCACGACCTTGGCGCCCTCGTGAGCGAAGAGCAGTGCGTGCTCTCGCCCGATGCCGCGACCAGCTCCAGTGATGATTGCTACGCGACCGTCCAGCGCACCCATGGTGACCCCTTTAAAGAATGTGGTGACCCGATTGTAATGAGGACGGCGAGCGCTACCGGTTCTGGCCCCGCCGCCAGAAATAGGGCGGTCGAGCGTGCGCGTGGTAGTGATCGGGGATATTGCGCATGTGGTCGTCGTAGGACCAGTTGCCGTCACCGAACTCGGCGTCGGCGACGACACGCAGTGCCGCGAGGAGTCGCTCCCTCACCTCTTCGGACGGCTCGTCGTCGTGCGTTCGCCACACCACCATCGGCACGAGGCATATCTCACAATCGGCGATCCAACACTCCTCATCGGCGAAGTAGCGAGTGGTAATGATGGCTGCTTCGCAGAGGTCGCAGCCGTTCATCTCACCGTCAGTAGCACCGATGAGAGCTTCTTCAACTTCGTTCCGGCGATGGGGTTCTCGGAGACGACCCTGGTCCAGGTGGGATGCGTGCCGGCACCCGGTCCGGTCGTGGTGTAGTACAGGTCGGCCGCGTGCATCGCCGCTGCCACCTGTGACTCGTCCAGGCCCACCAGGTTCGGCACCGTCGTCATGTCCTGGGCCGGAATCGTCGTCGTCGTCGCTGTCGGCACCGTCGTGGTCGTGACGACCGGCGAGGTGGTCGTGGTCACGACCGCAGGTCCGGTGGACCGATCCAGGTACACCGTGGAATGCACCGTCGCCGAGGTGATTGCGTGACCGGCGGAATCGGTCACGCGGGCAATCCGACCAAGCGCCACCGTGGGACTCGAGATCATCCGGCCTGCTGAACAGTTCACGAGGAGGTGTAGGTGTTGCAGTTGCGGAGTAGCCGTGCGACAGGTCTCACCAATCAAATGGGCCGGCAATCGCACTGTCTGTGTTCCGTCGGACACCGTGACCGTGATCACCTGGCCACTCTTGGCTTGCGTGTTGAACGCCGGTGACTGCGAAATGATGGTGCCGCTCGCCACGCTCGAAGAGAACGTGTGCGTGATGGCCACGACGAAGCCGTCGGATTTCATGGTGTTGCGAAGACTCACGATCGGTGCGCTGCTGGTGAACGCGGGATTCTGATACTCATTCAAGTTGACGCCGACGAAATTCGGCACCGAGTTCTCCGAAGTGAACACGCCGACCTTCCAGGCGATGGCTCCTCCGATCGCGACGGCCAGCAACACCAGAGCCGCCACGAGAAACAGTGTTTGTCTCGAGGGCGGAAATCGTGAGTAATCCAAATCGTCGAGATCGTCGCGAACGCGCCGGCCGTGGCCCAGTGGTAAGCCGGTCGTCACCCACTCATCGGCCGGACGGGCGTGACGCGGTGCGCCGGTACGTCCGATCGGTGGGATAACTGTGGTCGCGCCGGTGATCTGATCGGGCGAGGGCGGTCGAAAACCCACTGAGTTCCTCGGTTCCGAGGGACGGTACTGACTGAGCAGCGGCACCTCGCCCACGTTCGGGGGAATGACCAGTGGGGCGAAGTCGCTGACGACCGCACCGATGCGACTCGTGAACTGCTCGGCGTCGAGGCGCTGGCGTGGATCGGACACCGTCGCTTGGGCAAGCAACATGTCCAGGGAACCGAGTTCCGGTCGCATCGGCAGCGTGGCGTTGATCCGTGCGCGCAACACCGCTTCGGGTGTCACGCCGTCGAAGGGGGTGATACCGGTGACCGCTTCGTAGACGATGAGCGCCAACGCGTAGACGTCACTGCGGGCATTGGCCGGTTCTCCCACCGCTTGTTCGGGGCTTAGGAAGCGCACGTCGTCGAGCGTCACCCGCTCGCGGTACTCGCGACCGATTCCCGCCAGCGCGATGTCGCTTACGCGTATGCGACCCTCTTCGTCGAGCAAGAGCTTCGACGGCGAAAGCGAGCCGTGCACCATGCCGTTCTCGTGCACGTACGCCAGCGCGCTTCCCACGTCGCGACCAAGCCGAGCTCCGTCGTCCACGCTCAACGTGCGACCGCTCGCCAGCACGTCCTCCAGTGATCCTCCGCTGAGGTACTCACAGATCATGAAGATGGAACCGGACTCCTGCCCACCGTCGAAAACGCGCGCGAGGTGCGAGTGGCTCAGCGTCGCGGCCTTGATTATCCGCTCACGAAAGGCTCGACGTACGTCCTCGTGTCCTGCCAAACGGGGTAACAGGACCTTGACCACGACGGAGCGCTGCAAGGACTGGTCCTCGGCCAGGTACACCTCCGCCGTGTCACCGATGCCCAGGAGCTCTCGGATTCGGTAGCGGTTGACCAAAAGGTGTCCGTTGGCGTAGGTCGGCGGCGGCATAGTCCCTATTCACCCTATCGATTTGGGCTCAGGTAAGTACTGTGCGCCACTTTCCAGTTTCGAGCAGGACCTCGAACTCACTCGCGGGGATCATGGGAATTCCTAGGTCGCGCGCCTTGGAGACTTTGGACGCGCCCGGTGCCTCGCCTACGACCACGCAGTACGTCTTTTTCGAGACCGATCCCGGTGAGGTACCACCTCGCGCCACGATGGCCTCTTCGGCATCCTCGCGCGTATAGCCCTCGACTGCGCCGGTCACGACCACGGCGTGCTCACTCAACGTCGGCGCGAGCGACGAGACGACCCGCGGCTCGGTCATAGAAAGTCCATCGACTTCGAAGCGCCGTGCGCGTTCCTGATTCTCTTCCTCCGAAAGGTACGCGACCACCGAGGCCGCGATGACTGGACCGACGCCTGCGACGTCGGCCAGCTGATCGAGGGTTGCCGCTTCGAGGGCCGGGTAGCTGTGAAAGGCGTTGGCCAACTCGCGCGCGGCGACCGGACCCACGTGACGAATACCGAGGGCGACGAGCAGTCGACTGAGCGGCATGGACTTGGCACCCTGGATCGCTCGCACCAACGAGGTCGCCGAGAGCTCCCCCAGCCCTTCGAGCACCGCGAGGTCCTCGACACGCAGCGAAAAGAGATCGGCTACATCGTTGATGAGTCCGACGTTCAACAGTTGCGCGACGCGCTGCTCACCGAGGCCCTCGATGTCGAGAGCTCCTCGCGAGGCGAAGTGCACGATCTGTTGGAGTTGTTGCGCGGGACAGGCGGGATTGACGCAGTACGTGTCGCTCTCTTCACCGACGCGTTCGAGTACGCTGCCACACGCGGGGCACGTCGTTGGGAACTTCCACGGTGACTTTCGGCGCCGACCGGGTTCCGGGACCGCGCTCACGACTTCAGGAATGACGTCGCCCGCTTTTCGCACGATCACCAGATCTCCGGGACGTACGTCCTTCACCTTCACCTGATCTTGATTGTGCAACGTCGCCATCGAGACCGTCGAACCGGCCACCACGACAGGCTCGAGTACTGCGAACGGTGTAACGCGACCGGTGCGACCAACCGACACCTCGATGTCGAGCAATCTGGTGGTTCGCTCTTCGGGCGGCAACTTCCTCGCGATGGCCCATCTCGGTGCCCGGCTCGTGAATCCGAGACGTTGGCGCTGGGCCAGGTCGTCAATCTTCACCACGATGCCGTCGATCTGATAGCGCAGTTCGTGACGATGTTCTTCGAACCAATCGCTTCGAGCGATCATCGCCGTTGCGCCCACTTCGGTCGTCGTCTCAGCAGCGGTCAGGAATCCCCACTGCGCCAGTTGCGCAATGGTCTCGACGTAACGGGTGAACGCCGACGAACCATCAAGCTCGACCAACTGATAGGCGAGAAATGACAAGGGACGACTCGCGGTGATGGACGGGTCCTTCTGGCGAAGACTGCCCGCGGCGGCGTTGCGGGGATTGGCGAACTCCTTTTGCCCGGCCTCACGCTGGCGCTGATTCATCTCGGCGAAATCGGACTTCGCGAGAAAGACTTCGCCGCGAACTTCGACTCGGCCGCGCACATTCCCCTTCAGCGTCTGAGGCACGTTGGCGATGCGCCGGACGTTCTCGGTGACGTCTTCGCCGATTCGCCCGTCGCCACGGGTCGCGGCGCGCATCAGTTTTCCGTCGACGTATTCGATTGACAGCGCTAAACCGTCGATCTTGGGTTCGACCACGAAGACCACGTCTTCGGCCGGCACGTTCAGCGTCTTGGCTCCGCGGTCGCTCCATGCTCGCAATTCGGCCACGTCGAAGACGTTGTCGAGACTCAACATCGGTTCGGCGTGCGTCACAGGAGTGAACAGTGTCGACGGCGGAGCCCCTACCTTGTGCGACACGGAGTCTTCGACGTTCAGTTCGGGATGTTCGGCTTCTATGGCTCGAAGTTCACGGACCAATGCGTCATAGTCGGCGTCGGGGATCGTCGGCGCGTCCAGCACGTGATACGCCTCGTTGTGCGCGGCGATCTCGACGCGAAGACGAGCGGCGCGTTCGGCAGGCTTCACGGCACTGCGACGATCGCGGCACCTTCGACGACCGTGGGTTCACTCGCCCGGTAAAAGACAACGGACTGTCCAGCCGCAACCGGCCGCGCGGGAACGTCAAGATCGAGACGCCAACACGCGCCACGGCGCAAGGTCGCACTCTGGGCAACCCCGTGCGCGCTCCATTGCGCGAGAATCTCGGCGCCGTCAACGAGTTCGTCGTGAGAAAATGTCAACGACGATTCGTCCAACTCGATGGTGTCGATGAGGATGTCCTCGAGTCGACCGACTTCGACGCGACCGGCAGCGAGGTCGACCTTGGCGACAAAGCGGCGTTCGCCGTCGCGGTCGGGCAAGACCCCTCGTCGTTGGCCGACGGTCATCAACTCCGCACCCTGTGTCGAGCCGATCGCTTCACCGCTCGCACGGTCGACGATGACCGCTGGGGTCAATTGAATGCGTTGGCGTAAGAAGACCTCGCGTCCCTTGGATGCCTCGATGAAACAGACGTCTTGACTATCGGGCTTATCCCACGTTCGAAGTCCGAGACGTTCGGCGTGAGCGCGGACTTCGCTCTTGTTCATCGCACCGATCGGCAATAACAACATGGCCAACTGGTCTTCGGCGAGATAGCCGAGCACGTAACTCTGGTCTTTTTGATCGTCAGCACCGCGAACGAGGAAATGTCTCCCGTCACGCTCACTCACCTGGGCGTGGTGGCCCGTGGCGACGACGTCGAATCCGAGTCGACGAGCTCGTTCGAAGAGCAGGTCGAACTTGATGTGACGATTGCATTCGATGCAGGGGTTCGGTGAGTGACCCGCCGCGTACGCCTCCACGAACGGGGCGACGACGTGTCGTTCGAACTCTTCGGTGTAATTGAAGACGTGATGGTCGATGCCGAGCGTTTGAGCCACTCGTCGGGCGTCGTCCACGTCGGCGACCGAACAGCATCCCGAGTCAGAGGCGCCGCCCCACAGCTTCAAGGTGGCACCCACCACCTCGTGACCCTGCTCGAGCAAGAGACCTGCGGCGACCGACGAATCGACCCCACCACTCATGGCGACTAGGACTTTCACCGTCCCAGTCTGCCAGTCACCGAGACGTCTATGCCTCGCTCCGCAGTCGGTGCACGACGCCCGACAGGATTCCAATGACGGCGTCGACGTCTGCGTCGGTCGTCTCGGCCCCCATGGAGAGCCGCAGCGACCCGCGAGCGCGTTCATGCGGCACGCCCATCGCGGCCAGGACGTGACTGGCGGTTGATGCACCACTCGAGCAGCTCGCAGCCGCCGAAGCACACACGCCCTCTTGGTCCAACAAGAACAACAACTCGTCACTCGCGATGTCGTCAAAGGTGACATGCACGGTGCCCGGCACGCGCAGCGCCTCCAGACCCGTCACCTCACAACCCGGAATCAAGCTCAGGGCCGCCACGAGTTTCTCCTGGTAATCGAGGACTCGGTCGCTCACCTCGGTGAGTTCTTTCATCGTGAGGCGCACCGCCGCCGCGAGGCCCACCACCGCGGCCACGTCCACCGTGCCGCCGCGTCGGCCGCGCTCTTGTCCCCCACCGGGGATGACGGCTTCGAGCGTGACGTTGTTGCGAAGGATCAAGGCGCCGGAGTTGACCGGTCCGCCGATCTTGTGCGCGCAGATCGAGATCATGTCAGTCGTGGCGGTCAAGTTCGACAACTTCACCCACGAGGCCGCCGCCACGGCGTCGGTGTGCGTCACCACGCCACCGGGGATGATCGACTTGGCGAGCGCACTCACGCCGTCGAGAGGCTGACGCACTCCGGTCTCGTTGTTGGCGGACATCACGCTCACGATGGCGGTGTCATCAGAGAGTTGATTCATTAACGAGTCGAGGTCCACGACGCCGTCGCGGTCGACGTCGATGTAGCCGACGCGAACGTCGTCGAAGTCGCGCGCCATCTTCTCGGCGGCGTCGAGCACGGCGTGGTGTTCGATCCGGCTGACCAATATTTGCGATGTCTCGTGCGAACGGCGGTGATGGCCGGTGACGCCAGCGATCGCGAGGTCGCAGGACTCCGTGCCGCCGCCGGTGAAGATGACGCCACCAGGCTTGGCACCGACGAAGGACGCAACCTCATCACGGGCCTCTTCGACCGCTCGACGAGCGTCGCGCGCGGCCTTGTGACTGCCCGAGGGATTACCGACCACGCCGTGTTGCCACGGCGCCATGGCGTCAGCGACTTCGTCGCGACGGGGGGCCGAAGCCGCGTGATCGAAGTAGTACAGGCTCACGCCACGAAGAAGGTCTTGACGTTGGTGAATTCACGCACACCAAATTCGCCAAGTTCGCGACCGAAGCCCGACTCTTTCGTCCCGCCGAATGGCAGTTCGGGCATCGAGGCCACGATGGAATTGGCGAAGACCATACCGACGTCGAGTCCGGCGATCGCGGCGTCGATCTCCTTTGGATCCGTGGCGTGCACGGCGCCACCCAGACCCCACGGCGTGGCGTTGGCGAAGGCGATGGCGGCGTCGAGGTCCTCGACCACTTCGACGACGGCGACCGGGCCGAAGAGCTCTTCGCGGCCAGCGCGTGAGTCGGTCGGTACGTCGGTGAGGACGGTGGCCGGAAAGTAGTACCCGCGCCGCTCCAGCGGTGCGCCCCCGGTGCGCGCTACCGCACCCTTGGCGACGGAATCGGCGACCTGAGCCGTCAACTCATCGAGTTGGCTGCGACTCACCACCGGACCGAGGACCGTCGCGGGGTCCATGGGATCGCCCGTCGGCACCGCGGCCATCGCGGCGACGAACTTCTCAATGAACTCATCGGCGCGCTCGCGCACCACGATGAAGCGCTTGGACGCGATGCACGACTGTCCGTTGTTCTGGATGCGCGCGGTCACCGCTAATGGCACCGTGGCATCCATGTCGGCTGAACTCGCCACGATGAACGGATCGGAGCCACCCAGTTCGAGCACCGACTTCTTCAAGTGTTGTCCGGCTACCTCGGCGACGGAACGACCGGCGCGGTCCGATCCCGTGAGTGTGACCGCAGCGATTCGGTGATCAGCGATGATCCCGGGAATCTGGTCGTGACTGACGAAGAGCGTCGTGACGACGCCCTTGGGAAAACCCGATCGCGTGAAGAGGTCCTCGATGAACTTTGCACATCCCGGAACATTCGACGCGTGCTTGAGGACCATCACGTTGCCGGCCATGACGGTCGGAGCGGCGACTCGGATGAACTGCCAGAGCGGGTAGTTCCAGGGCATCACCGCCAACACGGCCCCGATGGGATCGAAGCGAATCCCGCTTCGTGAACCACTGGTCGCCACGCTCTCGTCACGCAGCATCGCCTCGGCGTGCTCGGCGTAGTAGCGCATCGTCATTGCGCACTTGGCGACTTCGCCCTTGGCGGCGGCGTAGGTCTTGCCCATCTCACTGGTCAACAACTCCGCCACCGACGGGGCTTCACTCTCGAGCACCTCGGCCGCGTGGATCATCAATTCGGCGCGTTCGGCGACGGGTTTGGCGCGCCAGAGTTCGAAAGCGCTCGCGGCGTGGGCCAAGGCGTGTTCGACGTCGGCGTCACTGTGGGCGTCGAACTCGGCGACGAACTCTTCGGTGGCGGGATTGATTGCGGTAAATGACATGGCTTCAGTCTGCCAGCAAAGCCACGGGTTCGTTCGGGGTCGCGGCGATCTCGCGCCAGTACTCGGGCCGCCAGAGGGAGACTATCGCCAGAGCGAGCGCCATAAGGATGGCGTCAATCACCGTCACCGGTCGCACGCCAAAGGAGCGGGCAAAGGCCGCCTGCACCAACGCACCTACCGGGTAGAAGATCGAGAGCGACAAGGTATAGAGCGAAAGGATTCGCGAGCGCTCGCTCGTCGGGGCGTGCAACTGCACCGCGGTATTGAGACCGGTCAACGTCCCGACGTACGCGCCGCCAAGCAGCACCAACGCCCCGACCGCGAAGGCCAACGACTGCGCGAATCCGTAGATCGCCAGAGCCAGGGCGACCGTGGCGAGTGAACCGCGCAGTACCGCGATGCGCGACGTTCGACGAGCCACCGCCGGCAAAGTGACGGCGCCGATCACGGCACCCACGCCCTGGGCGGCGACGAGCCACGCCACGCCGACGCGACCGGAGTGCAGGGTCTGGATCGCCATCGCTGGCACCAAGGCAATGAAGGGACTGGCGATGAGCGCCACCGTGCCGATCCCGATGATCGGATACCGACAGCCTTTGACGGCCCAGGCGCGTTTGGCCCCGTGTTTGGTCTCGAACCACAGACGAATCGACGTGGTCGGTTTGGGACGCGCAGCACTGCGCACGAATGAGAACATCAGCACGACGAACACGAACGACGCGGCATTGATAGCGAAACAGACCCCGGGCGACGCGAAGGCCAGCGTCACACCGGCCAAGAGTGGCCCAATGACCCGACCGAGATTGAACTGTGCCGAGGAGAGCGATACAGCGGCGAATACTTCGTCACGGTCGACGAGGTCGGGCAGGAGCGACTGCCACGCCGCCCACGACGCCGAGCCGCAGAGGCCCTCGACGATGGCGAGGTAACACGCCAACTGGGGTGTCAAGTGATGCGTCAACGCCGCGGTCGCGAGCGCGCTCGCGGTGAGGGCCATCACGAAGTTGTTGGCCTGGATCCAACGCTGTCGAACAACGCGGTCGGCGATGACCCCACCCAGCGGTGCGCCAATGAGTGCCGGCGTCCACGCACAGACCGTCAAAAGGCCCAGCCACAGCGCGTCGTGCGTGGTCTCGGTCAAGTAGACGCCGAGGGCCACGGTCTGCATCCAGGTGCCGGTTGAAGACACGAACGACGAGGTGAGAGAAAGGACGAAACTCCGGTGACGAAGCGGCGCGAACGACGCAGAAGCCATCAGTCCACGCTACCGGCCAACGTATTGGCCAGCGAATCCGGAGGAGGCTACGAACCCTTTTGCTTGCGTCGTGGACGAAGCGCGAACCACCAGACCGAAATGATCGAAGCCAGGGCACCGAGCACCCCGATGGTGGACTTGACGCCCTTCCCCTTCTGGTTTTCAGCCATGACCCATCGTAACGAGCAAAACGCCGGGGACCTAGTCCCCGGCGTTTTAACTCTGGTGCGTGATTATTGGGCCTGGTGCGCCTCGATGGCGAGCTCAATGACAACCTTGTTGCCCACGACCAAGCTGCCGTTCTCCAACGCGGTGTCGAAGCTCACGCCGAAGTCTCGACGGTCAAACTCCGCACGAGCTTCAAAACCGGTCACCAAACCGCCGGGCGTCATGGACGGACCGGTACCCAGGTACTCCAAGTCGAAGGTGATCGACTTGGTGATGCCTTTGATGGTGAGGTCGGCTACTACTTCGTAGTCGTCGCCTTTGGCAGTGACTTTCGTCGACTTAAGCGTCAGGGTCGGATAGGTCTCGAACTCGAGGAAATCCGGGCTCTTGAGGTGCGCGTCGCGCATTTCGTTGTCCGTCGTGATGCTGGCGGCCTGCACCGTGGCTTCGACACTCGAGGTCTCGGGCGTCTCGCCAATGGTGATCGTGCCGCTGAATTCGGTGAAGCGACCTCGGACCTTGGACGCCACAAGGTGACGAGCCACGAATCCGACGGTGGAGTGCACGGCGTCGACGTTGTAGGTGCCGGCGGCGGGCTGGGTGCTGGATGCAACCTCAGTTACGGGGGAATTGGTCATTTCAAGTCTCCTAATTTCTTGGCACTTACTGTGCTCCCGCAAGTATACTTGCTTATGCAGATACTTGTCAAGCAGTATTTGTTAAACGAACTATATGGTATAATTTGATGATGGAATCCCAGACAAACGCCTGTCCTTCCGGTGACGAGAAGGTGCAACTCTTTGGCCTGTTGTTGGAGACCAACGCCCGGCTCTCGCGGAGTCTCGGTCTTGAACTGGAGGCCGAATGCGACCTCCCCCTCGCCTGGTTCGACGTCTTGTTGCAGCTGCGACGTTCGCCCGACGGTCGCTTGAAGATGACCGAAATCGCTGACGCGATCGTCCACTCGAGCGGTGGCACCACGAGGCTCGTCGACCGCATCGAAGAGGCGGGTCTGGTAGTGCGCCAAAGCTGCCCGAGTGACCGACGCGCGATTCACGTCGCGATCACCGATGCCGGTAACGCCAAACTGGATGAGGCGCTGAGCGTCCACCTGGACTACCTCGACGAAAGCCTCGCAAAGCAACTCACACTTGATGAGCGTGCCACGCTGGCCTCGTTGCTCACCAAACTCAACACGTCTCGTTAATCCTTCGCGACCCAGGCCCTGGCGTCGCGTCCGTCGTCGAGTTCCAGTACCGTGCCGTCGCCCCAGCCCGGGCCGGTGATCACTTCGACGGCCAACACCTCGTTCGCCAACATCTCGAATCCGTCAGAGAGATCGTCGATGCCCATCACGTGCAACACGATGCGATCGGCCACGTCCAGACCAGAATTCTTCCGGAGATCCTGGACCTGGCGAATAACGTCACGCAAGAAGCCGCGTCGACGAAGCTCATCGGTGAGCGTCAAGTCGAGGGCGATCACTTCGCCTCCATCGCGCGACACGGCGTAACCCTCCTGCCCTTTCACCCGGAGCTCGATCTCTTCGGCGCCGAGTTCGAAGTCGCCCGACGAGAGCGAGACGGTGATCGATCCCCCGGATTCGAGCGACTGCGCGGCGAGCACGGAATCAAGCTTCGCCAACGCCGGCTTCAACTCCTTCACCGCCTCGCCGAGTCGGGGTCCTACCGTACGAAAATTCGGTACGAGTTCGAAGGTGAGCACGTTCGCGAGGTCTGTTGCGTATTCCAAATGATCGACGTTGAGTTCGTCCTCCACGACACCGGCGGGCGGCATTGGCGAGAGCAACGGCAAAAAGACCAGCGCTCTCGCCAGCGGTTGGCGCACTTTCACGCCCGCCTCCGCGCGCGCGGCGCGACCGAGTGACGTCAGCCGCCGGGCCACGGCCATCGACTCCTCGAGTTCCACGTTTCGACGTTCCGGTTCTGCGCGCGGCCAGTCGACCAAATGCACCGAGTCGGTCTCGGTGACATCGAACAGTTCAGAGTAGAGACGTTCGGCGATGAACGGGCAGAAGGGCGCCAGCAGCAACGTGAGTCGCTGCAAGACCTCCAGGAGGGTTGCGTGCGCCGCGAGTGAGTCAGAACGCGGCTCGTTGGGATCGGTGCGCCAGAAACGACGACGCGTGCGACGTACGTACCAGTTCGACACGTCATCGATCAGATCGGTTAGCGCGTTCGTGGCGCCCAGTGGCTCGTAGTCATCGAGCGCACACGTCACCGCAACCGTCACGCTTTCGAGACGACTGAGAATCCACTGGTCGATCGCGGCGCGTTGTTCGGGCACCGGAATCTCCTGGTCCGAAGGGTCAAAGTTGTTGATCGACGCGTAGAGCGTGAAGAAGCTGAACGTGTTCCACAGCGTCGCAAGTGACTCACGAAGTGAGGCATCGATGGCCCCCAGACTCGTTCGCGTCGACGTCCACGGCGAACCCTGCGAGAACATCCACCAGCGAAGTGGATCGGCGCCGCGCGTATTCAAGACTTCCCAAGGATCGATGACGTTACCGAGCGACTTGCTCATCTTCTTGCCGCTCTCGTCCACGATGTGACCGAGGCACAACACGTGTTCGAACGGTTTGGCGCCAAAGACCAACGTATTGACCGCGAGCAAGGTGTAGAACCAACCGCGAGTCTGATCGATGGCCTCGACGATCAACTGTGCCGGGAACTGCATCGCTTCGGCGCTACCTTCGACGTGGGGATAGCCCACCTGCGCGGCGGGCATCGACCCGGCGTCGAACCACGCGTCGATGACCGGCTCGACACGTCTCGCCTCTTGACCGCATGTCCGACAAGGCACCAGTACGTCGTCGATTCCGGGGCGATGCGGATCGATACCGCTCAGGTCGCGCCCGGCAAGGCCCGAGAGTTCTTCGAGCGACCCGACGCAGGTGAAGTGGTCATCGGGACAGCGCCAGATCGGCAGCGGCGTCCCCCAGAAACGATCTCGCGAAAGTGCCCAATCCACGTTGTTGTCCAGCCAGTTGCCGAAGCGACCATCGCGGATGTGTTCGGGATGCCAATCAATCGTCGCATTCTCCGCGAGCATTTTCTCGCGGAACTTGCTCGTGGCAACATACCAACTTGGCTTGCCCCAGTAGATCAGGACAGTCCCGCAACGCCAGCAGTGTGGCAACGAGTGTTGGTACTCATGGCGTCGAAGCAACAGTCCGCGTTCTTCGAGCTCGTCATTGATGAGGTGATTCGCAGCGCGCACATCCTGGCCCGCGAGCCAAGGGATCTCGGCCGTGAACCTACCGTCGGGTCCGACCGGATTGAGGGTGGGCAGACCATGATCTCGCGCGACCTGGCGGTCGATCTCGCCGAAGGCCGGCGCCTGGTGGACGAGGCCGGTGCCCTCTTCAGTCGTCACGTAGTCCGCCAGCACGACGTAACACGCATCGACGTCGGGGGGCAGTGTCGCATCGGAAAAGGGACGTTCGTAGTGCACGTTCTCGAGGGCGCTCCCCGGGAAGGTAGCGCTCGGCTTCACTCCCTCGCCGAAGACCGACTCGACCAACTCGGCCGCGACGATGACGCCATCGACCACGGCGTAAGTGATCTCGGGGTTGACGGCGACGGCCACGTTCGAGAGCAGCGTCCACGGGGTGGTCGTCCACACCGCGAGGTGCGTCGCGCCGCCGAGGTCGTGGGACTCTGCGTCAATGATCGCCAGGCGGACGTAGGCGCTCTCGTCAACCTCGTCGAAGTAGACGTCGGGCTGGCCTAACTCGTGACTCGACAACGACGTACCGCAGCGCGGGCAGTACGGGATGACCTTCAAATCCTCGTACAAGAGACCGTGTTCGAAGAGTTGTTGCAGGTGCCACCACACTGATTCGACGTACTCCGTATGGAACGTGTAGTAGGCGTGCTCCATGTCGGTCCAGTAGCCGATCCGCTCGGTCAGACGTTCGAACTCGCCCACGAACGTGAGCACCGATTCCCGACAGAGCCGCGTGAACTCTTCGATACCCACCTGCTCGACGATGGCCTTCTTGCCGGAGATGCCGAGTTGTCGCTCCACCTGGACTTCGACCGGCAGTCCGTGGGTGTCCCAACCGGCGCGACGCGCCACGAAACGACCCTGCATTGTTTGATAACGACAGAAGAGGTCCTTGTAGACGCGGGCCCATACGTGATGAAGACCGGGCTTTCCGTTGGCGGTGGGTGGCCCCTCGTAAAAGACCCACGGCTCGGCCCCTTCACGAAGTTTCATGGACCGTGCAAAGACGTCGTTGGCCCGCCAGCGATTGAGTTCGGCTTCTTCAAGAGCCACAAAATCCAGTTCAGCGCTGACGGGGCGAAACACTTTTCTCCTTCAATGAGTCTCAATATCGTACTGAAAGTACAACGCGTGACGAACCGACCTCTACGCTGTCCGAGTGATTCCCATCACCATTACCGCCGAATCTGTTGACACGAGCGGAGCGCTGGCAATCGTGTACGCGGCGAGCGACGAACTTCAGCAACGTTACGGCGGCGAGGGTGACAACAAACATCTGAAAGTTGAAGAGCTTCGCCCACCGAGAGGTGTCTTCCTCGTCGCGCGTCACGAACGCGAATTGGTCGGTGGCGTCGGACTTCGCTCAATCGGTGATCCCGCCCTCCGCTTCGCCGAAGTGAAACGGCTGTGGGTACGTCCCGATTTGCGCCGCGACGGCATCGGTCTCGCATTGATGAATGAGATCGAACGTCACGCGAAAGAGAACGGAGTGGTGAACCTCTTCCTCGAGACTGGCTCGGCCCAGCCCGAGGCACTCGCTCTCTATCAAGCGAATGGGTGGACGGAGATCGAACGATATCCGGAAGGGGCATTTAGCCATCCTCAGGCGCATCGATTCAGCAAGGACTTGTAGACCGGCGGTCCGTTGATGCGATTCAAAACGGATCTAAAACCGCTTCACCAGTTTCGTGAAGACGACGATGCTTGAAAGGTAGTGGTGTGTCTGGTAGTCGAACGCCCCGCCACAGGTCACCAGTTGCAGCGCTGCGTAGTGACGAGGTTCATACACGAACTTATCCGGGAAATTGGCCTTTAAATATTCTTTGACGGCGATCACAGCAAATTGGACAGTGAGGCCGTCTCGAAGTTTGACGTTGACCCGGTTTCCGACCTTTAACTGGTTCAGTCGGTAGAACACGGCTGGACCGGCCACGGAGTCAATGTGACCCAAAATGACCGCGGTCCCAATTTGACCGGGCGTCGCATCGTATTTGTACCACCCCGGTATGTACCAACTCGTCGGCACTTGAGGTGAGCCATCTTTATTCAGCCCGAGCACCGTTAGAGGAGCGGACACGCCAATTACGGGAATAGAAATATGCGTCGGAATCGATCGTCTGACTGATAATAAAGCGTGACTTTCGAGGCGCTGCCAGGTCGACCGGGGTTCTGCACTCGACTGCTTGACTGAGTAAGAGGCAAGACTCGAGGCCAACAGCGATGGCGCTGCACCGCTCAAATATCGCGTACGCGACGAGCCAGTACTCGCTACATGCGCGTAGCTCGGTCCGATCTCGTGAGCGTACTGAGCCGGAAGGATCGTCACGACGCCAACCACCAATGCCAATGATGCGGCCCAGATCAAATTCCTGGGCCGCATCTTGGCATGCGACAAACCAAACTCAATCACCGAACTGCATTTGATCTATGACCGCCCTTAAGCGATAAGACGACGTCGGCGACGAGCGAATAACAAGAGCGAGAGTCCTGCGAGAATTGCCAGGAGACTCACTATCAACCTACCGCCATCCACGGAACCGCGTGCAGCTCCTCCAACTCCCGTCTGAGGAGCCTTCTTCGGAATGATGACCGGCGGCGGCTTCTGGTGGTGAGGCGGCTTAGGCGGAGCCGAGACAATGATCGTAAACGGCTCCGCAGAACCAGTCACCGCTGAGTAGGTGCTGTCACCGCTGTAGGAAACGATGAAGTAGTAATTTCCGCCCGCAAGGCTCCCTGTCGAGGGCGAACTCGCCGTTCCGCCAACCAATGACACAGTGACAGGTGCGAATCCGCTCACCAACGTACCGCTACCAGGAGTACCGGAGTAGAGGGTGAAGGTAACCGAACCAGTCGGCGTCCCCGCGCTACCAGACACTGTCGCGGAGTCCGTCGCCGAAACGCCGGTCACCGTCGGAAGTGTGGCAACGCTCGCGGCCGGTGGCGGCGACGACGGCGGTGGCGGTGGCGGTGGCGGTGGCGGCGGCGGGCTGCCGATCGTCACGCACTCAATCGCCTTGAAGTTGTCACTGTTGGTGTTGTCCGCGCTGTTGGCGTAGTTCGCGTCCCCGCTGGTGAAGACGGCACCGAAGCAGTAGGTGCCCGCCGCCGTTGGCGTGAA